>Ga0307990_1000286_pt1 | contig 48252 bp, 36 predicted proteins | sample EllFjometagen129_FD_203168 | JGI IMG/M metagenome (GOLD analysis project Ga0307990, IMG submission 203168) | Marine microbial communities from Ellis Fjord, Antarctic Ocean - #129 | ecosystem: Environmental > Aquatic > Marine > Unclassified | place: Southern Ocean | collected 2014-10-08
CTGTCATAGAAGTAGCTGCCGGATCCCATTCCTGAAACGAACCTGCAATGTGTACACCCGCTGAGTCCAATTCTTCGAGGCTCATGTCAACCTGGAAAGTTATCATGGCAGTGGGTGGAGGAATGCAAGGGCCGCAGGCAGCAAAACATACTTCCGAAATTATCAGGTCTTCGCCGGGAACGGTAAGCTCGCGGTAGCCTGCTGTATCGGCACATTCTTCCGGAACAGTTTCTTCGCCTGCCAGAGTATTACCATTTACAAATTTGTAGCTGTGCTGATCGCCTTCGGTAAGTGTGAGGCTTGCAGCATAAACTCCATTGCGGAGCAGTGTCATCTCAGTTGCCGTGGGATCGAATGCATTAAATGATCCAATAAGATGGATGCCATTTGCAGAAACTTCCTGCTCGGTCATATCTACCTGGAAGGTAATATTAACATCAACAGGTAATGGACAGGGGCCGCACAAGGCATAACAAACTGTATCCATAACTGTATTAACATCAGGCACGGTAAAATACCTGTTCCCATTGTTTGAACATTCTTCGGGCAAAAATTCAGCATCATCCCAGGTAATGCCATTCACAAACTTATATTCCTGGTAGGAACCGGAAGAAAGGATGGCTGTAAATAAATAAATGCCACCGCCTACGTCTGTCATTAAAGTTGCTCCGGGATCCCATCCCTGGAAACCGGCGCCAAGATGAACACCATCAGGAGAAATATCCTGTTGAGACATATCTACATTAAATGTTATTTCAACATCTACCGGAGGCGGGCCACAAGCATAGCAACTGCCAAAACAAACAGCTTCCAAAGTACTTGTAACATTAGGAATTTCAATATAGCGGTTGCCTCCTGCGGCACAATCCGGGGGAACAGTTTCGTTGTTAGCCCAGGCAGTTCCGTTTATAAATTTGTATTCATGATAATCACCTACACCTAAAGGGAGGGTAATGGCATAAACACCATTTGCCTCAGGAAGCAATTCTGTGGAGCCAGGATTCCAGCCCTGAAATGATCCGGCAACATGAACACCATTTGGTGATACTTGTTCGTTGGACATGTCAACTCGAAATGTTATATCAACAATGGGTGGATTACAGATGTTACAACTTTCAAAACATACAACATCCAAAGTAACATCTTGCTCCGGAACCACCAAAAAACGGTTGTTGTCATTTCCTGTTACACAAAGGCCAGCACCGCTTAGGTCTTCAACTTCATCCCATGTTGTGCCATTGATGTATTTCCATAAAATGGTTTCGCCCGGGGTTAAAGTAGCAGTGTAAGTATAATATGATCCAAAAGGAGGTGGATTCATTTGCGTAGCAGCAGGATCCCATCCCTGGAAGCTTCCGGCAATATGAACCCCGTTTGGTGAAATGGTTTCTACTTCCGCCATGTTTACCTTAAAGGTTACCTGCACGGTTTGTGCCGAGAGCAAAAAACTACCGGCAATAAGAATAGCCGTTAGTGTTAATAATTTCTTGTAAAGCTTTTTCATAAGGTTAAGTATTATAGGTTAGTATTAAGATTTAAATTATTCGATAATCAATTTGTGATATTTAGATCCTTTACGATTTTTAATAAGCAAATAATATATGCCTTTACTTAAGTGCGAAACATCCATCGTTTTTCCTCGTGGAGCCTGATTTATTATCATTCTGCCTTCAATTGTAAAAATGGACACATTGAGTGCATCGTAAAAATAAATTATATGATTGGCCGGATTTGGATAAAAACCGGACTCACGGACATCAGAGCCCAAATTATTTTCAAAGCCAACCAGATCGCAACTTACGCAATGTTCGAAGCAAAACGCTGTAAGGGTATCATCATCATTAGGAACAATCAAATAGCGATTTCCACCATTTGAGCAGTCTCCCGGAACAATTTCTGCATTGTCCCATCCAACACCGTTAATAAATTTATATTCCTGGTAAGTGCCTGAGGATAAAGTGGTGGTAAATGAGTAAATATTTTCTGTAAGCCACACCATTTCCGTAGCTTCCGGATCCCAGCCCTGGAACTCTCCCGCGATATGAACGCCATCCGTGGAAACAGTTTCCAACTCCATATCAACCAGGAAGGTTATCTGAACATCGGTTGGTGGCGGGCCGCACGGGTCGCAACTTCCAAAACAAACGGCTGTCATAATGGTATCTTCGGCAGGGACAGTAAAAAACCGGTTTCCGTTTTGTGAACAATCTGCCGGAACGGTTTCTGCATCCGCAAAAGTGTTTCCGTTGATGTATTTAAATTCGTGTGAAGAAGCTTCTTCAAGCATTAGGGTTATTTCATAAATACTGCCGGTGGTGAGGGTCATTTCCGTTGAGCCGGGATTCCAGTCCTGGAAAGTTCCGGCCAGATGTACTCCATTTGGTGAAACATCTTGGTAAGTCATGTCAACCCTGAAGCTTACCTCATGATCAGGCAATGGCGGCAGGCAAGGTTCGCAACTTGAAAAGCACACCACGCTCATCACGGTATCGTAGGCAGGAACGGTAAAATACCTGTTAAAGCCTCCTTGTCCATCGTCGATGCCACATTCTTCAGGAACGACTTCGGTAAAATCAAAACTATTGCCGTTAATAAATTTATACTCGTGGTTGGAGCCTTCTTCAATCATCAAAGTAGCTTCATAAATGTTATCGGCAACAAGCATCATTTCAGTCGATCCGGCATTCCAGCCCTGGAAACTACCTGCAACATGTACGCCGTCCGCCGAAATATCCTCATTGCTCATGTCAACTTTAAAAGTAACTGAATGATCGGGCAAGGGCGGAACACAAGCCTCACAACTGCCGAAACACAAAGCAGGCATTGTAGTATCGTTAACAGGTACGGTAAAATATCGGTTGAACCCACTTACTCCATCCGGAATTCCACATTCCTCCGGAACGATTTCTGAAAAATCAAACACATTGCCATTGATGAATTTGTACTGATGTTCGAATCCTGATTGGAGTGTGAGGCTTACCCCATAAACGTCATCACCCACAAGGGTCATGGGTGTGGCATCAGCAATCCATCCCTGGAAAGTCCCGGCAACATGAATGCCATCGGGCGAAATCTCTTCATTGCTCATATCCACCTGAAAAGTTACATTAACATCAACCGGCGGTAGGCCACAGGGACCGCATGAAGCGTAACAAACCAGATCAATCAGGGTGTCGTTCCACGGAAGTGTAATGTAACGATTGTTGTTCGAGCTACATTCTTCAGGTATATTTTCGGATTCCTCCCAGGTAGTTCCGTTAACAAATTTGTATTCCTGATAAGTTCCGGATGACATAATTGTTGAGTAGGTGTAGATATTATCTCCGGCATCAGTCATCATTGTAGCTCCCGGATCCCAGCCCTGAAATGCTCCACCAATATGAACTCCATCTGGCGAAATTACCTGTTCAGACATGTCAACCTGAAAAGTTACATTGATGTCGATGGGAGGAGGTCCGCAGGGGTAACAACTCCCAAAACAAACCGCCTCAAGGGTAGTTGGAACATCAGGAATTGTGATAAAACGGTTGGATCCACTGGCACAGTCCGGAGGAACGGTTTCGTCAAAACCCCAATCGTTGCCATTGATGAATTTGTATTCGTGATAATCACCCGATCCAACAGGTAAAGTGACGGCATAAACACCATTCCCAATCGATAACATTTCTGTAGCGCCCGGTTCCCAGGGTGGATCCTGAAAACTTCCGGCTACATGTATTCCATTGGCCGAAACAGTTTCGTTGGACATATCCACCTGAAAAGTAAGCTCAACCAAAGGAGGATTGCAAACATTACAACTTCCGAAACAAAAGGCATCCAGAATAATATTTCCGGCAGGAACCGTTAGAAACCTGTTTCCATTCAAAGCACATCCTGCCGGAACCTGCTCGTCCATGCCCCAGGCATTGCCATTCACAAATTTGAATTCAAGGCTTTCGCCTTCGGTAAAATCAGCAGTATATTCGTAAACGAAGTCCTGTGCCAGTATCATTTCGGTTGCCTCGGGAGCCCAGCCCTGGAAATTTCCTGCAATGTGTACTCCAAGTGTCGAAACTGTTTGCTCCGACATATCTACCCTGAAAGTTACTTCCACAGCCTGAATTTGAATGAAGCTCAATAAAAAAACTATTGCAAATACGAATTTTAAAAGTTTTGTTTTATTCATTTTTTGAATTTTTTAATGGTCTGATTGTGAAATTATCCAAGCTCAAAAGTAATTATTGTTTTACGAATTTTTTAACAACAGTTATTTCATTTTGATAAATATAAACATAGTAAAGGCCTGAATTAAGAAATGAGATATCAACAGCAGGTGTAGCTGTTTGATTTTCAAAAACTAAATCACCCTGAGAGGAATAAATTTTTATCTGCGTTTCCTTTTGAATATCATTAAAATATAAAATGTTTTTGGAAGGATTTGGATAAAAACCAATGGTATAATTATCTAATCCCGATAAACTAAGCATATTTATATTGAAAGAGTGAATCTGTGTCATGCCATTTTTCGTGAGCTTTATCAAGTCGGTTTTTTGCTCAAAAATGATTTTCGAGCCTCTTTTGATTTTTATTACCAGTTCATCTCCTTCAACAAAACCATCTTTAGTTAAGGTAGTAAGATCATCTCCAAATATTGAAAATCCTATGGGCATCTCCGAATTTTTGATTTCAATATCGGCAAAGTGTTCACCAACGGAAGAATGGAGCAAAAGCATATCGCCGCGAAGCAGTTGCCTGCTTGCATTGCTTCCGATTACAATGGTATGCGATGAAGGGCTGGGTTTCATTTCCTTAAAATTAAAATTAAATCCTTGCTCCCTTGAAAGCGTTTTGGATTTCAAACCATCGCATTCGGGGTAAGTTATCGAAAGTGGTTCTGCAAAACACGCGGTATAACTTTTGTCGGGTTCGAGAAGGTAAAGATTTTGGAAAACTCCCGGCCAGAAAAGTTTAATGCCGGCTACCTCCTTAACAACAACCAAATCATCAATTACCCCGGCAAATAAATCCTCAGGAGCAATGCCACACTCGTTTAATACCGGGATGAGATACCAGCCGGCATCATCGTAATTCAAGGTTTTATTGCTGATTGAAGTTCCTGCGATTTCAAATTGCTGATCACCATTTACCTTGATTTGATATCCTGATAAATAATCCCAGCCACCACTTAAATCGATGGTATTTATGTTTTCTCCCGGCCAGTAAAGGGCTTCGTAGTTTTGAAAAACGATCAGATTTTCATTTTGAACCAAATCACTAAAAATATCTTCAACCAATGGGTTCTGCGGGTCGAGCCATGTAGAAACTCCGCTCCAGCCATTGGGAATAATAATGGTTTGTGTTTCCAGGCTTTCAATTGTCAGGGTGGCGGTATCACTTTCTTCCGATCCACAGCTATTTTCAACTACACAGTAATAATTCCCCTCATCATCCATGCTTACAATCTGTAAAACAAGTTCGTTGGTATTTGCACCGGTAATTTCCCCGTAAGGGCCAAACCATGTATAATCCAGAGGTTCTGACCCTTCGGCTGCAATAGTAAATATCACCTCCGAACCTGCCGTGGCACTCTGACTTAATGGTTGAGTGGTGATTTCAGGGGCAGATAAAATGCTTACCATCACAACATCGCTTGATGAAGACGGGCAGGCTGACAGCGGGAAGGCGGTGAGGGTGATTTCTGCATATCCCGACAAAGCATCCTGAATTCCAGGTGTGTATTGTGTTGAAAGTGTTGTGGTGTTCGAAAAGCTGCCATCACCTGCCGAAGTCCATAAAACTGATGAATACCCTGATGCTGTTCCTGATAATTGAACCGCCTGGCTTGCACAGGTTTCGCAGTCCTCGCCGGCATTGGCTTGCGGATTATCATTTACAGTAATAAAGTCCGGCATATTTAAGGTGCTGTTTTCTATACCATCAGTAACAGTAAGCGAAACATCAAAAGTGCCGGCAGCATTATACGTCACCGTTGGGTTTTGACCGGTGGATGTTTCAGGTGTTCCTCCCTCGAAAGTCCAACTCCATCCGTTAACTTCGCCTGTAGAAAGATCGGAAAAATCAACATTGCCATCTATACAGATGATTGATGAGGATGAAGTAAAGTTGGCCATCAGTACATTGTTCTGAGATATTTCAATTTGCCAGCTTATCGAATCCGCAACATGTCCGGGAATTTCATCGCTCACTTTTCCTACCAATTGATAGGTTCCAAGCATTTCTGCTTGTGCAAGCAGGTTATAATCGGGTGTCGATGCAACTTGTACATTGTTTAGCAGCCAGGCATAAGAAATTTCGTCATTTTCAGGATCGCTGGCAGTGATTGAAAAATCAATGGATTCGCCTGTTTGCATTTGCTGAACAAGTTCATCGGGCAGATAGGAAGTTATTTCGGGAGCTTCGTTTGGAAGGATAAAAGCCTTGTTTGGTTCCATCCCGGCCACCGGCATATCCGAAGTAACATAAGGTGCGTAAAAAGCATAAACGTGAGTGAGTGTCGGGTGATTTCCTGTTGGATTTTGTGGAGGATAAGCGGCAGGTATCATATCGCTTTCCTCTTCCGAAACATGCACTGACAGTGCCACACCATCCGGGTTTCCTAAGGATGCCCATGGGATGGAAATTTCAGTAAGTCCATTACCTGACCACCCTTCGTACGAATCACAGTTATTGCTGGCAGGATAATGCCATAAACCATTGGCAAAGTGATTCAGTTGTATGGAACCACCGCCGCCTTCAATCGCAACCTGATATTCAACTTCGTATTGCGAAGTGTATGATACCCTTCCCCAGGAGCCACCGGATGCACCGCTGTTATTGCCCTGATCGGTATCAATATTAACAAACAAGTCGCCACCACCATTTAAATCAAGGTCTTCCAATCCAACATATAAATTGGTATTATCCCAGGTAATGTAAAGAGAATAGTCATCCGAAATCATCAATTCAGTTTCCGGATCAAAATCGTTGGTGCCATCAATGTCAATGGTATGTGGTGTTGTTCCTGATGGAACCAAAAATGTTGCAGTATTATTTTCTCCGATTACATTACCGTTTAGGTCTTCAACACCGGTAACCGTAATGATGCCTTCATCGCCGGGCTCCCAGTATTCCATGATGGTAAGCCAAACTTTGCGCCAGTCGTCTTGGCGATTCACGTGGCTCACGGTATAAGATCCCGAAAAGCCCTGCAGTGAATAATTTGCTTTGGTTTGTGCAGAATAAAATTCCAGCGCTTCGCTAAATGTAAGTTCGATGGTGTTGTTATCAACCTGGAATGCTGTTGGGTTGAGCGTGGGAGGAAATACGTCCATACTTTGTGCAGCCAGGGTATTCAGTTCGGGAACAGTAGTCCCGGTAGGCTCAGAAGTGTAGCCGGCGTACAGGCGGGTTAAAAACTGATCATTTCCTTTAATTTCATCGCCGAGTACGAGGGTGCCTTCAAACTGGGTGTTGTGGCTGGCACCGCCATCTCCCAACACCAAAGCTACTGTTGCTCCCGATGATGAGTTTCGTTGTCCGCAATAGGAATCATAATCGCCCCACATACGCTGTAAATGATCTTTCCCTGACCAAAGAATATCAGTTAATCCCGGTGAAAATCCGGATTTCACGTAGCCATCTCCACCAAAGAAATCGTATTGTACATCAAGGTAATTCACACCTTCCACAAGTTGAATGCGTTTTTTTACACCATATTGCGAAAGCTCAACAACCACTGTTTCGCCCGAGCTTTGTATTATACTGATGTCGTAGATGGCATCCTGCTGATAGGGATAAACATCAGAAAGGGCTGCCACATGATTGTTTGAGCCATCGTTATAATCGCCATCGGTTTCGGCCCAGTAGGCCATATCAGAGCCAACTACAGAGTATGCTCCGCCAAGATCATCTTTATAAAACAACCAGTTTACTTTTCCGCCAATGCTTTCGAAAACCGCTAAAATATTTTGGTTATGGATCACCACTTCGTCCACACCATCATGATCGATGTCGCTGTAATAGGCAGCCAATGGCGATTCATATTGCCCATCGGCCCAGCGTGCTGCCTCGGCGTAAACATTTGCATTTTTTATGTGCGAAGAATAGCGATGTTCCCATCCAGCAATGCTACCGCCATCAAACCAACCGGTTTCGTGGAGGTTTATCATTAAAATGTACCAGGCCAATTGAGCAAGATTGTTGTTGGGAGCGGTTTGCAGATTATTATGCACATCATCCCAAATATAACCATAAGTCCAATTCGGTTCGTGAAAGTCGGAATGTGATGCCGTAGCTGCCCATTGTGTGTGCCAGGAGTTGTTACTGCCTCCATATCCATCAGAGCCGCCCAGCAATCCATAAGTCCCGGCAGTAATATCAGCCCCCGTACCGTTGAAGTTAGGATTTTGCATGGCATCCACGGTTTTCCAGACATTTACGCCCGGGTAGTTGTCGTGGCACCACCAAAGCACACTTTCGTAATTGTCGAGAAAGGAGGTGCCATCGTGTTCGTTCATCTCCGCGGCCACTTCCCAGTCGGTACCATACACACATATATTATAGGTGCCCATTCCGGCAATTTGATTTTTGGCGCCGCTGGCATCGTAATGCATATTGCCGACAAAGGAATTATTGATCGGGATAACCCGCAGGCTAACTCCCGAGCCATTATTCATCCAATGAATTTTCTTGTTGTCGTAGCCATTAAGATGCGGGCTGTCATCCAAAACCACACCCCAAACACCATGTTGTTCCCAGTTATCACCAAGCCAGTCAATAACACCGGCATCGGGATAAGATCCCGGGGCTAACCAAACACGCTCGGGTATCCAGGCTGTGCGGGGTTGGTAATTATACTGGAAATCTACCATATCGCACTCGATGTCCACCGACCAATCGTTCATATTATTATGCATAAAAGGCATGATGTGCTGGCCCAGGGCTGAGGTCATTATTTCGATTTTCCCTTCCGAAGCGAGGGTTGTTAACCAATCGTTAAACTCCGGGTTATGCCATTGCGCTGCCGGCATGAGCGTTCCCGACATGTGAAAGTTTCCGGGAACACCGGTGGCCTCATGCACCTGAAGTACTTCATCGAAACCACTGCCCTCCAGCCCGCTTTGCCCTCCAGGGCTGCCATAAAAAACCTCGGTGTAGGTTATGCCCTGGTTGCCATGATGCACAAAGGCGCAGTTGCCTTCAGCGTCTGTGGGGCCGCCATCCGAAAGAAAATAGTCAACTACTTTCCCATCGAGAATGACTGCAAGACTAAATTCCAGGTTTTGCTTGTCAATCCTTTTTGCAAGATTTATTTCGGCTTCCCAAAGGTTGGCTTCGGGAGTTCGGAGCAAGTTGAAATTTCTTTTTTGATGAGATAACTTTGTGAGATTGGCATCATCTTCAAATACAATACTGCGTGAGTTCCTATCGGTGAGTTTAATTTTAAGCTCAATATTTTGCCCCATAAAGTTATCGGAAATCACTTCATTATGTTCACGCGCAACCATGTTGTCGAAAGTTACACGCATAATTATGGTGTTATTGTTGGTTTGGGCAAATACCGAACTGATGTCGCCGGTTGTGGCCTGGCAATCTCCTATTTCATCAAAACCCAAAAAATCTTTCTTTTCCCATGATTTGGGATTGCCTGTGAAATTTTGAGCCATAATTCCAAGGCTTAACAAAATTAGCGTTAAGAAGATTGATGATTTCATTATGTAAATACTTTTCATTTGCTTAGAATTTTAGTTTATAAATTTCATTTTTTGAGCTTAAAAGCATTATAAAAAAAGCTAATTTTTTTGTGGCATCAAAATAATATGAATCATTTTATTTGAAAATGCTGATTTCCAAAAAGTAAGCAATTTGAAATATAGTTGTATTTAACTTTGTATTAACAAAAATCATATTATTTTAGTAGCTTCAAAATTTTATTACTTGGGCAAACTAAACAAACGATGATTATGAAAAAAATCTACTTTTTAATTCAAGCAGCAATTCTCTTTTTTCCCCTGTCCTTATTATCTCAAAACGCTATAGTTGGAGAAGGATTTACAGATGGATGGGATAATACCAATTTTGAATATTTTTCGGCTGGTGCGGGCACATCTTATTTACGCACCGAAACAGCCAACGGAACCGGGAATCAGTATTTCAGAATGGGAATAGATTGGGGTGGCACTGTAAAGCAAATTACTGTAACACCCGGCTCGGATACTGAGGTTGCTCCCGAAAATGAAATATCGTTGAATACAACCGGTACAACAAATGGTGCCATGTATATAGATGTTTCGAGTTTATCCGACAATTACATTTTTAAAACCCGGGATGCCGGTGCAGACCCAATTGGTGATTTAATTATTTTTAGGGTGCAGGGCGATGTAAGGGCAATTTCTTTGGTTTCGCAATCGCCATCAACAGTTTATCCCGGGCAGCAAGTTACGGTAACAGCTACTTTGGATGGCACACTCAATACCGGGCAGGGAGCGTATTTGAGATATTCGACCGATGGCTGGACATCATCCACATTTGTTGAGATGGCTCATACATCGGGCAACGATTATTCCGCCGTAATTGATGCTTCCGTAAATATTCCGGCGGCAAGTATTTCGTATTATGTTTTTACTTCCGGCGACGGACTAAGTATTACTCACGGTAATGCTGACTGGTACACCATTAATCTCGACAACAATTCCGGAACAAATTATTCGTACAGTGTACAAGGTAGATGGACTACCACAGCCGATGGCAACTGGACAAGCGCGGCAACCTGGGTCGCGAATGCGATACCTTCGACTACCGAAAGTATGGGAAGTGTAAGCATAGCGCATGATGTTATCCTTAATCAAAATGCAAAAGGTTCGTCTGTTACCATTAGCGTATTAAAAACACTTAGCTCCGAAGCTTCCGGAAACCGTACACTTACCATTGAAAGCAACGGAACTTTTACCAACAATGGCACCTATACTGCCAACGATGGCACAGTGGTTTTCCTCGGGGCAGGAACGGTAGCTGGGACGGTTACCTTTAACAATGTTACCATAAATGGTGGCGTTGACTTTGGCACAAACTCAACGGTTGCCGGAGTGCTGTCGATCGAAACCAACTCATGGGTAAACACAAACTGCCCGAGTTATGGTGAATCATCAACCTTAAAATATAATACCAATAGCAATTTTATGATTGCGGATGAATGGAACAACACACCGCAAAACGTTACCATATCGGGTTCGGGTACAGATGTGCATATTGATGAAAACGGTAAATCAACGACAGGAAACCTGCTGGTTGAAAATGACGCTTCACTCACCATTGATGCAGCCAAAGATTTAACCATCGGTGGAAACCTTACCATTAATAGTGCAAAAGAAAATAAAGCCGCAGGTTCGTTCACCCAAAAATCGGATGCCACAGGCACCGGCTCACTCATCACCAACGGCACAGTGTCGGGCGACATCAACGTTGAGCGATTTCTCACTGCTGGCTGGGACTGGCATTTCCTTTCTTCACCTGTTGTAGATCAAGAAATTGTGGGTGCGTATAATTTTATTGAATTTGCCGGTGGAACTGGTGATAAGAATGTCGATTTTTTCAGGTTCGATGAAACCTTAGCTTACATCGAAAATCCATGGATCAATATTAAAAATCCAGATACCACCCTGAACGAAAGTTTTGGCACTCCCCCAACCAATCCTTTGTTCATTTCAGGGCAAGGCTACCTTGTAGCTTACAAAGGAAGTGATCTCACCAAAACATTTACAGGAGTTCCTAATACAGGCATTACCGGAGCAACCTTAACTTATACCGCCGATGGATCGAAGGGATGGAATCTTGTGGGGAATCCCTATCCTTGCGCAGCAGACTGGGAACTTGGTTCCAATACGAAAACCAATCTGATGAGTGAGTTTTATTACGTTTTTAATCAGGATTTGAATGCCGGAGGTGGCGGGTTCGAATATTTTTCCACGAGCCTTAATTCCGGAAACAATACCGCTAACGTTAATGGGAAATTGCCCGCAGGACAGGCATTTTTAGTCAGGGTTGCCGCCGGCGGAGGTTTGTTTGCCTTTTCGCCTTTCGCGCGTATTCACGATAGCCAGGCATTCCTGAAAAATAAAGTTCAGTCGAACAATGTGCTTGAACTCAAAATTCAGGGAGAGACTTATTACAGCCATGCCAAAATATCGCTTTCCGAAAGCGGGGAACCCGGAGCAGATTACCACGATGCCTATATGCTTTTTAGCATGAACGCGCAGGTGCCACATATTTATTGTGTGGATGGTACCGAAAAAATGGTGATGAATTCCGTTCCTGTTCCTGACGATGAACTTGTGCTTCCTTTGGGTTTTAAGGTGGGCAGTGCCGGCACATACACATTGCAAGCCGAAGATATTGCAGCCTTCAACAGCATTTATGCAGCAATCCTTGAAGATACCGAAACCGGCGCTGAAATCGACCTGCGAGTCGAGGGCAGCTACACTTTTGAAGTTAGCGAACCCGGAATTAACAATAGCCGTTTTGTGCTGCATCTGAAATCTACAGTTGGCATAAATGATTTGAATTCAGATTCAGAAATTGCAGTTTCGGTAGTGAACCAGGAATTGAGAGTTTACAATTTAGAAGCCGGCAATTACAATATCCGGATTTTGGATATTATGGGAAGGGTAGTGATGGACGGGAAGATGTCATCAGAAAATACAGTTCAATTGCCGGGCGGTGTAAAGCAGGGGACTTATGTTGTGCAGGTATCCAACGAGCAGAAAAGATTTGTATGCAAAGTAATTATTGACTAGCTTGACTAGCCACAGGCTTCAGCCTGTGGAAAAAATAGAATAGGAGAGACCCGGGGCTTTTCCCTTGGGGATTCCTAAGGAATCCCCAAGGGAAAAGCCCGGAGTTCTTTTTTTCAGCTTTTAATCCGCAGCTTAAAAGCTGCGGCAAGTCAAATAATTAATTAAAAAAGAATTTCTATCTTTGAGAAAAATTTATTGTGAAATATTTAAAAATTTAAGATTATGAGAAAAATTTTATTCTATGTATTTTTAATAAGTTCGTTTTCTGTATCTGCTGAAGATTGGGGACATAGGTACAGCACTGAGCAAGCCAATCAAAACATTACGGTTGATGTTAATGTTAGCGTTACTGTTTCGGTTGAATGGAATCAAGGTGATTGGACATCTTCCAGCTTTGGTTATGGACTAACTACTGATGGAACAAACTGGACATGGGTTGATTGTGGATGGTTTGAAAATGGCAATGGTGATAACAAACGTTGCAAAACAACAGTAAGTGTCAGCATTCCGGGTAAGTATTATTATGCATATAGATTTATTAAAGGCGGCACAACCAGTTATCAGCATGGAAGCGATGAATGGTCATTAAATGCCTCTACTCTAAGTGCTTCATCTACAATAATTGTTGGAGAGGTAAGTAAAGCTAGTAGTGCTTGGAATTCAACAAGTACTTGGGAAGATGGTACTGTACCTACTTCATCTGATAATGTTGCAATCATGCACAATGTCAGCATTTCATCAACAGATCAAAGCGCAAAGTCTATTTATATTTATAATGATAAAACTCTTACTGTTAATGCCACCGGACAGCTTACAATATCAAATGACCTTACAGTTACATCTGGTAGTAAAGGATCTGGAAATGTATTATTGAAATCAACCTCCTCCGGCACAGGCTCTTTAATCGTTGATGGAAACATTACAAACAATGGGGCCATAACCCTGGAGCGGTATATTAAAACAGGAACACAGGATTTGTATTACCAAAGCTTTGCCTGCCCGGTAAGCGGACTAAGTGTTTTTACTGATGCCGGTCAGTTTGCCTATTACGAAGAAAGTTCAAACAATTGGATAACCTACTGGGCTGACGAAAATCATAATACTATTAATGGTTATTTTGATGCAACATTTAAAACAGGTCGAGGATATTCCATTTATTATAGTACTGCACAGGATAATAAATCTTTCGAGGCTTCCGGCACAAATACACTCAACAATTTGGATTTGACCTTAAATTCCTCCACTTCTGATCCGGAGCTAACTTTTGCAGGAACCAATGCTACCTACAAAGGGTCAAATTTGGTTGGAAATCCTTTTGCCAGTGCTATCAATTGGAATGCAAGCCTAGGATGGACAAGAACCAACATCGGAAACACCATCTACATCTGGAACGGAGCGGTTCAGCAGTATGGCTCATACACTAAAGATGCAGGCTCAGGAACACACGATGTAACCAACGAAATTCCACCTATGCAGGGATTTTGGGTTGGTGCAACTGCCGCCTCACCCGAGCTCGTAATCGGAAAAGCTACCCGTATTCACAGCTCACAAGGCTTGTTAAAAACCCAACCGGTAAATATGTTGAAATTGCGAGTTGAAGGTGCAAACTATTCTGATGAAGCATTGATAAACTTAAGGGCTGATGCATTAAATGGAATTGATGAATTTGACGCATCGAAATGGTTTAGCCCAAGCACTGATGTTCCAAATCTTTATTCGATTGTCGGAGAAGATAATCTTACAAACAACAGCCTGCTAAATTTCGAAAATATTGATTTCATCCAGCTTGGATTTCAAAAAGGCATCGAAAGTAATTATACCTTAAGCACAGAATATCTTGGGAGTTTTGTTAATGGAGAAGTTTTTTATCTTGAAGATACCAAACTTGGAAAAGTAGTAAATCTAAATGAAGAATCATCCTATTCATTTATTGCAGAAGACGGAGATTCACCCTTACGTTTTAAACTTCATCTCTCAGCCACCGCCATCAACGACCCCATCTCAATTAACAAACCCATAATCTCCATCCAAAATAATCAACTCACCATCACAAACCTGGAACCCGGAAAAGTGGAGGTGAAAGTGGTGGACATCATGGGGAGAATAGTCGATTTTAGAACTTTTAACACCAATTCGGCGGTTTCGATGCCATTGAATTTAAAAATCGGGATTTATATTTTGGAAATTCAAACAAATCGTTTTACATTTACCGACAAAGTTTTTGTCAGATAAAAATTTAAGATAATGAAAAAATACATCGCAACATCACTCAGCTTATTTCTGCTTCTCATGTTATTAACATTTGTAACACCTGTATCCGCAGGATCACCACCTCCCCCACCACCTCCGGGTCATGGATCTGGTGGAAATGTACCCGGCGGCGGAGCTCCAATTGGCGAAGGCCTTATTATACTTGTTGCTATGGGCGCGGCTTATGGCTACAAAAAATGGAAAGCCGAAGAGGAAGCGTAATTTTTAAGAAATTTTAATAAACCAAACAGGTTTGCATAATTGGATGTAAACCTGTTTTTTTTTGTAGCGAAACCTATGATTAAAATCAGATTTCATATTCTTTTCTGGATTCTCATTGCCCTTTATATTTTTGATTATTTTATTGATGTATTTAACCTTGTTGACAGCCTGATTTACACTGCCTTCGAAATTTTTCTTTTTGCTACAGAGTTTTACTTAAATCTTTTTTTTCTCATACCTTTTGTGCTCCTCAAAAAAGGCAGGATCGCTTATGCTGTTTCTTTAATCGTTTTATTGTCGGCGACTTGCTCGGCTTATTTTGTTGCAGGATTGAATGACTATTTACTGGCAACAAACTTTTTAAGAACCCTTATTACCTTTTTTCTGAATCATGTGCTCTTTATTTTCATTTCCTATATCATTTGGTTTTTCAACAAATATCTCGAAGAAAAAGAAAAAAGGCTAAAATTAGAGAATGAAAAAATACAAATGGAAATGAAGTTATTGAAATCTCAGCTAAACCCTCATTTTCTGTTTAACACCCTCAACAACATTTATACTTTAGTACTGTTAAAAAGCGATGATGCACCCGAAATGCTCGCGGCTTTATCGGATATAATGAGATATTTGGTGTATGAGGGGAATAAGAAAGATGTTTTGCTTGAAGCAGAAATCAAAGCCATCGATAAGTACATTCAAATTCAGCAATACCGCCGGATTTCAGGTTTGGAGAATATTCATTTTGAGGTTTCCGGCGATCCTTCAGCGTTAAAAGTTCCACCATTGATATTTATGACATTGATAGAAAATGCGCTAAAACATGGTGATATTATCGAAAACAAAAATGGGTTCGTAAATATTAATCTAACTATTACCGGTAATCACATTGAGTTTAATATTTTAAATTCGTTTCAACCCAAAGAAAACAGAAAAGGAATAGGATTGAAAAACATTACATCGCAAATGGATATAATATTTGGGGAAGCATATCAAATGAAAATTGATGAATGCAACACACATTATACAGTAAATTTAAAATTTCATGGAAGCCAAAACGCCATATAAATGTTTGATAATTGATGATGAAGCGCTTGCCCGTAAACTGATACAAACGCATTTGGTTCACATAGCCGAATTTGAAGCAGGACATGAATGTTCATCTGCCATTGAGGCAAGTCAATATCTGAGGTCGAATAAAGTGGATTTGATGTTTTTAGATATTCAAATGCAAAAACTTTCGGGAATAGATTTTTTAAAGTCGCTTCAAAACCCGCCTAAAGTGATTTTTACTACTGCTTATTCCGAATTTGCATTGGAAGGCTATGATCTGAATATTGTAGATTATCTGCTGAAGCCGATAACCTTCGAGCGGTTTCATAAAGCCGTAAGCAAAGCCATCGGGCATTTGAATCTTGAGAGGGAAATCAAAGAATCATCCTCTGCTCATTTGGAGGAAAAAGCTATTCTGATTAAATCTCATCACCAACTCATCAAAATTGATTTGGCAGACATCCTTTTCATCGAAGGGCTTCATAAATATGTAAAGATCATTACCAGGGACAAAACCCATGTTACTTTGTTTGCCATTTCAGCAATAGAAAATGAGTTTCCTGCCCAACTTTTCTACCGTTGCCACCGGTCGTTTATTGTGAACCTCGAAAAAGTTGAGCGTATCGATGGCAACGAGGCAATTATTGGCGAATACACCATTCCGGTAAGCAAGTCGAACAAGAGTGAATTAATTGCCAGGCTGGGCAAAAAATTAGGATAAACGCTTTCTGTACCCAAAACAGGTCATTTGGGAGAAAAGATTTTTATGGAGTTGGTTTCCAGGATAGTTTTGTTTCATAATCATAAAAAAAAAGAAATTATGAAAACGCATCGGATTTATATTTTGTTAATGATTGCACTACTTGGAACCAACCTGAATTTATCATCTCAAACCTACACCATGCCCGCCGAGGATTTGCCACACGAAGGCACCTGGTTACAATGGCCTCATCACTACACCTATGGCATGTTTTACCGAAACAGCCTCGACCCAACCTGGGTGAACATAACGGCTGCATTGGTTCAAAGCGAGAAAGTCCACATTATAGCATACAACAACACCGAAAAAACCCGGATTATAAATTTGTTGAACAATACCGGTGTCCCGTTAACAAACGTCGATTTTTACATCCATCCTACCGATGATGTTTGGGTAAGGGACAACGGCCCCGTTTTTACTTACAACAATAATGATGTTTTCACTATTCTTGATTGGGGATTTAACGGTTGGGGAGGCGATACCCCGTACTTAAAATGCGATATTATTCCACACAGTGTAAGTACCGACCTAAGCATTACACGGGTGGATTTGAGTGCCATGGTATTGGAAGGAGGGGCAGTGGAACATGATGGCCGTGGCACCATGATGGCTACAAGAAGTTCTGTTACCGATCCAAGCCGAAACCCCTCATTAACTGAAGCACAGATTGAAGCTTACCTCAGCACTTACATGGGATTTACAAAGTTTATCTGGCTTGACGGGCTCGACGGAGGAAACGAGGATATTACCGATATACACATTGATGGGCTTATGAAGTTTGCCAACGAAAACACCATTGTAACCATGAATAACACCGACCTGCTATATTGGCTACTTACACAATCCGACATAAATACACTTTACAGCGCAAGCGATATTAACCAAACACCTTACAATTTTGTTTACATCCCATTAACACAAAATGATGTAACCACCGCGTATGGAAATAATTTGGGCTATAAAGGGTCTTATGCAAATTATTACATTGCCAACACTGTAGTACTGGTACCAACTTACAACGACCCAAACGATGCCACTGCCCTAAGTATATTACAGGGACTTTATCCAAACCGGACTGTAATCGGGATTGATGTAAGAAACCTTTACGAAAACGGCGGCATGGTTCATTGTGTAACGCAACAGCAACCGGTGGCGCAGCGAAATTTATATTGGAAAGGCGAAACTGGCGACTGGAACGATGCCAACAACTGGGCTTTTGACAATGGAGATACCCATATTCCGTCATTACTCAACAATGTTGTTATAGCTGATGCAGCAAACGCACCGGTGATTCTGGTAAACGAAACGGGCAATTGCAACAAGCTCACCCTCCAAAGCGGAGCTACACTTACTATAAAGAGCAGCCCTTCGGGTACAGGCTCGCTCATAGTCAACGGCACCGTAGCCGGAGATATTACTGTTGAAAGATACATTGCTGCATACAGCGATCCGGCACATGGCTGGCACTTCTTATCCTCGCCGGTTGCGGCATTCAATATCGCCGGCTCCGACTTTGAACCCGGCGATAACGACGACTTTTACCGCTGGGATGAACCAAGCGGAAACTGGATGAATTTTAAATCGGGTAATCCTAATCAAATTATTCCCGGTGCGGGTTATTTTACTGCCTATCAAACTGAAAGCACAAAACAATTTTCAGGCATATTAAATAGTTCGGATATCGTCAATACAAATCTTTCATACACCCAAACAAGTGCCTACACGGGCTGGCACTTGCTCGGAAATCCATTTGCCTGTGCCTTGCAATGGGATGCTACTTCGTGGGATCGGACGAATGTGAATGCCATAGCAAAAATCTGGAACGAAGCTAACGCCAGTTATACTGATATTTCGAAAAATGATATCATTCCTGCCATGCAGGGATTTATGGTGTGCGTTACTTCGGGAGCAAACTCTATTACCATTCCAAAAGTCGACCGGGTACATAGTACTGCCAACTGGTACAAAAACACTGAAATAAATAAACTTGAGCTTACTGTTTTTGATGCAGAAGGTAGCACGGCACAGGCGAGCGTTATCAAATTCGATGAAAACGCAACAGCAGGTTTCGACAACGAATACGACGCGTATTTTCTATCCGGCTATGCGCCTCAGTTCTATTCTTTGATAGATGAAAAAGCTGTTTCGACCAACACATTTCAGGATTGGAATGAGCAATTATCGATTCCGCTCTATTTTATAAAAAATGATGCTACTGTTTTTACTATGACAATAGATGGATTGGAAACACTCGAAATTGAATCGCCGGTATTTTTAACAGATACGAAAACAAATGAAACCATCAATTTTGAAGAGCTTGATTTTTATACTTTCGAATCGGAGGAAGGCGATGATCCTGCACGATTCATGCTTCATTTTATGGCTACTGATATTTCGGAAGAGGCTAATGTAAGCACGCCTGAATTTTTTTTCCAAAACAAGTGGCTTAATATTACCAACCTTGAAGCTGGAAAAACAGAGGTGAGGGTGGTTGATATTATGGGCAGAGTGGTTGCTATGAAAACGGTTAATACATCTTCAAACCTTTTAATTCCATTAAATTTAAAAACCGGCATTTATATTTTGGAAATTAAAAATAATTATTATAGCTTTGTCAGCAAGATTTTCGTCAGGTAAAAAATTCAGGAAAATGAAAAAATACATTACAACTTCACTCAGCTTATTTGTTCTTTTTATGTTATTAACATTTGCAACACCTGTATCAGCACAGGATCCACCACCACCTCCACCTCCGGGTCATGGAGAAGGTGGTAATGTACCCGGCGGCGGAGCTCCAATTGGCGAAGGTCTTATTATACTTGTTGCTATGGGTGCAGCTTATGGCTACAAAAAATGGACAGATAGAGAAGAAGAATAAAATAAAAAAGTTAAAGACTTGTTTCAGGCTTGCATCATTAGATGTGAGCCTGTTTTTCTTTTTACAATTACCTAACATTAGTGATGCCCTGAGTTCCTTTCGGGGAAATGAAGTGAAGAATCATTTTTATTTATGCTCGCAAATCCCCCAAAGCTTATCTACCAACCCGGTATCCTTCCCAAAACGACAGATAGTTTCTCTCCGGTGTTCGAAATATTTCCCTGTTACACCTTCCAATTCCAAAGATGTTGCAGCCCAAACAGGAGTATCAGCACCCTGATCAGGACTTTCATGACCACCATAGCCCAGGTTATTGCTTAATTTGGAATTTACATCGCCCGGGTGAACTGCATTTACAGTGATGCCATCATTTTTCAGCTTTTCGGCGAAAGCAGTGGTTAACATTCGGCTGGCTTGTTTTGACTGGCGATAAATGTTGTCGTTGTTGTAATGGTGGTTTTTACATTCCAAATCATTGATGTCCATATCGCCGGCCCAATAGCTCGCCACATTCACAATGCGCGGGGCAGAGGTCATTTTAAGAAAAGGAGAAAAATATTTCATCATCCAAAAATACCCAAGTACATTGGTGGCAAACTGCATTTCGATACCTTCGGGGGTTTCCTCGCGGCGGCGTGGCGTTGCTGCAGCGTTATTAATCAGCACATCCAAAGAGCCCACCCATTTTCGTGCGGCTTCTCTTATTGATGATTTCCGTGAAACATCAATAATCAAAAAATCAACATCCTGATTGCCGGTTTTTGATTTGATCTGCTGAACGATATGCCGGGCTTTGGATTCATCACGGGCAACAATAAATACACGGAAACCTTTTTCGGCCATTTGCCTAACAATGGCTGCGCCGATAGCTCCGGTTGCGCCAGTAACGATAGCTGTTTTTCTTTTTGTCATAAAAACGGTTTTTTGCTACTGCAACAATTCATTAAAGTTTTGTGGATTGATGGTCGAAATCTTGTCAACTTTATATTTTTCGGCAAATGATTTTGGTAGTCGCCCCATTTTCTTTGGATTCCATTTGAATTCGAAAGTTGTGATTTGCTCATTTTCAATTTCAATCAGGTCAATTTCGGCTCCGTCGTATGTCCTCCAAAAATAGTGTGCCCGGCGTTTCCTGTGGTTTTTGTAGTATTTAATCTTTTCGACAATGCAAAAATTCTCCCACATCGACCCCACATCCTGCCTGTTTCCCAAAGCGCTGTAATTCTGGATGATGGCATTTCTTATACCCAAATCCCAAAAATAATACTTCCGGCTTTTCCTTAGCTCGTTTCGCAGGTTTCCGGAGTATGATGTCAAATTAAAGATCACAAAAGTTTTTTCCAGTAAATCCAAATATTTTTCCACAGTGGGTGAAGATAGTCCAACAAGCTTTGATAGTTCATTGATAGAAACCAATTGCCCTATCTGCAGAGCCAACGCTTTGAGTAGTTTTCGCAAAATGGCCGGGCTGTTGATTTTTTCGTAGGCCAGAATGTCCTTAAACAAATAATCGGAACTAAGCTCTTCAAGTTTTTCAATTTTATCATCCAGGGTCAGATCAATGATTTCAGGATAACTTCCAAAAACCATGATTTGCTCTAAATTTTCCCTGAGCCATAACCAACTCTTTTTCGATAAAATTTCGTTGACTGATAAAGGGAACAGCTTGAATTTGATGTTACGACCCGTTAATGGCTCTGAATTTTTATTGGCCAATTCAAAACTACTGGAACCTGTGGCGATGATTTTGTAATCCATTTCATCATCATCAACAATCAGCTTTAATAGTTTGCCAATATTTTGGATATCCTGGGCTTCATCAAGTGCAATGATTTTTTTGTTTCCAAAAAGTAGCTTGATTTGACCCGGATTTAAACTTTCAAGTATTTCTTCTGTAGCCGGTCGGTCGCATGGGATTAAAACGGAATTGGGGATTTCTTTTAAAAGGCTTTTAAGTAAAGTGGTTTTTCCTACCTGGCGTGCCCCATAAAGGATAATGATTTCTTTTTTGTTGATCCGTTGCAAAATGGATTGGCTTATTTCCCTGGTGTACATTATTGATTGTTTTAATTAGTTAAGATGCAAAACTAAGTAATATGGCCAGAATATCCAAATTGATTTTAATAAATAGGCCATATTATTAAAATTTAATTTAATAAATAAGCCTAATTTTTAAAATGCAGATCATTCAAATATTTACTTTATCCTGAAAACTTAAACACCCAGGCAAATTTGCACGGTAGGTTCTCCCTGATTTTTTCAGGAATCTGGATTTTAATACCGAATTGGCTTTGCTTCCATTTTAACTTTTTATTTGCTCCAACTAACTCAATTTCTTTAAACTTAAATTCAGGAAATGAAGAAATAGGAATCGTTTCCGGTATGTTAATCTCGTTTTCCCCGGCAAGGTAAATGGCGTAAATGCTGCCATCTTTTCCTTGCGTAAAACAAATATTCCCGGATTTATAGGGAGCAATGGCCCGGGTTTCATAAATGGCTTCGCCGTTAATGTTGAGCCAATCGCCAATTTCTTCGAGCAAGGTGTAAGCATCATCGTGCCATTGGCTTTCGGGGCCGGGTGCAATGTTGAGCAGGAGGTTTCCACCTTTGGCAACAATATCCACCAAAAGGTTAACAGCTTCTTTCCCGCTCATAAACTTGGCATCGGGTGTCCACGACCAGCCACCACCTGCAATAATGCACGATTCCCAGGGGTAAGGCAGTGCTACTAGGGGAACACGATTTTCGGGGGTAAGGTAATTTTGGTTTTTCCCATGCACCGCCCGATCAACCACGATCAAACCCGGCTGTTTTTCCCTTGCTTTTTCCACCAGTTCATCCATAAGGATATCCTGGTTAATTACATTGGTTTTCACAAATCCTGAACCTACATCTTCGAGCCGATCGAAATATATTTCACTGATTTCGTCTTTTGAAATTTTCTGAACCCAGCCACCATCAAGCCACAAAATATCAAGCGGGCCATAATTGGTGCAAAGCTCCATGATTTGATCGTGGGTAAACTGAACATACTTTTCCCATTTTTCGGGGTAAGCCAGTGGGTCGTAGTTTACATTGCGATCCATGGGCGGGAAGTACGGGGCCCAATAATTATCGCAGTGCCAGTCGGGTTTTGAAAAATAAGCACCCGCCCAAAGTCCTTCGTTCCTGAATGCCGAAAAAATTTCTCCGGCAATATCAGCCTTTGAGTTTGAACTGAAAGGACATCCCGGATCGGTAATTTTGTAATCGGTGAATTTACTGTTGAACATGCAAAACCCATCGTGGTGTTTGGTAGTGAAAACCACATATTTCATCCCTGCATTTTTCGCGGCGGCAGCCCATTTTTCCGGATCAAAATCCACAGGATTAAATGTGGTTTTTAAGTTTTCGTAATCTTTTACATACTCAAAGTAATTTTGGTAATTGCCATTTCTTCGTTCGCACCAGCCATAATCTTCGGGGCAAATCGACCACGATTCCACAATACCCCACTGGCTGTAAGTTCCCCAGTGCATCAGCAGGCCAAACTTCATATCCTGCCATTGCTCCAGTTTTTGTAAAACCAGGGTGTCAGTTTCGGGGACATATTTTTCTTCTTCCTGCGAAAATAGGATCAAAGGGAAAAAGAATATTGCTGTAAGGATTAGAGCTTTGAATTTCATCTGTAAAATTTTTTCCACATCCTGTCCGCCAGCTGGCGGAGATGCACGGATAATATGTAATGATATTTCATATTTTGAAGTTTTTCATATTCAAAAACCAGATTCAGTTAAACTTTTTTGATATCCACCTTCATGATTATTGTATTTGATGTTTGTGTGGTAAAAGTATTAATTGACCGATTATTAGATACTTGTTTTCAACAAAAAGTCAATAGAAATCAAATTTTATTTTCTTCCCTTTAATCATAAAAATTTGCATCAACCTTCAAATTTATTAAAAATCATTAGCGAATGCGTAATTTTGTTGGGATGAATATAAACATTTTACTTGCGGAATAAAAAACCCGGCAAGGATGTCAAACATACAAATTTGGAACATCGGTGTTGGATACAAGAAATCAGGAAGATTTAAAATTAATCGAAAAGGTTAAAGGTGGCAATAAAGCTGCATTCTCGCATCTCGTACGGAAATACGAATCGGTGGTGGCTGCAACTGTTATCGGGATGTTAGGCCATGGTGATGATGCTGAAGATGTGGGTCAAAACGTGTTTATCAGATTTTATAATGCCATTGGCGATTTTCGCGGGGAAGCTTCATTATCGACCTATTTAACGCGCATAGCTATCAATTTGTCGTTGAATGAAATTAAAAGAAGAAAGCGCCGGAATATGTTTATTGTTGGCCGCAGGGATGAAGATGTTGAAATTGATTTTCCTGACACAAATAACGAACCTGAAGCCTACGATACCAAAGAAGCTGTAAACAAAGCACTTCAGCACTTGGAGCCAAAATTCAGAAGTGTTGTAGTTTTGAGAATGTTGCAGGGTTACTCTACCGCTGAAACGGCAAAAATCCTGAACCTGCCACTCGGGACCGTGTTATCAAGACTTTCGCGGGCACAGGACAAATTAAAAGAATTATTGAAGCACTTAATTAATTAATCATGGATACAAAAGCATATAGTTTGTTGAAACAATCCCTGGACAGGGAATTGACAACACAGGAAAACGATGAGCTACAAAAAGCCCTTCGGGAAAATCCTGAGCTTAGGTCGGAAGCAGAATCGTTGCAAAAGGTGCGGGGTTTACTTTTGGATGATGAGTCATCGTTTGGTTCTTTCTTTGTCGAAAAAGTGATGAGCCGGATCGAGACCATCCAGGAAAGTAATATTATCTATGCTTTTAAGCGCATTGCCCTGCCCGGACTGATTGCAGCCCTCATTTTGCTGCTCATTACCATACTTGGAAATCATTCCATCTCTTTCGATTCTTTGCTGGGTGTGGATACGCTGCAACCCGAATACCTCACCGATTTTTTAATTTACTAATTAATACGGGTTAATAAGCCACTGATGCACGGATAATAATTTTTAAAATTTATAGAAAAAAAGCCACGCCTGTCCGCCAGCTGGCGGAGATACACGGATAATAATTTAAAACAAAATAGATGAAAACTAAATCAATATTAATAATTGCCGCCACTTTGCTTATTGGATTTGTTATCGGATTTCTTGTAAATGGCCGGATTACACAGCAAAAATTTCAACACTTTGTAAACCAGGATCATTTTGATGCCTTTAAGTGTAGGATGATGGATGTGATAAAACCGGACGAAAAACAGGTTAAAGCTATTGAGCCCATTTTGGATGAATATGCCGAAAAAGTGCATCTTACCATGGAAAGCTCCAAATCGGATATCAACAGCCTTAACGAAAAGATGATTGAAGATCTTCGTCCATACCTGAATGAACATCAAATAGAACGGCTCGAAGAAGTCCATAAACGATTTAATAATATGATGAGAAACAAGCGCAGACCACACCGATTTCAACAGGGAGACAGGCCGGGAGACGGCCTCGGGCCAGGCAGGCGAAGAAATTAAGCTGTCATTATCAATCCTAACTCCTTAGTTGTGGAACTTTATTTGCTTTTATTTTTTTTGAGGTTTTCAACTAATTACTTTATTTAATTATCCAGTAATTAATTCAATGTAAAATGATTTTCAAAATTTGTTTATACTTGATTTCCTTGCCATTTATTTAAGCATCAATTGAATTCCACCAAACGTCTTCAATTATGATAGAACACGGATAACCCCGAAAAAACGGGGCGGGCACAGATTGTACTGATTTACACTGATCTGTGAAAATCAGTTGAATCCGTGCCTGCCCCGTTTTTTCGGGGTCATCTGTGTTCAATATTCGCAAAAAACCGGCTTATTCGGGAATAGAACAATAAAATTAAATGTCAAAAAAGAAATATTCACTTTAAATTTAATAATCATGAAAAGAAAAGTTTTTTTAATGTCGGTGGCGCTGATGGTATTTGCCGCCATAAGTGTAAATGCGCAAAGAGGCTGTGATAACCCAAGGTCGGAGAGGCGAGGTAATCCGAACCCTGAAATGAAAGTATATATCGAAAATAATGTGTTGCCTGTAATGAAAATTCAGAGGCAGGAACTGGATAAGCAAATAGATGCAGCAGATAAAACAAGGCTGGAAGAGATAAGGGCTGAGATGAAATCGATGCGGACAGTCATGCAGGAAAAAAGAGATGCTATGCGCCAAAGTGATGAAAAACCCTCACTGGAACAAAGAAAAGAAATGAGGGAACATCGCGATAAAATGCACAGCCTGATGAATGAGGTGGAGATAATGTCGGAAAAGTATGATGTTGCCATCACCACTGCCCTCGAAGGCATCCGCGAGAATGCCGAAACCTGGAAACAGGAAATGAACCAACTAAGGCCAAACCGAAACCCCGGAAGCGGCAATTGCCCGCAAGGCAATATAAATGGCCAGGGACAAGGTAAGCGCCAGGGAATGGGAAACCGTCCCGGCAAAGGAAATGGCCAGGGAATGGGCATGCAACAGGGAAGGGGTAATCGTAAAGGCTTTAATAATGAACCGGGACGTGGAATACCCTTGCAGCGCTTCATGAATCCCGAAGGCTTCCTGCTTTGGAATCCTGAAGAGCCCCTGCCATTTTTCGAAGAAAACAACGGCATCGAAAATAATATGAAGGTAAACCTGTTCCCAAACCCGGCCGCAACATCCGTTCAGGTATCACTAACTTTGGATACTGATGACACCATTTTAATTGAGATCATGGACAAAGATGGTAAGGTTGTTCAAAAAGGAAAACAAAGCACTGCCACCGAAGGGATTTATACCAACACTTTTGATTTGAGCAAAGTAGAAAACGGCCTTTATTTTGTAAAAGTAAAAGTTGGCTCCGAAACCATTGTAGAGCGCCTGATCATCCAAAAATAAACACCATAAGTTTTTATTTAAGATAACCCTGCCCGAAATGGCGGGGTTTTTTTGTGGTTATAATCTCAGAACTCCCGATGTAGCGTAATTGTTATGCCGCATTAAAATCACTTTGTGATACCCTTACCAAAGGCTCGCCTCGCGAAGCGGGTATCCCTATCGGGAGAGCCTTCGGGCCTTTTGCCATAGGCCTGCCTCGCCGGCAAGGCGGACATCACTATGTGAATGGCAAATTATTGACAAATAGCCACGAAGACACAAAGGCACTAAGAAACACTAAGTTCTTAAGTGTGAAATTTGCGACATATCGATAAGACTTTTTTTTTAATCGACCAAGCTATTGCAATGGAGTAATGACCCCATGATATTTCAAATATGGGGTTATCATCCGCCGGAATGTCAGGTGTTTTTCTCTAAACACAGACATTCCATTGGCTGATTTTTTATCCGGTTTTTAGGGGCTCAGCTTAGTCTGGAATATCCAGTGTTATGAGTTTTGGCTGAGAGGAGCCCTTTCTCTTTGGATTTGGGTCTGTATGCTTTAGCGAAGTGCATCGCTTTTTTTTCCCCTCCCCCTACCTCCCGATTTTCGGGACAGGCTCTCTCCAAATGGAGAGGGGAGCCCTCTCTCACGGGATTTTTATCTGTATGCTTTAGCCGAAGCGCTTTGCTTTTTCATTTCCTCCAAGTCCTGGGAGCTCAGGCACCCTTCCCCAATTGGGGAAGGGTGTCGGTATCGAGCTTTGCTCGTGCATGCACGAGCAAAGCTCGGCAGGATGGGGTCATGATGATTTGGTATTCAATCCTCCAACTAAATAATTACAAGTATTTTATCCAAAGCTTTCCCATTTATTTTAAATGACCCTGGCAAAATTATCGATAAACCATTTTTTCTTTTTCGACCAAGCTATTGCGATGGAGCAATGACCCCATGATATTTCAAATATGGGATCAGCTTCCGCCGGAATGTCAGGTGTTTTTCTCTAAACACAGGCATTCCATTGGCTGATTTTTATCTGGTTTTTAGGGTGTCAGCTTAGTCTGGAATATCCAATCACCTTCATTTAGCTGGGTAGCTTGCCCTGTGGAAATTTATGAATTTTCCAGATTAATGTGGAAAGTCAGTTTCTTGTGGTGACCATAGGTATGCAGATGGGTGTGGATATCGAGGGGACGTGAAATGAGCTTTGCCGGTAAAGCCTTTGTTCGCCGTTGAAGCGGGCGTATGCCGATCAAAATGTGTGATTATCTGGGTGAATCGCGATGAAAGTTTTTCAAATCAAGGTTAATACGGCTTTGGCGAAATAATCATGGTTGATTAAAATGCCTTGTGGTTTATTCTCTTCTCCTTATGAATTTCAAGAATGGAATTCAATAAGGTAATGGAATAGAATCGATTATTTTTCAATAATACTTTGAAAAGTGGTCTTAATTCTGAAATAATTTTCTTGTCTTTTGCAAGCGATAATATACCAATAGTACCGATACATTTGATTCCAAAGTTCTCAGCAATTTTACGAGCTTTCTTATCATCGATTAACAGAAAGTCTGCTTGCAACTCCTTGTATAGAATTACCGATTCGGATTCGCCGTAATCCATTAAAAATGATAAGTCATTAAAGCCTGCAATTTCTTGTATCTTGTCTTGAAAAAATGAATGGATTCGTTGATAATGATTTGTTGCTTTGTTCAATGTTATCTCTTCCCAAACTGCTAACGGAATCTTAATGCTATCAAATAATTGATTGAATAGTTCAAGTTTTCCGATGACTGCAAGTGAAAATATGGAGCCCGAATCGGCAATAACAAGCCCATTTTTCATTTCAGCTTTTCTTTATCTAAAATAACATCTTCAATTGTTAAATTTGATATTGGGATTTCATGCTCCGACAGTATTGTTTCAAATTGCAGCCTTGAAAGTCCTGCAACTTGTGCAGCTTTTCCAATGGTAAGTTTTTGCAATTTGTAAAGCCGAATTGCTAATAAAACCTTAATGTGTTGTTTTACTTCATTTTCTGTTTCATTCAGAGCCAGAAATAAATCAGAAGGAAAATCTATGGATATTTTCTGTGTATTCATATCATAAATATTTAATCGCAAAGTTAGCAAATTTAAATTTGAATATTTAACAACATCCTTCGTGGAACTACTTTAGATAAATATGTAAACTTGATGAATCTAATTTTAATATAATGATTCCAAAAATAAGTGCCACCTACGTCAAATGGTGTTGTACTAATATCTTTTTATCATTAAACACTACATTTGATTAACCCAAAATTTTTGGGCATAATGAGATAATGACATTAGGGAATAGATTTCTCCTGCCGCTGGTGCGGCATCGAAATGACAAGGTGGGGGTCTTGTTTATAGCGCCTTACACAAACATGTCATTGGTACGAAGTAAGACACCTGTTGCAAAGAGTCATGATATTTCATAATATATCCTCAATGTTTCATTCATAAAGTTTCAGGGCATTTTTTAAAGCCGATTTCAAATCATTTATCAAACCAGCAGGTTGTATTACCCTTAAATGCTCACCATGAGAGAGTAATTCCATAAAAAAATCATGGGTAAGAAACACGGTTAATTTAATGCGCACCTCCTGTTTGTTGTCTATCAGAATCTCCTGTGTTTCGTGCAATGGCAGCGATTTAATGTATTTGCCCTGGAAAGGGTCAAACGACAATATTACTTCCTTAGGCTTGTGTCCGTTTGGGCTGATTATTCCAAAACAATATTTATAATGGACGTTAACATTGAAATTCTCAGGTATCTGAAATTTCATTTTCGTAATCTCCAAACCGCTTAATCGGTCGAGGGCAAAACTCTTTACCTTATTATCTTTCAAGTCATTTGCCAAAACATACCAGCGGTTTTTGAACTCTTTTAGTGCATAAGGTTTTACCATGCGTTCGGTCAATTCATTTTCCCAGTATTTTTGATACGTGAATTTTATATGCACCTTATTCTTGATGGCATGAAGCAAGCCATACAAGTTTTCTGTTCCCCGGGGTTTTCTTTTTTCGAAGTGAATATGGCCGGATAATCGGTCCGAAATATTCAGGGCGTTAAAAGTTTCGAAGGCTTCCAGAATCCGCTCATTAAGCTCGGCTTGCTCATCAAAGTAGATGAAATACACTTTTTGGGATGGGTCATATTGAACATCAAAATTAAAGAGCAAACGAATATCATTTAAATCCCGCTGGAAAGTTCGTTTGGAAATGTTGAAGTTGTAAGCCTGCAATTCAGATTCCAAGGCGAGGTAATCCGAAATTTCCGCAAAACTTGCCGGGCATCTTTTCAGTTTCTTAATTATTAAAATTTGGCGTGCTGTGGATTCTCTTTTCGACATGATGATTAGGACTTTGTGAAACCAGTTTTTCTTGCTATTGAGTATATGTAAGTTTTACCGACACAACCCAAATTTTTCTGTTTAATATCTGTTTCCATAGCTTAAATATTTTGCACAAAGGTATGGACAAGGTACACCAAAACGTGTCGGTGTACTATTGTTTTCTTAAATAAAGTTCTGCACAAGCACGTGCATCAGAAAGTGCTTCATGATGTTGTAACTCGATATTATCAACAGCGCAACACTCATCCAGTTTGCCTGATGGATATTTATCATTTGCCCGGCATAATTTCATTGTACATTCCCACCGGTCCGAGACTTTGAGTTCTGAATAATCGAAACCATTTTCGGCCATCGTTTTCTGTAATACACTTCGGTCGAATGATTCGTTATGGGCAACTATTATTTTCCCCTGCAATCGTTTTTTTATTTCAGGATATACTTTGTCAAATGTAGGTGCATTTTTGGTGTCACTTTCTGTGATACCATGCACTTGAATGTTGTGCCAATTATACTCGTTATTTGGGGGCTGAATGAGCGCATGATATTCCTCTGTTATTTTTCCGTTTTCAACGGAAACAATTCCAACCGCACAAATATGATGTCGGATTGCTGTTTCAAAGTCTATTGCTGTGAAGTTCATAAAAATAATTTTTATTATTCAATTCTTTTGCATTTTTGTGCACCCTCTTTTGAATTAAGGACTTTGCTTTGAGGGATCAACCAGCAACAATTATCTTCATCAACTCGCAAAAGCTTGGCAGTTTCACCTTAAGTAACCGAAGTAGATAGTCCAATCCTCAAAATTTATATCAAGAAAAATTAATGCAGCTTTGTCGAATAATCATGGCTGGGATTTGTTGGAAATGCTTCATCCTCTGGTTCATTAATTAAATCCATCATTATTTTTTCGTTTTCTTTCATTCGCCCACAAAAATCAGTGAAATCACCTATCTGTTGAGGAATAGAAAGAGCCCAAATATTTACCCCTCCTTCATATCCATTTAGTTGTCCAATAGTTAATTTCCAAGGACGAAGTTTGTCATTATCTGAAGGAAAAATAAAGCCCCCTATTTTTGCCTTTTTTACATACATATATGATATTATCTGATTCATATCATTCCTGTTATCCTTTTGAAATTCAGCCAGTCTTTTGTATTTCGCGTCCAAAATGAAATTTTTCTTCCAAAAATCAGGATATCTTTTATACTTATCAGGATTTTTAAATAAATAAATTGGATCTTTTGAAACATTATTTTGAGGATGGTTAAAACCACATTTCACAAGGAAGGTGTTGAGATATTCCTCCCATAACCATGCACCGTCAAACAGTAACCCATAAATTTTGTCCTTTTCTTTTCCATATTTTAAACCTTCGTATCTCAAGATTTGTATGCAAATCTTTTTTAATGCTTTGTATTCAAAAAAATATGGATGAGAAAAAGGTTTTATGTTCTTGTTAATAATAGCTATTCGCTTTCTGTATTTATAACTTGGTGTAATTTGTATAATTCCCCTTACACAATTTTGCGTTTCAGAATCAAGGTCTAATATTCCTTGTGCAAATTTATTTTGACTTATAACTTCAATGGTATGCCTGATTAATTGCGTAATATTGTTATCATAGCTATGTTCCCGAACACGATAAGCTACATTCCCCATAAATGGGACATTTTTCCTAAGATGCCTATTAATATCTATTGTGCCTCTTACATTTGAATCGTTGTAATCCTGTTTATGATACTCTTTGTATAAACCCTGCCTCAAGGCTTTTTTTAAATAGTGCGGAAAAAGATATAACAGAAAATCAAATATTGATTTATTATCCTTTCCATGTTTAAAGTCAAAAAGATTGATTGAAAAAACCTTTTGAAGCATATAATACAAAAAGTTGTCATTATCATTTTTTTCGAATCTGGAATGGATCGTGATTTGGCTATCGTTAACCCCAATAAATCCCATTATGTTGCCAGTAGTCAGTTTTGTATCATCAAGAGTGAAAATGCATTTCTCACTTATTTTATCTCCAGTTTTACTTAAATCGTTGGGGAAAATTAGTAGATTTGGATTATCCTCAGAAATTAATCTACTAATCTTCTTATTTGCAATTAATTCAAAGTCTGGGATTAAATCTTTTTCTATCTGAAAATTACCACAATTATTATCGGTTGTTCTAGGCATTTTCACGAGCCTACTTTGTAATGTCATAAGCGTTTTTTAATTCTTTAAGATTAGTCTCACTTTTGGGTAATCCTCGCAAATATTCGAATAAAACACCTTTTAAATGATTTTCCCAAAGTTGTTCAAAGTCTCCGTCATAATTTTTAAGTTTCAGAAAGTAAGCCGGCCCAATATGAAATGCCGAACTTAAACCTTGAATTGTTTCAATTTCGTTGTTAAGTGCAACAATTTTTTTCTTTGCTTCTCTCTTTAAATCCTCACTCATTTTCCATCCATCTATTTCAACATCCCACATTGGAATGCTGTCACCATTTTTCGTGGACGGTGCTTTTATTTCTTTCCATGCAAAACGTCTGCGCATTGCAAAATCAAATGATTCGATGCTTCGGTCAATATCATTCATGGTGCCGATGATATAAACATTTTCAGGGATATAAAATCCATCCTTAAAGGTATCGGAATCTTCTTGAAGGTTTGAATATTGCGTTTTTATTTTCCCTTCAACACCTCTGTAACCTGGATCAATTGAGAAAAACAATTCGCCGAATACTTTGGATATTTCAGCTCTATTTATTTCGTCAATGATGATAACAAAATTATGTTTTTCGTCCTTTAGCGCTTTTTTGCAGAATAGTTTAAAAACCCCATCTTTTAGTTCAAAACCTAATTCGGAACCATCTTTTTTCACAGGCCTTAAACCTTCAACAAAATCAGTATAATCATAGGAAGGGTGAAATTGAACAAAACAAAAACATTCCTTAAAAAGTTCTTTTTCCTCATCAGTTAAAAGCTTTTCAGAATCTTTACCAAATATCATTTTTAATGCTATTTGTTTTGCAAGATACGTCTTCCCTGTTCCAGGTGCTCCAGATAGGATTAAATTTTTGTTCGATTTCAACAATTCAATATACTTCATATTCTTTATATCATTAGTTTCGATACTATTCCTATTTGTGAAAATATTACAATACAAATCAAATAACTCATTCTTTAACAGACTAAGCATTAAATAATAATCCGTTTTTAAAATTCCATTATTTATTAAGTCTATTTCTTTACCAAATAAATAATACTTATTATTCTCTAGTGACTTTAACTCTTCCTCAAAACCTCCAAAATATTTAAAACCTATAGATTTTAGGTTTGTGACTATATCTAATTTCAGAGTTGAGATAAAAGCATCAGCAAATGGTTGAACTAATTTAATTGGAGAGGTTTTATTAGTTGCAAAAGGTACATATTGAGTATTGAATCCTAACCCAAAACCAATTTTATTTCCTCTGAAAAAGATATGATACTGAACTTCCGTACCGCCTCCTTCATTAATAGCCCAGTCTCTGTCTTTTTTATCATACTTAAATAATATCCCTTTTTTTGAAGCACTTTTACTTCCTTTTAGTTCTTTTCTTTTATATCTAAAAGTGTCTGTAAAAGCTCCTAAATCTCTATTGATTCTAATTATTAGATTTGAAAAATCACTAATTCCTATTATTTCATTTGTAATAAAATCTGTATTTATTATTGCCTCAACTAATTCTGGCCTCAAGGTCCACACTATATACTCACCTATATATTTTCCAAGCATTGGAATAATCCAATAGCTTGGATTCTCATCAGTACCAATTATTTCAAATCGATTCAATTTCTTTTGAACCGCTTGTGCGAAATTTGATATTGATCCATTATATGATTCTGGTGAAACCCCATATTTTTCACCAAGTGTTTTACAAGTAGATTTGTGCTCAGGTTCAGAGTAAAACTTAAATAAAGCGTCAATGTAGTTTTCGTTCATTAGCGTTTTATCGTGAAGAATATCCTTCCACTCTTCCACAGAAACATCTATGTCACATTGATATTCTCCGTCTTGTAATAGTACTTTTTTAATTTCCATTTAGATTTTTAAATTTTTGCACTGTGTTTCATTTAGATAGTAGTGATCTTTTATATATTCACGTCAAATTCTTTCAGGGCAAAAGCCTTTAATTTTTCATACCGACTATGATAATTCTTAACCTTTGAAACAGCCCATAAATAGGGTGCCCCAAAATCAACTCTTTCTAAAGTAGACTTTCCATATCTATACTCTTTGATGTTTTTTATTTTCAAGCAATGCCCAAAATCCTGAATGTTTATTGGATAGTCAAAGTAATACTCTTGCTCAACTTGACATCCTACAAATCTGTTATAATCATTCAATTCTTTGCTGGATGTTTTGGGGATAAGTAAAACATCACCTTTTCTAATGTCAGGAATCCTCCTTAAAATATTCCAACGCCCTTTTGCTTGACTACAATCAATAATTTGATTCCAGTATATCTTTCCTGATAGCATATAGTTCTCGATCCAGGATTTGACATCTTGATTTAAATCTAAATTTTCAATTCCCCACCCCTGCCTCAAAACCATATTCCTCCATAACTCATCAAATATAAAATCTAGATGACCATTATTTTTATAATCAATAGGTTTGATTTCATTTTCATTAAGATTACTTATTGTTTTCTGTATTCCGCTGTAATCAAATGGACATTTCCCAATTGGATTTCCAGCTTCATTTCCCTTTGAAATTCTAAACACATATATTTTTTGTTTTTCCATAATATTCAGTCTTTTGGCTCGTGTATGGTTAAGTTAGTTGAATTTTTTTATATCCAATATCATCGAAAGAAACTTTACTTCTTAAACCTTGCCGGATATTGCTATGAATTCCAAAACGGCAAATTCCAAATGTTTTTCCAGTAGGAGTGGAATTGAAAGCGTTAATGTCCTCCAACAAATCTTCAACCTGCCTTTCCGTCCAGCGATAACATCTTTGATAGGATGGAATAAAGAATTTAAATTCCTGGAGTTCTTCAATCGTTATTTCTGTTAGGTAACTCATAAGTATTTTTTTTGTAATTGGATGTCAAAACTACGTAATTATTTTTAATCTCGCACTCAAGCATAAAAATATCAAACTGGTAATTCTCCGCCCACTCAGAATCTGCAAAACTTAAACTTCCGTCATCTTGCTTATGTACTCCAGTTAAAATTGACTAACAACATGAGGGTGCATAGCCCTCACATAATTATCTAAATGTGTCTTTCACTAATTTTCTTAAAATTCTTATCGTAAGTTCTAAGGTAATTATTCTTGATGAAGTTTACAGCCGTGCCTGCTGCGCTTTTAAAATTACCAACTGATGAACTATAAACTTCTTTAATTTTTTTGAAACTTTCATCATAAGTTGCAAAGTAATTATTTTTCAAAAAAACCATAAAATCCATTCCGATTCCGCAAAGTTCTCCAACGGTTGATGAATGAGATTCCTTAACCCGGAAAATTCATAAATTTTCTACGACTAAGTAATACCATCATTTTAGGGTTCACTTCGTTCCCCAAAAATGGGTATTTCTAAGTCGGGGTTTCCCGCATTGCTCCCCGTTTGCCTGCACAAATTCATCCGATTTGCTACGCTTTCAGATGAATAATGCGGGTTAATTTTCTTGCCATTACCATCAAATACCCGATATTAATTGTTTTTCAACTAAACATCTGAAATAGCCATAATCTTGGATTTTAAATTTTCCGCCTACGCTGTAAAGTTTTCGGCTTTCCTTGTGCGGGCAAACATAATACCCAGGTCGGCCAAAGTATGTCGTAGGTCTATGTTTTGTTTTGGGAGGGGGGCTAAAACCGGTTTTGTTCAAATAAGATTAAAGTGAGTGCTGCAACAAAAAATGACCGGGCTACGGAATGTAAATTTCAATATTCAATATTCGGCATTCAGCGGTTCGATATTCAAAAAACCTTATTTTGATTTTTTCTAACCTTCATAGAAAAATAATACCCCACAAGAAAAATCAACCTTACCTTATTTTTCAATCCTGATAGGAATAAGGTAAGGTTGATGGTAACGTTGGGCTTGCATTTTCTATGAAGGTTTTTGGTGATAATAAGGGTTTATATAATCCCGATTGGGGGATAGCATGGTATAAAGAATTGATACCTTGAACGAACAGATCAGGAAAAGGAATGGAAATCCCGAACCCATCTTTTATACTGATGAAGGAAGAATAACTTTCCTGGTTACTTTAACTGTTCACCCTGATTTTATCAACAACAGCTTTATTAAAAATAGTGATCAGGAAACTACCCAAGAGACCACCCAAGAAACTACCCAGGAAATATTAAAACCCATCAAAGTAAATCCATATATTACCAGAAAGGAGATCGCAAAACAGCTTAAAAATATTATAGAAGACGGAGTTGTTATTTTAGATGCCGCATTTCTGGTTTGATTTGTTCTAATATTGAATTCACATCTCACTCTTCCCCCAGCCACCTTAATCGCCCCTTGTAAGATTGCCAGTAATTTCTTTTTGTGCTTTCGTTCAGGAATGATGAAAATGTTAGTTTTTCAACTAAGGCTGATTGGCTTAGCATGAGTGAAAGGATGGTTTTAAAAGTTTTTTCGTTGATTCCGGCCTGCTCTGCAAGCAGGGCGAATTGATGGCCAATTTTTCCCTGGGCCAAATTTTTTGGTAAAAGCCCATCCTCCAGCGCAAAGTCATTATCATCGATATGAATGCGACTATTCAAAAGGTCGTAAGCAGGACTTAAGCGATGATCGCCCATAGAGGTTTCGAGCAGTGAAAAATTTTTAAAGTGCGCATCGCCATTTGAAAAAAGGTAATTAAACATGAGCAATTTTAAAAGCTTGGGTGCTTCCAATTTGTAGGCCGGCACATTGGCCTGCATAATTTGAAATAACTCCAAATAATTCCCTGAATATTTATAATGTTCTCCGTGGGTTTGGGGCGTTCTGCCAGCCAGCGAAGCAAAATCTTCCTGGGCTAATTTTGTGCCGTCATTATTTACATCGAACCTTTTGGTAATGTAGGCATGGGTTCCATTTTTAAAAAATATGAGCGCATTTTCGGCAGTTTCGATGCCATAAACCTGACGGGCAATTTGCATGGTGAAATGCTCGTTCGCGGGCATTTGCTCGGCCCTTTTACCTGCGCCGGGAATAGGTTTCAGGATGTATGTTCCTCGTTCTCCATCGTTGGCAAGTCTTAATTTGTTTTTTTCGAGCACAACAGAAAATTTTTCCTGAACTCCCGATATTGAAAGGTGTAAGCTATTTTCTTTAAATAGTGCATCTGTTTCGGGATTGGATATCGGTGAGTAGTATGGCAAAACATGATGCACTTTTTTCCCTTGAAACATTCTGTTTAAACTGGCTTTGCTATAAGTTTCAAATCCGTCAGCCAAAGTTCCGGGGCAATATTTTATATCGGGAACACTCATGCCTTTTCTATTTTAATTACCCGCACTGCACCAATACTATCATTTTTTGCTGTAGTTACAAGCAAACCGAAATCATCATTCCTATCGAGTCGCTTATGTTTGCATATTACCTGTTTATTAGAACCTTCGGGAAGCATATTATAAAAAAACGGGAACAGGAATTTAGAATGATATTCCTGTTGGATTTTAGGCAATGTTAGGCTTATGTCGTTTTTTGTGCTGTTAGTCAACCAGGCATCATGATAACGAAAAGTAAATGAACCATCATCGTGCTGGGTTAATATGCCGGCTTCATCATCCTTGTATAAAATTTTTGCCTGTCTCATTTGCCGGGGCTTATGTTTTTAATCTTTAGACAAACTTCCATTCCCAGCACATCGGCTAATTTCTGCAAAGTGAGCAAGGTTGGATTTCCTTTTCCGCTTTCAAACTGTTTTAAAGTTCTAAGGCCAACGCCCGATAGTTCAGCCAGGGTTTCTTGTGTTACCTGCAAAACCTTTCGGCGTTCTTTTATTGCTTTTAATAATTCTTCAAAGTGCATCATATCGCTCTATTTTGTACAAAAATAAAACAAAAAATGTAATGTACAACAGAAAGTGCCATTAGATGCACTAAATGATGGATTTCAATTTTGATGATGCGATTCTTTGAAAAAAGTGCTTTTTGCTGCACTAATTATCAAAAAAGTTGACATTCAATAGTGGGGATTTGTTGGATGCCTGGATTAACTATTTTCAGTATTTTTGTAAAAATCATTCAACTATGCAAACAATTCGATTAAAAGTAAGTGATAAAATCATCAGTAACCTTATGTGGTTTTTAGGTCGTTTCAACAACGATGAAATTCAGATACTCAATGAAAGCAACGAATTCCTCTCAGCACAACAATATCTCGAAAATGAATTGTTAGCGATGGAAAGCGGTAAGCGTGATTTCATCGGGATGGATGAATTGGAGAATCACCTTGAAAAATCCATTCGGAAATATGAAGATTAAAATTACGACCGATTTTAGGGATCGGTTAAATGAGCAAATCGAATATATTGCAAAAGATAAGCCCTCTGCTGCGAGAAACTTCAAGAAACAAATTCTTAATCGGATCAAAGAAATACCCAAAATGCCTTATGCATACCGTCAATCCATCTTCTTTGATCGTGATAATATTAGAGACATGATTTTTAAAGGATATGTTGTGGTCTTCAAGATTGATGAAAGAAACCAAATAATTGAGATTTTCGGTTTTAGCAAGTGGCAGGAGAAATCCATTAATTAATTCTACTGGATAACACCCTTGAAATGATTGCTGAACATTTTACATCCACTATCAATAGAATCTTTGTGCCTTCCTGCCTTTGTGGTGAAAAATCAGAAACCACGGAGGCACAAAGTCACAGAGGGAAAAAATAACCCAACCTTTTAAAAGCGATAATCTTGAAAATAAACCCACTTGCCAATCGCACAGCTTTCAACATCAGCACCTAAATTCTAACTACTCTTCGATTTTTACTTCCAATCCATAACCACACATTTCAAGATATAATTATTAACAAATTCCCTTTTTTGTGGTTTGTTTTTTTGGTAATTGTTTATTCTTGCAGAAGTTTCTATTTTTACGATCATTAATTTAAACTCAAATAACTACAACTTATGAAGAAAACTACATTAACAATGCTATTTGTTTTTGCGCTTTTTGCAATGTTCCCTTTAAGTGGAACTGGTCAAAAGCAAATGGATTATCAATTGAATTTTAAAAACCAACAGTTTACACCACAAGAAAATATTGATAAATTTCTGAATACCTTTTCGCCAACAGCAGAAAATACTTTCGATGGAAGATTTTATAAAATCATTCAGTTCAACGAAATTCCTACGCACGCTGAGCGGAATCTTCTCCAAACTTCAGGAATTGAATTATTGGATTACATTCCGCACTTCGGATATTTTGCTTCCTTTAGCATGGATTACAATCCGAATGTACTTATCCAATCTAAGGCAAGAAGTATTATTGAAATCACCCCTGCTATCAAACTGGCGCCTATGCTTTTTGAGGAAAGCTACCCCGACCATGCCCTTCGCGGGGATGGGAAGATAAAATTACTACTTACTCCTTTTATGGGGATCGATCATGAAAAGGCTATCTCCATGCTTCAGGCTGATGGGTTTGAGGTGAATAGCCGTGAAGCCGATGGCAATTATTATTATGTAACTGTTGGTTTGGATAAAATTGAAAAGCTTGCCTCTTTTGCTTTTGTAAACTATCTCGAACCCATTTATCCAAACCCCGAACCTGAAAATTATACCGGAAGGACATTACATCGGTCAAATGCCATAGCCAACGATTTTTCTACGGGCAGGAATTACGATGGAACCGGGGTAAATGTGATGCTTCAGGATGATGGAAACATTGGCCCGCACATCGACTTCGAAGGCCGGATTATTGAGCAGTTCGTGGGTTATTATGGTGGAGATCACGGCGATCACTGCGCCGGAATTATTGGTGCTGCCGGAAACCTCGATCCGATAGCCCGCGGAAATGCCTTCGGCGCCAACCTTTATGTTTATGGGGCAGCCCCTGAATATCCCGGCTTTAATTCAATCCCTTCTCATTATTTTACAAAAAATATTCGCGTTACATCTACATCATACAGTAATGGTTGCAATGCAGGCTATACTTCACTTGCCCGCTCGTTGGATATGCAAATTATCAATTACCCGGCGCTGATGCATGTGTTTTCGGCCGGTAACGATGGCGGGAGCAATTGTGGATATGGAGCAGGTTCAGGATGGGGCAACATTACCGGTGGCCATAAAGTGGGAAAAAATGTAATGACTGTTGCCAATCTCGATTATCTGGATAATCTTTCCTCATCAAGTAGCCGCGGCCCTGCGCATGACGGGCGTATCAAACCCGACATTTCTGCAAAAGGTTCGAGTGTTAATTCAACTTTACCCGATAATGGCTATGGCCTCAAATCAGGTACATCAATGTCGTGCCCGGGAGTTTCGGGTGTGATGGCCCAACTTTTTCATGCTTATCGCGAGTTGAACGGTGGAAGTGATCCACGTGGCGGATTCTTAAAAGGAATTGTACTAAATACCGCCGAAGACCTCGGTAATCCAGGCCCTGATTTTAAATTTGGCTGGGGGCGGATTAATGCGCTCAGGGCAGTTCAGATGCTTGAAGAAAGCAGGTACGATTCGGCAAGCATCGAAAATGGGCAAACGCTTACGCACGAATTTGAGGTGCCCGAAAATACCGGACAAATACGGGTAATGATTTATTGGACTGATGTTCAGGGTTCGGTAAATTCCAATTGGGCGCTGGTAAATAATCTTGATATTATTGTTGATGACCCCTCGGGTGGCGAGTGGATGCCCTGGGTTTTAAATCACTATCCGGATGCCGACAGCCTCGATAAACCTGCTGTACGTGGTATGGACGACAGGAATAATATGGAACAGGTAACGCTCGAAAACCCGGATGCCGGCACTTATACGCTGGTTGTTGATGGTACAAATGTTCCACAGGGACCTCAGTTGTATTATATTTTTTACGAATTTATTCCAGAAGCTGTTGTGCTTACTTATCCCTTTGGCGGCGAAAAGCTAACACCGGGTCAAGCCGAAATAATTCGGTGGGATGCCTATAGTGATAACGAAACTTTCACACTTGAGTATTCGCTCAACAACGGGGAAACCTGGAATCTCATCAGCGACAATGTAAGTGGCGACAGAAGATACTATGAATGGGCTATACCAACGGGCATGACAAGCCTGGCAAAGGTGGGGGTTTCTAACTCAACATCTTCCTCACAAAATGATGAGCCATTTCACATTATGCCGGTTCCTTACAATTTCCAGATCGACTGGGCTTGCGATAATGCCTTGCATCTGAGTTGGACTGACCTGTTTGGCGCTGCCTCTTATACTATTTATCAGTTGGGCGAAAAATATATGGAATCCATTGCTACTACAACTGTTAACTCCTTTATTGTTGAAAACATTAGTTCAACCGAAACCTACTGGTTTGCAATTGGTGCAAGCGGCCCAAATGGTGCGGAAAGTCAGCGATCAATCGCGATTCAAAAAAATCCGGGAACTTTCAATTGCAATGAAGTTGATGCCATGATGGTATCTGCTCCTTCGGTTAATTGGGGGGTTTTCCAATCGTATATGGATATTAATGAACTTACTGTAACTGTTGAGGTGAAGAATTTTGGAATAGAACCCATAACCGACCCTTCGTTTGCATATCAATTGGATGATGGCACTGTGGTAACGGAAGCGTATTCCGGCACCCTCGATCCGGATTCAACCATGCTGTTTAGTTTCGCCGAAACCTTTTCAATTTCTGAAATTGGGATGTATAATCTTAAAACCTGGATAGAGTATGCCCCGGATCAAAATCCGGATAATGACTTGATCGAAACGCCGATCGAACTGATTGAAGGATCGGTGATGACACCGGGAAATACGCAGACAATGGATAATTTTGTGAATTGCATCCCCGCGCCAATATGCTCATTGAATAATTGTGAATTGGCCGAAGGATGGATAAATCTTACCAACCTCGAAAATGATGATATCGACTGGATTACCTGGCATGGCACAACAAATACCTTCAACACCGGGCCAAGTTTTGACCACACCACCGGCACAAGCGATGGTAAATATCTTTATATTGAACCTTCGGTGATTTGTTTCGATAAAATGGCAACATTATCTGCCCCCAGCATCGACCTCACTAACGGAGTTGCCCCGGCACTCGATTTTTGGTATCATGCTTACGGCGCTGATATTGGCCGCTTGCATGTTGACATATTTGATGGTTCGCAAATTATTTTTGATGTGATGCAACCCATTGTCGGTGACCATGGCAACGAATGGAAAAACATTACTGTTGATCTTTCAGATTACAATGGGAAAGTAATAGGATTGCGCTTTCGCGGATTCACGGGCGGCAAAGATAAAGGCGACCTTGCTCTTGATGATATTACAATAACGGATGTAACTTCGATCGAAAACAATCTTTTGAACAACAACATTAGTGTTTATCCGAATCCTTCCAATGGGTGGGTTAATATTTCCATTGAAAATGTTGGGAAGGCTTCCTGCGATCTTGATATTTATGATATTTACGGACGTAATGTTTACGCATCTATGTTAATGCCCGTAGATGGTCAAATTGTCAAAGCGTTTGATTTATCAGAATTGCCAAAAGGTATTTATTTTATGAAGGCAAAAACTGATAATGGTATTTACAATTCTAAATTGACCTTACGTTAATACCTGGTTAAATTTTAAAATAAAACGGAGTTGTTCAAGTTTAAGAACAACTCCGTTTTTCTTTTTCACCCAAATTCCCTAATCGAACCCTCTGATATTATCCTGCACCATTTAGAGTTCGTCTTTTTAGTCAGGTTTCCCGCAGATAACGCAGACCTGCCTAGCCGGCAAGGCTGGTTTTCGCAGAAAAAAATCAGCGCAAATCTGCGAAATCTGCGGGAGATTCTTTGGCCTCGGATAGAAATAGTTGACTTTATGGACAGGCACTATTTAGGCATAGAAAAATATTTTTAATATTCCGGTTTATTCCATCTTACCTGCTATAATATACTTATTGATGGTTTGATTATCAGCCCTGCTGATGATGGTCAAAGTATCTTTAGTGGATGACAATTTTATGTTTATCCAACCAAAACGATATTGATTTACCCCTTCAGGATAAAAGCAGGATCGATATCCGATGTACTTTTCCCCTAATCCTGCAAAATCCTCCAGACTTAAATCATGAACACCTGCCCAGCTTGCTTCGGCAGAAATTGGCATTTGTTCATCCAATACCAAAACTTTCGCGGAAACAGTATCTGCCATAATGCTGTTAAAACCATCGCAGTTTATCAAACCGGTATTGGTGGTTAACATGGCAAGATTTTCCGATTGATCATTTAAAAACAACTCAAACCGTAAATCTTTGCAAGTCCCGGTAATGGAATCAATGCCGGTATCGACAACTGTTTTGTTGATTTCTTTAAAAACAATGACATCTTTCGAATTACCTGATTCATCTTTTTCACAACTTGTCGAAATCAGTAAAATCATTAAGAACCATAAAATGTTTGATTTTTTCATAGGTATAAAAATTGGCCACTGCCTGCCCGACTTTTGGCGGGATGCACGGATGATATTGATTAATGTTTCTCCATTGGAGTCCTTCGGACATTCATACCCCCCGAAGGATCGGGGCAGGTGTGGGCGTTAATAATTATAATGAGCATTTCGTTTTTTATAAATAAAAAAACTATTCTGCAACCATTAACTTTTTCGTAAAGGTAGAATTTGTTGATTTATCGATAACCTGTAAAAAGTAAAATCCCGGGGATACTTGTCCGATTCCAATTTCCAGATCATTCCGCCCCTCCATAATTATCCTCTCCTCCTGCTGCCACATTTTACCCAACTGATCGAAAATTGAGATCGAAATTATTGAAGCACTTTCTGAGTTCAAGCCTAATTTTACAGTTTCTGATGCGGGGTTTGGGTAAAGATTAATTGACTTTATTGGGGACACACTTTCTATTGAACCTGACCCCAGGGTGGTAATGGTTGTTTTGGGATCGCCCACCAGGATATTCATCCACGAAAGTGTTTTGGTTGCCATGTAATAACTTTCGGCCAAATTGTACGGGTCACTTCGTTCCATGGTGTATCTCCCAAATAAAATTGCATAATCAGTAAGCTGAGAACCAAAGGTAGGATGCACGTACCCCGAACCTGTTGCGCAACCTTCAGCAATTACATCCGCTAACTGAATGTTACCTTCAAAATTAAGTGAGTCATAAAAAGTAAAATCAGGACTTGACACCATGAACTCGCAAAAAGCACCTTTTTGCCATTCAAAATTAAGTGCACCATGAAAACTTTTTTGAATAAAACCAACATAACCCAAAACATAATCTTCATTTTCAGGAACCAGTGTATCTCCATGAAATACAGTATTCCAGCCCCGATTTGTTAATGTGTCGATGGCAGGGATCATAATGTTTGCAAAATAATCAAAGGTAGATGATGAATCTGCGATATAGCTCAGATCAAAAATAAATTGCCCCAGCTCTTTATTGACATAGGATCCCGGACCACTATTATCAATCAAATTGTAAACATCCTGTACGGTTTTCCCATCCAACCTTGAAACAAGAAATAAATCAGTACTATTTTCATCTTGATGAATCTGACTTTGATAATATGGGTTTTGAAATGAATTCTTTTTAAAAATCCTTCCACTATCAGCACTTAATAGCAAGGTAAGCTCCGATTCTAAAGATGAGCAAGATTGAAAAGTAGCCCCCGGAAAACTAAAAGTACAACTATCAACGGCAATGTCGAAGGGAAGGCCTTTGGTTGTAACAAGATAATACAGCTTTTCGTTCAGGTTGTTCTGTAAAATGTAATTTTTTATTTGATACTGGATTTTTCTAAATTCTACAGTATCAATTTCTTCATCTGTTACTGTTCGAATATGAATCATATTAATTTCCGGGATGTCTCGCGCCTGTTGAAAGTAATTCCCGATGTCGATCGAAACCTGGCTATTGTCGTTAATAATCACACCTACATCGTTGTAGTTTGGGGTTTGTCCAAAAACAAAAATTGTAAATAAAATTGAAATGATGGTAGTTAATATTTGCTTTTTCATTGTTGTATATTTTTTAGTAAGTGAATTCGATAATTAAAATTCAACCATGTTTATTTAAATAATTGATTCTTGTTCCATTTCTATAGAAATAAATTACAACCACCATTTCAATACAGATTTCTCTGCCGCAAATGCGGCATCGAAAAGACATGGCTAAGGCTTTGCAAGGGGTGGAAGAAAGTGGGCGCTTCGCACCCACTTTCTTCCACCCCAACAAACCCACCAAAGCCCTGTCATTTCGAAGGAGCTTGCGACTGAGAAATCTATTTTACCCTCATGATTAATATTTTACAAATACTTGTCATTAGGAGTAGTTAAAACTCCCACCTCAGCCCTATCCTAATCCCAGCCTCGAAAGGATTTTTAATTGTGTTTGTTTCTTTTGTTGCGAATGCCTTCGGGATACCACCACAGCGTAGGCTCTGCATAAATTGCCATCCTTTCTGTTGCCCTTAAACCAGCGCCTAAGGCAAGGTGATATTTCCACCGGACGCTGTATTTATCCGCCAGACTGTTTTTAACGTCAACAACTTTAATGTTTTCGATGGGTTCGGGATTACCGGGGATTACCTTTCCTGTGATAATCATCATATCCAGCCCCGTTTTAAGATCACAAAAGAATCTCCCATTATCCGAAAAACGATAGCCCACGGTTAGTGGAATGGTCACTCCTGAAAGTTTTACCAAATCATTTTTTTCTTCCTCCACGAAAGTGGAATCATAAACATCTATTAATTCAACCGAATAAATTTGCCGTGCAAGGGTATCACCTTGTTCATTTACATATTCTTCCCATTCGTAATTTTCGGTGCTGATAACGGTTCCTATAAAAACAAAAGCATAATAATCAATTTCAACTTTATCCTCAAACTCCATCTGCATGTAGCTCAGGCCGGTTTCGAGGATGAATTTTTTGTTGATCATCGCCAGCGAAAAACCCAAACCGGGGCTTAGGTACCAATCATCATTAATGGTCGAAATATTATGAATAAACGAAGGCTGTGCAAAAATACCGGTCTCATATTGAATATCTTTTCTGTAGCTGCGATATTGATTCCCACTTCCAAAAAACATAGTGGGAGTCCGTAAATTTTGAACAGATAAGGGATTTGAGTGTAGTAGTTTTGATGAAATTGCCGGAAGTATCCTGTCTTCATTTTTTTCAGCTTTAGAAGAAACATTTAGTACCTCCATTTCAAAATCATCAGCTTTCTTATTATTTCCAGTTTGTCCATTCCCCACAATTACATCAACCGGTTTTTCCACTTCAGCATCAACGGAGTTATAAGGATTTACTAAAACCGGCGTGTTTTCTTGTTTGGCAGTTTTAACGATTGGTGTTAGAATTTTAGACGCCACTTTATCAGTTTGCTTTTCAGCAAGTCCTTCATTTTCCGTTAAAGTTTCCGAAAACTCAATAGCTTTTGGCTGCATAGCATGACCGGACATTTCACTTTCGGAAGCTTTGGGCTTTTTAGCAATGGCTTTATCTGGGGTAGTTTGGGTATCAAGGTTTTCTCCTGTAAAATCAGGGATAAAATATATTAACAGCATAACGACCAGCACACCCAGGGCACTTCTGAAATAGATACTTCGGAACGAGTACCACGGAACAGGAAAGCTATTGACAATACTTCTCCAAAGGCTTTTGGCAGGTTTATGAATTGGAAGCTGGTCTGTCAGAGACTTTGCCGGGCTACTTTTCAGGTCTCCGGCGATACCGGCCCACAAATCCCTGTCGGGTTTGTGCCCGGGCAAGCGCTCCGAAAAATGGCCTTTATGTTTACCTGCCTCGTTCATGTTGTGTTGATCTTTTCAACTTTAGCTTTTAATATTTTTCTTGCCCTCGACAACTGTGATTTTGATCCTCCAACCGAAATACCCAGCATTTCACCAACCTCTTTATGACTATAGCCTTCAACTTCGGTAAGTAAAAACACTGTGCGGTAACCTTCGGGAAGCGACATAATCATTTGCTCCAGGTACTCACCCGAAAGGTCGTCCAAAAAATCGATGGGCACATCAATCCCGTTTTCATCATAACTATCGTAAAACTTTGTTTCTTTCAACTTTTTCAGGGCTTTCCTTATAACGATTGTTTTTATCCATGCCCCGATGGTGGAATCGCCCCTGAAACTTTTGATGTACCTGAATACCTCGATAAATGCATCCTGCAATACATCGTGGGCATCATCGCTGTTACCGGTCATACGAAAGGCGGTTGTAAACATGGCATCACAGTAACGTTCGTACAAAGCCTTTTGCGATTTACGCCTGTTTTGCCGACAGCCTTCGATTATGGTATCAAGTTCCTTTTTGTGATCCACTAAAAATGTTTTTAATAAAGAGGGTAAGCGAGCAGTTTTGGTTGCATTAAAAGTGAAATTAATAAACTGACCCGGGGTTTAATACTTTTGGCGCAAAATTTATTACACAATTTATGTAACATAATTTATGTATTTTTTATTACATATTTTATGTAACATAATTTATGTATTTTTTATTACATATTTTATGTAACATAATTTATGTATTTTTTATTACATAATTTATGCATTTGGATTAACTTTGTGCAAATATTTATTTGATATGAAGAACGACAATCCATTTAGTTTCAATTACAATCCCGATCACTTCTGCGACCGGAAAGATGAACTGCACAGGCTCGAATCCAATTTTTTTAACGGGATCAATACGATGGTGCATAGCGCCAAAAGATTAGGGAAGTCTTTCGTATCCCCTCAAAAAATACAGGTAGAATAAATATTGCCTCTAAGGGCTTGCTCAAAAATAACTTCCGGTTTTTATGAACATCTTTTGCACACATACTTCGTTAAAAATACTAACCGTCCATACGGA
>Ga0307990_1000287_pt1 | contig 48234 bp, 37 predicted proteins | sample EllFjometagen129_FD_203168 | JGI IMG/M metagenome (GOLD analysis project Ga0307990, IMG submission 203168) | Marine microbial communities from Ellis Fjord, Antarctic Ocean - #129 | ecosystem: Environmental > Aquatic > Marine > Unclassified | place: Southern Ocean | collected 2014-10-08
TAACATATTTTCTAAAAACAAATGGGAACCTATAATTAAATAAGTTCCCAAGAATAAAAATTGGACAATTTTTCTAACTCTTATAATTAGTTAGTACAACATGCGGATTTTAGGTTTGAGCGAAGCCCTTACTTAATAATGACTCACACTATCAGACAATTACAACTCTCACAAACAATAATTAAAAATATTTACATCTTTTTTATGGAATTTGTATGAACTTTGTATCAATGATGTGAATTCAAAAAAAATAATCATGAACAAAAAGTATAAACCTATGAAAGCAAGAACATTTGTATTTATTGTATTTGCATTGTGTATTGTAATAACAGCCGGCGCAATTGTTATTAATAAAAGTGAGCTTATTGATAAGTCTCCATTAATTTTTCCAAAAGGAAGCACTTACGAAGAAGTCTGGAAAAGAGTAATCGAATTTGAAAATAAAAGTTTGCCAAAGTCGGCATTGGAACTTACAGAGTCAATTTATGCACAGGCTAAATTAGACACAAATTATGCACAGATTGTTAAATCTATAATGTACAAACAAAAGTATAAGGTATCTCTTGAAGAGAATCCATATCAAAAGATTGTTGACGAATTACAAGCAGAAATTGATAGTGCGTATTTTCCCCTTGAACCTGTATTACATTCTCTATTAGCAGATGTTTACTGGTCGTTTTATCAGGCAAACCGTTGGCAGTTTTATAACAGAACAACAACAGTGGGTTTTTTATCTAAAGATATTAATACATGGGATATAAAACATATTATTGATGCATCAGTAAAACATTATAACTTATCACTGCAAAACACCGACAGCTTAAAAAGAACCGCACTTGGATTATACGACGACATACTTACCAAATACCCCGAATCAAAACATTATCGCCCAACACTCTACGATTTTCTTGCACACAGAGCAATTGATTTTATGATGAACTCCGAATCGGAAATTACTAAACCTGCCAATAACTTTAAAATTGATAAAAAAGAATATTTTATTCCTGCTAAAGATTTTATTGAGCTTAAACTTGAATGTAAGGATACAATGTCGTTAAAATTCTATGCAATGAAAACATTGCAAGACCTCATGGAATTTCACAATGAAGATGACACTGTTGATGCTTATGTAGATGTTGACTTAAAAAGATTACTGTTTGTTTATCAAAATTCAGTACATCCCAACAAGGATACATTATATTTTAAAGCACTTAAAGCATTAGAACAAAAACATATTAAAGAGCCTATTTCAGCAGAAGTATCATATAGAATAGCGATGCAGTATCAGGCAAGAGGATTAAAATACCAGCCATTAATGTCTGACGAAAACAAATGGTTTGTGAAAAAGGCTTATGATTATTGCACAGAAGCAATAGAGCGACACCCTGAAAGTTTTGGCGCACAAAATTGCAAATACTTAAAAACAACAATTGAGCAAAAAAATGTTACATTCAATATTGCTGCATATAATCAGTCGAACAAACCTGCCTTAATGAATGTTTCTTATAAAAATATTGATAAACTATATTTTAGATTGGTTAAGATTGATAGAAAAAAATATCAAAGTGCCATAACAAAACTATATGGTAACGATTTAATAAAATATTTTTCTAAACTTGATTATGATAAAGAGTGGAGTGTGAAATTAAAAAATGATGGTGATTTTCAAAATCATACAGTAGAATCGAAACTTGCTGAACAGGGTTATGGATATTATTTAATTTTAGCTGCCGACAACAAGGAATTTGCTGACACCAATAGTGCTATTGCTTATGCTTGTACTCAAATAACCAATATTGCATATACAAGCAGAAAAGATGTTAATAATGCTTACGATATTTATGCATTTAACAGAGAAACAGGAAAGCCGTTACCGGGAATTAAAGCTATATTATGGAAAGAAAAATATAACTATGTACTTCAAAAATATACCCGTGTAAAATATAAAACACTTACGACAGGAAAAAATGGGAATATTCATATTTCTCCAACTTCCGAATACGGTGTTAATTTTTATGTTGAGTTTATTAATGGCGAAGACAAGCTATATACAAACGAACAATTTTATCAATACAGACCTTATCGTTATGATCAACCTAAATATATTGTAACACATTTCTTTACTGACAGGGGAATATACAGACCCGGACAAACCATACATTTTAAAGGTATTATTATGGAAAAGGATAAAGACAAGCATACTATACTTCCAAACTACTCAACTACAGTTTATTTATATGATGTAAATTATCAGAAACATGGTGAACTAAAACTTACATCAAATGAATATGGCACAATTAGCGGAACATTTACTTTGCCACAAGGTGTTCTGACTGGTCAAATGCACATTACAAACACATGGGGATACAAATACATTTCTGTTGAAGAATACAAACGCCCTAAATTTGAAGTAACATTTAATCCTGTTGAGGGAAGTTATAAGTTAAATGAAAAAATTACAGCAACAGGACTTTCCAAAGCTTATGCAGGCTCAAATATTGATGGTGCAGAAGTTAAATATTCTGTAAACAGAAGTGCTTATTTTCCATATCGTTGGTATTGGTGGAGTTGGTATTACCCTACTTCTGCCGAAACAGTTATTACTTATGGAACAACAACAACAGATGAAAAAGGTGAATTTGAAATTGAATTTGAAGCTATTCCCGATCTTTCGGTAAATAAAAAATGGCAACCATCATTTGTCTATACCATTACAGCAGATGTTACCGATATAAACGGCGAAACTCACAGTGCTGTACAAAGCGTTACAGTAGGCTATACTGCTTTGATGATTACAACCGACCTTAAAGATAAAGTAAACAAAAACTCAACAAGTAAATTTGAGTTAAATACTACAAATCTTGGTGGTGAGTTTACGGCTTCGAAAGGAAATATTACTATCCATAAACTTAAAGAGAACACAAAATTGTTTAACAAAAGACTTTGGACACAGCCCGACATTAAAAGCATGAGCAAAGATGAGTATTATAAAACTTTTCCTTATGCCATGTATTCTGACGAAGACAATATTTCAAAATTAAAAAAAGAAAAAAAGGTATTTGAAAAAGCATTTGATATTAAAAAGAAAACAAATGTGGCTTTAAACAGTATTAAAACCTGGACACAGGGTAAATATATTATAGAGATAAAATCGAAAGATATTTATGGTAATCCGGTAAAATATCAGCATTACTTTACACTTTACAGTCCAACAGAGGAAAAAGTTGCCGTAAACGATATTTTCTGGTACACGCCTGTTAAAACAAATTGCGAGCCTGGCGAAAAAGCACAATTTTTAATTGGAAGTGCCGATAAAAATGTTAAAGTTCTTTTTGAGATAGAGCATAAAGAAAAGATTATCCACAAAGAGTGGATTAGTCTTAGTGGAACACAAAAGCTTGTTGAAATACCAATTGAAGAAAAACACAGAGGTAATCTTGCTGTACATTTTGTAATGGTAAAACACGACAGAAGTTATGAGTTTAACGAATTAATAACTGTACCTTATTCAAATAAAGAACTTGATATCACATTCGAAACTTTCAGGAACAAATTAAATCCGGGCGAAAAAGAAGAATGGAGAATTAAGATAAAAGGACCAAAAGGTGAAAAACTTGCTGCCGAAATGCTTGCAACATTATACGATGCTTCGCTTGATGCTTTTCAGGCTAACTCTTGGTTTTTCGATATCTACAGAACATACTATTCATCAATGAACTGGTATGCCTCGCAAGCATTTAATTCAACAAGTTCTTATTTATTACAAAACAACTGGAATCAATATTATTATGGAACTTATCATTATTACGACCAGCTTAATTGGTTTGGATTCTATTATGGCGGATATTACAATTATAACTGGGACTATAGAACAACTTGCCGTGGAGGAAGTGTATCAAATGGAGTTTTAATGGATAGTTTTGATATGGATGGAAGTGGTTTTGCTATGAATGAAACTGCTGCATGTGAAGAAAAATCTAAAAGCTCAAATGCACCTGCATCAACGGTTTCAAAAATGAGTAAAAAAGATGAACAAATGCAAACAGTAACAGGTTCACTTAGAGGAAAAGATAAAAATATAGACCAAACTGTAGCTCGTTTTGCTGAAGTTAGTGGAATTGGCGGACAAACTTTTATGCCGGTTAAAGTAAGAAAGAACTTTAGTGAAACTGCATTTTTCTTTCCCGAATTAGAAACAAATGAAGAAGGGGAAGTTATAATTAAGTTTACTGTACCCGAAGCTCTAACAAAATGGAAAATGCTTGGCTTCGCACATACAAAGGATCTTAAGTTTGGATTGATAGATAATGAGCTTATAACCCAGAAAGAGCTTATGGTAATGCCAAATGTACCAAGGTTTATGCGTGAAAACGATGAAATAACTCTTTCTACAAAAATATCCAACATAAGTAAAAAAGCATTATCGGGAAAAGCTAAATTGTACTTATTCGATGCCTTAACAATGAAACCAATAGACAATTTGTTTGGGAACAATAATGCTACACAAACATTTTCGGTAAAAGCAGAACAAAGCACAAGCGTGAGTTGGAAAATAAAAGTTCCAGAAGGTATTTCGGCTGTTACATACAGATTTACAGCACAGACTTCAAAATTCTCTGATGGAGAGGAAAATACAATTCCTGTATTAACTAACCGAATGCTTGTAACAGAGAGCATGCCTATGCCTATTCGCAGCAATCAGACAAAAGAATTTAAATTTGAAAAACTTATTAATTCAGGCAATTCTAAAACACTTAAAAATCATAAATTAACTCTTGAATTTACAGCAAATCCTGCTTGGTATGCAGTTCAGGCATTGCCTTATATTATTGAATATCCCTACGAATGTGCCGAGCAAGTATTTAGCAGATATTATGGTAATAGTATTGCATCGCATATTGCCAATTCATCGCCCAAGATCAAATCTGTTTTTGATAGTTGGAAAAATACACCTAAATCAAAATCATTATTATCTAATCTTGAAAAAAATCAGGAATTAAAAGCTGTAATGCTTGAAGAAACCCCTTGGGTACTGGATGCCAAAGATGAAGGCGAAAGAAAACGCAGAGTAGGTTTGTTATTCGACCTTAATCACATGTCAAATAACCTAAAAAGTGCGAAAAGAAAACTAAAAAAATTACAGGCACCAAATGGCGGTTGGGTATGGTTTAAGGGCGGACCCGATGACAGATACATTACTCAACATATTATTACAGGCTTTGGGCATCTTGATTTTCTTGGAGTTAAAGATATAAGAAACGACTATCAAATTTGGAATATGGTTACAGCAGGAATATCATATCTTGACAATGAAATAAGAAAAGATTATAAAGAACTGAAAAAATATTATGACAAAGAAGAGTTGAAAAAAGATCATATCAGTTATTATCAGATACAATATCTATATGCTAGAAGTTATTTTACAGACAGACCAATTCCAAGTTCATCAAAAGAAGCATTTGAATATTATAAAGGTCAGGCTAAAAAATACTGGACCAAAAAGAGCAGATATATGCAAGGAATGATAGCTTTGGGATTACATCGTTATAAAGATGAAAAAACTCCAATGGCAATTATTAAATCATTGAAAGAACGTGCTCAGATATCTGAAGAAATGGGAATGTACTGGAAAGAAAAGAATTATGGATGGTACTGGTATCAGGCACCAATTGAGACTCATTCTTTATTAATAGAGGCTTTTGATGAGATATTGAAAGATGAAAAAGTAACCGACGACTTACGAGTATGGTTACTTAAACAAAAACAAACACAGGATTGGAAAACCACAAAAGCAACAACCGAAGCTGTTTATGCACTATTACTGCGTGGAACCGATTGGCTTGCAACAGAAAGCGCAATAGAAATAATGCTTGGAAATATTAAAGTTGACCCAAAAGAAATGCCCGAAGTAAAAGAAGAAGCAGGAACGGGATATTTTAAAACCTCATGGAGCGGTAGCGATATTAAATCTGAAATGGGCAATGTTAAAGTTGTGAAAAAAGATAAAGGCGTTAGCTGGGGAGCTTTATACTGGCAATATTTTGAGCAACTTGATAAAATTACTTCTTATGAAACACCTCTTAAGCTTAAAAAGAAATTATTTAAGCAAATTCAAACTGATGAAGGCAAAATATTAAAACCCATTAGTGATAATGCAAAACTTAGTATTGGTGATAAGGTAATTGTTAGAATTGAACTGCGTGTTGATCGTACAATGGAATATGTACACATGAAAGATATGCGTGCAGCTTGTTTTGAGCCTCTTAATGTAATAAGCAGATATAAATACCAAGATGGTTTGGGATATTATGAAAGCACTAAAGATGTTTCAACAAACTTTTTCTTTAGCCGATTACCAAAAGGAACTTACGTATTTGAATATCCATTATGGGTAACACATAAAGGAGATTTCTCAAACGGAATAACATCTATACAGTGTATGTATGCTCCTGAATTTGGAAGTCACTCTGAAGGAATAAGAGTTAATGTTAAATAAAAAGCAGTATAATTTTTCAAAAATATTATAGCTGATATTGATAATATTGATAATTTCGTGCCGGAATAAAATTTTAACTTAAATTTGACTTATGCAAGTAAAAAGATTTGGTGTTTCGCTTGAAGAAGATATTTTGAAATCATTAGATAAATACGTAAAGCAAAAACAATTTCCTAATCGTTCACAAGCTATCCGACATTTGATAAGGAAAAATATTGTTGAAGAACAATGGAAGGGAAATAATATTGTAGCAGGAGCAGTCGTTCTTGTTTACGACCACCATAAAAGAGAATTACAAACTAAATCAACTCGGGTGCAACACGATTTTCATAATTTAATATTATCAATACAACATGTACATTTAGATCATGATAATTGTCTTGAAACAATTGCTGTAAAAGGTAAAGCAAAAGAATTAATAAAACTTGCAAATAGCCTTATCGCAATTAAGGGAATTAAGCACGGTAAATTGGTAATGAGTACGATAATTTAATGTCGTAGCATTTTATATTGCAACTAATAAAAATCTAATTCGCTAAATTTTCTTGTCTTTTTTAAAAAGAACATTTTCACAATGCTTTTATGATACATTTCGGGATGAGAATAATTAATATTGTATTTGAGGTTTTTTCTACGTTTTGCTTTAAATTTTGAAACATTAAAATAAAAAGAAAAATGAGCTTTAATTACTGAAAAGAAATTGTTGAATTCTAAGTGAAATAAAAAATTAATGCCTGCTATCCCATCTAATATAAATCTAATCAGGAAAATTTTAAACAAACTGTTTTTAGGCAGGTTTTTATAAAGCATAAATAAATTATTCCTGAAATTCAGATAGGTTTTTCTTGGGTTTGTTTTACTCAATGTGCCTCCACCAAGGTGATATACTTGAGAATCGGGACAATAAAAAATGTTTTTGCCTCTGTTTTTAATCCGCCAGCACAGATCAATTTCTTCCATGTGAGCAAAAAATCTTTCATCTAAACCTCCAACATCAAAATATACATCAGAACGTATCATCAAACATGCACCGGTAGCCCAAAAAATTTGTGTTTTCTTATTATATTGATTTTTATCTTTCTCATTAACATTAAAAATTCTTCCCCTGCAAAATATAAAGCCATATTTATCAATAAAACCACCGGCAGCTCCCGCATATTCAAATTCATCTTTTTTATTATAAGACAGCATTTTAGGCATACACGCTGCAATAGAACTTTCATTGTCCATTAAATTAATTAATGGAACAAGCCAATTTTCAGAAACTTCAACATCTGAATTTAGAAGTATAAAATATTTTGCTTCTATTTGCTTCAATGCTTTATTATAACCACCTGCAAAACCAAAATTCTTTTCAAGCTCTATTATTTTAATCTCCGGAAATTCTTTTTTAACAAACTCAATAGAATCGTCATCTGAATTATTGTCAGCAACATAAATATCAACTTCAGGTGTGCTTGAATACCTGACAACTGAAGGTAAAAAAGTTTTTAAAAGCTCTTTACCATTCCAATTTAATATTACTATTGCTGTTTTTACCATATGAAAAAATTGTGCTTTAAAAGTAAAACATTTTTTTTTAATTATTAATAATTATTAATTTTGATTGATAAACTAATTCCTAATTTACTATGAAAAATTTAATCTGTGCTTTTATATTGTCATTAATAATAGTCTCTTGTGGCAAATATGAAGAAGGGCCTGACGTAAGTTTCAGATCAAGACAAAAAAGAATAGAAGGACTTTGGAAAGTTGACAAATTTATTGCTAATGATGTAGATTCTACATCTCAATTTATAGCTTTGTTTGGTGATAAAATTGATATTACTGATGACAGATGGGAAATGCCTAAAGGTACTGGTTTAATGAATTTTAGTGGAGACTGGAGTTGGGAAACATTAAAATATTACACAAAATTCAATATTAATAAACTAGACAGTAGCAATATTCGATATTCTGACACATTAATATATGGATTAGGCCCTTTTAACCTCACACAAAGCATTAAATGGGAAATTATGCGCATAGCTAAAAAAGAGCTTTTTATGGAAACAGAATATAAAGACGATATTTACAGAATTGAATTAAAATTAGACAGCGACCATTAGTTTTTTTTTATAAAAAAACCCGACAAACAAAATGCCGGGTTAAAAATATTTTATATTTGATTAAAAGAATTTTGCTCTTTTATCTACAATACTTGCACTTTTCTTTAAAGCTTCAAACACCTGGTAATCTACCCTTGAACTCAACATATTAATCAATTTAATTTGCTCAGTAGCAAAATCAACTTCTTCTACCGTATTAGAACTAAGTACTTTTAAAATATAAACACCGTTTAAACCTTTGATTGGAGTTGATATTTTATTTGGCTCTGTATTAATAGCGCTTGCTATTAAAGCTGGTTCAACGCCATAAGCAGGTATTGAATATGCCTGAAAATTAATATCTGTTGCCTCAACTATTTCTTCTCCTAAATCTTGTGCAATTTTTTCAAGAGAATTATATTTTGTAATTAACTGATTGAATTTATTAATTAACTCTTCTGCCTTTTTATCTTTTTTAACAAACATCTCTATTTCTGTTTCTACTTGTTCTAATGGTGCTATTCCTTTTTCCCTGACTTCGGTTAAAACAGCAATAACAAAACGATTTCCTAATTCAAATACTTTTGAAACATCATTTTTTTCTGCCTCATAAGACCATCTTACAAGTTCTCTTGGAGAATCAATGCCCGGAATATTTTTATCTGTTTCTTTAAGGTTACTGGCAACACGTTTGGTTAATAAAGGGTCTGCATCAATTGAATTTTTGAATTTTTCTATTGAATTATTTTCTGCAAGAAACTTACTTGCAATAGAATAAATGTTCTGATACGTTTCTGTACTTGGTTCAACTCTTCTGTCAATAATACCAACTTGTATTTTTTTCGAAGCTTCTCCTTTTTCAAGAACTTCAATAATGTGAATTCCAAACTGTGTTTCCACAAGTTTAATATCTCCCACATTTGAGAAGAAACAGGAATCGCTAAATGGCTGAACCATAGCTTTGTCAACTTGAGGATTTAAACTTGGGCTATTTGCGTCTTTAAACCATTCAAGGTCTCCACCATTATCAGAATTACTTTTGTCAACAGAATGTAATTTTGCTAATTGAACAAAATTGCCTCCATTCTCAATAATTTCAAATAAACTATCTGCTAATTCTTTTGCTTGTTCATAAAGAAATGTTTCTGTTGGTTGTATTAAAATATGTCTTGCATGAACAGAATCGGGTAAGTCTTCAATTCTTACAAGTTTTGCAGTTTTATATGTTTCAAATTCAAAATACGGTCCGTAAATAAAGCCTGTATCTGCTGCAAACATAATTGAATCTAAAAGAACAGGCAATTCTCCTTCTTTATAGAATTTGTAATCAAATCCTCCATCTGCATTTAAATTAACAAATTGTATATCGTCTTCTGTTGTTTTATATTCTTCATGGATATTATTGATCCATTCTTGAGATAAATTATTATCTCTTTCTGACGGTAAAACATCAAAATAAATATATTCAATATCTCTCGATGCTTCTTGTTCGTATTCGTTTTTGTGTTCGTTATAATATTTTTCAATATCTTCTTTACTAATTACTATCGCACTATCGGATATCATATTATATTTTTGTGCAACAATATTGAAATTTACTTTAAAATTGCTTTCTTCTGCTTCGAGTTTTGCCTGCGGAGTAGTTATATACAAGCCTTTTTTAATAAGATTATTATATTTTGTCGCTGTTCTGGCTTTCATTAAAGATAATTCAAATGCCATCCAACTTGTACGAGCTTCTCCGCTTGGGTCCTGATCAAGGTTTTGCAAAAACCGTATAACCAAACTTCTGTCAAACTGACCTGTTTGCTGATTTTGAAAAATTGGTATTTGCATGATCTGTGGGTCAATATTTGTTCCTTGTACCATATCAAAAAGCTCATCAGGATGAACAGCTATTCCCAGTTCTTCGTATTGCTCTTGCATTATAGCTTCCAAGATTAATTCTTCCCATGCCTGTTCCCTTATCATATCAGATGTTGCTTCATCAATAGTTGCATCTCCACCTGCATTTCTGATATAATTTTCTGTCATTACATCAAGCTTATATTGAAATAGCTGATATGGAATTGCATTCCCTCCAACCTCTGCAATATCATTATCGGTTGGACCGCCTTGGTTACCTTTGCCGATAAAATCACCAAGGATGAATGCTAATAAAGCTAAGCCTATTACTATTGCAATTAATACACCTGCTCTTTTTCTAATTGTTTGTAATGTTGCCATTATTAGATGTTTATATGTATTTTGTTAAAATTTTAGCCTACGAAGATAAAAAAAACTTTTTAAACGTATAAATTTAGCTTGTTAATTTTAACTGAGTTCGATATAAGAAAAACTTCAATATATTGTATAGAATCAGTTGCCACGGGGTTTAGCCCGTGGAATATCTGATATTATCCAAAAAGAAAATTGAAATATTTTGTAAATTCAATAATAAAATTACAAAATATTTCAATTTTCGGTGGGGGAACTTAACTTTTTTCCTCGCCCTAAAGGATTCCGAGAAATCGGAACAGGCTGAGGCAACTGATTTATTTGCATTTAAACAAATGCTTATATCGAACTCCGATTTTTACCAATAATTAATTAGTATGTATAATATCAACACCTTCACTATTTACTGCAAACTTAATTTTATTTCCAAACTTCATTGCAATATTAATATCATTGTGTCCGGCGGGGAAACCAAAACATACAGGAATTTTATATTCAGAAATATGTTCATATATGATCTCATAAACTGTTTTTCCAAACTTAGTGTTATTGTCTTTTATATCAATAAAATCTCCTACAATAAGTCCTTTTAAATTATCAAATTTCCCACTTAGCTTAAAATTCATCATTATTCTGTCAATATGATATAAATATTCGCTTAGATCTTCTATAAACAGAATTTTATCTTTTGTATCGATATCGTATTTTGTTCCGTTCAAACTATATAGAATTGAAAGGTTTCCTCCTGTTAAAACACCTTCGGTTTTTCCTGTTATATTTAATTTGTGATCTTTAATTCCATAATTGATTTCATTACCAAATAGTATAGATTTTAATGATTTTAATGATTTATTTTCATCTGGATAATCAGGAAATTTTTTTGGCATTGCACCATGAATTGTTTCAATGTTCAGATTATTATTGATATATACATGAAAAACCGTAATATCGCTAAACCCAATAATCCATTTTGGATTTTTTTTAAAATTATCAAAATTCAATTTATCAATTATACGTATAGAACCATAACCGCCCCGCGAAGAAAATATTGCTTTAATATTTTTATCGTCAAGCATTTGTTGAAAATCATAAATTCTTTCTTCATCGGTTCCTGCAAATTGATTATAAATTTTTCCGGAATTTTTGCCTGTAATAACATCTAATCCCCATCCTGATAAAATTTTTACAGCATTGTTAATTTTACTTTTATCAATTTTTCCGGCAGGAGAAATTATTGCTACTTTATCACCTTTTTTAAGATAATCAGGATTTATCATAAATCAACAGCTTTAAAAAGCAAGTGTTAGTAAATTAATATCTTGTGAAGGAATATTAAATTTGTTGCCAATATAATTTTTAGTTAGTATTCCATTAAAAAGATAAACCCCGTTTCGTATTCCTGTATCATTTCTAATTGCTTGTTTAATACTACCCATATCGGCAAGTTTTAATAAAAATGGTGCAAAAATATTGCTAAAAGCATAAGAGGCAGTTCTTGAAACCCTTGCCGGCACATTTGGGACACAATAATGAATTACATCATGTTTTACAAATATTGGCTTTGAATGAGAAGTAACTTTTGAGGTTTCAAAACAAGCACCATGATCAATACTAATATCAATAATAACAGAATTTTTTTTCATTTTTGCAAGCATTTCTTCTGTAACAAAAAAGGGACTATCATTATCCGAATAATGAAGTGCTCCAATAACAACATCAGCAGAACGAAGTGCTTTTGCTAAAATTCTTGGTTGTAATAAGGAAGTATAAATTCTTTGACCGATATTATTCTGTAATTGTCTGAGCTTGAATATTGAGGCATCAAAAACTTTTACCAGTGCACCAAGACCATGTGCTGTACGTGCAGCATATTCTCCGGCAGTACCGGCACCAAGTATTATTACTTCTGAAGAATTCACTCCTGTTACCCCTCCCAACATTTCACCTTTTCCGTCGTGAACATTACTTAAATATTCTGATGCTATTAATATTGATGTGCTTCCGGCAATTTCATCCATTGAACGAACTATAGGAAAACAATCATTATTATCTTTAATGTATTCAAATGCTAAAGCAGTTATTTTTTTTTGCATCAGTTTTCTAAAATACGATGCTTTTTGTTGAGCAATATGAATTGATGAAATTAATATCTGATTTCCTTTAAGCATGTCAATTTCATCATTTTTTAAGGGTGCTATTTTTAATATAATATCACATTGATATATTATTTCTTTTTTATTAATAATTTTTGCTCCACATTCTGAGTATTCATTATTTGAAAAATTTGCTTTTTTGCCGGCATTATTTTCAATTAATACTTGATGTCCATTATTTACAAGTTGTTCAACGGCAAAAGGAGTAAGACCAATTCTGCTTTCATTTTTATCCGCTTCTTTTGGAATACCAATCTTAAATTTCTGATTTTTTTTATATACCTCCAGCATTTCTTCCTGAGGCATCATTAATTCATTATTAAATGATAAGGAATTTGATGAATTACCGAACTTTACCATAATAAATTATATAAATTGAGAGTATAAAAAGAAGTATAAAAATAGTATATTTTACCAAACTTGTCAAATATTTTTTTATTTCCTCTTAAGCAAGTCCGGGTAAAGAAAAAAAAATCCCCAAATCAACAAATTAACAATTTAAAATATGTTTTACAGTATTTATGGAGTAAATTAATTGAAAAAAAATTATTTTTGTTGTGATAAATAAATTTACGAATAATATAAAAACAATATCCAAAATGAAAAAAATACTAATAATTGGTGCTGTGGGGCAAATTGGCTCAGAACTTACAATGACTTTAAGAGGCATTTATGGAAACGAAAATATAATAGCATCAACCAGAAAAACTCCTCCGTCAGACAAGGTCAGAGAATCCGGTCCTTTTGAGTTTTTTGATTGTACAAACAAAGAAGACCTTGAAAGAGTCTGTAAAAAATACGAAATAGATGCAATTGTAAATATGGCAGCTATTTTATCAGCAGTTGGTGAAAAAAACCCAATGCTTGCTTGGGACGTAAACATGAATGGTCTTTTAAATGTTCTGGAAGTTGCCAGAGAAATGAATATGAAACAAGTTATGATTCCTAGTTCGATAGCTGTTTTTGGACCAGGAACACCACTTGATTGCGCTCCTCAGGAAACTGTTCTTAAACCAACAACAATGTATGGTGTAACAAAAGTAGCCGGCGAATTACTATCAGATTATTATGTAAGAAGATTTGGTCTTGACGTTCGTGGATTAAGATATCCAGGAATTGTTAGCAACGAAACACTTCCCGGTGGCGGAACTACCGATTATGCAGTAGCTATTTATTATGATGCAGTAAAATATGGAAAATACACATGTTTTGTAAAAGAAGATACAAAATTACCATTGATGTATATGCCCGATTGTTTAAAAGGAACTGTTGATCTTATGCAGGCTGATTTTTCTAAATTAAAGCACCATAGCGATTTTAATGTTGGAGCAATGAGTTTTTCTGTTGCAAAATTGGCAGAGTCTATAAAAAAGTATATGCCTGATTTCACAATTACTTATGAGCCTGATTTTAGACAAGCAATTGCCGATTCTTGGCCAAATGATGTTGACGATACCGCCGCTAGAGAAGAATGGGGCTGGAAACCGGATTACGACCTTGATGCTATGACTCAGGATATGCTTAAAGTTATTGGCGAAAAACACAAACAAGGATTGATTTAATTAATTTTTGTTTTTACCACATATAAAGTCAAAAGAATTTCTTTTGACTTTTTTTATACCTTTATGCCCTAATTAATAAATTTCATTTATAATGATACGAAAAGCAATTACTTTATTCTTAATGGGAATTTTGAGTCTTAATTTGTATTCAAACCCCATTTATGATTTGATTAAAAAAGCTGGTGATTCTAAAAAATATCCGGGTAGCGACCAACTATTAATTTTTGATAGTACAATAGTTGATGTACAAGAAACAGGTTTGTGTTATGTAAACGCCCACACCTTGTATAAAGTTTTAACAGCAAAAGGAGCTAAACAATTAAGTGTAATTAAATTTGACTATGAACCCCTTTCTGCTTTTGTTGAAATTAAAAAAGTTTTGATTTACAGAAAAAATGGTTCAATTGAAGAATTAGATAAATCAAAAATTTATGATTATCCGGCTCCTGCCCGAATGATATACTGGGGAGCACGACAAAAAATGATAGAAATTGGGAGATTAGAAGAAGGTGATGCAATTGAAGTTTTTATGTTCCGTAAAGGTTTTACTTATGCTTTGTTGCAAAGTGATGATGATGAAAAGTATATCCCTCCAATGAAAGGACACTTTTACGACATTGTTAATTTTTGGAGTAATATTCCAATAAAAACAAAATATTACGAAACCAACATCCCTAATTCTAAATTTGTTCAATATAAATTTTATAATGGCGATGTTGATTCAAGCATTGTAAAGAGTGACGAAAAAACAAAATATGCCTTTACCATGAAAGAATTATTACCTATCAAACGAGACCCGGGAACAGTTGCTTTATCAGATATAGCTCCAAAATTACTTATTTCTACTAGTACTAACTGGGAAGCAAAATCAATGTGGTTTTATGGGGTAAACGAAGATTATGGAAGTTTTAATTCAACACCTGAAATTGATAAAAAAGTAAATGAAATACTTACAGGAGCAACAAGCGAAATAGATTCTATCTCTAAACTTACTCACTGGGTTGCCGATAATATGAGATATTCGGGAATATCAATGGGCGAAGGCGAAGGTTTTACACTACATAGTGGAGACATGAATTTTACCGACAGATGTGGTGTTTGTAAAGATAAAGCCGGTATGCTTGTAACAATGTTACGTTCTGCAGGATTTGAATCTTATGCAGCTATGACAATGGCAGGATCAAGAATTGACAGAATACCTGCCGACCAGTTTAACCATAGCGTTACAGTTGTAAAATTACAAAACGGAGAATACAAAATGCTTGATCCAACATGGGTTCCTTTTGTAAGAGAACTTTGGTCAAGTAGAGAACAACAGCAAAATTATCTAATGGGATTGCCTGAAGGTGCTGACCTAATGGAAATACCAATTTCTCCACCCGAAAATCATTATTTTAAAATTATCGGTAATTCCGAAATATTACCTGATGGCAGTATTAATGGTGAATTTACAATTACTGCTGAAGGACAATCGGATGCTGCATTAAGAGGAATTTTTGTAAGGCACTATAAATCTGATTGGAACAGATTACTGGAACAAGAGCTATTACAGATATTTCCATTAATAAAAATTGAAGAAATGAAATATCCCGAAAATCCTTATGACCATTCAAATCCAATTGAAATATATTTTAAATATTCTATTCCTAATTTTGCAATTATTACTAATGAAGAAATAATATTTACACCTGTTGTTGCTTCAAATCTTTTTAAAAGAGCACAGGCACATTTATATTCAAGTATCGATATTGAAGAAAGAAAAGAAGCATTTAGAGATAGATGTTCAAGACAAATTGAACTAAAAGAAACAATAAAACTTCCTAATTATACCGAAGTAATATTTTTACCAGAAAATGAAAATTCTGAAGGACCGGGTGCTGATTATAATGGTAAATACAAAATTAATGAACAAATTCTTTCATTAAACCAAACAGCTTCATATAAAAAACGAATTTATCAACCGGAAGATTGGGAGTCGTATAAAAGTGCTGTAAAAGCACAAAACAAGTTTGCAGAAGAAAAAGTAATATTAAAAATTAAATAAATTGAAAATGAAAACTACATATTTAATAAGCATAATTTTGTTAACAGGATTGTTTGCCTGTAACAATTCAGATATTGAAGAAAATATTGATTTTGCAAAAGAATATCCTGAAGCTGATGCAGTATATCTTACAATGACAAAAGAATATACCTTAAATAAAAATGGTTCTGTTGACTTTTATTATTCACATAAATTAAAATTGTTAACCCATATGTCTTTTAATCGTTTATATGGCGAAACATTTATTGTTTATGACCCTAAATTACAGGAATTAAAAATAAATAAGGCAGAAACAAAAATGGCTGATGGAAAAATTACCCATTCGCCCGAAAATGCTTTTAATGAAGTATTACCCCGTGGAGCAGCAAATGCTCCTGCATATAATCATTTAAGGGAAATGGTAATTACGCACACAGGTCTTGAACTTGATGCAATAATTGATCTGGATTATATTTTAAGCAGCAAAAAAAGATATTTCCCTGTATTTGTGGGGTATGAAGTGCTTAGCGCAAGTTCACCTATTAGAGAATTAAATATAATTATTAAAGTTCCGAAAGGTAAAGATTTTAAATTTTCATCTGTAAATTGTGGTATTGAGTTACAGCAATCCGAAGAAAATAATTTTAAAGTTTATTCATTTACTATGAATAATATTCCTGCCAATACAGGAGAACGTAATATTGATAAAAATATTTATCCTGCTATATTTTTCAGTACTGATAATATGGAAACAGTACATAAAAAATTTACAGATCAGGATGCTTTTAAATTTGAAACTTGCAAAGGAATTGATAAGTATATTGAAGAAAACAAAATCAAAAAATTAACCATTCTGGAAGCCCTTAAAATTCAAAAGCATATTGTAAATAATGTAAATCATTATCATCTTCCTTTAAAATATACCGCTTATAAAGTCAGAACTGCTGCAGAAGTGTGGAAAAGCAATGGTGGAACAACATTGGAAAAAACTTTATTGCTAACAACATTATTTAAAAAATATGGTTTTGAAGCTACTCCAATGGCTATTACCGAAAACCATCTTTTTGATATTAAAACAGGTAATATTGACATTTTTAACGAATATGTTGTTAGATTAAAATTTGATGATGGTTTTTATTATTTATCTGCTATTCATGAAAATGCTCAAAACTTAAAATTTAATATTGATAATCGTTCAGCAATTTCTTTAGAAGAATTTGCCGAAAAAATTATTGTTGATGAGGAAAGACTTAATAATGAAATTAAGATAAGCGGAACAATAAATATTGACAATAAAAAACTGATAAACGGAGAATTAAAAGGAGTATTTGCCGGTGAATGTAATACATTTTATAAGCTTGAACAAGACAAAAACTCTGCAAAAAGCTTGTTATCAGGAATAACTGTTTTTAAAGCTAATATTGAAAATTCGGATTATAATTATTCAAATATATCTTTTAAATTAAAAGATGTAGATGTTTTTAAAGAACAATCGGAATATTATTTTTGGAAACTTCCACAGGCAACTACAGGCATTAAAAATTGGCATATTGATTATTTATCAAGTAACAGGAAAACAAGTTTTAGCGTTCCTTATCCTGTAAAAGAAGAATACGAATACACAATTGATATTCTTGAAAATTTAAAGCTTGTTACAAGTGAGGTTGAAATTAATAAAACAAATAAGGCCGGAACGGTAAATATCAGTATTACAAATACAGAAACCGGATTTAAAATTATAAGGACAATTAATATCCCCGATAAAATTATTCCTGCAGTTGTGTATAATGACTTTAGAGAAATTTTAAATATCTGGAATAATAAAAAATATAATGAAATAGTGTTTAAAGAGATTGGGAATTAAAGACATATTATATACACATGAAACCCCTAAAAGAATTATTTACAAGCAATGAAAAATTTGTTATAGGCACTGAACTTGTTACTACAAGAGGTATTATTAAACAAAAAAACAGTCAAAAACTAATTCAGTTAACCGAAGATCTTTGCAAAGACCCTTTACTCGACTGGATATCATTTACCGATAATGCAGGTGGAAACCCCATGCTCTCAAACGATAATATGGGACGAAAAATAAAAGAACTTGGCATGAATGCCATACTAAATATTACCTGTAAAGATGCCAACAGAAATTCTCTTGAAAGTATTGCATGGAAATATGCCAGTGAAGAACTTAATAACCTTTTAGTACTTAGTGGTGATTATCCAATTGGGGGTTATAAAGGTATTGCAGAGGGTGTGTTTGATTTGGATTCAGTTGGTTTACTCCAAATGTTAAATGAAATGAATAATGGCCTAAAAATAAAAGGCAGAAAACCAAATACATTTATCGACCTTGATAAAACAAATTTCTTTTTAGGATGCACCGTTTCGCCATTTAAGAATACCGAAGCAGAACAAATGATGCAATATGAAAAGCTTAAATTAAAAGTTAAAACAGGAGCAAATTTTATTATTCCGCAATTAGGTTACGATATCAGGAAATCGCATGAACTACTTTGTTTCATGAAAGAAAACAATATAGCAATACCTGTTATTGGAAACATATACCGGTTAACTGCCGGAATCGCAAGAATGTTTAACAAGGGAATGTTCCCGGGATGTGTTGTGTCTGATGCATTATTAGCTCGCATTGATAAAGAAAAAAAGGCAGAAGATAAAGGCAAAAAATATTTTACCGATTTGGCTGCAAAACAATTTATTGCTTTTAAAGGCATTGGATATACTGGTGCATATATTGGTGGTTTTGATAAATATGAGGATTTTGCTGCAATTATTGAAAAAACCGAAGAATATAAAAATGAAAACTGGCAGGATTTTATACCCGAACTAACCAATCCTCAACCAAAAGAATTTTATTATTACAATTTAGATAAAAACACAAATCTTTCTGATGCTAACAGTATAAACGAAAGTTATTCTAATTATAAAAGAAAATTTTTCACAAAACATGTTTCTTGCTTTTACAGATTTAGCAGAGTAATGCACTCTATTGCTTTTGATTACAAAGCACCACTTTTCGGATTCAACAAGTGGAGATATAAAATACTTGATAAAAAAGGATTTACAGGATTACGAAAATTTGCATACTTTAACGAACGAATGATAAAAGGTGCATTGTATAATTGTCGCGAATGTGGCGATTGTTCACTACCCGATATCACATACTTATGCCCACAATCGCAATGTGCAAAAAACGAAAGAAATGGACCTTGTGGCGGTAGTATTAACGACAAATGCGAAGTAACAAAAACAGGTAAATACTGTATTTGGGTAAAAGCATATACTAGAAATAAATATTATACCAGAAATAAAAAAAGTTTATTAGACCACCCACCAATTATTAAAAATAATGATCTTAAAGATACATCAGGATGGGCAAACTGTTTTTTACTTCGCGACCATAATGCATATAAGGCAAAAAAATGAAAGCCCCTCCTAACATCCCCAAAGGGGAGGGCTGTTTCATTCTAATAAATTTTTAGGTGTAAGTGCTTAAGTTGTACAAAAATATAATTTTAATAAATATCAAATATTGAATATCAAATAATAAATGATAAAGTTAAGTATGATTTACAGGAACAATTGATAGATTTCGCAATAGATATTCTTATTCTTTTGTAAAATCAATTGAGACAGTCCGATTACAACGAAAAAGCAACTTTGATATTTTTCATTTAGCATTCGACATTTATAATTTTAAATATACTGTTCAAAAATATAAATAGTTATAAAATTTTAATTTATGAACACTTACAAAAATAGAATGAAACAGCCCTGCCCCAAAGGGGAGGAATTAGTGGCAAAATATTACAAAATTTTTACCATGTGCCAAGAGTACAGGGTATTAATTTAATAGATACAAATTAAAACAAAATGAATCCGAGTAGTAAAGGTTGGTTAAAACAATATATTCAAGAGTATTATTTAAATAATGATATTATTAACGCCTTATACAATAAAAATGAAATATTAGATAATGAAAAACTTTTATATCGAATAACTCAAACTACTGGCTTAATATATGGATATCCCTCTAATTTTTTTCTTGTAAACACAAAAAAAATATCAGAATGGAACGATAAAGAAAAAATTAAATTAATAATAACAGAGGGCTTTCTTAATTACTATTTATGTTATAAGAATAAAAGTATTACAAAGCATAATGATATTTTAAATAACCTAGATCATATTATAAAGAATATCGCTGATTTTTATAAAGTTATATTTCCAAAAATATCATATTCAGCTGCTACAAAAGATAATTATGAGTTTGTAGAAAAAGTAATTGATAAACGTATTAATGTTAAATATAAACTTACCGGCAACTTTTGGACAAGTATGTTTCAAAATAACCTGATTTTTTTAGACTTAGCATATTTCTCACGTTACATTAATGAAAATTATATTACAAGTATTGAAGAACGTGAAGAAACCAAATTGCTAATAATTAAAATAATTGCTGCTGCTGCTCATTCAAGTTATTCAATTGAAAAAGAAGAAAAAAAAATGTTTGAATATTTTCTTCATTCGGCTCATTTATCTCCCGGAAATATTAAACTTGCTAAAGAATATTTCAAAAATGGGATAAAAATAGAGGATATTGAGCTTAATCAAATTTCATCATGGATAATTAGAAAATTTTGTCTTGAAATTGCAATTTTAACTATTTGGTCAGATAGAGTGGTTACTGAAAATGAAAAAGATTTTATAATTGATTTAAGTAATAAACTAAATTTTGATGAAATTGAGATGGAATCAAGCATGATAGCCATTGAAAGCTTTGTTCTTAATAATGCCGATAAAGTATTTTATTTGGGAAACAAGCAAAACTATCAGGTTTTGAGTAAAAGCTTAACAAGTAAATTAACAAAAATGGTAAAAAAGAACAAATCTATGATAGCTCAGGAAATTTCCGAAAGCAAAGAGCTTGTAGAATTGTTAGCAAAGTCAAGAAATCAAAAATTATCTGCTGAAGAAAAAAAGAAAGTTAAAGGGCAACTTTTTGATATATTAAGAACAATCCCATCTTTTGCTATTTTTATGGTTCCCGGTGGTTCAATCTTATTGCCAATTCTTTTAAAAATTATTCCTGAAAACATTATGAAACCCAGTTCTTTTATTAATAAGGAATAAAAATTAATTCCATTTGTAAATTCAATTTATAATTTCACACATCCAAAAAGGATATTCATTAACTTATTGTAATATTTTTATTATATTATTTATATTTTTATTATTTTTGTTAAAATGTTTATTTAACACAATTTAATCATGAACAACTTATTATATCTTATATCTATTATTTTATTATTTTCAATAAATACAGTGCTAAATGCATCGGAAAAATTGCAGGTATCTTTTCATTATGCGGCTTTTAATTCTCCTAATGATGGTCCTTATATTGAAACATATATGACAGTTCTTGGACAATCTTCTACTTTTACAAAAAATGATAATAACAAATTTCAATCATCAATTGAAATTACTATGATTTTTAAACAAGAAAGCAAAGTAATTAATTTTACTAAATTTAATCTTTTAAGTCCTGAATTATCTGATACAACAGAAGCAAAACCAAATTTTATTGATCAACAAAGAATATCGTTACCAAATGGAATTTACAATTTCGAATTAATAATTAAGGATAAAAATTCAGATGCTAAAGAATTTTCTTTTAACGATATAATCACTATTAATTTTAACGACACCGAAATATGTTTTTCTGGGGTTCAGTTTATTGATAAATTTTCAGAAACAAAAACAGAGAATATATTAAGTAAAAACGGATACGACTTTGTTCCCTATGTTTCTAATTTCTTCCCTGACAATATGAATGAATTAATTTTTTATACAGAAATATATAATATCAGTACAATATTAAAAGATGAAAAAGATATATTGGTGCAATATTTTATTGAAAATTTCAGTAATGGGAAAACCATAGATCAATATTCTAAATATAAAAAACAAACAGCAAAAGACATAAATGTTGTTTTTGCACAGCTTAATATTTCCGATTTGCCATCGGGTAATTATAATCTTAATATTGAAATAAAAAATAAAGAAAATGTGCTTTTAAAAAGTCAAAAAGTATTTTTTCAAAGAAGTAATCCTGAAAAGGATATAAATATTGAAGATATTTCTTCAATAAATATTGCAGATGTTTTCACTAATAAATATAAGAGTATTGATACATTATCCGAATATATCAGATGTGTAAGACCTATAGCCGATGATCTGGAAAAAAGGTTTATTGATAATAACTCGAAATCAACAACATTAAGTTTCATGCAACAATACTTTTATAGTTTCTGGGCAAAAAGAAACTCTGTGAACCCTGAACAAGAATGGGAATATTATCGCAAACAAGTTGATCTTGTCAATAATTTATATTCATCCTCAATTATAAAAGGATATGAATCAGACAGAGGCAGGATTTATTTAAAACATGGTTCTCCAAATTCAATAACAGAAAGCAAACATGAGCCATCTGCATATCCTTATGAAATTTGGCATTATTATAAAATTGGAGAAGAAATTAACAGACAGGTAAATGTAAAATTTGTATTTTATAATCCTGAACTTGCAGGAAACGACTACACATTGCTTCATTCAAATGCAAGAGGAGAAATTCAGGATAGAAATTGGGAAAGACGTTTGTCTAAACGAAATAATACTTTATATAATCATGATGTTATTAATAGCGACGATCAATATGGTGGTAGGGCAATAGATAATTTTAATAAATAAATATAAGCCATTCAAATGTTAATAATAGGAATTGCCGGAGGCACAGGTTCAGGCAAAACAACCGTAGTTAAAAAAATAATTGAAAAATTATCAACCGATGAAATTGCTGTTTTATCGCAAGACTCATATTATAAGGACAATAGTAGCTTGCCTATAGAAGAACGTCAAAAAATAAATTTTGACCATCCCGATTCACTTGAATTTACATTACTCACAAAACATTTAAATCAACTGCGCGGAGGCAAAGCAATAGAACAGCCTATATATTCTTATTTAACCTGTACCAGAGCAACAGAAACAATTAATATAAAACCAAGACAAGTTGTTATTGTAGAAGGTATTTTAATTTTATACAATAAAAATTTACGCGACTTATTTGATATTAAAGTATTTGTTCATGCAGATGCTGATGATAGATTAACCAGAGTTATTAAAAGAGATATTATTGAAAGAGGTCGTTCTGTAAATACTGTTTTAGAACGTTATGAAGAATCTGTAAAACCAATGCACTTACAGTTTATAGAACCCTCAAAAAGGTATGCAGATATTATTGTTCCTCAAGGTGGAAATAATAAAGTTGCCATTGATGTTTTGGCAAGATACATTGAAAGAAAATTATAAGCATTTAATTTTAGCACGAAATTTTATAAAATTTTAAAAAGTTAGAAAATTATGTTAAATGATATTAAGCTAGAAAACATTCTGTTTCTCGATATTGAAACTATTCCACAATATCAAGTATATAAAAACCTTGATGAAACTACAAGAATTTTGTGGGACAAAAAATCAAAATTTATTGCAAAAGAAGAACAAAGTTCTGAAGAAGTATATGAAAGAGCAGGCATTTACTCAGAATTTGGAAAAATAATTTGTATTTCTGTTGGTTATATTTATAAAGAGCAAGGTGAGATTTTTTTTAAAATAAAATCATATTATGGTGATAATGAAAAAAATCTATTATCAGATTTTAATCAAATGATAAACCAATTTGAAAAAAATAATGATCGATTGTTGTGTGCACATAATGGAAAAGAATTCGACTTTCCGTATATTGCCCGCAGAACACTTATAAATGGATTAAAATTGCCAAAATTACTTGATATAGCAGGAAAAAAACCTTGGGAAATAAAGCACCTTGACACAATGGAGCTTTGGAAATTTGGCGATTATAAAAATTATACATCTCTTGAATTATTAACAAATATCTTTAATATACCAACGCCCAAAGATGATATTAATGGGAGTGAAGTAGCAAAAGTGTATTATGAGGAAAAAAATATTGAGAGAATTGTAAAATACTGTGAAAAAGATGTACTTGCAGTAGCTCAATTAATATTAAGTTATAAAGGACAAAATCTTATTCAAGAGAAAAATATAATATCCGGCATCTAATTCTTACTCAGAAATTACTTCAAATGTTATTTCTACTTTCACTTCTTTATGAAACTTAACAGTTGCTGTGTAAGTGCCAACATCTTTAATGCTATCTTCTTTGATGCTAACATTTTTTCTATCAATCTCAACTCCTGTTTTAGCTGTAATCGCATCAGCAATTTGAATTGTATTTACTGAACCAAATATCTTTCCTTTTGAACTGGTTTTTGCTCCAATTGTCAGGGTTAAATCTTCTAGTTTTTTTGCTGCTTTTGCTGCCTCATCCTTTATCTTTTCTTCTTTGTGAGCACGCTGTTTAGTATTTTCTTCATGTACTTTTTTAGCGGTTTCGGTAGCTAATAAAGCGTAACCTTTGGGTATAAGAAAATTTCGTCCGTAACCGTTTTTAACGGTAACAATATCACCTTTATCTCCAAGGCTTGACACGTCTTGTTTTAATATTACTTTCATTTTTTACCTCCTGTTTTTATTTTAACATATCTGTAACATAAGGCAACATAGCTAAATGTCTTGCTCTTTTTATTGCTGTTGAAACTTTTCTTTGATACTTTAAAGAAGTTCCTGTTACCCTGCGAGGTAAAATCTTACCTTGCTCGTTTAAAAATTTTCTCAAAAATACAGGATCTTTATAATCAATATATTTAATCCTGCTTTTTTTAAAACGACAATATTTTTTCTTTTTAACATCAACCGAAGGAGGTGTTAAATATCTGATTTCTGCGTTTTTTTCTGCCATAATTTATTCCTCCTTTTTTGTTACTTCAGTTTTTACCGATTTTTTATTTCTTTTACTTATTGCATATTCTATTGCATATTTATCCATTTTCAATGTTAAAAAACGAATAACTCTTTCATCTCTACGGTATTCTTTTTCAAGCTTTTCAATCAGGGCACCTTCAGTTTTAAATTCAACCATGTAATAAAAACCTGTAGATTTTTTTTGAATAGGGTACGCCATTTTCTTAAGTCCCCAGTTCTCCTCATAAACTATCTCTGCACCATTTTTGGTCAGATAAGTTTTAAATTTTTGTACCGTTTCCTTTACCTGATTATCAGATAAAACGGGAGTTATAATGAAAACGGTCTCATAATTACAAATCATACTAATAAAATTTAAAAATTAATAATTTTAATTCGGGTCGCAAAAGTATATATTATTTATTATTAATCAAAACAAAAACAGACAAGTCTTTATATTTTTGTCGTTAAAATAATTATTCCTCTCCACATCACCAACCTTAATTGTTTTATTAATGTTTTGCTGCATCTTTTTACTTTATATATCTGTGGAGCTGCCGGAACCCGAGCCAGGGCTTAAACATCCACAGAAAGAGACACATAGAATATTTTATTTTATAGAGGTAACCGAATAGGTAGCTTGAATTAATTTATTCTTCAAATACTTTCAATATTTTTCAAATGTCATAATAATTATAATCAAATAGAAATGGTTATATGACAAAATATCTTCATCAGATGTCTTTTGGATATATTATAGTGAAAGGGAATATCCAAAATAACATATTAATATTGAAACAATAAAGATTGATTAACGTATAAAAAATAGTTTTGTAAATTTTGCTAAAGTAAAATGGGTGGGGGCTTATAATAATTTTTTAACTATTATAAGCAATATAAGAAACATTATAAGTTATTATGAAATATAGACAATTAAAAATATTCATTTTTTTTTGGATTATTAATCTTAAATTTTAAAATTCTAGCACAACCATTAAATGGGACATATACAATGGAATAGGGAACGAAATAGACCTTAAACCATATAGTAAGGGAATATATATTATACAAGTAACAACAAATAATGGTGTAGCTGTTGGTAAAGTTATTTTGGAATAAAGAGAAAATATATGAAGAAGATATTCATTTTCTTGCATTAATAATATGGTTCTGTCGCATCTAAGTTAAATATCTTTTTTATTATCTTAAGCAACCTTTATGCAAGATTTAGAGTCTATTAATTAGATAAGAAATATAATCAAAAATAATGAAGTCAGTCATTACTTATATATATCTGATATTTTTAGGCATCTTGGTATCACAAAATGCTTTCACACAGGGTGAAGGTAATATTTGGTACTTTGGTACTAATGCCGGAATAGATTTCAATAGCGGTTCGCCTGTTGCTTTAACCGATGGAGCTTTGAGTACATTTGAAGGCTGTGCTACAATTTGTGATGCATCAGGAACTCTATTATTTTATACAGATGGTATTAATGTCTATAATAGTATTCATAATACAATGCCAAATGGGACTGAACTCATAGGTAACTCAACATCAACACAATCAGGAATTATAGTTTATGATCCTGGAAATGCTAATCGATACTATATTTTCACAGTTGGAAAACATGGTGTAGGTAAGTGTGCTTATTCAATAGTTGATATGACATTAGATGGTGGTTTAGGTGATATAGATACATTAAAAAATATTGTATTACAAAACACTGTTTCGGAAAAAATAACTGCTGTACCTCACATTAATGGAATCGATGTTTGGATTATTACGCAATCATTCGGAACAAGTAAATACTATGCATATTTGCTAACTCCATCAGGAGTTAATTCTACTCCTGTAATCTCAAACTCAGGGGGTATTTCACAAACTGGAGGAATTACAGCTGCAATAGGATATCTAAAAGCCAATCATAATGGAACTAAAATAGCTGCAGCAATAAGAGCTAATGATTTGATAGAAATATATGATTTTAATAATTCAACAGGAATATTGTCAAATGCAATTACTTTTCCAGCAGTATGTTCGGATGTATATGGTGTTGAATTTTCTCCAAATGACAATATTTTGTATTTTACAAGTTGTACTGATGGAAGTATTTATCAGGTAGACATGATGGCAGGATCTGCTAATAATATTATTGCTTCAACTACATTTTTAGCATTTTCTAATAGTTCTTGGATTGGAGCGTTACAAGTTGCTATTGATGGGAAGATTTATATGGCCAGACATACTTCTGAATATGTTGCAGTAATAAATAATCCAAATGTGTGGGGAGCAGGATGCAACTATATTGATAATGGCTTCTATTTAGGAGGTCAGTTAAGTAGGTTAGGATTACCAAATTTTGTACCAAATCTATTTATTAGCTATACTTTTACATATGAGAATTTTTGTTTTGGAGAAAATACTCCATTCTCAATTGTTGATACTTTAAATCTTGATTCGGTTTATTGGAACTTTGATGATCCAAGCTCAGGCATTGATAACAATTCTGTTTCATTTTCTCCACAACATGTTTTTACTAATCCTGGGTTATATAATGTACAACTAATTACGTATGAATCTGGGAATGTTGATACTTCTATTCAACAAGTATCAATTAATCCTTTACCAAATGTTAATCTTGGACCAGATACTAATTTTTGTTTGGGCGGTTCGGTTACACTTGATGCTGGAATTGGATTTAATTCTTATTTATGGAATACAGGTGAAACTACTCAATCAATTGAAGTTTCAAATATAGGGCTATATACAGTGACCGTGACTGATGCAATTGGATGTGTTGGAAGCGATGATAATGATGTAAGGTTAACACCTGATGTTGCAATAAGTTCAAATTCTATTATTGGATGCGAGCCTTATACTGTAAATTTTAATAGTACATATTCAGCACAATATTATGTTTGGGATTTCGGAGATTCAAGCGAATTGTCTTATGAAAGCAATCCTTCACACACATTCAGTAATGCAGGTGTATATAATGTAACTCTTACTGTTACTTCAAACCTAGGATGCGTTAATTCTGTAGTTGAACAAGATTTAATAAATATTTATCCTAAACCAAATGCCAAGTTTATTAATAATCCTGAGATGACAAGTATCTTAAACCCTGAAATTTCTTTTAGTAATTTATCTAACAATCATGTTTCATCTTATTGGGACTTTGGAGATGGTGGATATTCAAATTCTGAGAATCCATCTCATCTTTTTCCAATCTATACAGGAGATACTTATAATGTATTATTAATAGTAGAAACTGCAAATGGATGCCTTGATTCAGTATTTGGCGAAGTAATTATAAGAAATGAATATACTTTTTATGCCCCTACAGCATTTAGTCCAGACAATGATGGTCTAAATGATAAATTCTTTGTATTTGGCAATGGTATAGATAATTCAAACTTTATTTTAAATGTTTATGACCGTTGGGGCGAATTGATTTATGAAAGCCATAACCTTTATGAGGGCTGGAATGGTAGGATTAAAGGTGGAGCTATAGGTAAGAATGGATGCTATACTTGGCATTGCACTTACAAAAATGATCAAGGATTGGAACATCAGGAGACAGGAGTTGTTACTATTATCAGATAAAAACTTCATTATTATTATTTAATGTTACTAATTTGTTACTCATTATTGGCTTAATCTAATAAATGGTAACATATACAGGTAATTAGGAAGTATCTTTACTTTTTTGTATAGGTATATACTTTTACACCACAAATTACAATATAATATGCAGCCATTAATATGTGCAAATATATTCTCTTAAAAATCATTCTAACTTTCTTGCATTAGCCAATAAATAATCTCTAGGAAGCCACGCTATGCCTAACGTGCTTATTAGAGCTACCAGAACCCGAACCTCGATTTAAACAGCCTCAATAAGAGGTATTTAATGCATTTCATTTTAGGATGGTAACCGAATAGGTAACTTGAATTATTTTATTCTTAAAATACTCTCAATACCGTTCAGATTTCACAATAATAATAATTAAATAAAATTCTTTTGAAACAAAGTTGTTTCTAATTTGTTTTAAAAGAAACATGTATTATCTTTGTAAAAAACTTGTAACTATTTTATCTTAATAATTATAATATTTTAACAATTATATGTAAAATGAAGACTCTAGGAAAAATAACCGTTAAACATTTTTTAAACACAAATATTTCCACAAAACAATTTAGTCCAGAATTCAAAACCGAAGACGGTAAAATTACAAAATCTGTAGAGCTATATCCTTTATATGTAAAAATCACTTTTATGCGAAAAACCACTCAAATGAAAAGCATTGTTAATGAAAATTATGCCAATCTTGATAAAGCTAATTTCTCTAATATTGATCTGCTTAATTCTGAATGTAAAATGATAAAAAATATAATCCTTAACGAATATACAAAATCTGAGAATAATTTTTCATTAATAGGTATTGCTGATAAATGCAAAGTCTATCATGGGAATTTTCTTGAAAGTGTTTTTAACACGTATTTATGGCAAGATTACAACAAAGCTATTTTGAAGACAAGAAGTAAGTTTATGAGGCTTTTGTTAGTTAGGAACCCAAATATTCCTTCAACTACATTTTATGAAGCTGCTATCAAGCTTGTGGGAGAAAAACCCGAATTGAAAAAACTAAAAGAAAAGTTTGAAAACTATCAAACGATAGAAAAAATATTAAAAAAAGAAAAAAGGTTAAATAGTATAAGAACAATTGAGTGGAAATATGGAAATGAAAAAGAGAATTTTGTCAGATTAGCAATAGATTCAAGGTTTAGTTATAATGAATTTACTAAACTGGTTGATATAATCGATACTGAAATAAATAAGATTATGATTTAAAAAAATTTAATCAAGATGTTGCTTTTGCGAGCACTTATAAGCAACATGATAAAATAAAGAAGTTATGAAAGAAGATTTGACAAAATTCGTGATTGTCCCCTACGATAGAATGGAAGAATTAATGCAGAAAGTAGACAAGCTAACAGAAGCACATACAAATTCAAATCATGACAAAGATGTTCTTGGTGAATATATTACAGAAAAAGAAGCAAAAGAATTATTATCAAAAGGAACAACATGGTTTTGGAACAAGCGGCAGTCAAGTGAATTAGTTGGAAGAAAAGCCGGAAATCAATGGTATTATAGAAAAAGTGAAATACTAAAATTTATTGAAAATGGAACGAAAAGTCTATAATGAGAAATCATGGATTTTGAAGTTTTATATATAAACAACTTTATTTGTCCATAGACGTCTGAAAGCAAAGATAGACGTTTAACAAGACTGATAATCCAAAAAATAAGAACTATGAATATTAAGAACTGTGATTACTGCCAAAAAGAACTTATAGGAAAACGTAGTGATGCTAAATTTTGCTCTTCAAGTTGTAAAGCCAAATTTTTTGAAAAAAATAAAAAGAATCAGGTCAAAAAAGAAGTAGGACAACCAAAATCAGTTGAAGCTTCTCTAAGAGGCGTAATAAATTCTAATAATAGTAATAAGAAAACTCCTGTTAAAGAATCAAAGGTAGTATCAAAAAAATATAAAAGATTAGAAGAAGAGTTAGACGTCTTACAAACGTCTAAGGATGCCTTGATACAAGAAAGAGATCAATATATTTCTCGAATTGAAACAATAGTAAAAGAGAACGGACAATTATTAAAAATTGCTGTTGCAGCCTTAGGAACGTACTTTGGAGATAAGAATTTTAATAATAAAGAAAATAATATAGCAGGGGGATTAGCAGGCTTTATCGCTGGTAATATTGTAGATAATATATTTTTTAAAAATAATAGAGATGAAAGAAAATCAATAGAAATAAAAGAATTAAGCGAAAAAATCAAATTAATAGACGTCAAACTGACGTCTGTTAAGGAGGAAATTAAGCGAATAGAATCTAGAATCTTAACAATTGAATTTATAGCCTCTGATATACCAGACAATTTAACATTAGCACCTGTTGAAAAAGTAAGTACTCCTGAAACTAATAAACTAGTAAATCAAAACCAGATAACGACTTCATCCAAAATCTTAAATAGTCTAGATTTAGATAATATTGATTATAAAGCTTTGAATTTTCAAGGGAAATGGCTCGATTTTTTAGGACTCCCAACTATAATTTTTCACTGTGGTATTTATGGAATGCCTGGAGGAGGAAAGTCTAATCTTGCCATACAGTTTGCAAAATATCTTGCTGATAATTTTGGGAAAACTATTTATATAAGCGGAGAAGAAGGTTTTTCCAGAACCCTGTATGATAAACTTTGTGGTAATAATGCAAAATCCGAGAACTTAGATATTGCAGATTTGAGAAGCTATGATGATATTATAAAAGAAATAAATACAGATGCTTATAATTTTATTCTTATTGACAGTCTTGATAATATGAAAATAAGTATTAATGAATTTAAAGATTTAAGAAAAAGGTTTATAAATTCCGCAATTATTTCTATTTCCCAATCTACTAAAGACGGTAAAATGCGTGGTTCAAATGAAATTGTACATGATTGTGATATTAATATAAAAGTTGATAATGGTATTGCAACAACAACAAAAAACAGATTTAAAAAAAAGGATAAAGAATTTAAGGTTTTTGATAACTACAATTTATCCGAGTAATAATTTACTAATTTATTTGATGATATACTGTTATTTGTTAGGTCAAGGTTAGCATAAAACCAAGGTTATTTTGAATGTTCGTTAAGATACATAGTTTACAAAAGTTAAAGATTAGACTTTACACTAAATTAGTTTCTAACCTTATTGATTTTTCTTTTGTTCTTAATTCATTTATATTTACCACTTTCTGCCCAATTTTTCATATTGCGTGTTGTACACTGGGCTTTATCCAAAAAGTGTATTTATTATTATTGATTTAACTTTTCTCACCACTATTTTATCTTTTTCTCCTATTTCTCCGAACAACAAAGGTGAGATAGAAGAATGTTTATTGCAATTATCAGTTACCATTTGAGGATTGTAATTAGCATAGCAATATAAACAACCATGCTTGCAGGTATTATATGCTCCAATATCTATGCTTTCAATGCAACCACATTCATTTCGTTGATTCTTATCTTTTGAAGCTTTTATCTTTTTATTTAAGATTCTTTCAATTAGAACATTGTCGATACATCTATTATGTCCTATACCTAAAGTTGATAACTCTATATTCTCAGCACAAGTCTCAAGAGATAAATTAAATTCATTTGTTATTTTCTTTAATTCACTTGATAAAATTTTGATTTCATTTTCTGTAATTTCTCGTACTGTTGTGCCTTTTAGGTTTCTTTCACTTTTTTTATAAAGGTCGATAAAACTAATCACACATTTTTCAGTATATGGACTTATCTTTTCTGCAACTGTCCTAAAGTATTTTATATGATAATCAATAGTATATTTATCCGAAAGTAAAATTGGGTCATATCTCCAAATAACTTTTTCCTTGCCAATCTTCTGAGATAATTTTATAAATGTTTCAATTATATCTTCCTTTTTTGGAACGTTTGGTTCCAAATCTTTACTATATGAATTTAAAGTGAACTGAAAGTAGTATTTATACTTGGATAATTCTGACAACCTTTCTATAAATGGCTTAGGATTTTTTGTCCAAAATACAAAACAATCAACATGTTCTGGTAATAATGAAACTTTACTTATGAGATTTTTATTAATTGGATTTCGCACATAAACAAAACCATCTTTTACTCGGTTATAAAACCATTCTGAATAAAACGCTGGGATATCAGTTCGCCGACTTGCACTTATAATCATATTATTATTTTACCTTAATTAACAATTGGGCAGTCTTTTTACAATGTTGCCACGTTTGATATTTTTCAACTATTCTAGCAGGAATTGGTTCAATTAGTGCTGTGGAATTATGCTTAACTCCATATCTATAACCATCAAAATAAAAACTCCTTGTACTCACTCCTTCATCTTCAATAGGACTTAGTTTTTTATAAATTATTGAAAATTTATCCCGTGCTGTATTTAGGTTAATATCATTAATAACAATATAATATGGTCTATCAAGTTTATCAAGAATTTTCTCCTTCAAATTAGTCATAAAAACATCAACATCACATCCTGCTTTAGATAAATGTGATATTAAGTATGACATCACGATTATATTTGGTTTAAAATTATCTGAGTTAAATTCTTCAAAAACATCTGCAATATTTAATTCAACCGAACAATTTGGACTTCTTGAGGCAATATCAAGTACTTTACTGTGCACATCTACCCAAAGCTCATTTAAATCATATCCTACAAAATTAATTGGTTTTCCATTTGCAATCTTATCTATTCCAAATAATTCAGAAGCTGGACCTACGCCAATTGATAGAACTCGATATTTATCTAAATTCTTCAAATCAGCATCATTGTTAAACAAATGCCAAATCTCTGAACTATAGGCGTATAAATATTCACACACATAATGATTTATTAAATTCGGACAATCATAATCTCGGTTATTCCATACTTTATGGATGCTATTAAAACATTTAGCACAAGAGCCTTGGCATTCTTCATTTGTGCAGTTTTCACATCTGTTATCACCTCTTGCATATTTGGAATCACAATATTCAACTAACTCAGGTATTTGCATAATTTCTCTTGTTTTTTAGCCTTGTGCACAACGTTAAGTATATGGTTTTGGCGGTTTTGAAACACAAATCTTTCAACTTACACCAATGGTTTTTATTGTTAAATCGTTCATATTTAGCACTTCTACCGCCATAAACTATATACATTGTTCTCTGCTGGCTTTCTTCTTTTCCGTTCTGTTTGTAGCGTTGGCAAAAACATACTCTTTTGCAATTTTGGGCTTGTGCTAAGAACGAATTGCAAATGTGTATGGCTTTATGTGTTGACATTAGTCAGCTTTTATTGTCGTCCAAATTTTATCATATAAAATTGTTGTTTCTCCTACATCTTGAATGTACTGACTATTCTTAATAATCATGTCATCTAAAAATATTGCTTTATCGTTTAATATAATTGTATCTATGTATTTCTGGGCAACTTCATTTGGACTAGCATATAAAGAATAATTAGTTATCTCAGAGTGTATTTTTGGTTGAAGAATATAATTTATAAAGAATTCGGCAGTGTATTTATGAGGTGCATCTTTAGGAATACACATACTTTCAATTGCTAGTGCAGAACCTTCAAACGGAATAAAATATACAATATTTGGATTTTCTCTCATAACTTGATAAACATCACCTGTAAATCCTTGAGCAATCCATACTTCACCAGATTTTAATAAATCTCTGTACGTTTCACTTGAATATGCTCTAACAATATTTTTTTGCTTTAGCATCAGTTCTTTTGCTTTTTCAAGTTCATTATTATCAGTTGTATTGATAGAATAACCAAGTTTGATAAGAGCAGGCACCATACCATATCTTATATCATCTAGCATTGATATTTTTCCTTTATATCTATCGTCAAAAAGTAATTCCCAACTTTTAGTAAATTCTTTAACTTTTGATGTATCAACAGCAATTCCAACCGCAGAATATTCAAATGGAACAGAGTATTCATTTTCAGGGTCAAACGGAAGATTTTTAAAATTAGAACTTATGTTTTTGTAATTAGGTATGTTGTTGAAATCAATTTTCTCTAGCATATTTTGCTTAATCATAATATCAATCATATAGTCACTTGGAAAAATTAGGTCATAACCTTTTGCTCCCGCTTGTAACTTAGCAAGTAACTCTTCATTACTAGCGTATAAATCGTAAATAACTCTTATATTATGTTCTTTTTCAAAATATTTAATCGTATTAGGAGCGACAATACCATCCCAATTATAAACGTTTAATTTATTATCATCTGATTTAGATTTATTTCCGTTACAAGAAATAAAGGAAAATAAAGAAATTATTGCCAATATTTGGAGAATACGTTTCATAATGATTTTGAATTAATGATTTTTGAAATGTTTTGAAATTTCGATGCTATTAAGATTGTAATTATTGTAATAACAAGAGTAATTGTTGAAATTGCATTTATTTGAGGGTTTACACCCATTTTTATCATTGAATATACTCTGACAGGGAGAGTTGTTGTTCCTACACCCGAAGTAAAAAATGAAATAATAAAATCATCCCAAGACAAAGTAAATGCAATAAGAAATGACACTAAAATACCTGGAAAGATATTGGGCAGTATAATAAAAACAAAACTTTTAAAATTTGATGCTCCAAGGTCTTTTGCTGCATTTTCTATATTTGAGTTAAAATTACTAAATCGTGTTAATACAATTAATGTCGTGTAAGATATGTTAAATGTAATGTGCGCTAGTAGGATAGAATAATAACCTAAAGTAAAATTTATTGATACAAAAAATATCAACAATCCCAAACCTAGAATGATATCTGGTGTTATTATTGGTAGATTAACAAGAGTTTTTATTTTACTAGTTCCAAAAAAACTCTTTTTATAAAACCCATAAGCAGCAAGAGTCCCAATTATTGTAGAAATAAATGCAGAAAACAATGCGATAGTGAAACTTACTTGAAATGATTCTAATAATTCACTATTATTAAGTAGTTTAATATACCATTCTGTAGAAAACCCACCCCAAGAAGAATTAAATTTATCTTGATTAAATGAGAATATTACCAATATTAATATTGGTAAATATAAGAAAGCAAAAATGCCAAAACTATATATATTTAAAAGTCGATTCTTCAAAATGAATTTCTTTTAAAAGTTTTATTATTTATTATAATTGTAATTAATATTAAAGCCATAACTACAATGACTAATGCTGAACCAAATGGCCAATTTCTTGATGTCAAAAATTGGTCTTTAATTATGTTACCAATCATAGGAGATTTTGCTCCACCTAATAAATCTGGTATAATGAATTCGCCTAATGATGGTATAAAAACTAAAAAAACACCAACAAAAAGACCTTTAATAGACAAAGGGAATATAATATTGAAAAATATTTTAATATTATTTGCTCCTAAGTCATTAGATGCTAATACAATATTTTTGTCTATTTTTTCAAGTGATGCATAAATTGGTAAAACCATAAATGGCAAATAATTATAAAGCATCCCAATTTGTACTGCGAAAGGTGTAAAAAGAAGTTCTAAAGGTTCGTTTATTATACCTAAATTAATCAAGGATGTATTAATTAATCCTTCATTTCCTAGAATAATCATCCAAGAAAAAGTTCTTATCAAAAAATTTGTCCAGAAAGGAAGTATAATAAGCATTAATAATAAGTTTTTCACTTTAATACTCTTTCTAGTTGAAATATAATATGCTAGTGGATAACCTAGAAGAATGCAAAGAATGGTATTGATAATTGCTATTAGTACAGTTTTAAAAAATATTTTGATATAAATACCATCGAATACTAATTTGAAATTTTCTAATGAAAATATATAATTTACACCACCATAGGTTCCCCTTTCAAAAAAGCTAAATGCCAAAATAAAAATTACAGGTATAACAAAAAGTATCATCAACCAAATAATTGATGGTAATACATAAAGTCCATTTATATTTCCTTTTCTTTTAATTCTTAACATAAATTATTGAATTTTCAGACCATCCTAAAAATACTTTATCTCCAATCTCCAGTTTATCAAATTGTATAATATTTGAAAGTAATACTTTAAATGTTTTACTATAGTCTAACGACACAATAACTGATATGCTGTTGCCCTTGAATAAAAGTTGAATAATTTTGCCATTTTCAGTATGTTCGTAGTAGTTTTCTTTAAAGGGAACTTGAGATAAATTTATATTTTCTGGTCTGATTAACTTAATTCTTTCCTCTTCCTTTTGGTCGAGGATATTCACCTCCCCTATGAATTCCGCAATAAACTTGGTAATTGGTTTAGTATAAAGATTTTTCGGAGTATCAACTTGTACAATCTGACCATCTTTCATAACAGCTATTCTATCTGCTAATGATAATGCTTCTTCTTGATTATGAGTTACAAAAATAAATATGGAATTTAATTTGCTTTTCAAATCAAGTAATACTTGTTGCATTTCAAATCTTAATTTCTCATCTAAAGCAGAAAGAGGTTCATCAAGAAGTAATACTTTTGGTTTGTTAATTATTGCTCTTGCCAAAGCAACCCTTTGTTGTTGTCCACCACTTAACTCACTAGGTTTCCTTTTGGATAAGTTTGATATTTTTAGCAATTCTAATGTTTCAATTACTCTATTTCTTATTTCTTCTTTATTAACTTTCTTCATTTTAAGTCCAAATGCAACATTATTAAATACATTTAAATGAGGAAATAAAGAATAATCTTGAAAAACTATGTTGAATGGTCTTTCATTAGATGGAATTACCGAAATATCACTTTCATTTAAGATAATTGTTCCTGAATCTTGTTCAACCAAACCTGCTATGATTTTTAATAAAGTTGTTTTTCCACAGCCACTTGGGCCGAGAACAAAGAAAAATTCATTTTTAATTAAATCCAGAGATATGTTTTTGCAAGCATTTATATCAACGTAGATTTTAGTAAGTTCAATAATTCTTAGCATAACTAATCCACTTTTGTTATCTTAAATTTTGATAAAAACCTTTTCGCGTAATTGAAAATACCAGAATATTCAATTATTAAAAATATCATTAAAACATATGTAGTCCCTTTAACCAGATCATAGTGTCCAGTTTCAAAAAAAAGTATAAAAAATCCTATTATAATAATTTCGATTATTCCAGAAAAAAGCCATAATCCAATTTCAATTTTTTTATCAGTTAAATCTTCTAATATTTTATTTTTAAAAATTGTAATTTTTTCTGCTTCTAATTCTTTTAGACCAATATATTTTTGGTTTAATATTTCTAGAACCCTTTCTTCTGAGTTAGAGTTATACTTTGATAAACTATAAAAAAGAGTTGATAGAAAGTCTATTAGTGTTATTGCTAAAATGAAATAAATGAATTTTGAAAAGATATTTGTAATTTGAAGTTCTCCTATTATTGGATAGATTCTTATAATTTCATTATTTGAAGGATTAAAAGATTCAATACTTGAAGGAAATAACATCTGAGATAAAACAGCGAAAAGTAAAACTATAAAAAGACCAGAATTAAGTACAAACTGCTTACCTAAATTTTTGAAAATTGTTTTGAAATTGAATTTCCAATCTTGTTTTTTCGGTTCATATTGATTATCAATATTCTCAAGAAACTCAAAAATTCCAAATATATACCTAAAAGCATTAAGACAAAAGTATATTAAGATAATACCGTAGATAATTGATATGTATGGAAAAATTTCTAGTTTTTCCATACCTTTAAAAAGTTCACGCCAATGTAAATATATTTTATAAGAGTTCTGCAAAAACAATGTTAAAACAAAACCCATAAAAACTGAATATATAATTTGTCTAGCTCTATCCATATTATTTAAGTTTATAACCTGACTTGATGGTTTCTACATAAAATTCTTTACGAATATTTTTGGGTACATTTTGTAAAGTTTCTTTTAGCTCGTTTAAATATTCCTTTGAGAAAAAATTGCTAGCTGGACAATCAGGACTTAGAGTGGTGTTTTCTATTTCTCCATCTTCTCCAAAATAAACTGGCCACACTTTACAATCGGTTGGTTTTATATCTTGAATTGAACAAGTAAATCCATCTTTTTTTAGAAATGGGCAAGGTTCCCCTTTCTTTTTCTTAAGAATGTAATAATCATCTTTCTTACGAAATACGTCTTTTCTTCCTGTTTGATTAATAATTTTTTCATACTCTTCTTTCAAGACAAAAATATCACCGATATAACAACAGTTCTTTGGACAAACTTTGCAATAATTGAAAATATCGAACGGCTTTTTTTTTGATTCTATGAAAAGTTGGGTTGGCAGCTCTTGCAAGTGAAAGTCGGCTAATTCAGATGCGCAATATGCTCCTGCTGGATAGATGGCAATTGTATCTCCAATCGATGTTTTAGGTAATTTTTTATTTTCTGAAAATATATCACCAGATTCGCCTAAATATCCAACCACATTATATTTTTCACTCGATATACTTTCTATTCTTGACGCATTGATTATTTCAGGTTCTATGCCATAAAGAAATTTATGATTGAAAGCATTAAATCCAATGTCAAGACCAATGTAATTTTGTTTTGCCTTTTCTTCAACCATATTTGCAGTAGCTAGCAAAAGTGTAGAATCGGCAACAATATACCTTCCTGGTTCAATAGCAATATGTTTAAATTCAATTTGAGACTTTTCTATCAAATTCCAAATACTTTTTACATACTTTTCTAATGGAAATTCTTCCATAGATTCATTGCTTCTAACTCCTAGTCCACCACCCAAATTAAAAGTTGATATTTCGAAACCTTGTGTTTTTAATTCTTTGATTTTATCTAATGATATTTGAGTAGCTTTGAGAAAGTCATTTAGTTTATTATCAAACCAATTTGAGCCAATATGTTGATGGAATCCAACTGGGTTTAGACCGTAACTTTTTGCTTTTACAAAAGCTTCATTAATACGGTCTTGGTGAATTCCTAGTTTTCCTGCTCCACATTTAATTCCTGACATTTCTAGTTTTTCATTATAACCAGTTGTTATTCCAGGATTAAATCTTATGGATACATCCATTGGAGCATATTTTTTAAATAATTCCAATTGTGAAAAAGAATCAACATTTATTAGTGCACCAGAGTTTGCAATGTAATCTATATTATGAAGTCCAAATCCAATTCCTGTAAATTGGATGCGATTAGGATTAATACCTAATTCTATGAGTTTTTTTAGCTCATTCGGAGATGATACTTCAAATAAAGCATTGACTTCATTTAATTCGGTTATTATTTCCGATGCACTATTTGCTTTAATTGCATAATATAATTTCGGCTCAATATTCTTGATTGAATATTCTATTAATAGTCTTTTAACTTTAACATAGGTTTCTTTAATCCTAGTTAAATTCGTTACATAAATAGGTGTCGTAAAATCTTTTGCAATTGTCGAAACATTTTTTCCGCCAATTATTAATTTCCCTTTTATTATTTCTATATGTCCTTTGGTTTTAAACCACATACTTTTTTGTCTTTAACCTTTTAATTTCAAATGACCGTACAATTCAAATAGTATTTCAGTTGGTTGTACGTCAATAGCAAGTGAAATTAAATGTAATTCTTCGGCTTTTAATTTTGTTGATTCATTTCTACTTAATTCACTTAAACGAGAAGTACTAATACCTGTTTTTCGGGCAACATCAGCTTTTTTAATAGACTTTTTCAATAAATATTTTCCTAATTCAGTCATTTTAATTTATTTAAATGATTTGACAAAAGTAATCATTTATTTAGATTTTCTATATATTTATCAGAATTTTCTAAAGCTTTGGCAAGATTAAGCTCTTTTAGTTTTTTGCTTTAGGTTTCTGTATAGGTAAAAACCAAATGTGCTTAATGTGCGATTGTCTTTTCATTTCGATTTTCTTCTCGTTTATTTTCTGTAACTTGCAGGCAGAGAAAAAAAATAATTTTAAATTTAATTGACACATGATAAAAACACATAATAACGCTTTTGAATGCAGTTATTATTTATATATTTGCCATTACTTTTTTATAACTAATTACTCATTCTTTAATTCAAAATAAAGGTAGAAACAATTTAAACTTTTGCATAAAAGCAATTTAATATATGGAAGAAATTTTCAAAAAACTTTATAAAGCATATAAACCAGAAGAAGTAAGAAATGTACTTTTAAAAATTGGTAAATCAAAATATAGATTTGAACCTGTTGGTAATAGAAAGAATAATTTAGCAACTATTAATATAGGTACTGATCCTGCATCTGGAGTAACTGAGAGAATTACAAATGCTATAGATGCAGTACTTGAAAAAGAATGGGAAATACAAGGAGAACCAACTGATATCAAGTCACCTAGGAAAGCTTCAGAACTATGGTATGGGGTTGAAAATGGCAAAATTTCCACAATTAAAGATCCTCACGACAAGATTCTAAAAGATTTATCCAATTTAGTAAACGTAACACTTTATGATTCTGGACAACCAACAAAACCAACAGTTGAAATTAGGGACAAAGGTATTGGGCTTGAACCTGAACAATTTTCCAAAACTATTCTTGATTTAAACGGGAATAATAAAATTGGCAAACTATATTTAATGGGTGCATATGGACAAGGTGGTTCAACAGCTTTATCCTATAATGATCTTACTATTATAATTTCAAAACCTTTTATATCTAGTAATCCTAAAAAGAAAAAAGTTGCTTGGACTGTAATTAGAATAAATCCTGGTGACATTAATAAAGACAAACATGAATGGTATGAATATATGGTGGATAATTCAACGGGACAACCATTTGTGGTTGAAATTTCAGATGATAATTTTGAGCCTGGCACTTTAGTACGTCATATTATGATGGATTTAGGAAGATATAAAGGCAAAATAACAACTCCTTCAAATTCTTTATGGTATTTATCACATAATTATTTATTTGATCCAATAATTCCTTTCACTATATCAGATAGAAGAAATGATTCTAAGGATAACAGAACAGTTACTGGCAATAATAGATTGCTAACTTTTACTGAAAATTTAGAGTACTTTCAAGAAGTCCCCTTAACATTTAAGGACGGTAAGGTTATTATTTATTATTGGGTACTTAACACTATGGGAGAAAACCCAAAGGACAGAATTAAGCATTATACTAAACCTTCACAACCCATACTTATTACTTTTAATGGACAAAAACAGGGTGTTATGGGAAATGGATTAATTAAAAATGATTTAAAATTACCTTTTCTTGACAGATACATAATTGTCCAGATAGACGCAGATAATATGGATAATGATTCCAAAAGACAATTATTTAGCAGCACAAGAGAATCATTACGAGACACTTCAATTCTTGAAGAATTAAAAAAATTAACTATAGACACTCTTTCAGAAGATGATGAACTTAAACGCTTGGATCGTGAAAGAAAACAAAGGTATTTTACACAAGAAGATACTCAAGTTCTTGATAGTTTAAGAAAAAGATTAGCTAGGCGAATTAACTCATTTCTTAGAAGTTCAGGAAGTGGTTCATCTGTAACTGCTACTAAAACTAGTGAAACTGTAAATACTGATAAACTCCCCGAAATACCTGTTGAAGATCCCCCTACATTTTTTGATGTTGTAACAAAGTCACCAAAAGAAGTTTACCAAAATAAAACATTTTCTATAAAATTTAAAACTGACGCCCACCCTAACTATTTCGCACAGGCAGAGACATTTGTGGCTTTTATTGAGCCTCAATCTTTTGGAATGTTTACTGGTTCAGCAAGAGTTGTTGATGGTTATGGAATGGCTTATTTTAAAGTAAATGAAGATACAGAAATAGGTGAAACAGGACAAATTACTTTAGAGCTTAGACCTCCAAGACAGAAATCATTTAATTCAACTATTGAAGTTATGGCTGTTGAAAATCCTGAAGATTCAAATCCAGAAGGTGATGGGAAAAACAAAACTCCTAATATTCAAGTTGAATTTATTTATCAAAACGACCAATTCTTTTCTGATAATAGTTGGAATGAGAATAGTGTCGCTGAAGTATTAGAGGATCAGGACGGTATTATAATTTACGTTTCAGCTGAAAATACAAATCTTACTAAACTTGTAGCTAGAGCTCAACGTCAAAATGAATTTGCTGTTGACAATATTAAAAACAAATATCTTGAACATATATCATTTTATGCTTTTATGCTTAATCAAAATAAAATAGAGAATTTTGTTGATGATAACAATGACCCTGTTTCTGATGAAATTTTTCAACAAATGAAAGAAGCAGGACTTAGGAATGCAAGTGAAACAGTGAGTGGTATGATCAATGACTTTTTCGAGCCAATTATTACCGAAAGTGTTGAACAAGACAAAGTTGAAGCATGAAAGATGTAGAATTTAAAACACCTTGGGCAAATAAAAGAGACAATGACCCATTTCATTCACTATGTTCTTATTTAGGAGCATTTCCACCGTCTTTAGCAAATTACTTCATAAAATACTTTACAGATGAAGGAGATTTAGTATTTGACCCCTATTCTGGAAGAGGGACAACATTACTAGAATCTAGGATCTTAAAAAGAAATGCAATTGCATCTGACCTAAATCCGATAGCAATAGCATTAAGTAAAGCTAAAAGTTATAACTTTAAAGAAAAAGAGATAATTGTAAGAATAAATGAATTAGAAACAGACTATGATTATGCTCTTTTTATGCCAGAAGCAAAGGCTCAAAACGATGAAATACATTTAATATATCATCCAAAAACTCTAGCTCAACTTTGTTACCTTAGACTTGTATTAATTGATTCAAAAGATAAAATTGATGAGTTTATAGTTGGAACAATATTGGGAATTATGCATGGTGGTGAGCGAAAAGATGGAACTTCTGGATACCTTTCTATTAGCATGCCTAATACTTTTAGTATGTCTTCTGAATATGTTAGAAGATTTGTGCAAACAAAGCAATTAAACAGGGAATTTAGAGATGTTTTTCAGCTTTTACGTGAGAAAGTAAAAAGAACTTTCCACAACCACAGTTTTCCAAAGAATAAAGCATCTGTTATTGAATGTGACGCAAAAGAAGTTTCAACACATCAATCTTTTAAAAAACATTTAAATAAAGTTGATTTAATACTGACATCTCCACCTTATTTGGGTATTGTTAATTATGCTCGTCAAAATTGGATTAGATCATGGTTTCTTAATGCAGATCTTGAGGACGTTTCATCCAAATTAGATGATGATCTTAACCTATATGAGTGGATAAAGTTTTCCAAAAAGACTCTAACCGAATTTCGAAAAATCTTAAAACCTGATGGTGTAGCTGTATTTGTTATTGGTGATGTTGCTAAATCAAAAAATAGTGTTATTCCATTAGCAAGAGAATTCGCAATGATGATTAAAGAAAATAAACTATTTAAAAATGTTTGGGTTTTTTCAGATTATATTCAAGGTGTAGATAAAACAACAAGAATTTGGGGGGACACGAAAGGGAAAGCAACTACAACTGATAGAATTGTCATACTTTCTGACATTAATCCTTTTGAAAACAATCATAGACTAAATGGAGAGTCTGTTTTAACATATGAAAGAATAATGGAAAGCACAAAACATTTTCTTGGTAATTAAAATCAGAATAAATAGTTTAAGAATTTTTAAATATTTTAAAAATTATGGCTCAGATACTAATTACACATTCTAGTTCTATTCATCATTATACACCAATTGCTAGTATTAAGAAGTATAAAGAACCTGATTTTGAAGAAAAACTGTGGCGCTATGGAAATAAAATTTTTGAAAACTATTATGTATTTAAATTTAAATATCCTTTGTCATGTGAAGCAATTCCAGGATCAAATTTTGAACCAGACTTACTTTTAGTTTCAAAAACATTTAAAAAATGGGTAATAATTGAAGTTGAATTATGTAAAACACCTACTGCACATACCTTGAATCAAATAACCTGTTTTAGTGATCCAAAATTTAAAGCAGAGAAAGTAGCAGATTTTATTATTAGAAATAATCCTGACTACAAAAAATTAAAAACAAATTTTCAAGATTGCTTTGCAAATCATTTACCAGAATTGATTGTTATATTAGATGATTATTCGGATACTGTTTTTGAAAAATTCTACGAACATAAAGACAGCCTAAAAATATGTGTCCTTGAGGTATATAAAAGACCTTCATATCCTTATGAAGGATTTCGCTTTGGAGGAGATTATCCTTACGAACTAACAAATACATCAAAAATCAAATACATTGATTCTCAGCATTATAATATTCTTAAGAAAGATTTTCTTAAAGATTTACCAGAAAAGTTTGAAGTTAAGTTTAACATGGAACCTTTTCAAGCTACTTTAGTAAAAGCTACACAGAGATCAACATACCTTAAACTGCCAGAACATAATATACCATCTGATTTTTATTTACAAATAGGCATGAATACTGCAAACGAATATATAATACAAAAACTTTAATTATGGAACTAATTTTAGGTTATGAAATTTTAGAGTCTTACAAAAGGCTGCCTTATAAAACTTGGTTTGCTTTGGCAGAGTTCATTGACAATAGTACACAATCATACCGTAATAACGTAGAAAAACTAAACAAATGGTATGAAGAAGATGGCGAAGCTCTAACTGTTGAAGTTACTTATAAGAACAGTAAAAAGGACGGTTTTATTAAAGTTAAAGACAATGCATATGGAATGAACTTAGAAGATTTGCAAAATGCGATGACGCTAGGAAAGAAACCATTAATCTCAAATGAGAGGTCTAAATATGGATTAGGTCTTAAAACTGCGGCTTTTTGGTTTGGAAATAAATGGATAATTGAAACAACTCAAAAAGGATCAACTGAATTGCTTATAATTACTGTTGATTTAGAAGAAATTTTGGAAAAAGAGCAAAATTATTATGTAGATTTAAAAAAGAATCACCCAGATAAACCAATTCAACAATTCCGTCCTAAATTAAATATTGCACATAGTGAATGTGCTAGCGAAGAACACGGTACAGTGCTGACAATCAGCGATCATGTGCGATCAATTAATTCCACAGATGCAAAAAAATGTATTGAATATCTGCAATCTATTTACAGAATTGATTTAAAGAACAATATTCTTAACCTTGAATTTCAAGAAAAACCTTTATGTTGGCTTCAGGAAGATATAGATAAAAAGCTTCTACTAGATAGTGAAGGAAATAAATTTAAAAGAGATATAGAATTTGAAATAAATGGAAAAAAAGTATCAGGTTGGGCAGGTATACTTGCTAGTGGTTCTAAAGCTTTAGGTGGATTTTCATTAATTCAAGCTGAAAGAGTTATTGTTGGATATCCGAAAAATTATAGAAACTCATTAATTTTTGGATCTGAAGATGGTGGTAGAAATGATTTAACAAATCAAAGACTTATGGGAGAACTCAATCTTGATGAAAGATTTGGTGTAAGTCATACGAAAGATCAAATCTTATTTGTTGAAGACGAAGAAGATGATTTAGATGAAGCATTATTTAAAAAATTGGCAGATTTCAAAAAAGAATCAAACATACCCTATAAAAATCGTGATAAAGAATTAGAAGAAACTTTTGATTTTGATTCTGCTATTGAAACTGTAATTAAAAATCTCAACTCACCTACATTTAGGGACTCAGTATTGAATAAAACAATTCTACCAAAAGAAGCTATTATTAAAACAAACGAAGAAACAATTGATAGATTGGCAAAATCCAAATTTAGGAGTTTTGAGTATAAATTGGGTGAAGTTTCAATAATCGTTATTCTTAGTGAAGATAGTTCTCCATGGGATCCATATTTGATTGTTAAATCTCTTAGTGATATTAGTATTGTAAAAGTTGTAATAAATGTAAATCACCCATATTGGATTGAACTTCCTGATAATAATTCAAGATTCAATTTCCTTTTAAGTTGTATATATGATGGAGTAGCTGAATGGAAAGCTGGATTCTTGACAAATAGTTTAGACCCTGATACGATAAAGTATATTAAAGATAGTCTTTTAAGACTTGAGTTGAAATTATATTAAATAAATGGAATATATTAAAAAGAAAATAGCATCTTGGGAAATAAAATATGGCCAAATTGCAATAACAGGACAAGATTATCAGAAAGCAATTGCCTTATTTGCGGAAAACATAGGCAATTCTTTCAATATAGACACACACCTAGGAATATTTAAAAATAAGAACTTTTTAAATGAGCAATATAGAAATTATTTACGTTTATCATGTGGTCCTTTTTTTAAAACAACTTCAAGAAGGGGATACAATTTTTCTTAGACCTAAAGATTTAAATACAATTGAAATATTTGATAAAGAGCCAAAACAAAATGAAACTAAAATTATAAAGGAATTACCAATAACTTCTGAAATAAACGAAAAAGAAACTTTAGATTTATTAGTAACTCTTACTAAAGAAAACAGACAACTAAGAGAGTTTAATAATGAATTAATTGTTTATAAAGATAGATTAGAAAAATACAACAACTTAGATTATATTTTCGAGGATGAAAAATTTATGGAAGATTGGTTGGAGAAAAATATCCATAAGGCTATTCCAAATATTGAAATAATTGAACGTCAACCAATAATTAGTTGGAAAAAGGAAAAGTTTATGAGAAATAAACCTGACTTTTTTTGTATTGATAAAACTACAAAGGAATTTGTAATAGTTGAGAATAAGGTACGTGGTCGTAATAGAACAATAGGAACCCAGTATTTAACATATAAAGCTTGGGCAAAAAATAACATTGATTTAATAAACGAAAAATATGAAGATTTTGGATTAAAATGCTAGCAAAAATTTTAAATTTGTAATAATAACTGATACAACAGACGAAAGATTGGAAGCCATTTGTGAGGATAATAAAATTGCCCTAATATTGATTGATGGCGGAGTTATTTTTGAGCAAATATTTCCATATTAAAAAAAACCATTACTGCAAGTTTACAACTTGTGGTTTTAAATAATTCCATTGTAAGTAAAGGTAGTTTCCTACCTACGGTAGGCAAGTTAAATTACTATAAGAAAAACCCACAAATAAAATTTTTCTAATAAGCCTTTATAGGCAAAAACTTCTTAAATAAAGAAAGGGATCATAATAACATTAGGGTGGATTAAAAAATATTTCCTATCTTTATTCTATGGAACTAGAATCATTATTACACTACTTATTACCAAGAGAGTTATTTGAATACTTTGACTTCAAGGAAATCAAA
>Ga0307990_1000288_pt1 | contig 48147 bp, 21 predicted proteins | sample EllFjometagen129_FD_203168 | JGI IMG/M metagenome (GOLD analysis project Ga0307990, IMG submission 203168) | Marine microbial communities from Ellis Fjord, Antarctic Ocean - #129 | ecosystem: Environmental > Aquatic > Marine > Unclassified | place: Southern Ocean | collected 2014-10-08
ACATCTGTCGCAAAAAAAATGATTTTAGAAGAATGATAATGGAAATTCCAAAATAGTTATTAACAGCATATTGTTGATAACTGCTTCTTATACTTATTTGTTACCCCTGTTTTTTGAGGGGATACAAGAATTGCGTATAATGTCTGGGTCGGATTCACGGGGTGGCTTACTGCGTGTTGATGGTGGCAAGACCTAACAGGTTTTTATGCCAGACATTTGCATTACTTTTTTTGAAAAGCAACCGCCTGTTTTTATTTGAATGCCTGATCTGGAAAAAAGCAGGCACATTGTATAGTTTTTAAATAATCGTATTATGATTAGAAGTATATTTGCTAACATGTACAAATACAGGGCAATAATTATTGATGACGAAAAAAATCTTCGTGAATCACTGGCTGTGATGCTGGCCGGACATTGTCCTGAAATAGCCTTGTGTGGATTTGCCCAATCCGCGACTGAAGGTCGGAAGTTGCTACAAAATCAACAAGTTGATTTTATCTTTCTTGATATTTCGATGCCTGATGAAGATGGTTTTACCTTTTTACAATCCATCCCCAAAGAACAATATGGGATCATTTTTGTAACTTCACACGAAGAATATTCGCTACTGGCGTTAAAAGCAAGTGCCATCGATTATCTGCTTAAACCGGTAAATCCCGACGAACTTATCGAGGCAGTAACAAAAGCAATCCGCTACCACGAACTGCGGCAAAGCAAATCCGAAATCCGCACTGTTTACCAGGAATCGCTCAAAAACCTAGATTATCACCTGCAATCTGAAAGTAAAAAATTCGATAAAATAACGGTTGCAGAGCAATTCGGTTTTCGCATAGTTAACACCAACGACCTGATGTATCTGAAGGCCGACAGCAACTACACAAACCTCCACCTAAGCGACAACAAAAAAATTACCGCCACACGCACTTTGGGCGAGTTTGAGAAAATGCTGGATGATGAGATATTTTTCAGGATTCACAAATCGAGCATAATTAATCTGAGCCACCTTAAAGCCTATTCGAGCTACGAGGGTAATTATGCCGAAATGGCCGATGGCTCGCGCTTGGCCATATCACGACGAAAATTAAATGAGTTTCGGGAAGTCGTGATGAGGTTTTCGAGAGGAGGTTGAGGGCATAGCCGTCAAGTTATGAATATTTGTCTTGCATAGCTAAAGTTTTAATGAACTCAGTATGAGTTCAGGTATTGTAGCTTATGCATGGAATGGTGGATAGCAACCCAGTATGGGTTGTGCTAATAAAAACATTTTCGATAGCGCAACCTCCCGAAGAATCGGGGCAAACTGTACCGGACTGTAACACTTTACTTTTATTCATATCTACAATATCGGAATCCGTACCGGGTTTTTGTTCAGTAATTTTTAACTAAGTAGTGGTGGATATCATCCTTAGCTTGATAGTCATGGGGTTGAGAAAGTTGAAGGGTTGAGGATAATAATACAATTAACAGATAACGAATAACAGATAACAATTAACGATTAACAGATAACAATTAATGCCGAGCTTCGCTCGAGCATCCTCGAAAAATTACGAAAATCGTCCGAAGGACTCCTACGGAGAAGATTTTCTATTTTTCGGGACGATTAACATCATTCAAATGAAATGAAACAAATAATAGTTATAGTGGTTTTGCTGATTGCCGCATCATTGTTGCCGGCACAAAATCCCTATATTCAACATTACACCACCAACGATGGCCTGCCCTCCAACACCGTTTATCCGATTATTAGAGACAGTAAAAATTTCATCTGGTTTGGCACTGATGCCGGCGTGGCGCGGTATGATGGGAATGATTTTACCTGTTTCAGTAAAAAAGATGGCCTGAACAGCAACGAAATCTTAATGATTAAGGAGGATTCGCAGGGGCGCATCTGGTTTTTTAATCTAAGCGGGTCGATGAATTATTTTTACCAAAACAAAATCTTCAACGCGCGTAATGCCCCCTTTCTGGATTCATTGCAAAGCCGAAATTTCTTTCGTGATTTTTTTGAGGACAGCGACAGCACCCTCTATTTCTACACCTTTATTAGCCGCGACATTGCAGTTTTAAATGCCCAAAATCAGGTAACTAAATATACCCTTCCAGCAAAAACCTATTTTGTAAACGGAATTAAACATGTAGGGTTGTCAATCCAAAATATATTTAAATCGCCGGAAGGAGAGTTCGTTGTGTGGGCCAGTGGGGGAATATTCGCCTGTCATGATTTTTCGGAAGAACTCCGTCAGATTTGCGATACGTTAATTTTTGGTTCTTGCCATAAGTTGAACGACAACAAGTATTTATTTCAAAGCTATAAAAGACCGGGGCTATCGCGAAAGATTTTTTTTTATACCAATGGTCATTTTACTACACCCGTCAATCCGCCATTTCATTACGAAATCCATTTTGATGATGCCATCGAAACAAACGATGGCGTACTTTGGATTACAACCATCGACAAAGGCGTGTTTTGTTTGAAAAATAATGAAATCATCAACCATATCAACATTGCCGAAGCACAGGGCGTGGTGCAGGATCACGAGGGAAATGTATGGATAAGCTCGATGAGTGAGGGGGTATTTAAAATCAGCCCTTACTTCAACAGCCATAAGCACTACGGATGTGAATTTTTTGATAATGCCGGGATTTCGGCTATGTGCCCCTACCCTGAAACCGGGGTGTGGATGTGCAACGGGGATAGGATGTATCTGCTTAAATACCAAAAATTTTACACCCTCGATTTTTCGCATAATCAGCGTAAGCTAAACCAGTTGTATTACCTCAGAAATAACAGTTTGATTATCGGGGCAAAAAGTCATTTTTCTTATCCTCTTACCGATATTAAAGCTGATGAATCATCACGGAAAATCAATTACACCCAACTCGAAAAACCGAAACCACATCCTGGGTTTAAAACCATTGCCATCAACCCCACAATGGATAAAATCTTTGCACACTCACATTCCTACTTGTTTTCGATAAATAGCAAAAGTTTAGTGCCATCGGAGATTATTACCAATCTCGGAGAGCGCATCCACAACATATTCTTCAATCTCGATGATGAACTAATGGTGAACGCCAAGAAAAATTACCTGTACAAGGATGGAGAATTAATTCCATATCCCCAATTATCGCGTTTTGACAGTAAAATCATCACCGGCCACCTTCGCATCAACGATTCGATAGAAGTATTAAATGTAGAGGGCGACAGCATTTACCTGATGTGCAAGCAGCGAATCTGCAATTTGACACAGGCCATGAACAAACCCATCGACATGATGGTAAGAAAAATGGCCTACCATGAACCGGCATTGTACCTCGCCACCACTCAAAATATTTTTGTGATCGAACACCCCGAATATATTTCCAATCATCAAAGTGTTGACCTCCGGTTTATTGATATTAACTTCGGGAAAATAAATGAAATCCTGGTTTTTAATGACTCGCTGTACGTGGCCTCCGACGATGGACTGACCATTATTCCCGAAGCCGGGATAGGCGAAATGAAGTCGCAACCCCCCATTCCCTATTTACAATCGGTGCAGGTAAACGGAACGGATGCTGACCTTGCCAGGCGTGAACTGCGGATTAGCGGGAAAAACCAAATCAAATTCTCGTTCTCTTGCATCAATTATTCAGCTGCACCGCTTATTTATTCCTATCAACTAACAGGGCTTGATACAAGCTGGAACATGGGTACGGCACGCGAGGTGGTGTATCAAAATTTGGGTGTCGGGGATTACACTTTTCGGGTGCGGGCACAAAAACCGGGTACAGAATTTAGCACGCCTGTTGATTTTAAGATTGTGGTGTCGGCCACTTTATGGCAACAACCACTTTTTTATGTTGGCCTTTTTATCATAATTTCCGGATGGTTTTTATTGTCGCTTCATCGCCGTAGCCTGCGCCGCCGCCGCACACTCGAAATGGATAACCAATTGGTTTTGTTGGAACAAAAAGCCCTGCTAACAATGATGAACCCGCACTTTATTTTCAACGCGCTCGGCTCCGTGCAAAACCATCTGCTGCACAACCAGCCCAAGGATGCCGCGCAGTACCTTTCGCAATTTGCAAGGCTGATCCGGCAAAATCTTAACGCCATCAAAACCGGGTTCATCAGTATTGAGGAAGAAATCGACCGCCTGAAAAATTATCTTGAACTCGAAAAACTCAGGATGGAAAACCATTTCGATTATTCGATCAGCCTCGAAGATGACTTTGATGAAGATGAGGCCATGATCCCCTCGATGATCGTTCAGCCCTTTGTCGAAAATGCCGTTTGGCATGGCATTTCACAACTCAAAAATCAAACAGGCAGGATATGGATTACTTTTTCGCTTGAAACGGACGACACCATCAAAATAACAGTTAGTGATAACGGCCTGGGCAAAAACCAAACAAATCCGGTTTCAACAAATAGCCGGCAGCATTTAAACCTGAGTACGGAGGTAACCCGCCGCCGGCTTGAGTTGCTGGGAAAAAAACACAAAGTCCACACCTCCCTTACTTACCACGAAGCTCAGCCGGGGCAAGTTAACCCGGGAACAAAAGTAGTGATTGTCGTTCCGGTGAGTTACAGTACAGACCCCCTCTAACTCCCCCTGAAGGGGGAGGATTCCAACGCGCAGGCCGCTCCAGTGGCTTGTGCGGCTGGTTTCCCTTTCCGCCAACCGGCGGAGAAGGGTCGGGCCTGCCTCGCCGGCCCGCTTCGCCGGAGCTACAGCGAGGCGAGCAAGGCGGGCTCCCCCTGGAGAATTAGACCCCCTCTAACTCCTCCGCCAGTTGGCGGAGAGGATTCCAGCGCATAGGCCGCTGCAGTGGCCAGGGCGGCTAGTCTCCCTTTCCGACAACCAGCGGAGAAGGGTGTCGGTGTCGAGACGAAGTCTCGTGCATGCACGAGCAAAGCTCGGCAGGATGGGGTCATGATGTCTTGGAATTCATTTTTCAAGGACAATAAATCCAACCGTTTACTCAACAGATACTACCTTTCATAAACCTGCGGCTACAAATCAATCATTCCCAAAGAAGTCGTTTTCCATAAGCAATATTTTTGCTTTCAGGAGGGCACGTACCATGAATTCAAAAATTCTGACTTAGGGTAATGGTTTTGTCGCATTAGACACGCTTTGTGAAACTTTTACCAAAGGCTCGCCTCGCGAAGCGTGTATCCCTATCGGGAGAGTCTTTGAGTCTTCGTGGCAAATAAAGATTAGCCACCAAGATACCAGGAAGCACAAACACTTTTAAAAGAAAAATTTAGCGAAGGTATGATTAGTCAAATTACCATCCGGGATCAAACCGGGCATCAAATAATTGATGTTAGCAATCTGATGTTTTTTCAGCAGGATAGTCACTATACAGTACTTCATCTTACAGGTTTTGCTACCATTGTTGCAGACCGCTCGTTTGAAGAACTGGAAATGATTTTAGCCAATTCAGGATTTTTCAGGATAAACAAAAATACGGTAATCAACCTTCACCACTTGGAATCGTTTACCAACGATACAGTAATTCTTGCAGATGGAACACGATTGACGATTTCGCGTAAAAAAGCCGATGAATTTCAGAAGGTAGCTGGGGGTCTTGAAAAAAGATGAAACCCACTATTGTATGTGAAAAATATAAGTCTAACAATAGATTCTGAGTGAAATCCCGAAGTTTCGGGATTTCACTCAGAATGACAGGCATTTAGAGTCCCAGGGTGTGGGTGGTTGGCGGCAAAGCCGCCAACCACCCACACCCAAAACTAACAAAGCACTTGTCATTCTGAGCGTAGCGAAGAATCTGTAATTTTTAGTTGGAGAGCAGTGAATGAAATCGAATCCCGAAGTTTCGGGATGGTTTTTCGGGACTGCCAACTGCCTATCCCGAAAAGTAGAAAATCTCCGATTTTCGTATCTTTTCGAGGATGCACGAGCGAAGCTCGGCACTGCCAACTACCTATGCCGACCTGCGGTCGAGCATCCTCGAAAAAAGATGAAATCATAGATTTCTGTTTTTTCGGCACTGCCTATCCCGAAAAGTAGAAAATCTCCGATTTTCGTAACTTTTCGAGGATGCTCGAAAAACTATGAAATCACAGATTTCGGGTTTTTCGGCACTGTCAACTGCGGACTGCCTTCTTACCGTTCACACTTCATTTAATACCGTTTGTTCAATGATCGTATCCGTTCAATCAAAGGCTTGGTTTCTAAGCTGTTTTGGATAGTAATTTTACATGGAAAAGTAAATATGCTATTATGAATTAACCAAAAATATAAACCAATGAAAACACACTACCTCTTTCCGATGTTTATCACCGCCATCCTTCTTTTGCCGGTGATGCTGCTTTGCCAGCCAGATGAATTCAAACTCATGCACAAGCAGGGCAAACAAACGCTTGTAATTCCATCAGGCAATGACGGACAACTCTTAGTGCCTTCCAACGAAACTGCTATTGCCAGGCCGGATGTCACTGACGAAAATAATGTTTATACTGATAAATTAGCACAGGAAATTTTCGGAGATGACAATCGTGTTAAGATTGTTAAAGCATCTCCAGGTGGCCCCTCACCCAATCTAACTGATAACGAGACTATCAGATGGGATAATGGTATCAATTTTGGCAAAGCAGGGATTACCGGGGGTGGGATATTTGATGTTGCTGCCTATTTTCCTGCCTCAACTATGGCGCAATACACCGGTATGAAGTTGAACCAGGTTGAAATCTACATTGGCGAGAATCCAATTTCATGTGAATTGAAGGTTTATGGACCAGGAACATCCAATTCACCCGGAACACTTTTACAATCGCAGCCTGTTACTACAACGCCAAATTCATGGAACTTAATTAATCTTTTAAATCAAGTGGATATCACCGGACAGGATCTTTGGATCAGTTACTCCCTGAATCATCTGGATGGAACTTCTCCTGTTGGTATTGATGAAGGGCCTGCAATAGCCGGATATGGAGATATGATTTCCTTCAATGGTGGTTCATGGTACGCATTATCTTCCATGGGCTATAATTACAACTGGAATATCGCCGGGTACCTGGAGGAAGGTGAAGTTTTGTGTCCGACAGTATATGCCGGCCCTGATGCCACCATTTGCGAATCGAGCATATTTTATACCCTTGCAGATGCAATTGCAATCGACTACAGTTGGCTGCAATGGACAACAAGCGGAGATGGTCTTTTTGAAAATAGCATGATACAAAATCCATCTTACTTTCCCGGATCCGGTGACTATGCCAACGGCAGCGTAGAACTTTGCCTTACCGGATATCCCATTGAACCATGTACCGTTGCTTCAATGGATTGTATGGAACTAACTATTGTTCCCTTGCCTACAGTTGATGTCGGAGAAGATATTTCCGTGTGTGATAATACCCAGTCAGTTACAGTGGAAGTAGTTGCTACAAATTACAGTTTCATAGAGTGGAGTTCATCATGTGGTTTCTTTAGTGATCCTTCAGCAACTGTTACTGAATTCTTTCCTTTTGGAACAACGGAAGATTGCGAAATTTGTGTTACGGTGTATCCAATTAATCCACCATGCGTAACTTCTTCCGAAGATTGTTTAACGCTAAACTTTATTCCAGGCCCGGCGGCTTATGCAGGTAACGATGTGATAATTTGCGAGGGTGATATTTTTGAATTGGGGGAAGCTTATGCCAATAATTACAGTACTGTTGAGTGGACAAGTAGCGGTGATGGTGCTTTCAGTGATAGTTCAACCATCAACCCTGTTTATACGCCGGGACTGGAAGATATTGCCAATGGTTGGGTGGGACTAAATATTGAGGCTACACCACTACCGGGTTGTAATAATTCAGCTTTCGGGAGTATGGGTTTGACCATCGTTGCACCACCAAATTTCAATATGGAAGAAGATGTTTGGCTGGATTGTGATAATTATAATTATTCCACTTATGATTGGTTGCCTATTGATCTATGTCCTGAGGGGCAAAATATTTCCGCTGTACAATGGACTTCAAATGGAGATGGCTATTTTGATAATGCCAATGCATTATGTACCATTTATAATTTAGGTGATTTTGACCAATGTGGTGGTGAAGTTGAACTAACTATTCAAGGCTACGGCCCTGGTGATTGTGGCGTTGTTGCTTATCAAATCATCACCCTGCACGTGCCCGGGCAATTAATTACAATTCCTTCTGATGGATGGACTGGAATTTCCTCCTACATCAATAAATATAGTTCAAGTGTCCCGGATGTTTTAGATGCTGTAAAATGGCAACTGGATTCGATTAAAGATGTAAATGGGCGTTTTTACGAACCGCTTTCAGGTATTAACCAAATAGGCAACTGGAAACCCGAAGGATATGTGGCACGATTTACTAACCAGGCTTGTTTACCTGTTTATGGTAATCGGCTTACCAATCAGACTTTTGCCGTACATGGCCCCGAAACATACCTCCCGGTGCTTACAGATGTGCCGGTAAATATCGATGACCTTATGGCAGATCATTTAGATGATATCTTTTTAATTTTGTGCTGGCAAACGGGCAGTATTTGGAGTCCAGGACCCGAATATGACGTTTTAGAAACTTTGCTTCCCGGGTGTGCCTATCTTCTTCAAACCACCGATGCAAATGTAAATTTTGAAATCCAATTTCCACCTTATCAGTCTCCATGTGAAGGATCGGTCCCAGACCATTATTCCATTTCTGGGCATGTTACTATTGCCGGCAATAATACATCCATACCACTTGAAAATGTTTCGATTCATTTTACAGATAGTGTGATTTTTACCAATTCTTCGGGTCATTACTCTATGGATGTGCCTGTTGAATGGAGTGGTACTGTAACTCCATCAAAAGATGGACTAACTTTTGAGCCTGTCAATAGAAACTATTCAAACATAAGCTGGTATAAATCTGACCAGGATTTCCTTGCCATGCCCAATTGCCCAACGGCAAATGCCGGAGATGATGTTACCATTTGTGAAAATGAAAGTATTCAACTCAATGGCCAGGCAGAAAATTACACCTCCCTCCTGTGGGAAACCTCTGGCGATGGTACTTTTGCAGATTCTACAGCTTTGGATTCAATTTACTATCCCGGTACTTTTGATATTGCAAATGGAAACACGGAACTCTGCCTTACTGCTTTTGCAGAAGAACCCTGTGAGGATGGCATTGATTGTTTGTTGCTCACAATTACAAAAAATCCAATCGCGAATGCAGGAGATGATCAAACAATAGCAGAAAATGAATCCGTTGCCCTGGATGCTACCGCACAATTCTATAGTACAATCCAATGGTCAACAAGCGGAGATGGGGTTTTTGTGCCTTCAGATTATATCCTGAGCCCGGTTTACGAACCCGGAACAGAGGATTGCGCCAATTGTTATGTAGAACTTTGCCTTACCGCCTATCCCATCAATCCTTGTGTAGTTTCTGCAACGGATTGTATGATCCTGCATATTTTCACTGAACCGCCATCAACAGAGCCTTTGGGTAGCGGCACCTCTGAAGATCCCTACCTCATTGCCAGCCTGGAGAACCTTTACTGGCTGGCTGTACAAACAAACGCCGGCAACACATTTGATGGTAAATTCTTTTTGCAAACCGCCGATATTGATGCTTCAGAAACCCAAAGCTGGTTTTGCGGCCTCGGCTGGATACCCATCGGAACAACTGGCAACTCATTCTGGGGTTCTTATGATGGGGGATGCAATACCATCGAATCGCTATATATCAGCAGGCCAAATGAAAGTAACATTGGACTGTTCGGATATGTGCGTGGGAGCGGGACACGCTTGGAGAAACTGAGAATATTGAATGCAAATATCACCGGAGAAGGATGTGTTGGCGGACTTGCCGGACGGTTAAGATCTTATGCAGAAGTGGCTTATGTTGATGTGGAAAACATTATAATAAATCTTAGCGATCTCTATGGTGGTGGTTTAGTTGGTGTTAATTATGATTATGCATCCATTTACAGATGCTCATCATCAGGTCAGGTACACCGGGGGGATAGCAGTAGTTATAATTACGTTGGAGGATTTATTGGCGGTATTGGTGAGTTTGCCACTGTTGATGAGTGCTATAGTACAACTGAAGTAACAAGTTTGAACAATAGATCCATCGGGGGCTTTGCCGGTTTGGTTAGTGCCCGAGGGGAAGCAAAGAATTCGTATTCCAGGGGTTCGGTAAATGCTGCGGGGGAAAGAGTTGGCGGCTTTTGTGGCGACTTAGGCAACGGGACAATAAGCAACTGTTTTTCAACAGGCTTGGTTTATTCGCCCTTTTATTATGTTGGCGGATTCAATGGAAAACTTGGAAGTGGTGTATGCCTTGAAAACTTCTGGGACATCGAAACATCAAACCAAAGTACAAGCTCTTGTGCCACTGGCGAAACAACAGCCGAAATGAAAACCGTAAGCACCTTTACCGATGAAGGCTGGGATTTTGAAGATGTATGGGCAATAGATGGGATTACCAATGATGGGTATCCTGCCTTAAAATGGCAGTTGGCTCCGCTTGTTGATGCAGGTGTTGATGCCACTATTTCTGAAGGTTCAGATTATACACTTATGGCTGTGGCTTTAAACTATTCAAGTATTCAATGGTCAACACCAAATGGGGATGGTACATTCGACCCTGATAATACTATCATTTCAACCTACTTTCCTGATCCATTAGATTATGGCAAAACCATTACATTGTGCATTACTGTTCAAGCTATCCATCCCTGTGGTGATTCGGTAACCGATTGCATGACGCTGACCATCGAAGTAGCCCCTTATGTTGATGCTGGCCCCGATGATACAATTTGTGTGGAGGGTGGTAAATATCTGCAAAAAGAAGGGGCTTATTACCAACTTTACGGAAGTACAAATTTAGACCCAGGCGAATTCGACTGGATAACATATAGTGATGGAACTTTTGACGATCCGTTTATATTAAATCCAAAATACTACTATGGAGTCATAGATATCTTAAATGGTAGTGTTACTTTAACAATTTCCGAATATCCACCAAAAAGCAATTCCAAAGAACTCAGCGATTCGATGATACTCACCCTGCAAAGCCCTCCCACGGTATATGCAGGTGCGGACACACTGATTTGCTGTGGCGACTCTTACACCATTGCCGATGCCCTGGCTTCGGATTACTCCGGCCTGCAATGGTTTACACTAAACGGTACCGGAGCTTTTGATGATGAAACACTGCAAAACCCCACTTACTTCTTTGGCCCCGGCGATTGTGAAAACGACAGCGTGGTACTTTGTGTTAACGCAAATCCGATAGACCCGTGTGTGCTGGCTGCAGAGGATTGCATGATTATTTATCTGCAAAATCCGCCTATTGCTAACGCTGGTGAAGATCAAACCTATTGTTGCCAATCTTACAATCTTGCTTATGCCGATGCCATGAACCATGCTTCACTGCTATGGACCACCTCGGGCGATGGCACTTTTAATGATTCCACTATTTTACATGCTGATTATTACCCGGGACCGATCGATCGTAACTATGGCAATGTGGAACTTTGCCTTACCGCCTACCCCGTTTACCCATGTGTGGACACCATAACCGATTGCATGACACTTACCATTTATCCTTATCCACAGGTAGCACTTGGCCCCGATACCGCAATTTGTGGTTGCGAACCATTTATGCTACCCCAGGCCGGGGCCTTGCATTACTCTCAGTTGCTCTGGTCAACTTCGGGCACGGGCACATTTTCGCAATACGATATTTTGCATCCTGTTTATTATCCATCCACTGAGGATTGCGACTTCGTTGGCAGTGTAGAACTTTGCCTGTCAGCCGATGGAATCCCTCCATGTGCCATGTTTGCTTCCGATTGCATTATCATCACTTTTTATCCCTTGCCGGAAATGGATTGCCCTGGCGACTTTTCGGTGTGTATTGATGAACCTCCGTTTGCACTTACCGGAGCTACTCCGGCAGGAGGTGCTTACTCAGGCCCCGGAGTCAGTAACGGAAATTTCAACGCTCAGTCCGCCGGCGAAGGAACACACCCCATAACATACACCTACACCGATGAAAACGGATGCACGGATAGTTGCACGTTTCAAATCGGAGTAGTTCCACTGCCCCAGATTTGGGCTGGTAATGATGCCACGATTTGCGAAGATGGTACTTATGTCTTTATCGAAGCAACGGCTGTCGATTATTCGCAGTTGATTTGGGAAACTGATGGCACAGGTGTGTTCAACGACCCTACCTTGTTAAATCCGGAATATTACCCGGGTCTCGAGGATATACTGCAAGGCAGTGTAGAGATATGGATGGGTGCAGATCCATTGTCGCCATGTTTGGGAAGAAGGAGCGATGCCGTGGTGCTTTCCCTTGGACTTAACCCGACAGCCAATGCAGGCCAGGATGATACAATTTGTTGTAGTGATGTTTTTCCGCTCAATGGTTTGGCCCAAAATGCTTCCTCCATTTATTGGACAACTTCGGGCGATGGAGAATTTGATGATGACTTTAGTGTTTACTCACCCGGGTTCTTTGATTGTGAAAATGGAAGTGTTGAGCTTTGCCTCATAGCACAGCCAATTGATCCATGTACCGTGGAAGCAAGCGATTGCATGGAACTATTTTTACAGCCGGATCCAACAGCCAATGCCGGCCAGAACGATACAATATGTTGTGGTGATTCATATACACTTTGGAGCGCTGAAGCTACAAATTACTCTTCCATTCTATGGGTAGCCATGAGCGGAGTAGGGCAATTTGACAATGAAAATATCCAAAACCCGACCTATCTTTCAAGCCCCATCGATTGTTTACTCGATTCGATAGCACTTTGTATGATGGCTGAGCCTATTTATCCCTGCACTGTGGGTGATTACGATTGTATGACCCTTAACTTTTATCCACAACCTGTGGTGAATTGCCCGGGCGATTTTTCGGTGTGTATTGATGAACCTCCGTTTGCACTTAGCGGAGCTACTCCGGCGGGAGGCTATTATTTGGGGTCGGGAGTTGATGAGGTAAATTTCAACGCTCAGTCTGCCGGCGAAGGAACACACCCCATAACATACATCTACACCGATGAAAACGGATGCTCGGATAGCTGCACCTTTGAAATTTCGGTTGCTCCATTGCCAACCGCCAATGCCGGCCAGGATGATACAATATGCTGCGGCGATTCATATACGCTTTGGAGCGCTGAAGCTGCGCATTATTCATACATCTATTGGTTTTTTATTAATGGGGTAGGGCAATTTGACAATGAATATATCCAGAACCCGACCTATTTCTCAAGCCTTGTTGATTGTGTACAAGATTCTATTGTACTTTGTATGATGGCAGGACCCATTAATCCCTGCGTAGTGGGTGATTACGATTGTATGACTCTTTACTTTTATCCACAACCCGATGTTACTTGCCCGGGCGACTTTTCGGTATGTATAGATGAACCCGTCTTTGCACTTAGCGGAGCTACTCCGGCAGGAGGTGCTTACTCAGGTCCCGGAGTCAGTAACGGAAATTTCAACGCTCAGTCTGCCGGCGAAGGAACACACCCCATAACATACATCTACACCGATGAACACGGATGTACGGACAGTTGCACCTTTGATATTTCGGTTGCTCCATTACCAACAGCCAATGCCGGCGAGGATATGACAGTTTGCTGCGGTGAGCTAAGCCCGATGATTTATGGCGAGGTGACCAATAGCTGTGGCAGTTTATGGACGACAAGCGGCGATGGTTTTTTTGACGATTATGCCAGCCCTGTTGCTCTTTATTTCCCAGGAGATGGTGATTGTGCAACGGGTAGTGTAACACTTTATATTACCGCTCATCCTTGTTATCCATGTACTGTTAGTACAACTGATAATATGATTATTACCTTCCAGAACAAGCCAACGGTAGATGCGGGAATGAATACAACCATTTGCGAAGGATCAACCCATGCTGTTAATGCGGTAGCTTCCGATTATAGCTCCGTGTTTTGGTCAACAAGCGGCAATGGAACTTTTGAATTACCCGGCTTGCTCAGTACCATTTATACACCCGACCCTTCTGATTATGGAGAATATGTGGAGTTGTGTATTGAAGCCCTTCCTATTAGTCCATGTCTGGTGGCAGTTACTGATTGTATGGATTTATTTATCCAACTCAATCCCACGGTGGATGCCGGAAATGACGATACCTTAAGCTGCGAAATGGATACTTACGAATTTAATGCTTTTGCCGAAAACTATTCAGAACTGGAATGGTTCACGACCAATGGTACCGGAACTTTTAGTTTCCAAAATACGCCTTATGCAATTTACCATCGTGGTCCACAGGATCAAAGCATTGGTGAGGTTGTGATTTGTCTTGAGGCCACAGGAATAGTACCATGCAATAGTGTTACCGATTGCCTGACGCTTTACTTTTATCCCTTGCCGGAAGTTAATTGTCCAAATGATTTTTCGGTGTGTATTGATGAACCTTATTTTGAACTTACCGGAGCTAATCCGGAAGGAGGTGAATATACCGGCTCGGGTGTGCTCTACAATAATTTCATAGCAGTATTGGCAGGTGTGGGAACGCATCCTATTACCTACACCTACACCGATGTAAACGGATGCACGGATAGTTGCACATTTGAAATTTCGGTTGCTCCATTGCCAACAGCCAATGCCGGCGAGGATATGACAGTTTGCTGCGGTGAGCTAAGCCCGATGATTTATGGCGAGGTTTCCAATAGCTGTGGCAGTTTATGGACGACAAGCGGCGATGGATTTTTTGAGGAATTTGTCAGCCCGTATTTTCTTTATTTCCCCGGCGACGATGATTGCGAAACGGGTAGTGTAACGCTTTTTATTACCGCTGATCCTTGTTATCCATGTACTACTAGTGCAACTGATAGTATGACTATTACCTTCCAAAACAAGCCAACGGCTATTGCGGGAACAAATGAAACTATTTGCGAAGGCGATAGTTATACCCTTATCGAAGCTACTGCCGCCAATTATTCAGAATTGCTCTGGGTAAGTTATGGAACTGGCTACTTTAATGACCCGACAATTTTAAACCCGGTTTACAATCTAAGTTCGATTGATGTGCTTCTTGGAAACGTTGAATTGTGTTTGAATGCAGCACCAATCTCCCCTTGTGCAATCGGAGTTACTGATTGCATAACCCTGACCATACAATTAGCCCCAACAGCCTTTGCTGGTGGCGATGCCGAAATTTGTGAGGGCGACAGTTACGAATTGCTTGAAGCTACTGCCGCCAATTATTCAGAATTGCTCTGGGTAAGTTATGGAACCGGCAATTTTGATGACCCAACAATTTTAAACCCGGTTTATACTCCAGGTTTTACCGATCTGCTTCTTGGAAGTGTTGAACTATGTTTGAATGCAACGCCTATCTCTCCTTGTGCAACCGGAGTTACTGATTGCATAACCCTGACCATACAATTTGCCCCAACAGCCTTTGCCGGTGGTGATGCTAAAATTTGCGGTGGCGACACTTACGAATTGCTTGAAGCTTTTGCCGCCAATTATTCAGAATTGCTCTGGCTAAGTTATGGAACCGGTAATTTTGATGACCCGACAATTTTGAACCCGGTTTATACTCCAGGTTTTACCGATCTGCTTCTTGGGAGTGTTGAGCTTTGTTTAAATGCAGCACCTATCTCACCTTGTGCAATCGGGGTTACTGATTGCATGATAATAACATTCCAGCCGATGGCGGAAGTTTATGCAGGCGATGATGCAACGATTTGCGAAGATCAAACCTTTAATCTTGCCGGAGTAGCAGCAAATTACAGCTCATTGTTGTGGAGTTCATCCGGTGATGGTATGTTTGATAATCCAAATACTTTGTTCCCGGTTTATACCCCCGGAATAGCTGATATTACAACAGGAAACGTACTGTTAACATTAACGGCATCTGCCATTGAGCCATGCACAGTCTCTGCCTCTGACGACATAATTCTTAACATCATATTATGTGCAGCCCGGGATTATGGTGATGCGCCTGAAAATGGTACCAATTATAAATACCCTACAACCAGATCCAACAACGGTGCTGTACATTATTATTCCTGTCCGGCAACACATTTTCTGGGAAGTATTGTTGATATCGAATATGATGGTCAACCGACAGCGAATGCTGATGGGGATGATAATGATAATCTGGATGATGAAGACGGCGTGTTGTTCATTAATCGTATGCATGTTGGGCGTACTGCAAAAATTAATGTAACAGCTTCCGATGAAGGTTTTCTTAATGCCTGGATGGATTTTAACGCTGATGGAGATTGGGCAGATCCCACGGAACAAATTTTTACAAATGAGGGTTTAATTGAAGGGCCACAAACTTTGACATTTCCTATTCCAATTAACGCTAAAAGAGGGAAAACCTTTCTAAGGTTCAGGTTTAACTCCCAGGGTAACTTGCCTTATTATGGAGAAGCAAATGACGGTGAAGTAGAAGACTATAAGGTTCGGGTTTACCCAAGGTGGTGGTGGTTCATGCCAACTTATTGGACGCATGTAATTGAAATACCTTCCTCAACTCGTAGTTCCCGGATGCTTGCCGAAAACGATCTTATTGGCGTATTTTATACTGATATGCAAGGTATCGAACAATGTGCCGGTTTTGTTGAATGGAATGGCGAAACCCAGCTACTTACTGCTTATGGCGATGACCCCACAACGCCTGATATTAAAGAGGGGTTTGCAGATGGTGAATCCCTCAACTGGAAGATTTATTCGGATTCTACGGAAATCGAGAAAGATATTTGTGTAAGTTACGATCCTTCATTTCCCAATCATGATGGCACTTTCGCCAATTTCGGCTCCTCTGCATTAAGCTCTATTTCTAACTGCCAGAGTTTGATTATACCGCAGGGGTGGAGTGGAATCTCAAGCTACATTATTCCGAACGATACACAAGTTTCAGCTATGTTCTCCCCGATTGTTAACTCGTTGACTATCCTTTTTAACTACGATGGTTATTATTGGCCATCACAAGGTGGAAACACGCTTGGTACATGGAATGAATACAGCGGATATGCAATAAAGTTAAGCGACACTGCCCTCCTATGTATTAGCGGAACTGAGCTTATAAATAAACAAGTAAATCTTACTACCGGTTGGAACATAATACCCGTACTGTCTGCTGCTGATGTTGATATTGAAAACACATTTGCAGGGGTAAGTGGATTTTATGCTGCAAAGGATGTTGCCGGATTAGGGGTTTACTGGCCAATATTTGACATAAATACCATTGGAAACCTGAAAACCGGAAAATCATATTACGTTTATATGGTTGAAGCAGATTCCATTACTTATTCTTCAGGTGGCGTTAAAACTTCAACCATTGAGGCTGCAACTTTTAAAAACCTTACACCGTGGAATGATGCCCATAGCACACCCGGAACGCACCTTGTAGCTTTTGTTGCTGAAGCAACTTCGGGTTTCCAAACAGGCGATATCCTCGGGGCGTTCACCCAATCAGGTTTATGTGCCGGAATGAATGTGTATTCAGGCAATGGATTTAGCCTAATGCTTAATACTGATGATGTTTACACCGTTGACGTTGATGGCTTTGCATCCGATGAAATCATCACTTATAAGTTGTACAGGCCCTCAACCGGAGAGACCTTTGATCTGGAAGTAAGCTATGATCCTTCGCTGGATAATACCGGCAAATTCAATACCAACGGCTTTTCAGCAATTTCACAACTAAAGATGTTGGCTACCGGCATCTACCAACATTCGGCAAACAACATCAGGATCTACCCCAACCCGACCACAGGAACATTTAACATCGAGGGAATTGATAAAAATATCAGCATCATAATTTTTAATGCTTTTGGTGAAGAAATTTACCAAAACAAACTTGAGCTGCCTTCAAAACTCGACCTCTCAACCCAGCCCAAAGGAATCTATTTTATCAGCATTGAAACAAATAACAAATTGTTCTTTGAAAAATTGGTAATCAACTAACAAACACATTTTGCTTTTTTAAGTCCTGCCTTGCTGTTTTTTGTGGTGGCAAGGCAGGCAGGAATGTGGAAGAATAGTCGGATAAAAAAATAGCCGACTAATTAATATTTCTAAAACCATTATTAAACATTGAAAAATAAGTCATTAATATTCAAAAAAAATAAGGAGCTAAAATTATGAAAAAAAGTAAACTTTTGCCAATGCTTATCACCGTATTAATACTGATACCGGTGATGCTACTTTGCCAGCCGCCCGACATCAAACTGATGCACCGGCAGGACAAACAAACGCTCGTAATCCCACCCGGCAATGACGGACAACTCTTAGTGATTTCCAACGAAATCGCTAATGCAAGGCCGGATGCCACTGCCAAAAATATTGTTTATTCTAAAATATTAGCCCAGGAATTTTCAGGAGGTGATAACCCGGTTAAGATTGATAGAGCATCTCCGGGTGGCCCCTCACCCAACATAACTGATAACGCAATCTTCAGGTGGGATAATGGTATCAATTTTGGCAAAGCAGGGACTGAAGGAGGTGGTATATTTGATGTTGCGGCCTATTTTCCGGCCGAAACTATGGCCCAATATTCCGGTATGTTGTTGGACTGGGTTGAAGTCTATATTGGCGATAATCCAATTTCATGTGAATTGAGGATTTATGGACAAGGGACACCCAATACACCGGGAGCACTTTTGCGATCGCAGCCTGTTACTACAACACCACATTCATGGAATGTAGTTAGTCTTTTAAATCAAGTGGAAATCACCGGACAGGATCTTTGGATCAGTTTCTCCCTGAACCATTTGGATGATACTTCTCCCGTCGGTATTGATGAAGGACCTGCAATAACCGGTAAGGGAGATATGATCTCCTTCGATGGTGGTGAATGGTACACATTATCTTCGATGGATTATAATTACAACTGGAATATTGCAGGGCATTTGGAGGTGGCTTTTACTTGTGGGTCAAACATAGGTGATGGTCAGGGTAATGTTTATAACACAAAAAAAATCGGCAATCAGTGCTGGATGTTAGAAAACCTGAATATTGGATCATTTATCGATAGTAACACAAATCAGACAAACAATGGATCAATTGAAAAATACTGTTACAAAAATCTTGATACATTGTGTAATTTATATGGCGGCCTTTACAAATGGGACGAGATGATGCAATACATTTCAACAGCAGGGACAAGGGGTATTTGCCCGGAAGGGTGGCATATTCCGGCGGATGATGAGTGGACGCTTTTGATTAATTATTTGGGAGGGCAATCTTTAGCTGGAGAGCCGATGAAAAGCCTTCGAACGGAACCTGATGAACATCCTCGATGGGATTACCCTAACATTGCAACAAACCTGAGCTTTTTTTCGGCTTTGCCCGGCGGTGTTTACCAAAATGAATTTATTATGTTGGGTATGATGGGATATTGGTGGTCCTCGACTGAGAGAGTTATGTCACCTTGGGCAGGTTATATTTCATTAAGTAATATTTTTCCTAATGTTGGCCGATGTGGTAATGATAGATCCCATGCTTATAGTGTTCGTTGCCTTTTGGATAATACACTCACAAGCGCAGATGCTGGTGAAGATGTGTCAATCTGCGAAGGCGCAGATTATCAAACTATTGCTTCAGCTACCAATTATACTGCAGTTTTTTGGACAACGAGCGGTAGTGGCGTATTTAATGATTCCGCCATCCTCAATCCTGTTTACTCTCCTGGTTTGTTAGATATTGGCACTACGGTAACATTATGCCTTGAAGTTCAACCGATCAATCCTGACGATCCTCCCGTAAGCGATTGTATGGAGTTGTTTATTCAATCAATGCCACTAGTCGATGCCGGCCCCGATGCTACCATTTGCGAAGGATATCCATATACGCTTACAAATGCTTTAGCCACCGACTATAGTGGATTGCAATGGTACACCCCAAACGGCACAGGAACATTTAATAACGACAACATACTTAATCCTGTCTATACCCCAGGTATGCAGGATTATCTGCTGGGTGCTGTTGATCTGTGTATTATGGTCGATGGGATTCCTCCTTGCGGAATCGCCGTAGATACCATAGTGTTAACATTTTTATCCGGACCAATTGTCTCCGCAGGGGATGATGCATTGATTTGCGCAACAGAAACATATTTACTACATGATGCCACCGCATCCAACTATTCATCGCTATTTTGGGATAAGCAATCAGGTGACGGATATTTTATTACACCAACGAGTTTGAATCCGATTTACGTTCCCGGACCTGGCGACATTGCTGCAGGCTATGTTGAATTATGTTTGATAGCATCCCCTACAAATTATTCATTTTTTCCCGTAATAGATTGTATGACACTTACTATCGATCTGCAACCTGAAACATGCTGCTGCCCTGAATTTGTATTGAAAGATGCTGTTGAAATTTGTCCGCCCCCGGGAGCTTGTGATTACGAATGCCCCACATATACAAAAAATGCCTACTATGATGGACCATCAATGGCTGCATGTAAAGAAATAACGCATAATTATACGGTTTATCCTAATGACCCCGGATTGTTCAATTACTCCTGGGAAATTACAGGAGGAACACCATTAAATTATAGTGGAAATCCCATTTCTATCTTATGGGGTTCAGGCAACAGAGGGTTTATTGAAGTAATCATCACAGGAGAGTATTGCAACGATACCATCATTCAGGAAATTTGTTTGGTTGATGGGCCGGAAGCAAATTTCGAATTCAGTCCAAACCCGGTTTGTATTCATTCACAAGTAAACTTTCTCAATACTTCAGTGGGTGGCAGCACCTATCATTGGGATTTTGGAAACGGGATGGTTTCAACTAAATTCAATCCATCGCCAGTATCTTACGATGAATCTGGTACTTATACAATTGTACTTTCAGTAACAAACAGTTTTTATCCGGATAGTTCTTTGCTTGACAGTATAGGACCTTGTGGTTGCATCGACATTGTTTCAAAAACAATTTCCGTACTTGATGAAGTTGGTCCGGTTATCGAAACAGAATGCTGCTATGGCTCTGTTTGTCCGGGAGGTTCTTCATCCTTTTCTACGGATTCTACAACAAATGCAGATTGTAGCAATTTTAATTGGAGTGTAACGGGTGGAGTAATTTCATCCGGCCAAAATACCCCTTGGATAACAGTTGATTGGAATGCAAGCTATCCGGGAACACCTACAAGTGTTACGCTGGAATTACCCGATTGTGACAGTGTACCCTGCCCCGGTTCTACCACCATGATTGTTCCGGTTATTTATGATAATTATCCGGTAAATGGCCCGGAAACAATTTGCGAAAATTCATCGGGTACTTTTTATTTGCCTGTATGGCCAGGGACTTATTATACCTGGACTGTAACCGCCTTACCATATAGAAGGTACCAGTTTAATAAAGAAGACCGGAATGTTGCAGATGTTAACATCTCCTTTTTTGATGCAGGCACTTATGAAGTGAACTGTGAATATTTTAACCCGATGATTGACTGCGGTGGAACATCTACTTTTACTGTGGATGTATTGCGCGTTTTTTCATTTTCAGGATATGATGAAGTTTGTGAGGGAAGCATGGTGGGTTATTCAGCAAATGGAAATGCTGTATGGTCAGTAATTCCAAGCGATGGAGTAACTATTAATCCTTCAACAGGCTATTATCCTATTATTACCTGGAGCTTGCCTGGCGAATATGTACTTACGGCAACACCAGTTTCTCCGGGTCTCTTTTGTAATGAGAGTTCTTTCAAAGTAATTCATGTTATTGAAAAACCGATACTTGGAGAAATTGAAGGCTTGACTATGGTGTGCCCGGGAAAAAACCAAACATACAGCATAGCTTCCAATGTTGAGGGAAGTCCTTTTGAATGGGCAATAGGGACGGGAAATGGTATTCTTCAATCAGAAATGGGTGCCGACAAAGATTCGCTTGTAGTGCAGTGGACCGGTATCGGCCCCTGGCAGCTAAAGGTTCGACAGGCGCGGCAATTGCTTTCTGGCAACTGTGAATCAGATTGGAAAGTTATTGATGTAGCTCCTTTCGCGGCCCCAACATTGAGTGGTATGGATACAGTTTGTGTAGATGATGTTGTTACATACACCGCCGGCGGCCCGATTCCTCCCGGAGGAATTCAATGGTCGGTTTTACCAAGCGGAAAGGGGACAATAATCACTGGCAATGGAACAAGTTCTGTTGACATCCTCTGGCATGGTGGTGGCTCGTCAACAGGCCAGGTTATTGCAGAGCACTGTGGCGGGTCAGACTTAATTAATGTTACAGTAAATGAGCCTCCTCCGGCACAGGTTACAACAGCTATTAATTCTCCTTTAACAACCGAACATCCCGTGTTTTGTTTATCGGAAAGTTTTAATCTCACACTCTCATCTCCTGACTGCCCACTTTGTAGCTATCAATGGTTTATGGATGGAAGCTCATATTCCGACTTTTCAAATTCTATTGTCTTAACAGACTCGGATTTTCCAGCACCAGGTAAATACAAATTTCATGTTGAGGTATCAAGAAACGGCTGTACAGCAAGGTCAAATACAGTTATTGTCGAAATCATGGATTGTGAGGGGAGCTGCCCGGGAGGCAGCGGGTGTCTGGCTTATGCATGGTTCTGGACTTACCAGGATTGTGAAAAAGTATATTTGATTAATAAATCGGAACCTGTTGCTTACATTAATCCAAATTCGTATGTATGGTCCGTTGATCCGGCAGCAGGTACCACATTTGATATTATTGGTCGCGATGCCGAATTAACAGTACCAGCTTCCGGAACTTACTCAATTACGTTAAGCTTAACAGATATAGAAGGATGCACGAAATCCTGGTACAAACAGGTAGTTATCCTGCTCCCGACAGCCGGTTTTTCCACTTCAAGTCCGGCTTGTGTTGATGAACCCGTAATATATGTTCCTGTTCCAAACAATCCGGATCTGAATTACTATTGGGATTTTGGCGATGGTTACAAATCATATACAGCTATAACAGAGCATGCCTACACAGACCCGGATACTTATGACGCCACGCTTGTCATCACCGACAAATATGGCTGCACGGCAGAAGCCGGTGAACCTGTTTTGGTTAATCCAAAAGCGCCGTGTAATATCGTAGCATCCGACACAATTTTCTGCCCCGGCAGGTTTGTAACGCTCACGGCCTCCGGGGGATTAAACAGCTACCAATGGTTTAAGGATTACGAACCAATGGGAGAAATCTTTAATCAATTAACTGTTGATAAGCATGGTGAATATTACGTTGAAGTCACAAATAATTACAGGTGTACCAGTATTTCCAACAGTATTTATATCTATATGCACCCCACTCCTGTTGCAAAAATTACCGGTGAAACTTATGTTTGCTCCGGAAATAGTTTTTACCTGGAAACTCCGTTTAAGAACAATTATAGTTACGAGTGGAGCGAAGTAAGTGGTACAACGGGTGCAACTTTTACACCTATAACCTGGCATAATGCCTTTGTTGTTGTGGATTTATCTTCGGGTATAACCGGTCAATACATCTTTTCGGTAATAGTTACTGATAACACAACCGGCTGCCAGGCAATGGATTTTATTTGTGTTACGATAAATGAAACTCCCGGGCTTTCGTTTGTACCTCAAACAGAATGTGAAGGTAAGCCCATAACGCTCTCCCCAAATCCAAATGACCCTGACACTTACTTTTATCAGTGGTCAAACGGACAAACCGATCCGGAAATAACTGTTTCAACACCCGGGGAATACTGGTTAACCATAAGCAATAAGCTCACCGGTTGTAATGCAAGTGCTTATGCAGCTACGATTTACCCTAAACCGGATTTAACACTGTTTCCGTATGGCTGCAAAACCATTTATGAAAACGAACAAATTGAGTTCTACATTCCCTTACCCTTAAACAACGGTTACTGGTGGCAGTTGCCAAGCTCAGTATATGATACCTACCCCTCCATTGAATGGTACAATTATGATGGCAGTTTATTGGGAACAGGTGAAACATTTAATTTTACTGCCAATTCAAATAATACAGGTTATTACGAAATATCGGTTATCGTCGAAAACTACCATGGGTGTGCTGATAGTGCTGGTGTGTTTTGTCTTTCAGCATCAAAGGGTTGTCCTGCGGCTTGTGTAAATTTTGATGACGGTTTGCACGATTTTGTCATGTACAATTCTAACAATGGTTCTGTAACAAACACAACTCAACTCATTGGAATAGAGTCACCCGGATCAAGCAACTACCCTGGTAACCTTGGCATGAGGGTTTTTGACCGCGCGGGTGCTACATATATTTACGACACCATCAATTTTAGCGGAGATTACTTTGATTGTAATTGCTTTGAAAGTTATTTATGTTGGGATATGAATGTTGAAGTAAATGACCACGGCTATTATCCCGGAGTATATCTTTTTAAAGGTTTTGACCCTACCAAACCATGGGATTCTTCCAATAGCCCATTCACACATTTGGCAAAGTTCACGTCTTCAAGTCTTACCGGTTTGGGGGTTTGGGCAAACACGCGTGCTCTAATTCAATCGTGGCCACCTACTTCAGCTCCCCCGTCTAGCCAGGATGGTGTTTGGGAATGGAAAAATGGTGGCATGAATTGGAACGATTTCATAAGCGATATTGATGGCATTATGTTTAGGGTTGATGTTACGGGCTGGGGTAGTCAAGCTGAAAGGCTAAGATTTGATAGTATTTGCATGAGTTGTTATTCGTGTCCAAAAGATTCTACAATTTGTTGCGATTCGACAATATTATTAACCGGAGCGTACCCTGAAGGAGGGGTTTATTCCGGTGAATTTGTTGAAAAAGTTGGTAACGATTATTATTTCGACCCCACTTGCTATGATTTCCCACCACCCGAACCTCCCGGTTACCCCGGCTACAGAAAGTTTCATGAAATAACTTACACCTATACAGATCCATCAGGAAGACCCTATTCATGCAATTTTACAATTACGGTTGATTCTAAAACCCCTCCACCGCCTGATTGCCCACCATTGGATACAATTGTATGTTTGAATTCAGAACCTTTCTGGCATGGGATTATTTATATAGATCCTGCTGAGTTGGGGATTGGCACGCATTACCTTAATTGCACTTTTTCAAATGCTTGTCATACCTGGCAATGGGACCCCTTTACTTTTCCACCAACAACGTATGACAGGATAAAAGTTACAGTTATTCAGAACGCTGCTTCCTTCATCATACCAAACAAAACAGTTTGTGAAGGTGATGCTGCTTTTGTTCATTTTGGGATTCCGATCGATCCAGATACATTAAATATCGGCGATAATACTCTGAGTATCCAACTTGAAATATGTGGTGAAATGGTAACGTGTAATTTTATTGTTCATGTGATTGAGTCGTTGGCGTGTCCTTTTGCACCCCCTATTCCTATTATTTTTCCTTGGGATGTAATTTCATTGGGGTATCAACCTTATCCTCCAGATATTTGGCCAATTTTTGAACCCGAAATCTATTTGGGGAACTTTGAAGTTGCCTTAGGTAAGAACGGCATCTTCTGGCCTTCCGGCGGCATCAACACCATTGGCAACTGGGACGTTTACCAGGGCTATAAAATAAAAATGAATGAACCGGGATGGATTGAGGTCATTGGTGAAATCCCCGAAGACAAAACCATCAGCCTCAATCCGGGAGCCAATTATATTCCGGTACTGAGTGCAGAGTACTATCCTGCCATGGACATTTTTGCCCAATTGGGCAGCGGGCTTATTTTTGCCTACGATCTAAGTTCAGAGTTGCTGTTCTGGCCGGATGGCGGTATTTATATGCTCGATGTGCTTGAACCGGGAAAAGGATACATTGTCGGAATGACACAGCCAGGCCAGGCCACTTACGATCCGCTTCTAAAAACGGATTTTAAAGACTATGTGCCCGTTAAGCCAAAGGTTTATGCAAATGCCCCCTGGAAAGTTGCCAAATCCGGTTCGCCCCACCTGATTTCTATCGACAGGTCAGCAGTGGCTGAATTTGAACCCGGCGACTTCATCGGTGTTTTCAATGCTGAGGGAATGTGTTCCGGAATGAGTCAAATTGATAAATCTGAAAGTAACCTGTTGCTGGTGGCTTATGGCAACGACTTCACCGAGAAAACAGCTACAGGTCTTGCCGTTGGTGAAGCCATGCAATTTAAGGTTTATCACGCTTCAACAATGGACGAAACCCATGCTGATGTAACTTTCGATGCTTCTATGCCCAACACGGGATTGTTCGCCGAAAACGGCCTGTCGAAGATCACGAAAATCAAAACCGGCGCTACTTCCGTGGGTGAAAATGTTCTGTCCAATATCCAAATCTATCCAAATCCATCCGATGGAACTTTCACCATCGCAGGAATGGAGGAGACCGTTACAGTTAAGATTTACAACCTGCTTGGCGGTCAGATATACTCTGGCGAAGTTGACCTGCCCTCAAAGCTGGATCTCTCAACCCAGCCCAAAGGGATATACTTTATTCGTATTAAAAATGATAAATACATGCACTTTCAAAAGTTGATTCTAAAATAATGAAAAGCCCGGGCCTTCCTTGCCTCTTTGGCAAGGAAGGCTTTTACAAGTATATGGGATAAGGGCATTCATTATTTGTGAGATTTTAAGATAAAACCTATAAACACATCACTATGAAAACATTAATAATTATACTATTATCCGCAATATTTGCTTTGAGTGCCACAGGCCAGGGTACCACAATTTGTAGTAATGAAGAAAACCAAAATGGTTTCTTTATCCGCAAATGTGTAATACTGCCTGAAAACACCTTTGGTGGCGGAGAAAATTCAGTAAAATCAGGAGTGCCTTTCCAATATCTGATTTGGTTTACCTTGCCTGAAAATGCAACTAATGTCGTAATTGAAGACATTGTGCCATCTGAACTCGAAATTTTGAATACCATACCTGCTGCAACAATCAATACTGCAACAAATACCGTAAGCTACGAAGTTCCTGAAGGCACTACCGGCAATACAGCACAATCCCTCGCGGTTAATGTAAAATTCTACCCGGGGATAACATGTAACGGAACCCTTGTTTTTAATGTAGCGCAAATAGAGGCAGATCAATTAAGCCAGCCTCTTGTAACGGACTCTTTAGCGGTTGAAGCTTATGCCGTAAACCCTTTTGCTTTTGATAAGCAATCAACGCTTCCCAAAGATCCGGTAACAAAGATTTACGGGGGCGTTGTTGGCCAGCCTGTAACCTACCTGCTCAAAATTCATAAACCATCTGGCTATTACTATAGTGATATCGGGCAGCAAAACCTGGATTATATTTATATTTATGATATTATTCCGGCTGAAGCTGTTCTTGTGGAACCTGTTGTGTGTAATGATCAGATTGTTGATGCCTCTTTAGAAAATGGATCAATAAAACTGGATTGCAGCAGCTTTACATTGTTAGGCGCTCAAATGACACCCCAGTTGCTTTGTAAACTGCAAATTAACTATCCGGAGGAGCACTTCCCATTGGATACAATCATCGAAAATGAGGCCTATTATACCGGCAAATCCTGCGGGGAGATTGATTCGGTACCAAGCAATAAAATTCAGGTGCATTTAGGGGAGGCTGCCCCGGGCGGCTCTGCCAATAAAATCGTAAAGGTAATTAACCCTGTTTCAGGATGTGTTGGGAACTATTGGTTGTATGTATATAATAATGGAAATGTACCATTGGATAATTACATCATCGAAGACTTATTCCCGGAGGAAGTAGAAATTCAACTGATAGAAATGTTTAGATCAAATATTGATGCAGATGTTCCGCTTACTTTGACGATAGGACAAGATCAAATTGAATTTGGATCCTTACCCAATAGAACAATCCTGTATTCCATTCAGCAAGGGGTGCCAATACTACCGGGTACATCCATCAATATTCTACGGGGTAATACAGATAAACCAATCCCGCTGGATTCGTATTGCAGGTACCGGATCGAATTTTTGATATCTGATAATCCTATTTTGCCCACTGGTTATGAAGTGGCCAATGAAGCAACATTTACCTTTACATACAATCAGGAACCAATAGACATTATAACATCTGAAGTGTCTTTTGAAATTGAAGATTTTCAACCTAAGGTTTGTTTGTACAAAAATGTTTGCAATCCTCAAAACTCTTACATGTATGGCGACATTGTTCGTTACAGGTTTACTATGCAAAACAATGGCAGTGCCAATCTTGATGGGGCGATTATAGAGGATTTATTGAACAGTAGCCTGGAATATCTTGGGAATGAATCGTATTATTCTTCTAATCTTGTTAATCCAGACTGTGGCACCGGTGTTGAACTTCCTCCGGGCACTTCTCTGTGGGCTGGTTTAGAAACCGAACATAGCCAAAACAATTTGAAATGGACAGGGATAGAAATTGATCCATATTGTGAACAGACAAATATTTGGTTGGGTAATGGTTGTGATCCGCCCGGAATAACTTATTATTTTATCGAATTCGATACTAAGGTTAAACAAAATGCACCCGCTGGATCCATATCCAATTTCTTTACAATGAGTGAAGGGGGGCTTTTATCAATGGCGGAATCCACAGAGGCAAATATTGTCATTAATAACGTTTTTGGTGCTAATGCTGAAAAATTCATCAGCAAAGATAATGGAACGAGCTGGCACAAAACTTTAGATGTCAATCAAAATGATGAGCTTATGTTCAGGCTGCAGTTTACCAATAATTCAAATTATCCTGTTACAGAAATCGTTTTAATGGATTTGCTACCCATGAACTACAACCCTGCAGAAGACAAAATGATTCTTGACCGAAGCAGCAATCGGGGCAGTCAGTTTGGTTTAGAATATTTTAACTCAAACCTTCCGGGAATCAGCACAAATCCACCTGCGGGTTTTAACCTGCCGGTTGTTTCGGTTGATAATGAAAACAATATTTGCACACCCGAACTCCTTTACAACCCTGGGTTATGCAATACACCTTCATGGCTCAATAGTCAGGGCAAAAACGTGAAATTTGATTTTGGCAGCGATAACATTTTACCACCTGGCGGGCAATTAAAATGCGACTTTAAAGTGGATATACCTGAAAATACATCATCAGGATTAATGGCATGTAACAGTTTTGCGGTTCGCTCCAAAGGAATTTTAACATTAGGTAACGAAACTGTTATTATCGATAACATCGCGTCAGAATCGGATGTCGCTTGTTTGAATTATTCGTTTGAACCGGCCAATGAAGTGCTGTGTGAGAACCCTGTGTTTTTGTGGATCGAACATGCCGGAGGTTCAAAAAATTATATTGATTATGCCTGGGGAAATGCTATTGTAACTGATGCAAATAAAAATATTTACACAACAGGTGCTTACGAAGGTACAGTTGTTTTTCCCAATGGGGAGGTGCTTTCATCAGGAACTGCCGAAAGTAAGATTTTCGTAGCGAAGCAAAATGAAACCGGCGATTTTTTATGGATTACTGATCTTGGTGAAGTTGGTGTTAATGAGGGCAGGGCGATTGCAATTTCAACGTCCGGTGACATTTACATAACCGGGATAAAAACATTTGTTGAATATTATTCTCAGGAATTGGTAGCCGAGGCTTTTGTTGCTAAATTGGACGGGGAAGAGGGAACTTTGCTCGCAACTACGGCAACAGATTTTTCTTACTGGCCAAGTGCTGGCAACGATATCGTTCTTGATGCAGATGACAATGTTTTCATAACCGGGTACGAATGTATGTGGCTCAAATCTGATGAGCCGCAAAAATCTTCATCCTATTGCGGCTGGGATGATGTGCTATTAAAAAGATTCGATAAAGACCTCAACATGATTGTAACTCCGGAAACCGGATGTTTTGGCGGCAATGGTGTTGATGCCGGAAACGGGATTGCTCTTGATCTTAACGGAAATATTTATATATCAGGCTTTTTCGAACAAACTGTGAACTTTAATCCGGACTGGTTTGGAACCCATGTTTATAAAACATCAGTTGGAGGGCGCGACATTTTCATCCTAAAACTGAGCCCGGATATGGAATTCTTATGGGTGGCAACAATGGGTGGTGAAGGCGATGATTGCGGCTCAGATATAGCGGCGGATGAATCCGGGGATATTTATATTACTGGCTTTGTATCTCTCTCATCATTTCCTGTTACCGGATTTGACATAAACCATAATCCTGTTGGAATAAGTGATGGCTTTGTTTCGAAGTGGTCTCCCTCCGGGACTTGCTTATGGACTAAGTTTAGTGAAACTGAAAACCCGGACGATTTCAGCAAAGGTTATTCAATCGAAATTGGCCCGGATCAGGAAAAGGTCTTTAGCACAGGCCTTTTTGGCGGGACTGTTAATTTCAACCTGGACTATCCTGCCCCGGTAACAGCTTCGTATCAGGATATGTTTCTTTTAAAACTTGAAACCAATACCGGGAATTATATTTCAAATATGCTAAATGAGGGTTTGGCTGATAATTGTATTGATCCCGGACAACACTCAATTGCTGTGGATAACAATGGATGTTTATATACAACAGGAAGGTTTATTGAAACAGATTTTGATCCGATGAATGGTTATAACCTTTCAGCAACAGGAATGTGCGATGTTTTCGTACAAAAGTTATGTTGTTGCTGTCCCGGCGAGGAAGACTTTTTTGCCCGTTTAGCTCAAGGCTTCAAAGTTGAAATTGACAATGAAAATTGTAAGGTTACGGTAAGCCTGCATCAGTTTAACGCTTGTCATTGGATTGCTAATGATGGCCCAAGTTGGGGTGATGGTTCTATTATCCAGCCTGTGCTAACGCCTGCCAATAGAGAGTGGTCGCATTATTATAACCAATCCGGCGAATTTGAGATATGCACCACTGTTTACGAGTTAAGCGAAGATGGGGACGTCTGTTACTTTGGGCAAGTTTGCACAGTGGTTGAATTGTGGTGTTTGCCTTTTCTTTGTAAGGATACTACGATTTGCTGCTTAGACCTACCCATTCTACTATCGGGCGAAGCACCTGAAGGGAGTATATTCTCAGGAGATTTTGTAACAGAAGAAGATGGTGAATTTTACTTCAATCCCAATTGCGATGATTTCCCGGCACCTGTTCCTCCCGGCTATCCGGGGTACAGAAAGTTTCATGAAATTACCTACACTTATTCTGACCCATCAGGAAATCCGTATTCATGCAATTTTACAATTACAGTTGATTCTGATGAACCTCCAGGTCAGTATTGCACTGCTTTAGATACTGTATTATGTATAAGTTCAGCACCATTCTGGCACGGGTTTGTCTATATAGATCCTGCTGAGTTGGGTATTGATACGCATTACCTTAATTGCACTTTTTCAAATGCTTGTGGTGGATGGTCGTGGGCAACAATACCAGAATCTGCAAGAATAAAAGTTACAGTTGTTGAGAACGCTGCTTCCTTCATAATTCCAGACATAGCAGTTTGTGAAGGTGATGATGATTTTGTTTATTTTGGGACAATGATCAATGTAGGTGATTTGTACATTGGTAATAATACCAAGAGTGCCGAAGTTGAAATTTGTGGTGTAATAGTTACCGTTAATTTTAATGTTCATGTGACTGAGTGGGAGTGGTGTGTTCATCCTGAACCTTGGCCTATTCCTTATCCTTGGGATGTCATTTCATTGTGGTATCAACCTTATCCTCCAGCCATTTGGCCAATTTTTGAACCGGAAATATATAACAATCATCTTGAAGTGGTATTATCGATGAACGGCATCTTCTGGCCTTCCGGCGGCATCAACACCATTGGCAACTGGGACGTTTATCAGGGCTATAAAATTAAAATGAATGAACCGGGGTGGATTGAAGTCATTGGTGAAATCCCCGAAGACAAAACCATCAACCTCAATCCGGGAGCCAATTATATTCCGGTACTGAGTGCAGAGTACTATCCTGCCATGGACATTTTTGCCCAATTGGGCAGCGGGCTTATTTTTGCCTACGATCTAAGTTCAGAGTTGCTGTTCTGGCCGGATGGCGGTATTTATATGCTCGATGTGCTTGAACCGGGAAAAGGATACATTGTCGGAATGACACAGCCAGGCCAGGCCACTTACGATCCGCTTCTAAAAACGGATTTTAAAGACTATGTGCCCGTTAAGCCAAAGGTTTATGCAAATGCCCCCTGGAAAGTTGCCAAATCCGGTTCGCCCCACCTGATTTCTATCGACAGGTCAGCAGTGGCTGAATTTGAACCCGGCGACTTCATCGGTGTTTTCAATGCTGAGGGAATGTGTTCCGGAATGAGTCAAATTGATAAATCTGAAAGTAACCTGTTGCTGGTGGCTTATGGCAACGACTTCACCGAGAAAACAGCTACAGGTCTTGCCGTTGGTGAAGCCATGCAATTTAAGGTTTATCACGCTTCAACAATGGACGAAACCCATGCTGATGTAACTTTCGATGCTTCTATGCCCAACACGGGATTGTTCGCCGAAAACGGCCTGTCGAAGATCACGAAAATCAAAACCGGCGCTACTTCCGTGGGTGAAAATGTTCTGTCCAATATCCAAATCTACCCCAACCCATCTGATGGTACTTTCACCATCGAGGGTGTGAACTCAAAAGTCAATATCAAGATTGTAAATATCTTCGGTGAACAAATTTACTTTGGGGAACTTGAGTTGCCGTCAAAACTCGATCTCTCAACCCAGCCAAAGGGAATCTATTTCATCAGCATTGAAATGGATAATAAGACAAACTATAAAAAACTAATCATCAATTAGCAGAAACTTCACCCCCTCGGGTTAATCAAAAACTCCTGCCCTGCCACACAACATCGTGGTAGGGCAGGTTTGTTTGGGCTAGCCTGATGTAGTGCCGGTATTAGAGTTATCCGGTTGAGTTACCCGGTGGAGTCATCCGATGAATAATGCCGGGGATAATTGCTGTATTCAGAAGATTTTTACTGATTCTTGAACAGCATTCATCGGATGACTGGCTACGGTTTACTTCAATACTCGTTTTTAACTCTTTGCATCCTTCATTTTAACCTCTCCCCCGGCCTCCCGATTTTCGGGACAGGCTCTCTCCTAAATGAGAGGGGAACTCACTCGCCTGGGATTTTGGTTTTGATATCCCGGAAAATGACCACTTTTAATAACAATTAAAACACACCCTTAAGAGCTTCCGCTCCTTCCCCATTTAGGGGGAAGGCCGGGATGGGGGTTATTGCACCCCCAGCTTCTTTGCTGTTTGCAATAGAGTCATCCGATGAATAGCCCCGGAAAGAATTTCTGTTTTCCATAGTTCATCCCCAGTGTTTGAAAGCATTCATCCCGCAGGTGCGGGACTTGTTGGGGAATATGAATGGGGTGGAAATGCGCACATGGACACCCGAAAAGGCAAAAGGTATCGTGAAGGAGCTAATACAAAAAGCAGCACCGGGAGGCGGTTTTATTCTATCAGACAATCATGGCGAAATTCCTTACCAGGTTGGTGATGAAACCCTGCTTGCAATAGCTGAAGCTGTGAAAGAATACGAAACCTATCCAATTGCAAAATAACTATAATATCATGGCCAAAAAGCTTGTTTTGTCGGTTTGTAATTTCATGTTACCGGAGATTTCTCATGTTATTAAAAATGGAGATTATCCTGATGTTGAGTTGTCGGGTTTTGTAGCAAACTGTTTAGTATTGAGAATAACCTGAGCACAACCGGAACCGCGAAGGAAAAAGGGACCGGTTTAGGACTCATTCTTTGCCGGGAGTTTGTTGAGAAACACGATGGTGAAAATTGGGCTGAGAGTACACCGGGGAAGGGAAGTGTTTTTTCTTTTACTTTGCCCGATAAATCTCACTAAGATATTTTAACAAAAATGGTATTAGAATCAACCTTTTAAAATTTTGTATAATGGCGCACAGTAAACCAAACACCCTTAAAATACATGCAAGCATAATTATTGCCGCAATTATTATTATCCTCGCCGGGGTGATGCAGGCCACATCGCTGGTAACACAAATATTACTGGCGCTTTTTATCAGCATTATATGTGCCCAGCCCGTACTTTGGCTGCAAAAGAAAAAAGTTCCGCAAGGTTTGGCTGTTGCAATTGTTGTTATTGGCATTATTGGCATTTTTACCGGATTTGGAAATCTCATCAGCAGGTCGCTGTCTTCATTTTCGCAAAACCTTCCCGAATACGAAAATAATCTGAACAGCATGAGTACATCAATTATCCAGTTTATAAAAGAAAAGGGTATTGATATTTCGAAAGATACCCTGGCCAGCATGCTCGATGCTTCAAAGGTGATGAATATTACTGCCGGGTTTTTAGGACAATTGGGGGGACTTATGGGAAATACCTTCACCGTGTTTTTTCTTGCCCTTTTCCTTTTGCTCGAACTCGACAGCATTGCCACTAAAATTCAGGCTGTTGTTAAAGGTTCGGAAGATTCCATTGATTACCTGAATAAAATCGGTAAAAGTATCCGCCATTACCTTTCCATAAAAACGGTTACAAGTATAATGACCGGAATTTTGATATGGCTCAGCCTTACCATTATTGGTGTGGATTATGCCATTATCTGGGGATTAATTGCTTTTCTGCTCAACTATATCCCAAACATCGGATCCATCATTGCCGCCATTCCGGCAGTATTGTTTTCTGCAATTCAACTGGGGTTTGGCGGGGTTATCTGGACTTCCATAGTTTTTGTAGCAGTGAATATGTTTATCGGTAATGCCGTTGAACCCAAAATGATGGGTCGGGGCATGGGGCTTTCTACCTTTGTAGTTTTCTTCTCCCTTATTTTCTGGGGTTTCATCATGGGAACCGTGGGTATGTTTTTATCCGTTCCGCTTACCATGACTATTAAAATAATTCTGGAACAAAATAAAAACACAAGATGGCTTGCAATTATCTTAGGAACTGAGGCTGATGCGCAGGCTGTGTTGGATGAGGCGGATTGAACTCATAAAACATGGCTCATAAAACATGGCTCATATTTTATGAGCCATGTTTTATGATATTATAATACCTTTGTCGAAAATTTAAGTTATGAATCCATTTACATTAAAGTACAATCCTGAATATTTTTGCGACAGGGAAAACGAAATCCTCCGCCTAAATGATAATATTTCCAATGGTTTAAACACGCTGGTTCACAGTCCACGCCGATTAGGAAAGAGTGCAATGATAAGGCACTTATTTTTTCAATTAGAAAAAGAAAAATCTTACGAAACTGTTTATGTTGACCTGTTTGCTACTCAAAACCTCGATGATTTTACTAAAGCTCTTGGCGAAACCATCTTACAAAAGTATCATTCAAGAAACATTGTTTCAGGGATAAAGAATCTGTTTAAGGGCATCCACGCATCAATTACCTTTTCAGTGGATGGCACTCCAAAACTTGACCTGGGGCTTGGCGAGGGGCAGGTTCAGTCGGGTATTTCCCAGCTTTTTGATTACCTGGAGCAAAGAAAAAAACCTGTAGTGGTTGCCTTTGATGAGTTTCAGGAAATTGCAACTTATCCCGAAAAAGCTGAAGCGGTATTACGAACCTTGATCCAAAACCTGAAAAATGTTACTTTCATTTATTCAGGCAGCTCCAACCATATTCTTCAAAATATGTTTTATAGTGCAAAGCAGCCATTTTACCAAAGTAGCGAAAGCCTGGTGATAGATAAAATAAATCATGATAAATACAGCGAATTTATCGGCGCATGTTTTGAAAAATTCGATAAGAAAATATCAAATCCTGCAATTGAACACATTTTGGAATTTACCGAAACTCATACCTACTATACCCACGTAATTTGCAACCAGGCCTTTTATAAATCAGGCGCTTACCTGGACACGGATGAGGCTATGGAGATAACGAATAACTACATCGAAACACGAAAAGTTGACTATTCCAATATTTATCATTTACTCCCCAATAATCAAAGAAATTTATTAAAAGCCATTGCCAAAGAGGGTTTTGTTCAGAAGCCTTCGGCTGTAGATTTTCTGATGAAGCACAAGCTCCCCTCCAGTTCTTCAACCCTCCAGGCGCTCCATGCACTGGCGGAAAAAGAAATGATATACCTAAGCATGGAAGGATACAAATGTTATGATATTTTTTTTAGGAGATTTCTTGAAAGGTATTTTTAACCCGGAAATTTCTACTACTGAGTATTGCTCGTCTTTTTGGTAATTTTTCCCGCAGATTTCGCTGATTAGCGCAGATTTTATATGCACTAATTAACGAAACTATCCTTGTCGGCAGCAAATCATATTTTATGATATTTTCATCCATTATTACCTCTCTATCATCACAGCCTTTTGGTGGTCGCCTTTGTCGATAATTTTAAAAAACCTGTAAATCTCATCGTAGTGGTCTTTTGAAAAAGTCCCGCCTTTTACCACAAGCTTACGATTCACGAACAAACTTTCGTTAATGGTGTCGAAGCTAATTGAGTAGCTTCCCATCAGGCAGGAATCGGAAAAATCCTCAGGCATATATTCAACCTTGTATGTTTTTGGCAAAGCAATCTGTAGGCTGTCGATGTCGGTATATCCTTTCTCAACAAAAATATCGTGCTCCCGTTCAGGTCTTTTTGTAATTCCCGAGGTATATTTATTAAAAATATTGGGTTCCAGCATCAATCGCTTTCCAACGGAAGTTGCATAACTTGTAGCACTAATGCTCAAGGTAAGGCTGTTTTGGTAATCATCCACCAATGTATTCGAAAATTGATAGTTGTTGATTGAAACCTGGTCGGGCTGTAAATTTTTAAGTAACCAGTCTTTTTGCTCTTTGGTAGAAATATTCAATGAATGAAAAATCTTATCGCACGACAGGCCGTGGTAATTGAAAGTGGCATCACAACTCAAATCACCATCATCGTTAATTGCAGCAATTGCAGTAGTTATGGTAAGATTATCTGTTTCGGTATATCGGGGAGTATTCACAAGGCGGCCACCGTCATTAGTTATCAGAACGGCCTTGCGGTTTACGTTGCTTTTGCCGATATATCCGCACGGGATATTTTGGTTTGTACATTCAAGCCAGATGCTGTCGTTTTCCGCAGGCACGCACAATATCACGTGGTTGGTTTGGTTGATGGATGGAAACCCAGGAAACAATTCAGCCCGTTCTTTGCCATTTCCAATTTCGGCATAAAACGATTCTATTCCCGCCACCTTCAACAAGGCTTTTGTATAATTGGAAAGCGCTTTGCAATCGCCATATCCATTTTCGTTAACATCCTCCGCTGTCATGGGCTGAAATCCGCCGATGCCCATCGAGATATTCACGTAGCGGGTATTTTGCTGCATGTATTTATAAATTTTACTGATCCTGATCCTGATATCTTTATCTCCCTCAATCAGTTCAAGAATCTCAGCCCGGGTCTCCCCTGGAATTTCGTCCCTTTCAGCTAACAGTTCATTTACCCAGATGCCATAATGCTGCCAGTTATCAAAGTTGCCCTTGGTTCGCTCATATTCAAACGAAACCGGTGAGAGCATAATCCACGGCAGAAAACCCCTTTTCGGGGGCATGAATGGTTCTACTTCATAAGCCGGGACCGTATCGATAGACCACTTATATGATTTTTTCTTACCATCATCATTTTCCAAAAAATCAAAGCGGGCATTTTCGGCTTTATACGAAACGGGGAATTCCTTGTTAAAAACAACCTTCAAATCAGCCTTTTCAATTGAAACCCCTACCCTCGTTACCGGCATCCACAAATCAAAACCCACAAGGCCATCTATCAAAATTTCGTATTCATACTCCGCGGTATAAGGATATTGCTTTCGGATGGGTTTGAGCAATTTTACCCGGCTATCGCTGTAAAAGGTAAAATCAGGGTAACTGGCAAAATCGCTGATGTCATCTTTTTTTACCTTGTCAACCTCCAGCCCCAGGGCATTAAAATACTTACCACTTATGGATTTTACACTACGGTTATTGTTGTAGTGAAGGGCAAGCCAGGCATTGGTACGTCCGTTTTTATTCAAAACTGTGATGGCAAAATGTACTTTCATCACGGCCTTTCCTGCCGACAGACGATTTATTTCGGTATGATGAAAGCGTATTACGGCATCAGCATTTTGCAGCAAGGTGTCGGGAATAAACATGGCGGCCAAACCAAAATCCTGCGCCTGTGTACTGAAAAATACCGGGATCAGGTACAAAAACAACAACAACCGTTTAGCCATTCTGCTTATATTTTTTTAAGAACAATTTGTTCTTTGTGCTTGTCAACCACCAAATCGATAAGTTGCTTGAGGAATGGATATTGCTCGGGCAAAAAGAATACCTTATTTATCGAAAACACCGAGGTAATCTGCAATTTGTTGCCCAGCTGATTAATGCTGTACGCAAACTTTGCCGATCCGTCATCAAGTTTTATAATGGTGGGTTTTGGCAATTCTTCCACGGTGTATGCATCAGGAATTATAATAGCAACGCTTTGCATATCGGTCATGGGATATTCGAATTCGACGGGGTATTCGCGTATTTCAATTTTAAAAGGATTTTCTTCCCACCCATCCAGAAACATTGGCTCGAAGAAATATAAGTCGCCGGCACTTTCAAGTTTCCCTGAAATTTCAACATCCAGTTTTGCTTCCACATTTGAATAGAGGCTATCAATCCCTATTAGTTCGCTATTATTTATAACAAGCCCGTCAATATTGTCGAATTTTTGTTTTAGATAACTTTCTGCATCTGTTTCGCGGGCTGCTTTAAGTCGCTCCTCATACGCACTGTAGTTGCTGTAAGTATAATGCAGGTCGCCAATAAAATTTCCTTCTTCATCCAGCACAAGGTTGTATGAAGCCGACTTGCCAAAATCCCCGTTATGTAAATTAATCCACCCTGATTTTTTTTCATCCACTATCCACCCTTCATTATTCAAACAACGCGTAGGCAACAGATTCATTTCGGAAAGGGGTTCGGTGGCATCCAGCAGGTAGTGATTTTGCCCTTCAGTAAGCATTGCAATCACATAATTGAAACTGCTTAGCGAGGGATGCGAGGGATGGATCATTCCGTTTGCACGCGTACTAAGCAACACGGGGTAAGCTTCCAGACCCAGTTCGCGCAACAACACCACCAACGTAAGATTAATATCGGCACAATTGCCCGTTCCTGATTTATAGGCATCGCGTAAGGTGCTGCTTACATATTTACTGTGTGTCCCGTTCCATATAAATTTCTTTTTGATGATGTCAAAGGCATTTCTAATCAAATCGAGTGTATCGGAATACTGAGATTGTATCTGTTCAACTTCATCTTTTAAAAACCTTTCGCGCTTTAACTGGACGCCAAAGTCGCTGTTGGTTAAAAGTTTATGGTTTATGTTGTCCCAGTTTTGGGTATAACGATCCTCGGTTTGATTTGGGAATTTGGTCCAGGCCAGCTCAAAATCGACTTTCGAAATATAGTTTTGGGCTGTGGTAAGATAGGCTTCCAATGGAAAAGCCTGAATATCTTTTGCCACATAATCGAAGATGTTTTCATCATATTCGATGGTTTTCTGGCTCTTATTATGTCCTTTGCTAACCAGACCCATGTCTGAAGAAAGATAGGTGAGTGTAATAAAGTTGCGTTTAGTTTTTGTTGCTAAATCCACATGAAAATAGCCCCGCTGTGCCTGGTTGTAGTGGAAATATTCGGGTACAGCAAGATGATATTCGGTAAAGAGGGTGGGAATGGTGTGCTGAAATTGCCAGCTTTGGAGGTTGTACAAAAAATCGGATTTTACGGTATAATTAACCTCGATTACCGAACCGGCTTTTACCTGGGGCAGGGCGCATTTCAAAATATCCCGGTTTTCATTTTTTTCTTCGGAAATCATGTCGTTAAAGCGTAATTTAATATCATCAATTTTTTTCCCTTTTTTATTATAAGTGGCTGCCTTAAACTGCATAACCTCCTCTTTGTCGCCATCTGAATGATAAAGGGGAATCTCGATGTCAGCCCAATCAAATCCATTATCGTCAAGAATCTTTATCCTGTAATGCCTTTCAAAATGCATCTGGAAGCCTTTCTGTTGCCCTGTCATTTCACCCTCCCGAACTGTAGTAGTGGCATATTGAAAATAGGTTCGGCCAAAATCAAAAATAAAATAGGCATGGGCATTCGAATCGATGGGGCAAACTGTGGCTTCAATTTCCTGATCAGAAATTTTTCCAAATTTTGAGGGAGGTTTTTGACAATAACTCCACATTACTGTCAATAGTATGAACGATAGCGCAAACACTTTTTTTCGTTTCATTTTGTAAATTGGTTTTTGTAAAAAGACATACAAGCATAATAATTTATGCTGCAATATCAAGATTATTTTCTGAATAGAAAAATATTGGGGTAATTTTTATTTGTTTTAAATACTTGCGGATGGGCGGATGAAATTCGTGGATCGATCAATTCTTCTCCAAAAACAAAAGCCTTGAACCATCTCTGATTCAAGGCCTTTTGGTTTTTTACTGTTACCCGACCAGGACTCGAACCTGAACCGAGAGAACCAAAATCTCTTGTGCTGCCATTACACCATCGGGCAATCACTTTCCCCAAAACGGGAGCGCAAAGATAATACTTTTTGTTTTTTGCAAAAATTTTTTTTAAAATAATTCTATTTATTTTAACAAAAAAACCGGAAAAGTTCCGGTTTCTTAGCACATTTACATAAAATAGTGGGCATGGTTAATAGCCTGATTTAGCACATTCCGGCAATCATCTCACCGAATTTGCTCCGCTGCTTTAATGTAAATTTTAATTCTGTTCCTTCGGCAGTTACCAGATTGAGCCCGTTTCGTGAAAAAATTCCTTCGTTAAAATACAACACATCACGAATGGTTTTAGGTTCGATTTCCAAATCATACAATCCTGCATTTCCGTTCAAGCCCTTGAAATAAACACGCTGATTTGTAATGATGAGTTTTCCTGAAATTTTTTCGGTTGTTTCCAAAAGGAGGCTGCTATCGGTAGCTTTTACTACCATTTCGTTTGCTTTGAAATCAATTTTCATAAGGCTATAATTTTGTATTGCTGTAATTTCAATGAGTTATGCCAATGTTATCTTTTCAGTTGATAGCCGGCTTGTTATATTTTTAATCATTTCCACTTGTGTCCGGTTTTTAATATTGCCTTCCGATTATCAACACTGTTTATGTTTTATCAGACGCTAAACAAAGGGTTTTGTTACAACATTTTTTCAGTAACTATTATACTTCTGTTTTCAGAAAAGGTTACACGGTTTGGTTTTTTGTTGATGCTTAAACATGAATAAGCCTTTCATGCCGGGGTAAATGAAGTAATACTTGATGTTTCAGAACTTTCGTCTGGATTGTATTTTTACACTGTCAAAAGTGATTCACGGCGGATTACGAAAAAACTATGTGTGAAATAGAAATTATTGGGTATCCATGTTGCTGCAGCAGGTTAATCCAATAAGCCTCAATATTTTCATCCAGAATAATCATGCTTCAATAACTTCTTCATTTGCGATCACTTCGGCAGCATATTTAAAAGCTGCTAAAATTTGTGAACGGGTCAGGTTTGGATAGCTCTTGAGTAGATCATCTATTGAATAGCCGGATGATAGTTTTCGCATAATTAATTCAACGGTAATCCGGGTTCCTTTAATAGATGGCTTCCCCATCATAATTGAAGGGTCTCTAACAATATGGCCGGCGTAATTCATATTCTATGTATTTATTTATTAAACGCTTTGATGATAAAGATAATCAACAAATTTTGGTTTTAGGACAACCTTTTTTTGTTTTAGTACCTAATCTATAATATTCTGCCAAAAAATGGCAGAATATTATAGATTAGGTACTAATGCAAATACGAATACAAAAAAAGGGCAAAACCTCAACGGGTTGCCCTTATTTTGAAACTCTACAATAAATCTTATTAATGCGTGTCGATGAAGCGGGTGATATTTGGATTTGAGATTAATCCCGCACATGCGGTAATCGTCCGAAGGACTCCTTTGGAGGTGTTTTTAGATTTAGCTAAATATCACCAACATCTTATATCTGAAATCTAAAATCGTAAATTTTTCAAAATGCTACTTTAATGACAAACCCTATTTAATCACACCAAGCTCTTTGCCTACTTTGGTAAATGCGGCAATGGCTTTGTCGAGGTGTTTGGTTTCGTGGTCTGCCGAAAGCTGAACGCGGATACGTGCCTGGCCTTTTGGAACTACCGGATAGTAGAAACCGATTACATAAATGCCTTCTTCGAGAAGTTTGGCGGCCATATCCTGCGAAAGTTTTGCATCGTAAAGCATTACAGCGCAAATGGCAGATTTTGATGGCTTGATGTCAAATCCGGCGGCTTTCATTTTCTCGATAAAATAGGCCGAATTTGCATGGAGTTTATCCTGCAACTCGTTTGTTTCGGTCATCATGTTAAACATTTCGATACCTGCCTGAACGGCTGCCGGAATCAATGAGTTTGAGAACAAATATGGGCGTGAACGCTGACGCAGCATTTCAATGATTTCTTTGCGGCCCGTGGTAAAACCACCTATACCGCCACCAAATGCTTTCCCGAGGGTTCCGGTGATGATATCCACTTCGCCACGAACATTGAATAATTCGGTAACACCGCGTCCTGTTTCACCAACAACACCCGCTGAGTGACATTCGTCAACCATAACCATGGCATCATATTTTTTAGCGAGGGCTACAATTTTATCCACTGGAGCCACATTGCCATCCATCGAGAAAACGCCATCGGTAACGATGATTTTGAAACGTGCTATTTCGCTTGCTTTTTTCAACTGCTCTTCGAGGTCGGTCATATCCGCATTTTGATAGCGGAAACGCTGTGCTTTACAAAGTCTAACGCCATCGATAATGGAGGCGTGGTTTAGCGAATCGGAGATAATGGCATCTTCAGCACCTAAGATAGGTTCAAACAAACCGCCGTTTGCATCGAAACAAGCTGCATATAAAATGGTGTCTTCGGTTCCAAAAAATTCGGCAATCTTAGCTTCCAGGGTTTTGTGAATATCCTGAGCTCCGCAAATAAACCTAACTGACGACATACCGAATCCGCGTTCGTCAAGTGCTTCTTTTGCAGCTTTAACAAGCCGTGGGTTGTTTGAAAGTCCCAGGTAGTTGTTGGCGCAAAAATTTAAAACTGTTTGCCCTGTGGTGAGGCTGATTTCTGCTCCCTGGGGAGAGTTAATAATTCTTTCTCCTTTGTACAATCCGGCTTCCCTGATATCGGAAAGTTCTTTTTGTAAGTGTTCTTTAATTTTTCCGTACATATAAAATTTGATTTTTGTGTTGTAAAAAACGCTATTGTTTATTTGTTAACAGGCGGCAAATATAGTAGAATTGTTTTGGATAAATACCCATGAAAAATGGAATTGTAATTATTTAAAAGGCTGTTATAGAAAAAATTATATTTTTGCCGCCTTTACTGTTAAACTATTAACAAATCAAATAAAATCTTAAACGAAAATGAATAATATTCTTGTTATCGGGTCGGTTGGACAAATTGGTTCGGAATTGACCATGGAGTTGCGCAACAGGTATGGTAATGACCATGTGGTTGCAGGTTATCGCAAAACCAAACCTTCGCAGGTACTTGCCGAAAGCGGGCCCCTGGAAATTGTTGATGCCACCGACACTGAGCGCATTCACGAAGTTGTAAAAAAATATAACATCGACACCATTTACAACCTTGCAGCTTTGCTTTCGGCTGTTGCCGAAAAAAACCCACAGGCCGCATGGAATGTTGGTGTTAATGGTGTTTATAATGTTTTGGAAATTGCACGCGAACAAAACTGCGCGGTTTTCTTCCCCAGCTCTATTGGTGCATTTGGACTCAGCACACCACTCGACAATACACCACAGGATACCATCCAGCGTCCAGGAACTATGTATGGTGTAACCAAAGTTTCGGGTGAATTATTGAGCGATTATTACTACAAGCGTTTTGGTGTGGATACCCGTGGTGTACGTTATCCCGGAATTATTTCAAACCTCACACTTCCCGGTGGAGGTACTACTGATTATGCAGTAGAGATTTATTACGAAGCCATCAAATCGGGTAAATTTACCTGTCCGCTTCCAAAAGGAACTTTCCTGGATATGATGTACATGCCCGATGCTATTGATGCGGCCATTGATCTTATGGAAGCCGATCCTTCAAAACTCAAGCACCGCAACTGTTTCAACATTACAGCCATGAGTTTCGACCCGGAAATTGTTTATAATGCCATCAAGAAATATTATCCTGATTTTGTTATGGATTATGATGTGGATAAGGTAAAACAAGGCATAGCCGAATCGTGGCCCAACAAAATGGACGACACCGCTGCCCGTGAAGAGTGGGGCTGGAATCCAAAATGGGATCTCGACCGCATGACCCAGGATATGCTAAAAGTGATTAAAGAAAAGCACGAAAAAGGATTGATTTAATTTAAAGATTATTAGTCAGGGCTTGACTTTGAGTCAAACCCTGACTACGCGACATTAAAGCCACTCTATGCGGGGTGGCTTTTTCTATTAAAATTATTTTGTTTTTTTTAAAAATTGTTATATTTTTACGGCAAAATAAATATTGATGAGAACCTCGCTTCAAAATATCTTTATCCTGTTCATAAAAAGTTTCTGTTATGAAAGCGAAAAACTACCCCCCCCCCCGAGAACACATGCACTTTGAAAGCATAGCTGCTGTAAGTCGGTTTTATGCAGATTACAGCACATTTTTGTACAAGATAAAATACCAGCCATGTTGCACGACAAAACACATCTTTTGGCTGGGGAAGAATAAGTTTATTTGATGTTGCCGACTGCCAAAAAACTTGGTAGCGGTTTTACTTTCAAATTATCTTGTATTTAACAATACTCTTTTTATAGTATAATTTAAAACTAAAAAACATGAAATTATTTATAAAATTCATTTTCCTGGCGATAGCAATTTCAATGATGGCTATAGGATGTAAAAAAGAAAACCAAGAGATAATAAGTGTCAGCGAAATAAATACAAAACTTAAAGAGGCAGGAATGAGGTTTCTTTATTGTTTATACTACACAGATCCTTACACTGGTACACAATACGTATTGCCACTTTTTTGTGCTTGGCCTCCTAGTAATTGCCTACCGACTGTTGTAATCTATGGTAATGCACCTGAAGATTCAAATCCTAAACAAGTTGCAATTGAAAAGGCATTTGAAAATTTCACCACCGCCCTTGAAAACGGGAATGTTGAACAATTTTTTGAAACAGATCAATGTATTACATTGTTTCCAAAATTGAGAGAATTCCCAGATGTCCTTTCAGGAATAGTTAATTCTAAAATTTTTATACATCATGATGTTGGCGATGATGGTCTTGACTACTATATTTGTCTTCGTGCTTCAGTTGACTATTTATCAGACTGGCGTGGGCAGCAGGAATGTGTGTTTGTAATTGATAATCAAACTGATTAAACAACAAGGAAACCTGAGCAGTAGATTGTTGTTTACTGTTTTGGTTTCCTTTAAATATTTTGGGTTCTATGAGGTATTTCACTCCGCTGATAAGAGGATTCGTTGTTTTCATTCTATTCTCATGCAATAGAACTTCCTACAATCCTGAGGTAGCTTTCAATGTTCTATTAGAACAATCTATACCAAATTCCGATTGCACAAATTATTTATTTCCTATTAAGAATTTTGTTTCAAATAAAGTGGACAGCTCTACATATCCAGTTCTCTTTGAAGATATAATGTCAAAGCAAATGCTCAAATGTGAAATCTATAAAGATTCTGTTTACTTTCTACATACTGCAAATGTTGATTCTACAATCTGGCCTGTAAATAAATTGTATGCACCTCATGATTTCTTTTACTGTTTCAACCATAATACTTACAGTTTGAGCTATCAAAAATTTAAAGGCGCAGCAATACAGGCATACCAGCTTGATCAAAAATATGGTTTGATTAACCTGCTTTCAGGATATGAGGAGAATCGAATTTCATGCATCTTGATGGATAATGCAAGCAAAACAATCGGGTATGGGACAACAAAGGAAAGACTTGAATACTATCAAAAAGTAAAACCAATACTAATGATTAATATTTTGCCCGACAGTATCGAATACAGAGCATTTGGATATTGGCCCAAAGAATATGTGAATACCGGAAATACTTATGAGGATCCTTACGCAAAAGCTTGTTTTGGGTTTAAAACTGATGTTTGTGTTTCATTTGGTGCAGATCACAATTTGTATTTGTATAATGATACTGTCCTGCAATATTCAAAACAAAACAAAAGCAATTACATAAGTAATTTTGAACCATACCCGGATGATAAACAATTTGATATGTTGTATTTACGTGAGTACATGCAGAAGGAGCCAAAATATATGGATATTATTTACGATCCCTGGAAAAGATTGTATTATCGGATAGTAAAGCATCCTTTTTTGAATTCTACAACTGGGTCTAAAGTTGAAAGATTTTGGTCGGTCATCATAACTGACGATAGATTAAACACAATCGGAGAATGTAAATTAAGCATCCAATATGACTCAAATGTTTTCATTCCGACACCGTTTGGCATATTGCTTATGAAAGGAAATTTTCCAGACTCAAAAGAAAGAATTTTAACATTGATAAAAATATCGGCTCATGAATAAAAAATTTGCCTGGACTCTTTTCACCCTTTTATTGGTTGCCTTTTCCTGCTCGGATAGCTATGAAGGTGAGACACTGGTTTTTAATAAATATCTAGGCGATACTTTTGGGCTTGAAATTACGGATAGAAATCACACTTATTTAATTGAAAGTACTTTTCAATGCGCTGGATGTGTTGATAAAACATACCTATCAATACTAAATCATGCAAAGTCAAATCACAAACATTCAATTACAATTATCACATTTGATAATGGAAAGGTTTCGGAACAACTTAAAACCAAGTTATCAGTTCTTGTTGATGAAGATGCTAAATACGAATCTTTGGGTATCCCATTTGGAAATATTACGATCATAGAAACACAGGCAAAACGCATTAAATCTATTCGTTCAATCCAACTCCCCGAAATAGATTCAACAATACAAAGTTTGTTTCAATAGTGACATCCGCACATTGATATTGGGAGGTAAATTCAACTGGTTACGAAAGCCCAACAAAATGGACGACAGCTCCGCCCGCGAAGGGTGGGGCTGGAATCCGAAATGGGATCCCGACCATAAGACCCGGGATATGCTAAAAGTGATTAAAGAAAAGCATGAAAAAGGGTTGATTTAAATCGAGGAAACCTGTCAGGGTATGACTGGTTTTGATAGTCAGGGTATGACTGGTCTTGAAAGTCAGGGCTTGACTTTAAGTCAAACCCTGACTACAAAACAACAATCTTTCTCGGAAACAATTAACCGGGCGACTATAATAAAGGAAACCAACAAGCGGATCAACAGGGTTCGGATTGTTGGTTTTTTTTGTGCAAATCAAAACCGGAAACCAAGATCCTGAAATCAAAAAAAAGAGGCGGAAATGAGATCTTGCTTTTACTCGGTATAAAAAATCAAATTTAGCTTTTCGATTTATTCCCACTCATCTCTCATTTTCCTTTGCATTAATATGGGCTTTTCATCAAGCTTTAGAATGCCACAATATTTTTTCGCATTTATTGGCTTGGATACTTTCATTTTTGATATTCTGTCAAGGATTTCATAAATCACTTGAGGGTCAGAACCATGTTTTAATATTTGTACCATAAACATTTATATTTACCAGCAAAATTAGTTAAAAAAACCTACACGAGAAAAACAAAGAAAGTAACTGGAAAATGTATCAGATAATCAAAGAGCGAAGGGTTAAATGTACCTCTGGGTCAGAAGCCGATAATAAATTTTTCTCAAGTCGATAGCTCCGGTTTTTTTTGTAAAGCAAAAAATGGACGACACTGCTGCCCGCGAAGAGTGGGGCTGGAACCCGAAATGGGATCCCGACCATAAGACCCAGGATATGCTTAAAGTGATTAAAGAAAAGCATGAGAAGGGATTGATTTAATTACTCAACGAAGATACAGTCAGGGCTTGACTTTGAGTCAAACCCTGACTACGCGACATTAAAGCCACTCTATGCGGGGTGGCTTTTTCTATTAAAATTATTTTGTTTTTTTAAAAAATTGTGGCTCATTTCTAAGATACGGTTGAAAGTTTATAAGTAGACTTTGTTACCAATAGCTTCCATTTTATTTAAGTTAGATTTCCAGCTTCTTTTGGTTGGGCATCTGTATGTTCTCTCAGATTGATTT
>Ga0307990_1000289_pt1 | contig 48067 bp, 42 predicted proteins | sample EllFjometagen129_FD_203168 | JGI IMG/M metagenome (GOLD analysis project Ga0307990, IMG submission 203168) | Marine microbial communities from Ellis Fjord, Antarctic Ocean - #129 | ecosystem: Environmental > Aquatic > Marine > Unclassified | place: Southern Ocean | collected 2014-10-08
ATGCCTATCTTGAGAGAACAATAGCGAAAGCAAGAGCTATTGTTCAAAATTCTTAGGAATTAATTCGAGAATGAGATTGATCAAAGCAAGTCAAATGTCACCTAACCTAATTTTTAACTGCGCGGTTAGATAGAATCCGCGTGCAGCATATTTTTGATGAAGCAGGTGAAGCTCCGATGAAGGCGCTCCGATCGATTTTACTCATGACAAATCGGGTGAGATTAAACTGACCAAAAAACAGCAAGCCGAACTCCTGCGGCAAAAGGTTGATACAGTGGGCAAAATCGGCCAACCGGGCGAACAGGTTCAAAATGTCATTTCAGTGGGGAAAACTCTCTGAGGCAAATAGGTTATTCATCCTTTTGTGCCTTCACCCGTATCCTCACAGTCGTTCTTGATGTCGGCACTCTCACCATTGGCGCAGGTGCCTTTTTTCTTATTCGAGAAAGACAATTCTGAGGTAATTGAAATTTTCTTTTAAAAACAATTTCTCAAGTGAGAATCTGCCCGAAATTCCCTAAAAGTTCTTTCAGGGCATAGCACTGGCATAGCACCGCAAAAAAACCTGCAAAAATTGCAGAAGTCACCAAAAATCCCGCACCAAGGGCACAATAGGGGCACAAAACTAAAAAAGAGTTACAGACAAAAGCCTGTAACTCTTTGATTTTACTGGTAGCGGGGCGTGGATTTGAACCACGGACCTTCGGGTTATGAGCCCGACGAGCTACCAGACTGCTCCACCCCGCATCCGAAGGACTTCTATTTCAAGAAGTCAAAAAACGAGCTAATTCATAACCACTTGAATTTATTTTGTCAACACATTTGACGCGATGTTGTATGGAGCAGGAAGGAGCACTCCTGCCTACAGGATAATCATTGCATCGCCATAACTGAAGAATCTATATCCAGCGTTCACGGCCTTTTCGTAGGCAGAAAGAATCCTGCCCCTGCCTGCAAAGGCAGAAACTAATATCAACAATGAGGACTTCGGCAGATGGAAGTTGGTAATTAAGCAATCAACAACCTGGAAAGGACGACCAGGTAGAATATACAGGTCACATAATCCCTGAAAGGCATTTATCTCACCTGTACCGTTTACTGTTGCCTCTAAGGCCCTGACTGTAGTTGTGCCTACCGCAATAACCCGGCCGCCTTTCTTGCGGATGGAAATTATCTTTTCCACAGTACTCTCCGGTACTGAGATCCATTCATGGTGAATTTTGTGCTCACGTATGTCGGATGTCCTTACCGGAGCAAAGGTGCCGTAACCGACGTGGAGTGTTATCCAGGCAATATTAATACTCTTTTCCCTTGCAAGAAGTAATTGCTCTTCAGTAAAATGGAATCCTGCCGTAGGGGCGGCTACTGAACCTATCTCTCTGGCATAAATTGTTTGATATTGTTCTACATCAGAAGGAACCGGAGAACGTCTAATATATGGTGGAAGTGGAATATCTCCACAGGATTTTAAGGCTAATAACAGTTCACCCTGGTACATAAGCTTTACATCAACCTGGCCCGCGGAATTGACTTCCAGGACCTCTATCTCCAATGCGCCTTTTCCATGGATTTTTTGCCCCTGTCTTACCGGTTTTGAGCTGCGATAGAGGGCCTTGGCAAAGGCCACACCATTCCCACTTTCTCTCGGAAAATGAAGTAGAAAAAACTCTATTTTTCCCCCTGTTGATTTTATACAATTAAGTCGAGCTGGAAATACCTTGCTGTCATTGAGAACAAGACAGTCCCCCGGTTCCATGTAGTCTAGTAAGTCACGAAAGGTCCGATAGCTTACTTTGCCGGTATGCCGGTCGAGCACCATCAAGCGGGAAGACGACCGATCATTCAAAGGATATTGGGCGATCAGGTGAGGAGGCAAATTATAATCATATTCAACCAGGCTGAAATCTGCTATCATGAGAAAATATAGGTCCTTTGGGCAATATAGCATATCACTAGACCGACCAAGGTAGAAATAAGACCGACAAATCTCAAATAATCCGGATTCATTTTTTCAATTTGCCTCATAAGGGCCTGCATTTTTTCAGGAAAGGCAAAATAAGGAAGTCCTTCAACAACCATTAATAAACCTATCAAGGTCACAAAAAGTTTCATAATTATAGCAACTCCGACTTGATCTGGGTATTATGATAGGAAATCAAGATATGACTATTAGAAGTTGGTGGCGGTGCAGGGACTTGAACCCCGGACGCTGCGGATATGAGCCGCATGCTCTAACCTGCTGAGCTACACCGCCAAGTAGCGCGATACCTATTAACCATTTTGGAAAATGTGTCAAGGAGAAACTTATCCCCAAATGTTTAATACTTATTTCTTGTCGGTTATAATGGCATTCTTCACGACAAGTCAAAAGTGGTTTACACTTTGTTGATCTTGTATTTTGGTAGTGAAATTGGGGAAAACACTAAGGATGTAGATTCGTTACCTAATTTCGAATTTCGAATTTCCATTTTTGACAATTGTATAAGAATTTCCATTGTAGATTATTAGGAGAATTTTCATGCAGGAACTCATTACAAAAACCATTCTTACGGGAGTCACGGTTGTGACGGTCAGGTCCGGAGACAAAACAAACGGAATGACGGCAGCATGGGTCACACAGGTCTCTCTTAAGCCGGCGATGATTGCGGTATCTATTGCTCCTCAGCGTCATACTCACGGCCTGATCAAGGAGTCCGGTTACTTTTGCATTAACGCCCTGCCGGTGGAGTCAAAGGATGTGGCAAAACATTTCGGTTTTAAGAGTGGACGTAAAACCGACAAGTTCAAAGGGATGCGCTATACAAACGCCATAAAGGGCTCTCCGATTCTGGAATCGGCTTATGCCTATGTGGAATGTGAGGTAGTTCATACCTATGAGGCCGGAGACCATACCCTTTTCATCGGCTCAGTTATTGATAGCGCCGAGTTAAAGAAGGATGCCAATCCTCTCATCTTCAGGTGGAACGATTTCTTCGGCAAGAAATAATAATATTAAGAAAGAGATAAAAACAGATGCCTACAAATGCCCAGTCCCCCATTGCTCCGGAGCATCAGGGGAAAAATATTTTAGAAGAAATTTTATCCAGCCTTCCGCTTCAAGTCAGAAATACGTTACAGAAATTTTTGAGAGAAATATTAGCCGGAATAATAATAGTTGTTCTGGCTGTATCATTGTGGTTCGGCTACTCAGCTTACACAACCAGGCAAGAGAACCAGGCTGCTGCTGCTATGGGAACTGCAATACGGCAACAGGATCCTGCAAAAATGATCTCTTCCTTGGAAAAAGTGGTTCATAATCACAGCCACACGGTAGTCGGCAGGCACGCGCTGTTGCTTCTTGGAGCTGTTCAAAGGGACTCAGGACAGGTTGAAGCAGCAAAAAAAAGTTTTAACAGAGCTAAACAGGAGTTTTCTGAAGACAGCTTCCTGTATTACTCTGCTCTTATGGGCCTTGGCTATTTACAAGAAGAGGATGCAAAGCTGGATGAGGCCCGGCAGGCATACAAGTTTTCAAGTGAGACTCAACTGGGTTTTGAAACCATTGCCGCACTTGATTTTGCAAGAGTGTCCTCTGCCTTGGGGTACAATAACGAGGCCCTTGAGGCCTACAACAAGTATCTTTCCTTGAAGCCACAGTCATCGCAGCTTGATTTTGTACGCCACCAGGTAATGAAACTCTCTTCCGAGGACAAAAGGCCAGGGGAGGACATTGCCCTTGAAAAGAAAAATGGGGATTAAAATGCTCGCGCAGTGCTGAAGAGAAGAATACGTTGCTAATAATGCGATTGAGCTTATGTCTTCAAATCAAGAACTGACCCTCCGTGGTCGCATTGAGCGGGTTACATATGCGTCGCCTGATACGGGATTTGCTGTCCTCAGGGTACATCCTGCCAGAGGAGCAAGGTTCACAGCCATAGGCCATGTGCCTGAACTTTTGAATCAGGCCGGTCTGGAAGGCACGGAATTTCAGTTTTCCGGGGCCTGGACCGTCACCAAGTACGGCAGGCAGTTTGCTTTTTCGAGCTGTAATCTTATGGGAAGCGAACTGCTTTTCTTTTTGTCCAAGGTAGTGAAGGGCCTGGGTGAGAAGCTCGCTCTACAGCTCTTGGAACGTTACGGCGAGGAGGAGCTGTTACATATCCTGGAACACCGGCCGGATGAACTTCTCAAGGTCAAGGGGATAAAACAAAAGCGTCTTGCCCTTATAAAACAGTCCTGGCACAAGCACAGGAATCTAAGGGCACTTTCAGAGTATCTGACAGGACACGGCGGAAAGATAACGCCCAATCTCTTAATAAGGATATACAATCACTTTGGCGATCATGCACTTGAGACTGTAAAGAGTGACCCTTACAACTTAACTGAAGTCCGGGGCATAGGTTTTAAGACAGCAGACAGGATAGCCCTTGGACTAGGAATCAAGCCGGAGTCGCCTGAAAGGATCAGGGCCGCTGTCAGTCACGTACTTGTCGAGACTGCAGAGACTAAAGGCCACTCTTATCTTCCTGACGAGATCTTTATCCAGGAAGTAAAAGAGGTGCTTTCAACAGATGAAAAGGTTCCGGATGAATCCCTGATAAGGGGGGTGCTGAAACCCATGATCCTTGACGGCACCTTAGTACGGGATGACAAGGGGAAAATAGGTCTTGCCGCCTATCGCTATATGGAGGACTGGCTAAGGGACTTCTCTATTGCAAGATCAAAGGCGTGCAAAAGGCCGGTTATCCCTGTTGATGTAGTGAAGGAATTCCTTGATCATTATGAGGGGGCTGTCGGTATTGAATTTGCTCCTGAACAGCGGGAGATAGTATTACGGGTCGCCACCGAACCCAGGATGGTCTTTGGCCTTGCCGGTTATGCCGGCACAGGAAAGACCACTGTCTGCCGGGTCGTGCTGGATCTTCTCTCAAGGCACTATGCCGACCGGGATAATATAGTCTGTTGCGCCTTTACCGGCATGGCCTCAGCAAGACTCAGAAAGGCTACCGGATACAATGCCCTGACGATTCATAGCCTCCTCAAGTACAAAGGCGAAGGGAGATTCGAGCACGGGCCGGAAAATCCATTATCTCACAAGGTGGTTGTCCTGGATGAGGCATCCATGGTGAGCCTGCCCCTTTTCTATCGCCTTGCCAAAGCACTGAAGCCCACGACTTTGTTGTTGATGGTGGGAGACCCGGCACAACTCCCTCCGATAGGAGCAGGGAACGTCTTTGGAGACATATTGGCCGCAGGACTTATATCTGCAGTGCACCTCACCCGGATCTACCGCCAGAGTGAAGGGAGTGTGCTTACCCTTTTTGCCAACGAAATTCGTCAGGGGAAGGTCCCTAAGGGAGTTGAGGCACCGGGGTGGCGAGATTTTGCCTTTGAGAAGGTAGAACGTCATAATATCTATGTACTGAAGAAAGACCGGACAGAAAAAGAACTAAAACTCCTGAGAGAAGAAAATAATCAGGCCATCCTTGATCGTGTCCTTGAGCTTGCCAAGGAATATAAGGGACGTCTCAGCCACCCTGTATGGGACTTTCAGGTACTCACCCCGATGAGAATAGGTCAATTGGGTACGGAGATATTAAATACAAACCTTCAGGACATCCTTAATCATGGAAGCGGTGGTGTGACCAAGGCGGGCATAACAATAAGGGAAGGTGATAAGGTAGTTCATCTCCAGAACAGGGACATGCAGGTAATGGCCTGGGCCAAGTTCATAAAACAGGGGAAAAAGTTCGAGTCTGAAGAGTTCAGGCGGGTCTTTAATGGGCACGTTGGCCTTATCTCAAAGATTGATCCTGAGACTGAGCAGTTTTATGTTGTCTATCCGGAAAGGATAGTTGTTGCATACTATTTTGATCATCTCGGGGATATAGTTGAGTTGGCTTATGCCCTCACAGTCCACAAGGCGCAGGGAAGCCAGTATCGTATTGTAGTCATTCCCCTTACTAATTCACACTTTATAATGCTCAATAACAAATGGTTCTATACAGCTATAACCAGGGCTGAAGAAAAAGTGTACTTGATCGGCCAGAGGTATGCCTTGAGACGGGCCTGCACCAACATGGAGGGAGTTAAACGCCGGACCTGGCTGGGGTTGCATTATACGCAAACAAATTCTCTCACCATCAATCCCTCTCTCACCGCTCCTACAAGGTAAAGCGAGCCTGCCACGCAGAGCAGATCCTCCTTGCCGCAGTTTGAAAGCGCTTTATTCAGGGCCTTTTGCCAATCTTGTTCCAGAATCACATCTTTCTGGATATCCTTCCCTCTCCACCTTTCTAATGTGACCGGCACCCTGGGGCCAGGGGGCTCCGTGATGATGATTTGCCCGAACAGAGACGATATCTGCCTGAGCATGGCTACAAAGTCCTTGTCTCCACCCTCATCAGAACAGGCCCACAGGAGAGTATGGAAGTTCCTGCCCTTGTCTTCTGGAATCGTGTTTAACCGGCCAAGAAGGTCTTTGAGTGACCGCATTCCACCTAAGTTATGTGCCCCATCAAGCAGCACCCTGCAACTTCCCTCCAGCAGTTCCCCGCGACCCGGCCAATAGACGTCTCTGCATCCATTTCTGACTGCTGTATCTGTGATTCTGAATTCTTGCTCTATCAACCTCTCACAGGCCGCTATTGCAAGGCCGGCGTTTGCGGCCTGATGCGATCCCTTCAGGGCCAGATCCAATCGGTTGATTTTGAGAAATTCCCCTTTATAGTCGATTCCCGAATTCCCATGCTCTTTAATATCAAAGTCACGGCCAAGCTCCCAAACCGGGGCATTTAGCTCAAGACATCTGTCCAATATCACAGAAAGAGCAGGTTGTTTTCTGACCCCTGTGATCACCGGTACACCCTTCTTGATGATGCCCGCCTTTTCCCAGGCTATTTCAGGAATACTGCTACCCAGAAAGGCCTGGTGCTCCAGGGAGACATTTGTAATAACAGAGACCATCGGAGTGATTATGTTAGTGGCGTCCAACCTGCCTCCGAGACCGGTCTCAAAAATTACCAGGTCAGCTCCATGCTCTGCAAACCAGACCATTGCTATTGCAGTAGTGAACTCGAAATAGCTGAGTTCATAACCCCTTTCCAGGAAATTCCCGATTCTCCATATCTGTTCACTTAGTTCCTCCTCGGAAATCATGACATCTCCTATCCTGAATCTCTCCCTTAGGGATGATAGGTGGGGTGACGTATAGAGACCTGTCCTGTATCCGGCTGCATGTAAAATACTTGCAATAATAGCGCTTACAGAGCCTTTTCCGTTTGTTCCTGCCACATGGAGACACGGATAGTTTTTTTCTGGATTGCCAAATGCATTCAATATGCTGGTCATTCGCTCAAGGCCCAGACGAAAACCATGGAACTGGAACTTATCCAGATAGGCTAGAGCAGCTTTGAAATTGTGTTTGTGTGAAGGCATGGCTTTTCCGCCGGGTTACCGGGCGACTCAGGATATTTGATATGTATTTGTGGTATCCTTCACGACAAGTCAAAAGTAGTTTACACTTTGTTGATCTTGTATTTTGGCAGTAAAATTGGAAACTGGAAATTGGGAAAAACACAAAGATGTAAATATATTACCTAATTTCGAATTTCCAGTTTCGACATGGGCATTCAATTCGATAATACACGCTTTTTCGAAAAAAGTGTAAACTGGTGAATGAAGGATGCCATTAAATGATTCGTCTATATATTAACATACTTGCAGTATGTCTGCTCTCAGCATGCCAGCCACCCTTTATGGATTCATCTCTTGGTAAATCAGGTTGCAGACGATGTCACAGCGTGGAGTTGGACCCTGCCCATGATATTGGCTGCATTGCCTGTCATCACGGGATACCTGAAGGTTATACCCGCGCTCAGGCCCATAATGGCTTGATTCCCATGCCATCCCACCCGACCCGCATGGTCGGCGCCTGTGGAAGATGTCATGCCCGGGAGGTGACTGCAGCCTGCTCTTCCAGTCATTTTACCCTGTCAGGTATGATTAGGGCGGTTTGGTCTGGTTTTTTCCCTGGTGAGCAGGTGCCTAGTCTGCTGGAATTGCCCATAGAAGAGCCTCCTTGTTCAAAAAAGGGACTTGTTTCGGATATGCTCAGGAGGAGGTGCCTTCGCTGCCACGTTTATTACCAGGGCGACGATTACATGGGCACTACTCGCGGGACCGGCTGTGCCGCATGTCATCTGAGTATCAAGGCCGAAGGGCCTTTGGATCACAGATTCCGTGGGAAAGTCCCGGATATTCGGTGCCTTTCCTGCCACTATGGAAATTTCGTTGGTTGGGACTACTACGGACGATTTGAGATGGACTATGAAGATGATTTTCGTGTACCCCTGATTAAAGGTGAGCACATTCAAAGGCCCTATGGCATGGAGTGGCATGATATGACCTCTGATGTACACAGGACGGCAGGTATGGGGTGTACGGACTGCCATCATTCAGGACCGTGCGGGGGCAAGGAGCGGGATATAAAATGTTTGGACTGCCACATGGAAGATAAAACAGGACCTTATCCAGGACCGCCCATGAACCAGAAACGTATTGGTCACAGGCCAGAAGACTTAGACCTTGTTGCCTGTGCTGTTTGCCACGCGGTATGGGCTGTCCAGGACCGGGGAAGGTCTCTGATCAGAGAGGATTTTCCGGATTATGATGATTGGAGTTACCTGGCGATCCAGGGCAGCAGTGAGGTCGAGGCCACTGTGAAGGCCTGTGTTAATTTGCCATATGAAGACTGGATTATACCCCGGATGCTTGACAAGATAACCGGCGAGTACCGGCAGGGTCTATGGTTTGAAAGTTTTACTGAGAGACGTTGGGGCCTTGTAGAATTGGGGGAGGATGCCCGCGGGCGTCTTACTGTTATTCGTCCTATTCTGGATCTTTCTCTGACTTATGTCGATTTTAGCGGTGTGGTGCGTTTTGATAATCTGCGGCCAAAAATTATAAATGACAATATGGGTTCCGTGAATGATAGCCGCCCCGACATTTCGCCTTTATGGCTTCCTTATTCTCCACATACCATAGGTCCAGCCGATGCCTTCAGGACTATTTATGTGCGCTCCTGGTTAAATGGACTATTGAATTAGGAGCAGACCATGGCTAAAGTGAATCACTCACTTTTTTGGAAAGGATGAATCACATCATGGATATTGAAATAGAGCTTCTGCCCGAATCAGAACGAAAAGATCTTCCCTCTTCTTCTAACCTGAGTTTCGGCAAACACTTTTCAGACCACATGTTTTTAATGGGTTATAAAGCAGACACCGGCTGGCATAACGCCAGGATAGTGCCCTATGGTAACTTTTCTCTTGATCCGGCCTCAGCGTGTCTGCATTATGGCCAGGCCATATTTGAAGGACTCAAGGCCTACCGTGGAAAGGATGACAAAATAAGGCTATTCAGAGCCGTGGAAAATATGGACCGGCTGAATCATTCAGCCTGGCGTATGTGTATGCCTCAAGTGGACAAGGATGAACTCCTTCAAGCCATCAAGACACTCATTCAGATAGAGAAACGCTGGGTGCCTGGGGCCAAGGGCACATCTCTTTATGCGCGGCCGTTCATGATCGCTACTGAGGCCTTTTTGGGGGTGCGTCCTGCCAAAGAATATTTACTGTCAGTAATATTGAGTCCGGTGGGGGCCTACTATGTTGAGGGATTTAATCCCGTAAAGATCTTTGTGACAGACAAGTATGTGAGGGCAGTCTCAGGGGGCGTGGGAGAGGCCAAAACTGCCGGCAACTATGCTGCAAGCCTCATGGCCTCTGAGAAAGCGAAAGAACTTGGTTTTACCCAGGTTCTGTGGCTTGATGCGGCAGAACGACGTTATGTAGAAGAAGTCGGGACGATGAACATCTTCTTTTTTCTGGAAGACGCCATTGTCACACCCGAGCTAAGCGGGAGCATATTACCCGGTATTACCAGGGATTCAGTGTTGCGCCTTGCCCGGGGCTGGGGGCTCAAAGTCGAAGAGCGGCCGATTACGATTAATGAGGTCCTTGAAAAGGCAAAGAACAAGGCCCTTAAGGAATGCTTTGGAACCGGCACAGCCGCAGTCATTTCGCCTGTAGGTGCCCTATATTATAAAGGTGAAAACTACTCCGTTAACGGAGGCAAGACCGGAGATCTGGCCCAGAGGTTCTTTGATGAGATTACGGGTTTGCAGTATGGGGAGAGAGAGGATGCGTACGGCTGGATGGATATAATTTAGGCCCTGCGGCCTTCATGGCTGTCTCTATATAGCCCTGCACCAGCTCATCCATGAGTTCCCGGACTGAGACCATTTTGTTTACCCGCCATACGTTTGAGCCGCAAAAGACAAAGCCTGATTTAATATTCCCTCTCTGGGCATTTATAAGGGCCATACCGATGCAATAAGGTGTGTCCGGGTAATTACAGGTTTTGATACATTTGCATACGCATCGATGAGGTCTTTTTTCCCCTGCTTTGGCCTTTTCAATAAATTTACCCTTAAGGGCCCTTCCGGGCATGCCCACAGGGCTGTTGATTATGGTGACATCTTCCTTTTTTGCGTTGATGTAGGCCTGCTTAAACTTATCAGAGGCATCACATTCATAAGTGGCCACAAAACGCGTTCCCATCTGTACGCCGGCGGCCCCCATCTGGATAAATTTGTAGATGTCTTCGCCTGTATATATCCCGCCGGCTGCAATTACGGGTATAGCCCGCCCGCCCTTCTGCTCAAAGGGTTTTACTGCCTTAATGACTTGGGGTACAAGATTTTCAATATAGTTTTCAGGGGAATCGATATCTTCTGCTTTAAATCCGAGGTGTCCTCCTGCCTTGGGGCCTTCAACAACAATGGCATCAGGGAGACGGGAAAAATGCAAATTCCACCTGCGGCAGATAATCCTGGCCGCCCGCCCTGAAGAGACAATTGGGACAAGCTTTGTGTTACAGCCTTCAGGTAAAAACCCGGGGAGCCCAAGGGGGAGCCCCGCTCCGCTGATGATAAGATCCGCCCCTGCCTTTGCCGCAACGCGGACAGTCTCCCCATAGTCATTAAGGGCAACCATGATGTTGACACCAATTATGCCATTGGGGGCCGCTTTCTTGGCTAAGCGGATTTGTTTTTCCAGGGCTCGATAGGTGGCACCTCGAGGGTCTTTGTGAAAGTCCGTTTCGTTCATGCCAATAAGGACCGATGCTATAACGCCTATACCTCCAGCCCTGGCTACTGCAGAGGCCAGCCCTGCCATAGAGATACCAACACCCATGCCTCCCTGAATAATGGGAATAGGTGCGGTCAAATTGCCTATAGCCAATGGAGGTGGAGCATAAGTGGCTCTTTCAGTCATGGTTGCCATTTTTAGTCTTCTTGACAAAGGGCGTCAAGTAAATGAGAGTCTGCTTGTCAATTTATGTTTTCTTGACAAGGCATAATACGCATGATATCGATATCTCTCGTCTGATTTGATTGGTCGGTTTTCAAAAAGGGCCGTTAACTCAGTTGGCAGAGTATCTGCCTTTTAAGCAGAGAGTCGCTGGTTCGAATCCAGCACGGCCTACCAGAGTCCCCGTCGTCTAGCCAGGTCAAGGACACCGGCCTTTCACGCCGGCAGCACCGGTTCAAATCCGGTCGGGGACGCCATGCAATATTAAGGGATTACAGACTATCAGTAATCCCTTTTTTTTGTTTATAATTCCGATGAAAACATCACATCTGCGGCGTTGACTCAATTTTATTGTCGTGGCGATATACTGCTAATTACGCATCATTCCTCAAATTTCGCAATTTTCCAATATTTAAAAAAACAGAGAATACCAAGGTATTCGATGTACAGGACTTGAAGGTAGAGACATTTCCAGAGTACAATAGGTTTCGGTAAGCGTTCACAGGGCACCGCATCTGCTTTGTTGTCGGGCACTTGAAGTACAGGGAGTACGTCTACGTACCCTCCGCCTCGCATCTGCAGCACCCTGTAAACACTTACAGTTCGGTGAGTTGCGGTAAAACGGGCGTTGTAACCCAGTGAACGGTTACAAATTTTGTTTGTAGATGAAAATATCAAAAAGTACAGGTAAAAATTTTATGGAGAACAAAGATTTATTGTTGATTGATGAGGATATTGATTCTATCCTTCCTGCTGCCAAGGATGTTATTGAAATTGAGATGGCAGGGATCAAGCGGGTTAGAGACCATCTGGACGAGGGCTTTGTAAAGGCCATTAAACTGCTGCTTAAAACAAAAGGCCGGGTAGTAGTAACAGGAATAGGTAAATCCGGACTTGTTGGCAGAAAGATTACCGCTACCTTGGCCAGCACAGGTACTCCTTCTATGTTTCTCCATCCGGTAGAGGCCATGCACGGTGATCTAGGCATGGTTACCAAAGATGATATCATAATTGCCCTCTCAAATAGCGGCGAGACCCAGGAACTCAAGGATTTAATACCTGCTTTCAAAAACAGGGGAATTCCTGTAATCGCCTTAACCGGCAATAGAGAGTCAACCCTTGCCAGGATCAGCGAGGCAATGATCGACACAGGGGTTGAAAGAGAGGCCTGCGCTCTCGGGCTGGCCCCTACTGCCAGCACTACTGCAACTCTTGCTGCCGGTGATGCTTTGGCAGTGGTACTCCTTAATATGCGACGATTCAATGAAGAAGATTTCAGGAAAAATCATCCTGCCGGAACCCTGGGTGACAGGCTTAGAGTCCATGTGCGAGAGGTGATGATTACCGGGACTGATATCCCGCTTGCGCGACCGGGGACTGGCATGCCCGAAATACTTAAGGAAATGGACCTCAGGCGCTTGGGTTCGGTATTGGTACTTGACGGCGAGGAATCAGTAATTGGGATTGTAACAGATGGTGACTTGAGAAGGGCACTGATTGATACGGGGGACCTGTCGGGAAAGGTTGTGGAGCAGGTTATGACCAAAAATCCCAAAAGCGTTTTTCCCGAAGCCCTTGCGGCAGACGCCCTCGCCCTTATGGAAAAACACCTGATCACAGTATTGCCTGTTGTTGAAACAAATGGACAACTGGTTGGAGTGATACACCTTCACGATCTTTTAGGTAAAGGACAATTCAAGTTTGTTGTTTAGGAACGGGAATTAGATAAATTGCACAGATAGCGCAGGATTTTTGTTCCGCTTCAAGGCGTGCTGACAGGCGCATAGCCGAGTTATGTAACTGTCAACACAACGCAGAAGCGGGGCAAAAAGACAAATTAAGTGTGTGAGTTATTTAATGTACGTTCCTTAACTGATGGCTTGTAGTTCAAAGTTGATATAGCAAAAAGAGAGGTAATGATATGGCAAAGAGCCTTAATAAGGTCATGCTCATTGGGCGCCTGGGCGCGGACCCCGAGATCCGCTACACTGCCGACGGAACTGCAGTGACAAACCTCAGCATAGCCACCAACCGGCCAATCAAGCGGGAAGACAAGTGGGAGGAAGGGGAGCCGGATTGGCACCGGGTGGTGGCATGGAGGCGGCTTGCCGAGGTCTGCGGCGAGTATCTGAGAAAAGGAAGCAATGTCTATGTGGAGGGCCAGCTCAGGACCCGGTCCTGGGAGGACAGAGATGGGAACAAGCGGTGGACTACAGAAGTGGTTGCCAGGGACATGATAATGTTGGATTCCAAAGGAGACAGGGCCTCGGGAACAGAAACAGGAACAGATCTTGAGCCACCACAGCCGCCGATAGAGGACGACGTTCCTTTTTGATATTCTATTTTACCGTGAAAATACTTTTTGAATTAGCCACAGACCCACACGGACACACACAGACAATTTATCCGCTGCTTGTCCAGTGGATAGGGTCTTTTGTCTGTGTTCGTCTGTGTGTGTCGAGCGAGCATAGCGAGCGGGTGGCAAATTTTTATGTTCGGGGGTGACGAAAGGCCTCGTCATAAACGTTTGGTAATTATTTGCTCCCAGGGAATGTGAACGGTTATCCCCTTTGGCGCAAAGCAGACGGAATTTTGAGGTCTACGGGCTAGACAGGCTATTTGAGAAAGCCCTCAAAAGTGGTCTCTTCCCAGGGGCCGTACTGACCGTAGCAACTGGCGGAGAAATTGTGTTTGAGGCCGCATGGGGTGGAATCACCCATGTTCCATGGTCTGCAAGGGTCAGCCCCAGCACGGTTTACGATCTTGCATCCCTTACAAAATCCCTTGCCGTCACGCTTTCTGTCATGGCTTTAGTGGAAAGGGGTAAATTACACCTTGATGACACTCTGAGTTCATTTTTCTCCGAAGTACCGTTGGACAAAATTCAAATATCCATCCGTCACCTTTTAGGCCATACATCCGGGCTTCCAGCCTACAGACCATTCTATAAAGAATTAATTCACCTGGCGCCTGATTCCCGGCTTTTGGAAATGAAAAAATTGCTCCTGGCCGAACCCCTGGTATCTTCCCCTGGAACACAGGCCGGATATAGCGACCTCGGGTTTATGCTCCTCGGTTGGGCAATAAAGAGCGTCACAGGCAAAGGCCTGGCAAATGCCGCACAAGAGTTGGTGTTTGAACCTTTAAATGTAAAAGGTCTATATTTCCCATTGATAAGCACCCCGGCAATTGGGCAAATCTACTCTAAGCCACCTTTTATAAAGGGGGAAAGAGAGGATTTAAGAAATGGATGCTGCAAAGGGCTTGTAGCGCCTACAGAGGTATGTCCATTCAGGAAAAGGGTTGTCTGTGGCGAGGTCCACGACCTGAATGCCTGGGTTGTCGGGGGAATTTCAGGCCATGCCGGTCTTTTCGGGACCGCAGGATCAGTGGTAAAACTCCTCTTGAGACTTCTTGATATTTATAAGGGCAGAGGCAATTGCCCCAATTTTCCAAGGGAACTCCTTCAGGAATTTTGGCATATTCAAGATTCTGACACCGGCAGCACCTGGGCACTTGGTTTTGACACTCCGTCTCCGGCTGGTTCCAGTGCAGGCAGCAATTTTTCTCCTCGAAGTATAGGTCACTTGGGCTTTACAGGCACATCGTTCTGGATGGACCTGGAGCATGAAATATTGGTCGTACTCCTTGCCAACCGCACTTTTCCAAAAGCCGATAGAGAGAGTCAGGCCGAAATGCGCCAATTTCGGCCTTTGCTTCATGATTTGGTCAGGGGAATTTGGAAATTTAGTGATTTAGTGATTTAGTGATTTAGTGATTGTGGAAAAATTGGGATCTGTGCGGTTAAGAAACTATTCAAAATCAATCACGAAAACACGAAGGTACGAAAACACGAAGCAAGACATAAAAATTAAATTAGCCGCCTTCGGCGGGACTTAGAAAATTTTGGACACAGATTTCCGCAGATATACACAGATAATATTATTGTTCATAAATTTGAAAACCTAAAAATCTGTGTTCATCTGTGTTCATCCGTGTCCAAAAAGGAAATTCCTATACTATCAAGTTGCTGATATTCTTTTCGTGTTTTCGGTATTTCGTGTTTTCGTGATAATTCTTTTCTTTTTCGTGTGTTGCACAATCTAACGGGTAACCGCACAAGGTCGAAAAATTGCGGAAGTAAAAAACGGTTATGATTATATTACAAAAATGCATACTGTTTTAAAAGAGCTTAAAATCCTGTCTTTTTCCATGGAAGCCTATGTGGCTGGTGGGCCCGTGAGAGACTGGCTACTGGGCAGGAAGTTACTTGATATTGATCTTGTGGTGCCGGATGGTGCTATCGCCCTTGCCCGGCGCTTTGCCCGAAGTACAACAGGACACTTTGTTATGCTGGATGAAAAGGAAGGGCTGGCAAGAGTTGTCTGTAAAGATTTTATTCTGGATTTCAGTCAGTACAGAGATATGGCCGATAACATCGAGGAGGACCTGTGCCAGCGGGACTTCACAATAAACGCCATGGCAATACCGCTGTCTTCAGCCCTACCTTTACTCGATAAAGTTCCTGCCCTATCCAATCATCCAATCACCCAATCACTAAATCACCAAATCCTGGACCCTACAGGGGGCCTTGCAGACCTTGATAATCGAATAATAAGGACAATTTCTCAGAAAAATCTTGAGTCTGATCCTTTAAGGCTTCTCAGGGTCTATCGCTTCAGATCCCAACTTGATTTTGAGATAGAGCAGCGCACGCAGGTCTATATAAAGGAACTATCAAGTACTATAGACTCAGTTGCGTCAGAGCGTGTTAGTCACGAACTCAAGCTGATCATGGAGTCAGAGAGGGCCGGTAGGACACTCCATGAGATGGCTCAGGTCAGGTTGCTGCACGCTCTTTTTCCTGAAATCAACCCTATGGACGGTATGCCTCAGCCAGGTTATCACCATCTGGATGTCCTTGGTCACAGCCTTGCGGCAGTTGATGCCATGGAGGATCTTATTGCCGACCCCTGCAATAAATTTTTCCCATGTGAGCCCATGGAGCACTGGATTACTGAAAATAGTGCTCGAATTCCTGATCTTAAGTGGGCGGCTTTTCTTCATGACATTGGCAAACCAAGCTGCAAGGGGGAAAAACAGGGACGCACTACCTTTTACCGCCACGATCATGTTGGATCAGACATGGTCCTGGCAATAGGGAAACGTCTTCGTTGGCCCAAACAGGAAACTATATTTGTAGCCAAGATGGTAGGGCTTCACATGCGCCCATTTCATCTCCTGAAAGATATTAGACAGGGAGGACCCACTAAACGGGCCATGAGACGACTCCTTATAGAAACCGGCGCTGATTACCCGGCCCTCTTTCTTCTTGCCATGGCTGACAGTATGTCCGGCTGTGGGCCGCTTAAGCCACCAGAGCTTGATGCAGATCTGTCCAGGCTGTGGGAAAATGTACATATTTTTTATCAGGATTGGCTAAAGCCGGTAAAGATGCGGCCTCGGCTCCTTACAGGTCATGATCTTCAAAGGATCTTTGAGCTATCTCCCGGGCCGTTGATAGGGAAGGCCCTTGACGCCCTGGAAGAGGCCCAGGTAGAAGGGGCAGTCAGTACCAGGGACGAGGCTGTGAGTTGGCTTAAGGCCTGGTTTGATTCTGATGAGGGTGCTGGAGTTGATGTATCTCAGTCTTAATCAGTACCTGCGCTCGGTCTTCGGGGAAAGGGTACAAAAAATTTCTCTGGACGCGGGTTTCACATGCCCTAACAGGGATGGAACCAAAGGCAGGGGCGGCTGCATATACTGCGATGCCAGAGGCTCAGGGACCGGCGCCTACGGTTCCGGTAAGGACATAGCTGAACAGATGAAGGCCGGCATCAATTGGGCCGTCAGACGCTACGGTGCCAGGAAGTTTATTGCCTACTTTCAGTCTTTCTCCAACACATATGGTCCGCTTGACAGACTTGAGGCCATTTACACGCAGGCCCTTGTGGGGCCTGAGGTGGTGGGGCTTTCTATAGGCACCCGCCCGGATTGCGTGGATAAAGAGCGTCTGGAGCTGATTTCACGTCTTGGTGAAGGGCGAATGGTCTGGATGGAATATGGACTTCAGAGTGCCTCTGATGCCACACTTGCCAGGATCAACAGAAAACATACAGTGTCTGATTTCGTCCGGGCCGTTGAAGTTTCAAAGGAATATGGCCTGATGACATGTGCGCATGTCATCTTTGGACTGCCTGGGGAAGGCCGCAGCGAGATGGAAGACACCATCAGGCTCCTGTCGGATCTCCGCGTGGAGGGGATCAAGTTTCATCATCTGTACATTGTGGAAAATACTGAGCTTAACAGGCTCTACAGGGCTGGTAACTACAAACCAATTGTACAGGAAGATTATGTGGAAATGGTTGCATGGGCACTTGCGACCCTTCCCAAAGGCACTGTGATCCAGAGGCTCACGGGAGATCCTCCCAGGAATGAGTTGGTGGCCCCTGACTGGTCATTAGATAAAAGACAGACTATTGCTATGATCCAGGATAGGATAAAAAGGATCTGTGCGGTTAGCGGTTAGCCGTTAGCTATTAGCGGTTAATTTGCTGCTGTTTTCCAAATAGGTTACTAACACCTAAAAGCTAAAAGCTAATCGCTGTTCATCATGGATTACCACACTAATCCGTGATGAACCATTATCAACTATTTTAGATAATGGTAGATATCAGGAAACTATATAATCACTTATACAAATGGGGATGTGACACCAGTTATCTATTATCTAATAGCAAATCAAAAGTCGCAGGAAAAGGAGAATCAAATGAAATGTAATGTAGGAAAAACAGATCGAATCATAAGGCTAATTCTTGGAGCTGGCATTATCGTAGGCGGGGTTTATTTTCAATCATGGTGGGGAGCAATAGGTGTTGTTCCAATTCTTGCGGCTGCCATAGGTTGGTGTCCCGCTTACTTGCCTTTTGGTATATCGACGTGCAAGAAGTAATCTTGCGTGAACTACGGACCACCCCTGACTGGTCATTAGATCCTAAATTGAGCGATTAGCCTTTAGCGGTTAGCTATTAGTTTAATGATTACAGGATGTTTTACTATTACAAATTTTTACCCATTGGGTGTTATTTCTAATTAACGTAATGCCCTGATTTTTCAAAGCTAAACGCTAATGGCTAACAGCTAAACGCTTAGCTTAGGTAGATAAAAGACAGACCATTGATATGATCCAGGACAGGATTGTCCATTGTATTATAGCTTTTCCTTAGGCAAGCCATTGAGCAGCACGTCGCATAACCAGGCGCTTGAGATGGACTGGGCAAAGCCGTGCCGTTTTTGAAAGGCAGTATTTGACCGGTAGTTTTTACCTTTATCATAGTTTTTCGGTTATCGTTGCCCAGCCACTCAGCTTTACGTTCCCGGCGACTGGCGTCGCCGGGAATCGCGGCTGATCCGCGGCAATTATACGAAAACTGGAGTAGAACTATGAGTGAAAACACAAATAACACGGCCCATTTAAGTGCAGCATTGCCTTCAGTTACCTGTAGCGGAACGATAAAACATCATCACGAAACGCTTTTGGGAATGGCAAAAGATGCATTTGATAGAAAAGAATTTGCATTGTCTGTCATTTTAGCGACTTCTGCCTGTGAGATGCTTACTGAAAGAGCCTTTAGGCTTTTGTTTAGTTATAGAGACATCGATTACCTATATGATTCAGTTATTGAGAGGCAATGGGAATACAATAACATTACAAAAGAAAAAAGCAGGAACCTCTATATCATTCTGTCTAAGGATGACATTCCAAATACATTCAAGGGGTGGAGTGACTTCCACAAACACTATAAAAGAAGGCATGAAATTGCGCACCGAGGCAAAATAATAGATGAAGAAGACGGAAATAAGTCTTTGCAAATCGTAAGTGATTATATAAAGCACATAGAAGCCATATTAGAAGAATGCAAACCTGAGAATTGGAATCAAAAGATTTGAGGCGTATAACATCGCTGCTGCAGCGGACGGCGCAAAAACCGCGACGGGGATCTGCGGGATCTACGGGACGGAGTTAGTTTAATAGTTTAACATCATCCTCTTTTGCAAATTTTTTACCTCGCTTGATGGCCTGCGAGACTGAAGGCCGAAGGATATACTGAAATACCGGGCCAATTCCTTCCAGAAGATGCCGGGACCTTTGGATACCGGTTGCCCCCTCCGGTGATTTCACCAGGAAAGCTACATCCCTCATGGCAGACAGGCCTCCCCGGATAAGGACGTTCACCCCGTTGAATTTCTCGAAGGGAACCCTATTCAACAGGGTAAACTTTCGCTACACAACCGCAGCATTTACCCTATCTCCAGAACCATGGGTTTTGTTACGTTGTGCTAACTTACCTGGAGACTGGGCCTTATACCCAAATTATGCACTTCAAAGGCCTCGAAAAGAATTTTAGCATAAAAAACAACTACTTATTTATGGGTAACCCTCAAGTAACAGTCTACCTTTTAGGTGAATCGACGTATATAAAATTTCTTCGTCATTTGAAGCCACAAGGGGTTGCCGATTTTACCGAATCTGCTTTATTTTCGGACACTTGAAGTACCAAAGTACGTCTACGCACCCTCCGCCTCGCATCTTTGGCAAACTCGGCAACTGCATAATCCGGGTTATATGCTATTTCTGTCCGCCTGTCTATGCGTTGCACGCAGACAGGTCGGCTCATAGCTTTGCACTCCGGCTTCCTTCAGGACACCACCACACGATGATGCCCTCTTGAGACGCCATAGCTAGGCGAAGGCCCTTGCTTCGGCTGGTGCTTTCGTTACCGTCATAAAATGATGGAACGGGGTTCATATACAGGGGACTTTCACCCCATGAGTTCACGCCCATGCCGGGCGTACACAATCGGGTTTACTTGACTGGGAATAGATGCCTATTTTTTATTCGGACATTGCGGCCCGGCAAGTGACCCTTGGCAATTCAGAAAATAGCGCATGAATTTGGAATAGAAAAACAAGTGAATAGTTAAACAAATCTCCTTCCATATTTTAAATAAAAAAATTTATACATAAAACTTGAAATGGTGAACATAAGGGTATAGTATTGAAGTGAGGAGCAGTTACAAAAATATGAGAATATTTAAATATAAAACATTTGAAAAATGGGCTAAAAAACAAGGTATGAGCAATGCAGACCTCAAAAAAGCTATTGCTGAGATACAAAAAGGATTGATAGATGCTAACCTCGGGGGAGATGTATACAAAAAAAGGATAGGACTGCATGGCAAAGGTAAACGTAGTTCACATAGAACAATAATTTTTATGAAAATTCAAGATAAAGCGATATTTGCACATGGATTTACTAAAGGAGAAAAGGGCAATATTACAAAAAATGAGCTTGAGGGATTTAAGGTAATGGCAAAAGCATTCCTTAGTTTAAATGATGACCAAATCAATATTCTAATTGGTAAACAACATTTGATAGAGGTACTTTAAATGAATAAAGTCCGAGAAACACTAAGTGAGATGGCAAAAGATCTTCATGCAGTTGGTGCAATCGATAAAATAACATTAAGGAAATTTGATATAAAGTCATTATCACCTGTACCTGACTATACAGCAAAACAGATCAGTTTAATCAGGCATAAATTAGGTTTTAGCCAAGCAGTATTTGCAGCCCACCTAAATGTCTCGGATAGGGCGGTAAAAAAATGGGAACAGGGGGAAAGTAAGCCAAGAGGTGCCACTCTTAAACTACTTTCCATAGTAGATAGAAAGGGTATTGAAGTAATTGCATAACAATGGCATGAACACAAGTTATGCCAAGCGTTGTTGCCGGACGCTCCGCGCCTCGCAACCAGCGAGATAGATTTGGCAAGAAAACGGATGAAAGAGGTGAAACAGCAATGAATCGTCCCACATTCCATGATTTTAAGAAAAAAGCATTAAGTGATCCAGACATAAGGGCGGAACACGAATCACTATCTGCTGCCTATCATCTTAGGAAAAAATTAATTGGTCTTCGCAAGAAAGCTGGTCTAACCCAAGAGGAGCTTGCCAAGAGACTCCACTGTCCTACCCTAGTTTCTCTTCCCAATAAACCTTGATTTTATCTCTTTAAGATTTCTTTCTCATAAAAGTGGGATACCAGTATAATAGCCTGGGATGGGAGGAAGTAGTATGGGGAATTTGCGGGACGGAGTTAGTTTAATAATTTAATTCACGTTGATTTGGCGAGTTGTTATCATAGCGGCATGCCTCGACACAGACGACTCAATATCCCCGGTGCGATTAATCATGTCATCACCAGGGGTTTGAATCGCCAAGATATTTTTCTTGATGACTGCAACCGGAATGACTTTCTTGGTCGGTTTGAAAAAAATCTTTCTTTGACTGGCTGCAGATGTTACGCATGGGTGCTAATGTCCAACCATATCCATCTACTTATCCGCACGAGTAATAGACCTCTTGGGGATCTGATGCGGAAAGTTCTCACCGGTTATGCCATTTCCTTTAACCGACGGCATGGGCGGCACGGTTATCTCTACCAGAACCGATATAAATCAATACTGTGCCAGGAGGACGAATATCTCCTTGAGCTGGTGCGGTATATCCATCTGAATCCGGTCATGTCATGGAGGGCTGACGTGGTCCTCAGGCCGTGGCATGCAAAGAAAGAAGCAGTAGGAACTTGGGAGATCCCTGGGACTCCTGATGACAAGTGCTACTTGCAATAATGTACCTGGATGTTTCGGGATACTTAGTAGTCGCGAGCACGGAAGCAAGTATCACTGAGGAGTTCGGTGCGGTAATTCCGCACGCTGGGTTATGTGTGTGGGCGTCGGGTAACCGGTGTTCCTGTTATCCCGATGAATGAAATTATAGATATCGATAAATGTCCGGCAATGCCGTATCATATTAAACATAATATTTATTGAAACCTCTATATTCACAAGGTTACTGCCGAAATACTTGTCTGATGATGAATATAGAGCATTTCAATGGCAGTTAATAGCTTACCCTGATGCTGGTGACGTTGTTCGTGGAAGTGGTGGAGTTAGAAAAATTCGATGGGCAGAGAAAGGAAAGGGGAAAAGGGGTGGAGTCAAAATCATCTATTATTGGAAAAAATCGGTCGATGAAATATGGTTGCTAACGACATATTCCAAAAACGAAAAAGCAACTATTAAAGGCCATATCTTAAAAAAGATTGCGGAGGAAATCGAAAATGAGTGATCGAGATATAGGCCAAGAAATCTTAGATGGCATAAGAGAAATCAAGCGATTCAAGAAGGGCGAGATTGATCTTAAATCACGAATTTTAAATGAACCATCGCCCCCGAAAGCTATTCGTCAAAAATTAAAATTATCTCAATCAGCTTTTGCTAGTTTGATGGGTGTTAGTTCTCGTACTTTACAGGACTGGGAACAAGGTAGAAGAAAACCTCAGGGACCTGCAAAATCATTATTACGTATAGCTGAACAACACCCTGAAATATTTATTGAAATAAGCTAAAATCCATCTAATCGGGTAACCGAAAAAATTTCTCCCCCGGCCCTAACACCACTTCCTTGCAGGTCCGCACAAGGGCGGTTCACAAAGGTCGTCGGTCCATAGCCGCCTATTTGTCATACGTGCGGCACATATCAGGTGTACAAAGATATGACCTAACCATATGCGTCCTGGAATTGCTTGATCCGCATCGCGCCCGGTTAAGACTCCCCTATCCGTGATCTGCGGGACGGAATTAGTTTAATAGTTTAACATCATTCTCTTTTGCAAATTTTTCACCTCGCTTGATGGCTTGCGAGACTGAAGGCCGGGATATACCGAAATACCGGGGCAATTCCTTCCAGAAGATGCCGGGACCTTTGGGTGCAGGTCGCCCCCCTCCGGTAATCTCACCAGAAAAACTACATCCCGCATGCCGCCTTCCTTCAGGACACCACCACACGATGATGCCCTCTTGAGACGCCATAGCTAGGTAGTGCCTGAACGGAAACCCCAAATTTTGTTTTCTCAATTTAGGTCAGGGACAGTTAATATATTAAGGTTAAGGGGCTATCCAGTTCGCTACCCTAAACGACAAATTGTAGGTTGGGTTAAGCGGTTATAGTCATCACTTTTGTTGGGTTCGCCTGACTTAATAGAACCCCAACATACTGAGATCACTACAAAATTAGCGAACCCAACAAAATTAGTTGCAGACCGACAGCTTAACCCAACCTACAATATACCCAAGGACAATGAAGTGGATACCCTCTTTAAGGTTATTTCCTTTTTTAATTCAAAATTTAGAATTTAGAATTCAAAATTGTGTCTGAACGGCCTTTTCGTTCAGACACTGAGTAGGCGAAGGCCCTTGCTTCGGCTGGTGCTTTCGCTACCATCATAAAATGATCGAATGGGGTTCATATACAGGAAACTTTAACCCCATAATAAGTTCACGCCCATGCCGGGCGTACACCATAGTCTCCACCGGACTGGCGATAAACTGCGGTAGCCCGCTTCGCTCGGTCAACTTGAACAGCGTCATCCGGTGAGGCCCACGCGCAGGCAAGCAAGCTTGCCCACGTGTTCGCGGCTGATCCGCGGCGGTTAGGAACGGGAGATAAATAAGTTGAACAAAAATTAACAGGATTTTTTGTTGTATTCAAGGCGCGAGGAGCGAGTATAACGGGTTATGTGATCGACGAGCAACGAAGAAGACGGCAAAAAAGACATTAATTTGTTCAAGTTATTTATTGTACGTTCCTTATCTGCTCCGAATATCAATCTCTAAAAAAAACTGAATATCGTTTGATGCAATATTTTATGTGGGATATTATAGTTATATTAGTCCATATTAAATAGGGGTGTGTGTCTATGCGAACTATACAAATGACCTTGGATGACAACCTGGTTCAATCGGTCGACAAGGTGGTCAAAGAACTTAAAACGACCCGATCTGCTTTCACACGTATTGCTTTACGAAATGCAATCAATCATTTTAGTATTAGTCGTCTTGAAGAGAAACACCGGAGGGGATATGAGTTGCATCCTGTGAACAAGGAAGAGTTCAGTGTGTGGGAAGAGGAACAGGATTGGGGGGATGAATGAAGAGGGGAGAAATCACTATTGCACCGATCACATCAACAATCAGAGACGTACCAAGCGAAGTATTTTTATCGAAACTTGATAGTATGCCAAGAGATTGCGCTATCAATTTTGATCATATCCAAACAGTCTCAAAAGGGAAAGTGGGTTCGCTCATCACAACTCTTTCCCCGCAAAAAAAGGGACAAGTGCGCCAAGCGGTCTTATTTGCATTAGATTTAATAGGTACGAACCAAGATAGTTGAGAGATAACGGATAAGGTTAGATTGTGAGAGCGTAGCGAACCACAATCTAACCTTATCCGTTATGTGTTGAGCCCTATTTCTTAATGGTTATCGGCGTATCCGGTATACCAGCATAGAAAACTATAATTTCTGCTGTTTTATTGCCTTCATTCTTTCCGTAATGCCATTTATTAACAATTGAATCTCCAGCTTTTAGGTGTAATGTCTTATTGTCTTCTGTCACTACAGTTAATTTTCCTTTTAATAATATAGCCGCATTTATCACTGGATGTTTATGTAGCGGTAATTGTACTCCATGAGGAATTTTAATATTTTCATTTTTTTCTCTTTTTTGATGTCGGGTTTATGATTTGTTTTTGCCACAAACAATTAGAACAATACCTTGTAAATGCACCCGCCACACCACTTCTCAGGCTGTCATTGATCCGGTATTCAAGCCCTAACATAAAGCCCCACATCTTTTTCCGAAAGGCAGGGCTCTCGGAAGTTTTTTTATACTTGGAGTAGGAACCTAGGGAATTTATCCACATGTCGGAATTGGAGGTCAAAGAAGCTTCTCCGGCCTTGTTGCCATTCTGGGCCTTTTCCATGGCGCCTTGAAAAATCCAGCGTGCTGAGGTATTTTTGATTATGATCTTGAGGAGGAAATGTCAATGGTCCTAGTCGAAGCGAAGGTAGTGGACTCCACTTAGCGTAGCCTTTTTTTAACGAAAATTTCCAGGAATGACATCTAGTGCTGCCTCAATATGGTCACAGAATATATCACTGATGCCGGGATATAACCCAAGCCCCCCTCCTTCAATTGACACAGTGATCCCTTGGTCCTGGAAGACCGACTTCCATGAATCCTCGTCCTCGCCAATCAGATCCTCTTCAAAATGCATCCCTGCAACCAGCATAAATGGCACCAGGCATACTTTTTTGAATCCGGCCTGCCTGACATGGGCTACAATTGCGTCCTGTTCAGGGTATTCTTCAACCACTCCCACATAAATCTGCGGGCCGATTTCTTCACGCAGCATATAGTGCAAAGCAAGATAGCTTGACCAGATGGGATGATCCGTGCCGTGTCCAACCAGTACTATTGCCTCGCCGGGATGAGCAGCAATCACTGGCCGTAATACATCAATAACAGCCGGATAATCTTCAGGAGAACTGAGCAGGGGGAGGCCGATTGATGCCCGAATCAATGCCTGCTCAGCCTCGGCAAGCAGCCGGTAGAACTCATGCCCGGCCAGAAAATGCATTGACTGTACAATGGCCCATTCATGCCCCTTTTCATGAAGCTCTTGCAACACCTCATAGGGATGCTTCAGATCAATATTTTTTCTTTTTTTTATCCAGTCCTTCACTATGCGGGACGAATAGGACCAGGCAATTTCATGGCCGGGAAATCGCTCCCGGACCCTTTTATCGATATATTCGTAGGTCGCCAGCGCTCTGGTAGTTGTGCCAAAGGCGGCCATGACTATGGGTATTTTCATATCAATCCTTTTAACCGTTCACGGGATTATAACGCCCGTTTACCGCAACTCACCGAACTGTGAGCGTTTACAGGGTGCTGCAGATGCGAGGCGACAGGTACGCAGACATACTCCCTGTATTTCAAGTGCCCGACAACAAAGCAGATGCGGTGTCCTGTGAACGGTTACAAAATAACTTAGTGCTTAAAGGTGGGGCCTTACGAGCCTTTTCCCTCAATTCCTAAATTAGGATCTATTAAGTTCTTCTATCTTTTTTGCTTGGGCCTTTCTGTATTCCTTCAGCTTCCTTGCAAGGTCCCGATCTTCCAGTGCCAGGATCTGAAGTGCCAATAAAGCAGCATTTTTTGCCCCGGCTTCTCCTATTGCCATGGTTGCAACCGGGACACCGGGGGGCATCTGGGCAGTGGAAAGCAAGGCATCAAGTCCATTCAAAGCCGAACTATTCACAGGTACCCCTATTACAGGGAGAATCGTATTTGCTGCCAGGCAGCCGGCCAGATGTGCGGCCATTCCGGCGCCGGCAATCAAGACCTTTATTCCTCTGGTTTCCGCCTCCCTGGCATATGATGCAGTAAGTTCCGGTGAGCGATGGGCTGAAGCAACCTTCAGCTCACATGCAATATCAAATTCATTAAAAATATCCCGGGCGGCTTCCATAACCTCCTTGTCACTGAGGCTTCCCATGACAATGCCTACCTTGGTTGAGCTGGCGGAATGCGTGGAAACCGGCGTGCTGGTCGCACAGGACGCGTATCTGAGAGCCTTTTGACCAATATCCCTTCTATAGTACATCCCCTCCCAGGAGATTTGTCCAACTGCTTCATATGCAAGGTTTATTGCCTCTGAAATGGTATTCCCAAGTGCCGTAACCCCAAGGACTCTTCCGCCGGATGTGACGAATCGGTCTCCATCCTTGGCGGTCCCTGCGTGAAAAACCATTACGTCTTGCATCTCAGCCACTTTTTCAAGACCGTGGATGACTTTGCCTGTCTCATAGCTTCCAGGATAGCCTCCGGAGGCCAGGACAACGCAGACAGCAGCCCTTGGATCCCACTCAAGTTTGACTTCATTTAACCTGCCTTCAAGTGCTGCCTCAAATATCTCTACCAGGTCAGTGCGAAGTCGTATCAGGATCGGCTGGGCCTCAGGATCACCGAACCGGCAGTTAAATTCCAAGACATGAAACATACCGTCTTTAATTATAAGGCCACCATAAAGCACTCCCTGATAGGGCCTTTTTGCCTTTGCCATGGCGTCCACAGTAGGCCTCATAGCCGTGTCCATGATATCGTCAAACAAGGCACCGCTTACCACCGGGGCTGGGGAGTAAGCGCCCATACCACCGGTATTAGGCCCCTGGTCATTATCAAATATGGGCTTATGGTCCTGGGAAGTGGCAAGGGGAAGGACTGTTGTCCCGTCGGTTATAGCCATGAAGGAGACTTCTTCCCCGGTGAGAAATTCCTCTACTATCAAACGATTGCCCGCTTCACTAAAGGCCTTTTTGCAAAGAATGAGATCTATTGCCTCCTCCGCCTCAGCCAGGGAATGGGCGAGCAACACACCCTTGCCGGCTGCCAGCCCGTCCGCCTTTATTGCAATGGGCACTCCAACTACGTTCTTGATATAATCAAAGGCGGCATCCGGCTCGGTAAAGACCTTGTAGGCCCCTGTTGGTATGCCTGCCTCAGCGAGTAAGTCTTTTGAAAATACCTTACTTGCCTCGATCTCAGCAGCCGCTTTAGTGGGTCCGAATACTGCAAGTCCCTGTTCGTTAAATCTGTCTACCAGACCTTCAGCCAGAGGAACTTCAGGACCTACTAACGTTATATCGATACCCTCCTTTTTGACAAATGATACAAGACCGTTAATGTCAGAAACCTTTAAAGGTACACAGACGGCATGTTGACTTATACCGGCATTCCCGGGCGCACAGAATACTCTTGAAATTCTGGGGCTGGACGCCAGCTTCCAGCAAAGGGCGTGTTCACGTCCTCCGGAACCCACGACTAAGATTTTTTTCTGACCCATGATCCTTTTCTCCCCAGTTTTATTCTCAGAACGTAACCTTTCAAGGGATTACAACGCCCATTTTACCGCAATCCATCGAACTGTACCTGACTTTCGAGACATTCACAATCTACATAGTGTCTGAACGAAAAGGCCGTTCAGACACAATTTTGAATTCTAAGTTTTGAATTTTGAATTTAAAAAAGGCAATAACCTTAATATGTTAATTGTCTACGACCTAAATTGAGAAAACAAAATTTGGGGTTTCCGTTCAGGCACTACATAGCACTATAGTAGGTTGGGTTAAGCGGGTACCATGCACTTATATTCAGGCTTTCGTGTCTTCGTATTTTCGTGCTTTCGTGATCAATTTTTTTATCTTTAAACCTTTTTGGTTCCGGCTTGTACGGGTTAGGCATAAGCGGTAAGTTGTTTTTGCACCGGATGGACTAATGAACATCGATGTTCGATGTTCATCTTTCAACACACTGATACCTAAGTTGAGCTATTAGCTGTTAGCTATTAGCTATTATGTAAAAACTTTGTATAAAAACGGACTGTTAGGCTAACCGCTAACCGCTCAATTTAAGTGAAAGGCAAAAGGGAAATGTACGCAGAATTAAAAAAAGCGCTGAATGATATAGCTGCAGAAAATGGTCTCATGGAAAGTGAAGTTAATATCACGGCGAAAATCCTGACACCTGAAGAAGCCATAGGCAAGACAGAAAGGAAAGATTTTCCTCTGCTTCAAGGCAAGGAGTCTTTAATCCAGGCGGATTTCAAAAATGCCTTGGGGCAGGCCTTCACTGACATCCCGAGGTCTTTCAGGGGCAAACTTAAGGAAATACTCAAATTAAGATTAACGGATAACGGCGAGAGAGCGCTCTTCGTCGCTACGCTGAATGCACTGATGCGATATGTGGGTATCGCTAATGGCACTATTCACTGCAAAAACAAGGAACCGGAATTGTGTGCCAAGGAAATAGTCAGAGTAATCATCGATAAATACAGCTCTGATGTCAGGATCGGAATTGTTGGCTTCCAGCCTGCGATAATAGATAATTTTTCCACCAGGTTATCTGCGGAAAATCTGAACGTAACAGACCTTGATATAGATAATATTAATAGAATAAAATATGGGGTGTCTATCTGGGATGGCAGAAAAATGACAGAAGAACTCTTTAAGACCTGCGATGTCATCCTGGCGACAGGCTCAACAATAGTAAATGATTCCCTGTCTCAGCTAATTTCTCTTTCGGATAAATATCAAAAGCCACTTTATCTCTATGGCACAACAATCGCCGGAGCCGGCAAGCTTTTGAATTTGAAAAGACTATGCTTTCAATCTTCTTAAGCAGACATGCATTGTAGTGATCATATCGACTATCCTGAACATGCAAAAAAGTGTCAGCCGATACACCTTAATCAACTGTCCAGAATTTGGGGTACATTATAACTTGTCACTCGTTACTACGTATTGCTGACTCATCGAGAACCTGTCGGATTGTTTTGGCCAAATCGTGCTTGAGCAAGGGCTTCTCGAGGAATGCCTGAATTCCCAAAGCCTTGGCTTTCTCTCCCGTGATCGCCGGGCTGAATCCCGTACACAGAATAACCGGCACATCCGGGCGGATCTTCATGATCTCTACGGCCAGTTTGTCTCCTGTCATATTCGGCATCGTCATATCTGTAATCACCAAATCGAAGCTGTCAGGTCGTGCTCGGAATGCCTCCAGTGCCTCTATGCTGCTCGTTCTGGTAACCACCTTGTACCCGAGGCCCTCTAATACCAGCTTTCCCAGGTAGGCCAGAGGTTGTTCATCGTCAACGAAAAGGATGCGCTCCGTTCCAGTAGGAAGACTCACTTCAACAGGTCCCTCCACATTTGCATCACCTTTTTTAACAGGCAAATAGACATGGAAAGTTGAACCATTCCCTGGTTCACTATAAACATTAATTTTACCGCCACAACTCTTTACGATGCCATGGACCATCGCAAGTCCCATACCAGTGCCTTTGCCTTTCTCTTTGGTGGTGTAGTAGGGATCAAAAATGCGCTTTATCGTCGAGGCATCCATACCAATCCCTGTATCACTCACGGTCAGCTTAAGGTACGTGCCGGGCAGCAATTCTGCATACCGGGCATCAAGCTCAATATCCTCCAGACTCACTTCCAGAATGCCGCCCTTTTCCTGCATGGCATGGCCCGCGTTGGTGCACAGGTTCATTAAAATCTGATGAATATGTGTGGGGTTAGCCAACACTATGGAATCACTCTGCACATCTTGTCGGATGTCAATTGTTGTGGGTAGCGAGGCCCTAAGCAGCTTAAGGGCCTCTTTCACGATCGGTTTTACCTGAATCGGCTTCAGCTCCTGCTCATCCTGACGGCTGAAGGTGAGAATCTGCTTTACCAGGTCCTTTGCTCGAGTTCCTGCCTTGAAGATTTCGCGCAAGTCGTTATGAACCAAGGACTCCTTCGGAGCTTTCATTATGGCTAGCTCCGTATAGCCGATGACGGCGCAGAGGATATTGTTGAAGTCATGGGCAATGCCTCCAGCTAGAGTCCCAATGGCTTCCATTTTCTGTGCTTGTTGGAGTTGTTTCTCAAGACGCGCCTTTTCCTCTTCGTCCTGCTTGTGCTCGGTGATATCGGTACATACGCCGATCCACATATAGGGTCGTCCTTTATCATCTATTTGAGGCAAAGCACGGTTGTGCCGATATCTACATGAACCGTCTTTGTGCCGGATTCTATACTCAAAAAAAATCGGCGTTAGCGAAGTTTTGTGAAATTCTATAGCACCTTCAATACGAGGCCTGTCATCCGGATGGATAAGCCGCATCCATCCTTCGATCGTCCTTGCTATTTCCCCAGGTTCATATCCGAGGCTCCCGTCGATGTCCCCAAACCAATTGAGCTCATTTTTTTCAACAACCCATTCATAAAGTATATCGTATGCGGCCTTTCCGGCAATTCGCAGACGCTCCTCGCTGTGCCGTAACGTCTGCTCTGTCTTTTTGAGTTCCGTGATGTCCTTGGCCACACAAACAAAATTAGTTATATTGCCAACCGCATCTTTCATCACCGACCAGCCAAACAATACGGAAATTGCTCTGCCATCTTTTGCTCTAAAATGTCCTTCATGTTCCCCCAGCTTACCCGATGTAATAAGCGCCTTAATACTTTCCCTGATATGGCTTCTTTCTTCTTTCAGAAACAGAATATCTAGGTCTTGGCCGATTAATTCTTCCTTCTTGTATCCCGACAAGTCTAAGAACGCCTGATTAACTCTATTTATTTTCTTCTCACTGGAAGCCACAATTAGACTATCGGTCATACTTCTAATGATATTATTTATGTAATCTCTTGAAACAGTCGTTCTCTCCAAATCATCGGTCATTTTGTTGAAAGAGTAGGCAAGCAATCCTATTTCGTCCTTACCCTTTAATGGAACTTTATGGCCAAGGTCGCCCCTGGAAATCCTTTCTGTTCCCCTAATCAACTGGCCAATGGGGCGGCTCAAAATGAGCCTGACCAGCACAGTAATAAACATAGCCGCAAGGACAATGCCGACTGTCATTAATACTCCTACGGTTCTTTTCGTCTCACTTAACGCATTTCTCAAATTGACGAGTGAAAGAACCAAACGTATCCGGCCAATCTCTTTGGTTTCTTTTTCTTCAAAACCCAAAATCAGGCCTTCATCTGTCGATTCCCTGAGCTCCTCCGTTAAAATAGGGGACGTATATTCCCGAATGTGTTCCCCATCTTTTGAACCTCCCCGGAACAAGATGTCTTCTTCCCCATCCATAATTTCACAGAACACTACATCTTGCTGTTCCAAAATACCTTTCCCCATTTTTTCAAGTGCTTTGCGGTTTCCGACCAAAACCGGATATTCCCCGCTGGCCGCCAAACTGCCAAGTAACGCTTTTGCCCTGACATCAAATTCCGAAAGCAGTGCCTCCTTTTGGTGTTTGAAAAAATAGCCACTGAACACCACTCTATAGGTAACAAGCAACAGAATGAATAACAAAATGACTTTTGCGGATATTCCGATCCTCATTCTCCAAATACCTCTCTTGCCTCTTTTATTACCTCTGAAGAAATTTTGATATCTAATCTCTGAGCAGCCAGCAGATTCAATGAAAAGTTTATCTTTTTCGATCCTAAATATTTTATCTTCGCAGGGTCTTCGCCATTAAGTATCTTTAAGACAATCCCGGCCGCCTGTTCTCCTAAATCCTTATAATCGCAATCAAAAGAAAATAGCGCCCCTGCTTTGGTATAGGATGAAGAAAGGCCGATAACCGGGACATTTTTTCTGAATCCCTCAACCAATAGGTATTCAACTGACTTGGCGGAATATATACTGGAATCGGGTACCATTAAGAAACAATCCGACCGTTGCCAAAGTTCCTTAAGTGCATCAGGCAATTCTTTTGCTGAATTGATTTTCTTCCCGACAACTTCAAAACCAAGGCGGCCGCCCATCTGAAACACCTTTTCACTTGCACTGGTTGAGTTTGGCGAATAGATCAATCCGATTCTTCTTGCACCGGGCAAAATTCTCTTAAGGTGTCTCAGTTTTATCTGAATGGGAATATCCATTGATACGCCCGGCGGTGAAACTTTGCCGGCCTTTGGGTCCAATACCATAGTATAGATCACGGGAATATTGTTAGCCGTCTCACGGGCAAGCCTGGTGGCCGGAGTGCCCAAAGATAGAACCAGATCCGGTCTCATTGATTTAATTACTTCACGTATATTCAACAAGTCATCTTGCCTTTTCCCCCGGAGGACAGACTCTGTTATCCGCACATCAATATGTTGTCTCTTCAGATAATCTTTAAACCCGCCCAAAGCAATATTATAAGGAGCGGTATCCCGGCTCTTTATGACGACAATCTCTATTGCTTCGGCTGAATAAAGACTGCCACTGATTAAAAGAAGGAAAAGAAGGCTCAATGACGTGAGTTTCATCATTCGAAGCTTGATACTCGATGTTTCAACCATATCTCAAACTTTTCCTTCAGGTAGGGACGAAGTATGGAGTTATCTAAAATTTGAAACTCAGACTTCCTGTTATCCTGCGACCTACCGGATCTCCTGTATGCCAATTACCCGGATCCGAATTGGGAGAATTTGACTCATAATGCCTGTCTTTGAACAGATTAGAAGCAGCTACCGCTATCTCAAGATTATCGTTAAGGTTATACCCGACACGGGCATCAACTGTAGCATAAGCATCTACCTTTAACGGAGCAGGCTGCACACGACCAAATACCGGATTGGACGTGAGATACATCTCATAATAGCTGTCCACATAGTGAAAGATCACGTTTGCCGACCATTTGTAATATTTTGCCCTTAATCCACAGTTGACTTTATGTTCCGGATCTACTTCCAGCTTGCCGAAATCGTCACGATCGATAGTTTGATAAGCGTAATTAGCAAATCCGGTTAACCAGTCAGTAAGAATAAAATCAAATTCTACCTCCCCTCCATATTGATGGGCATCAGCTACGTTGTGCATGGGACCGGTCTGTATATTATCGATTAAGTCCCTATAATCATTGTAAAAAATGGAGGCATTGAATTTAAGCCTTTTGGTTAACTTACTATAGTAGCTTAATTCATAAGAGATGATTTTCTCTTCCTTCAAGGAAGAATTACCCAAGGTAAGGGGGTAAGCATCACCATCATTTGTATGTTGAAAAAGAGAAGGTATGTAATAACCACTGGCGATGGTAAAGCGTATAGATTGATCCTGTGAAAGTTTATAAATAATGCTCCCCCTGCCAAGGCCGAGATAGTCTAAGTGACTATAATGCTCGCCTCGAGCACCCAGGGTAAGGATAAGTTGGTCGTTTACGTGATATTCATTTTCGAGATTCAATGCATAGTCCTTCACCTCATGCTCTTCGTTGTCTCCAGCCCTAATATCCTCTGATACATCTTTGCGCGCTTCTACCTCACAGAAAGTTCTTTTCGCATAGCCTCCAAAAGTGGTAATATTCTTGCCACATCTAAAAGTGCGAAGGAATTCAAATTCATAGTTTGAATCCTCCACACCATAAGTATCATTCCAAAAGGTTTTCTCATGATTATTATAGAAAAGGCGCACCAGAACATCGGGGCATTCATACCGCAGAGAAATAAACGTAGTATCCGGATTGCATACGCGACTTATGACATTATCAGCATTAGAATAACGGCTAGACAGAGAAACAGTTGAGGTATCGTCAAGATGATAAACGGCTTTGCCGCTAAAATATCTCACAATAAAATCATCGCGCTCCTGGGGTGTCTTTGCTTTTTCCCATTCCTCAGCCTGACGGTAACCTGCCGATAAGCTATATTCCGTATTCTTATAAGCTCCAGCATGAATAATGTTGCTGCGCACCGTGTCCCAATTACCACCTACCATGTTTATCTGTGTTCCCTGAAGTTGCTTAGGGCTTTTGGTGATAATATTGATTACGCCGCTGAAAGCAGAACCGCCATAGAATATTGCACCCGGGCCTTTAATAATTTCAACCCGGTCAATTTCCTCCAAATCAATTGGAGCCCAGTCAAGGAATATATGGTTGGCATGGTACATAAATACATTATTACCGTCTATCGTAACCAGAACATGTGAAGTATCAGAAAAACCGCGAATCCCTATGACATGCTGACCTGCATGGGCCTCTCTTACATCTATTCCGGCAACGGATCTTAGAACATCAGCGAGATTTGTGGCACCTGAGTTCTTGATATCATCAGAAGTCACCACTTTTACGGAAGATGCCGCTTCAGTGAGAGGTTGTTCCCGTTTGGAAGAACTAATTACCAGAGGTATTTCCATAAAGAGAAGATCCTCATTCGTTACTTGAACAGACTCCTGTGCCCACAGGTTAAAGCCAGCGCCCAGGACGAGTAGACTTACCGCACCCAAAATACAGATACATCTTTTCATTACTCCATTACTCTCTTTCCGGTTGATAGGTGAAAAGAAATCGCTTTTTGAGCGATCCGGAAAACCATGCGACCAAAATGTAATCATAATATTCTATGTTTCCAGTACTTTTTTTATAGCACCTACAAGCTCTTCGGTAGTTATTGGCTTAGCTATAAAGTATCGCCCTCCCCTTTTTTCTAACACATCAGAACCAATTTCCTGTTTAGTAACCATTGCCGTGAGAAATATAATCGGGATCTTGGCTGTCACAGGATCTTCCAGTAGAATTTCAGCAACCTCATCACCGGACATTTCAGGCATAAGTATATCCAAAAAAATTAGATCAGGCTTTTCTCTTTGAGCCAATTTAATACCTTTATCGCCACTGTTACTTAGTATTACATCAAACTCTCCAGTATTCTCTAAATTGGCTTTCAAAAAGAAAAGTAAATCTTTTTCATCATCAATTAGTAGTATCTTCTTCTTTTCTGCCATATTGTTCCCCTCTGACCTAATTGTTTCCTGTTTGCAGATTAATAGTAAATTTTGTGCCTTTATTCATCTCGCTCTCTACCTCAATAGATCCTTTGTGCCGATCTATAATTAAATATGCCAAGCTGAGACCAAGACCCGTCCCTTTTTTTTCTTCCTTTGTAGTGAAAAAAGGCTCAAATATTTTCGGCAACAAATCTTCAGGAATGCCCTCGCCGGTATCCTCAATTTCAACCACAGCCATCTTATTACCTATCTTAAAGTAATCATCTTCTCTTTTGCCTACTTTATTGTTTAACTTCGATGCTGACTTATAAAAGACATTTACTTTAATCTCGCCTTCCTCTTGTATGGCATCGGCAGCATTGTTTAATAAATTAATAATTACTTGCTGAAACATGTTTTTGTCAGCTTTACATTTTACTGGTTCTTTTGGATAATTTCGGTTTATCTTTATATTTTCCAAATTCTCACTACGCTCAACCAAATTTATTGTGTCATCTAATAATTTACAAATATCTACAGATTCAAATTTAAGTTCGGCCTCTCTTGAAAATTGCAGAATATCGACAATAATTTTGTTTGCCCTGTCTATAGCCTGTTTTATGATTTTAATAGATTCTGCACATTGTTCATCTTTCTCTGATAAAGTATTATCAAGATACTCTATACCCATCAAAATAATACCCAAAGGATTCCTAATTTGATGAGCAACTCCAGCAGTTAAACGCCCTAAAGCTGCCATTTTTTCATTTTGTATTAGCTGCTCACGGGTTTCCTTAAGTTCATTATATGCCTTTTTTAAATCCTCTTCTGCTTTTTTACGCTCAGTAATATTTTTTGATATTACTGAAATAGCTATTACATTCTTAGTATCAGGTTCTCTAATTGGGCCGAGCCTTTTTATAAACCATTTGTCATATTTCTTGTTGTAAGATTCGTATTCTGTGTTTGTGCCAGTTTCAAAAATTCTATTTACATTCCTGGTAAACTTTTTTGTTTCTTCTGTAGTATGGAATGCGTCAAATGTCTTTCCCAAAATTTGGCTCCTTAATAGGCCAAATTGAGACAACAACATATCGTTTACAAAAAGATACTTACACTCTTTATCTACTGTGTAGATTAAATCATTTGTAGATTCCACGAGGGAACGATATCTTTCCTCGGATTTTCGCATTTTCATTTCTTCTTTGGCTTTTCCCTCGCTGATAAGTACGATAACATAAGCTAATAATATGAAAATACCCGCCCTCTCAATGGTTCCTACTATAAGAATTCCAAGAGCAGAATATGTTAAATATATATGAAAACAACCTAAAAAAACTGCCAGCGGGATGACTTTTTTTCTATACCATATAGCAGTCAGTATAATTGGGATATAGAATATGTTGGTATATAGAATCTGTAAGCTGAAATAATTAAGGAGGGTATTAAATTCTTGAGCTGAGTAAACATCAGCATAATCAATTTCTACTTTCGTAACAAAATTAAAGTAATAACCTCCTGCAACACATAAAAATATTGTAAAAAGTAATATAGCACTCCTGCACCCTTTGGATTTTATAAATCCTTCCATCATGAATATTTTGGGAAAACAAAGTTTCTGGTGAGCACTTAAATTCATTATATTTGTGTCCTCTTTGCGGACTGGTTGGTCATGGATACCGGAAAATTACTCTGATGAATACAAAGCCCCGAATTCATTTTCTTCATTCATTCCACGACGGTCGCTCGAAGAATTTATTCTCTTATCGGATGGTTTTTTGAAATAGTTAAGAGAAAGGGATAACCGGTTAAAAAAAAGGGAGGGCGCCTACTCAATGCCAAAGGCGGTTCGGTAAGGCCTATGGGAGGCCATGGCTTCTACCACATCGGCCGGGGATGATCGGATCAGTCATTATCTTTGAAAATGATCCTGGAAATTTCTTCCAGATCGGGAATTCCGCGGACTTGTTTTGGAAATAGAGGCACTTGAGTGATGGTGTGAGAGGGAAATTTTGAACGGATTTCACTGATGTATCCTTGTTGCTCCGCCCTTTTGATAGAACAAAAGCCGCAATCGACCATAGGAACAACCTTGTTGACCGCGATATGATCGCAAGGAATCCCGGTGGCGTCCAAGGCACTTAAAAGCCGTTCCAGCTCAAGGAGGCCCATGGCCTCCGGGATAGTGACGGCGATGAAATCCGTTTTTTCGGGGTTTGTCAGGATCTCCTGAATTCTTCTCACATTTTTGGACAGAACAAGCGCCTTTTCAGCTAATCCGGCCAGGCTGACGATTCCCCTGTATTTTAACAACAGCTTGAAAAATGCCTTCAACCATTCCCTGACCATATCGGGGAGCTCCAAAAAGCGGAGAAGATGGCCGGTGGGCGAGGTGTCCAGGACAAAGATATCAAAAACCCCTTCACCCCTCAGATCTATTATTTTATTCAGAGCCATGATCTCGTCCAGGCCCGGGGGGGCGAGTTCGAGCATTTCAGTCATCACTTCGCGATCGAACTTGATATCAGTGCCGCTGCCCAGGAATTTATTAAATACTTTTTCCATGTCCTCTTTGAAATTACCTTTGAAATTGTCCCACAGCCTGTTTGCATCGATTTCCAGGGCAAAAAGATTGCTCGTTGCTCGTTGCTGGTTGCTGGCCTCTGACCTCTGTCCTCTGACCTCTGATCTCTGATCTCTGATCTCTGTCCTCTGATCTCTGACCTCTGTCCTCTGATCTCTGATCTCTGTCCTCTGAACGGGCGTAATCCTGTCTCCGATCGGCCGGTCAAACGAATCTGACAGGGAATGGGCCGGGTCAGTGGAAAAGACAAGCACCTTTTTCATCGGGTTGCTTCTGGCCAGATACAGTGCCGTCGCTGAAGCAAGAGAGGTCTTGCCGACGCCTCCTTTGCCGCCCAATAAAACAAACTCCAAATCGGGCTTGAGGGTCAAACAAGAACTGGCCTGCTCCTCAATCATCTGTGATGTTTTCAGAGGCACTGAAGGCCCGGCGATGCCCCGCAGATAATCCGCTGTCCTGCTTAGCCCCTCGATGCCTCGAATCTCGTTGGGAAACAGAGGGACTTTGAACAGATCATACCTGAAAAATGCCTCCTCGATTTCGATTAAGGGTTGTTTCTGATCCTCCTTTCTGGCCCTGCAAAACTGGCAGCCCTCACTCTCTGCCACACGGTTTACGATGATCTCCTTCACCGGGACGTGGATCTTCTCCAAAGAAGCGATCAATCTTTTTGTCTCATAAATGCTCATGGGCTCGGGAATCGTCACCGGCACAAAACGGGTTGTTTCTCTGTTTGAAAGCAGTTTTTTCACCCTGTCGATGTCCGAAGAGAGGTCTTCGAGGAAAATATCGCACTCATCTTTCACATATTTTTTTCCGGTAAAATGGGTGAACATATAGCGGTGTTTGTGCTGCATCAGGTCCATGACCTCAATCCATTTCCGCATCTGCTCGGGCAGATTGAGCATTCGCACAGTGTGGCCGGTGGGGGCGGTATCCAGGATCAGGACACCGTAAGTACCTTCCTTTAATAGGTTGGCAATCTCGATAATGGCCATGACCTCATCCATACCGGGAAGTGAGAGGTCAAAAAACTCGGCAATGTCCTGCTGGTCGAAATAGGTTCCCCTGTCCGCCAGCTTTTTGATCACAGCGTCGTTTTTTTGCTTGAACTCATCGAGCAGCCTGGCGGCATCTAATTCGCAGGCATATAGATTGGTCATTGGACATTGGTCGTTGCTGGTTGCTGGTTGCTGGTCATTGGACACTGTCCTCTGACCTCTGACCTCTGTCCTCTGTCCTCTGGCCTCTGATCTCTGACCTCTGTCCTCTGACCTCTGTATCGGTGTGACTTTATCCCCTAACTCTATTCCAAAGCTGTCCCCCAAAGAATGCGCTGGATCGGTTGATATCACCAACACCTTCTTTCTGTTGAGATATGATCGGGCCAGTTGAACGGCAGCGGCGGCAGCCATGGTTGTCTTGCCCACCCCGCCCTTTCCGCCGAAAAGGATCAACCGCAGATCTTTGTTTTTAAGAAATTCGGGTACCTTATTAGTCATTCGGCCTTCGGCTGTCATTTGGCTTCGCCGTCATTCGTTGTCATTCGGCCTTTGGCTGTCATTTGGCTTCGCCGTCATTCGTTGTCATTCGGCCTTCGGCTGTCATTCATTGTCATTCGGCCTTCGGCTGTCATTTGGCTTCGCTGTCATTCGTTGTCATTTGGCCTTTGGCCGTCATTTATTGTCATTCGCTGACCACTGATCACTGTACCTTGGATAGCCTAATTTCCAGTAAATTGTTTCGCAAATGTATTTTATGGTTATTGTAATTCGCTTCAGCGGGCAAAAGAAACGTTTCCGTCCATGTGGACCCTGTCTTGTTTGATTTGACTATAAGTTCGGCTCCGTGAACCTCTAAACTTAAATCGGATTTCTCCATTTTTTTTACTTCCATAATTACCTGAAGATAAGAGCCTTCATCAAATATATCCAGAAGACGTTCATTTTTATTTTCCCGTCCCTCAAGTTCCCCTAACAGCCACCAGCTAAACAAGACCTTCTCTCCGGTTTCCGGGTCCATTTTTGACCTTTCAAAAGAGAGAATCGGACAGCCGACAACCTTTTCTGCGATGGGATTGATCGTCTCCTTAATGTTCAGAAGAACATGCATATGGTTTGGGGCATTGATGAGTTCAGCCAACCGGTCGATTCTGGCATGGCGGTTCTCCCAAAGAAACCTCAGGATATCCCGGCCTTCAGAATCCAATTGAACGGCTATTCTTTCAATCAGATCCGCATCAATCTTTAATAAGGTGAGCTGATAGATTCTTTTTTTCCAGTTTTCCAGATCTTGTGTGACAAGCCAGATCCTGTATTCCTTCGAATCCTCGCCGCTTTTATAAAAAAGAGAAAGTGTATCTTTCTTTTTTATAACATAATGGAGCTTTTCTAATCTTAACTGAGTGATATCCTTAATCGAAATTCCTAAACGGACATTTGACCCCTGCTTAATCACAACCCTTTGATTAGTCAAAAAACAGTCGGCAATCTTCCAGCCGGAGCGAAAAGTATCCTTATATGCCCCTTTATCCTGTAATATAACCTCTTCACCTGATTGAAGTCTGGGGATACTGATTTTATGAGAACTCATTCGCATTAGTTATTAGTTATTAGTTACTCGTTGCTGGTTGCTAACCACTGTTCACTGACCACTGTTCCCTGCCTCCCAATGTTGTTGACTTAAACTCATTTTGTTTCCTGCATGCCGGCAGGCAGGTGAACCGCAGAATTTCGAACAAGGAATGATGAATGTCGAAGTAATGAAAGCCCTTTTATTAAACTTCATAATTCGACATTCCTTGTTCGATATTCGATATTCTCATTTTACTAAAACCACTGACCACTAACCACTACACTTTCTCCAATAATTTCCTCAGCCCTTTGGTCTTATTTTCAATGACCCCGCTTTTACCCTCAGCAAGGGCTTCTTTCAATTTCAATATTGCAGCATCTATCTGCCGCAAACAGGAAATCGACAGTTTCCTTTTTTTCTCCTCAATAAGTAATTCGGCTGCCCTGATCATGCCGGCAGCCTGGATATTAATCTCTATTTCTGCGCGTCTTTCCATATCTTCTTTGGCAAAAACTTCGGCTTCCTTCATCGCTTCTTCAACCTGCTCATCGGACAACAAATGTGAAGCGTCAATCCTTATACCGGTCTGTTCTTCGGTGTACAGCTCCTGGGCAGAGACCTTAACAATCCCGTTCACATCGATCTGAAAAGTGACCTCTACCTGTGCCTTTCCTCTGGGCAGCGGCGGAATGTCCGTCAATTGGAATTGCCCCAGACTGATATTATCGATTGACATCTCCCGCTCACCCTGGAGGACATGGAAATCCATCACGGTTTGATTATCCTCGGCGTTTGTGAATATCTGCCCGGCAGATGTTGGAATGGTGGAATTGCGGGGAATGATCTTGGCAAAAAGGCCCCCTTCGGTTTCTATCCCTAATGAAAGTGGCGTTACATCCACCAATACCACATCATCAATCTCCCCCATCAAGACCCCTGCCTGGATAGCCGCTCCGATTCCTACTACTTCGTCGGGGTTTATCTTTATAAACGGCTTCTTATCAAAAGTCTCTTCAACCAAATTTCTCACAGAGGGCATCCGGGTAGAGCCGCCCACCAGGACTACCCGGTCAATCTCCTCCGTAGTCAACCTGGCATCAGCTAAGGCCTGCTTTGTCGGGCCTAAGAGCCTTTCCCTTAAATCGGCGGTTATCTCCTCAAATCTCTTTCGATCAATCGAGGTCTCGAGGTCTTTGGACTCGCCGCTTTCGGTTTTGATAAAAGGGAGGAAGATCTTTGTGCTCGGTTTGTATGACAGCTCTCTCTTGGCCTTTTCGCAGGCCTCTGTCAGGCGCTGGAGAGCTACCGGATCTGTCCTTAGGTCCAGCCCATGTTCATCCAGAAATATATCAGCCAGATAATGAACGAGCCTTTCATCCCAGTCGTCACCGCCAAGTTTAGTATTGCCATTGACTGCCTTGACGTGAAAAAGCCCGTCCCCAAGTTCTAATATAGAGACATCAAACGTTCCTCCACCCAGATCCCACACAAGAATAGTCTGAACATCCTCCTGATTCAATCCATACGCTAATGAGGCCGCCGTGGGCTCGTTGATTATCCTCATCACATCAAATCCGGCCATGAGCCCCGCCTCTTTGGTAGCCTGCCGTTGACCATCGTTGAAATAGGCAGGAACTGTGATCACGGCCTTTTTCACCTCTTCTCCAAGATAATTCTCAACATCTGTCTTTATCTTGCGCAAGATATAAGACGATATCTCCTGAGGAGAATAGTTTCTGCCATTGAGGGAGACCCTGTAATCAGTGCCCATCTGTCTCTTAATAGAGGTAACGGTCCTTTCCGGATTGGCTGAGGCCTGCCTCTTGGCTACCGAACCGATTAAAATGTTACCCCTGGCCGTTTCGGCAATGACAGAAGGCGTCAGGTTTTCGCCTTCGGCGTTTTTGATCACCTTGGCCCGCCCATCTTCTATCACGGCTGCCACCGAATAAGTCGTTCCCAAGTCTATCCCTATTGCCTTTGTCAACGTTTACCTCCGTCATTTGGCCTGCGGTCGTCATTCAGTTGTCATTCAGTTGTCATTCAGTTGTCATTCAGTTGTCATTCAGTTGTCATTTGGCTGCGCCATCATTCGGCCCGTGGCCGTCATTTGGCCTGTGGCCGTCATTTGTGGTCATTTATTGTCATTTGGCTTCGCCGTCATTTGTTGTTATTAGGTGGTTTTGTTCGTTTTCCGATGGATATGATATAGTTGTTTAGCTTTATACCAATATCATCAATTTCTATCATGAATTGACGAAAAAGTTCACCAGTTAACAAATCCCTATTATGGGCCTTTGTAAGCCATGTTCTGGTTTCATATAATGAGCCTCTTGAATAATATCCAAAATTGATTGTTTTTTTGAAATGGTATCGCCCAAATCCTTCGCTCAAATTTGCGGCCACAGAATCTATTGCTCTAACGAGTTGTTTTCCAATAGTGTCCTTAGCAAAGTAATTCCACCCCGCGACAACATTCCATACCTTCTCACCCATCTCCATTGAAAGAATATAAACCCTCAATTCGTCTAACTGCATCCTCATACCTCAAAAATATACCACATGACAACCGAATGACCATCAAATGACTATCGAATGACAATGAATGACAATGAATGACGTCTCAAAGGGACTAATAACCACTGTCCATTGGTTCCTGCTGAAATTGTCCTATGGTTTCCAAAATCTTTTCCTCAGTAAACGGCTTGTCAATAAAACTGTAGACCCCCTTGCCCTTTGCTTCTCCCCTTTTTTCTTCACTACCATAGGCAGAAATGATGACTACCAGTGTCTGCGGGGTTATCTCTCTGATCTTGGGAAGCAGGTCCATTCCATCCCCGTCGGGTAGTTTTAAGTCTAAAAACAATAAATCGGGCGACTCCTTAACGTGGACCATACCATCATTTATGGTATTGGCAGTCGATATATTATACCCTTTGCTCTGTAAGGTATTGGACAAGAGCCAGCACAAATCTTCTTCGTCGTCTATTATCAAGATATTTCTTATCCGCTTTTTCGGAAACAGGTGCGGCTTTGCCTTCTCATCTTTCCTTCTTAGATGCTCTTCTTCCCTCTGTTCAAAATAAGGCTTTAGTTCTTTGAGTTCTTCAGGTTTGCGCCAGCCTGAAAGGCCGCTTCGCCAGACGAGGGCTTCATCACGCTTTATAATGCCTTTTAGAATCCAGCTTCTTAGCCTCACATGATAGATTAACCTGTATGTATCCGCCCCTCTTCTGATATCGTATTTTAAGACCTTTAGGTTTTCCACTTTAGCTTCCTGTCACCATACCCCCCCGCCGCCGTGGATCTCCTGCTGGCAAAGAGATTGTAAAGATCGTCCCTTTGTTCGTCTCGCTTTCCACCCCTATAATCCCGCCGTGGCTCACAACGATCCCATAACATATAGATAGTCCCAAACCTACTCCTGATGTTTTGGTGCTAAAAAAAGGGTCAAATATCCTGATAATATCTTCTTCAGGGATACCTTCCCCTGTATCCTGAATCCTCATCACGAAAAAATTCCCTTCGATCTCGGTAGCAATGGTCAAACTGCCTCCATTGGGCATAGATTCAAGGGCGTTAAGCATTACGTTTGAAAAGGCCCGGCTGATCTGTTCCTTATCCACATGGATGACCGGAAATCCAGAACAATACTGCTTATGCACCTCTATCTGTTGCGACGTGAGCTTGGTCTTTATGGAATCCAGCGTGCTTTCAAATATCCCATTGATATCATGGGGCTGGATATTGAGTTTCGGTGGCCGGGCAGAGTTAAGGAGTTCGGTGATTAAGAAGTTAATCCTCTCCGTATTTCTGATAATTACCTCGATATGTTTGGCCCAGGGGCTATCTTCGGTAAAGGCCTTCTTAAGTTGCTGGACCGACATAGACACGTTGCCCAGCGGATTTCTTATCTCATGGGCTATACTTGCAGCTATTCTGCCGGTAAAGGCAAGCCTTTTAGATAGAATCGACTCTTCCTTGATCACTTCCTTTTTATTACGAAATATTTCATGAGAATGCTCATCTTTGAAATCAGGCATGTTATTCCTCCTTGCATCTCCAGCGAGCCCTAAGCCGGTGCTTCGATTTTACGAACCCTTTCCTTTTTAGCCGGGCTGACCCAACCACACCCCGTACACCCTTTCTCCAACAAGTCCTTTATTAGAGCTGTCTTGCCGCACTGCGGGCAGGACTCTGTTTCTTCCATCCTTTTCTCTAACGCTTCTTTCAGTTGATGAACATTTAAGGCGGTCAATCTGCACACCTTATTCCCCTCTAAAAGGAGACATAACTCCTCCCTCACCTTTTTCTCAGTAAGCTGCTCACCTTCCCTGACAGCAAGGCCCTGTATTTTCTTCAGAGGAGTCTCGAACAGGACCTCTCCAAAATCTCCGTGATAGAGAAACAACCTCTCATTAGTCAGATAAAGGTACCCATATCTCCAGGCCGTGTATATCCCTTCACTTGAATGGTATGCGCCCAACATCTTGAGAGTTATCTCTTCTCCCTTCACCATGGCGCTTTTTTTCTTGCTTCTGTTTTCCGTTTCCCAGGCCCTGGTACGTTCATCCCACGCCTGCATTATCCCGTACTTCAGCATAGTCTCCATACCGGCCAGGGCCGCACGCAAGTTTACTCCAATCAACGGGATGCCTGAGACCGACACAATCAGGTCAGCATGAATGACCAGCCCCTTATCCAGGACCCTGTCAAGAAGGTCTACTAAAGTTGCGTTAGTGTTTCGTTGTGGGGTCATTGGTCATTGGTCATTCATTGTCATTTGGCCTTTGGCCGTCATTTGGCCTTTGGCCGTCATTCGTTGTTATTTGGCTTCGCCGTCATTTGGCCTTTGGCTGTCATTTGGCCTTTGGCCGTCATTCGTTGTTATTAGGTGGTTTTGTTCGTTTTCCGATGGATCTGATATAGTTGTTTAGCTTTATACCAATATCATCAATTTCTATCATGAATTGACGAAAAAATTCACCAGTTAATAAACCCCTATTATGGGCCTTTGTAAGCCATGTTCTGGTTTCATATAACGAGCCTCTTGAATAATATCCGAAATTGATTGTTTCCTTGTAATGATACCTCCCAAATCCTTCACTTAAATTTGCAGCCACAGAATCTACTGCTCTAACCAGTTGTTTTCCAACAGTGTCTTTCTCGAAGTAATTCCACCCCGCGACAACATTCCATACCTTCTCACCGATTTCCATTGAAAGGGTATAAACTCTCAATTCGTCTAACTGCATCCTCATACCTCAAAAATATACCACATGACAACTGAATGACAACTGAATGACAACTGAATGACCACCGAATGACCACCGAATGACAACTGAATGACCATCAAATGACTATCGAATGACCACCGAATGACAACCAATCATACAAAGGAATACGGTGGCCAAGGCCCGGTATATCGAACAGAAAAGCCTTCAAGGGCATCGATCTTTTCCAGTTCCTCTCCTAGGCCTTTAGTTCCTTCCTTTGGAAGCAGACAGGATAGATTCAAGAGCATCTGGGTGTTTTCGTCCTCTGTCTTTTTGGTCTTTTCCACACGAAGATCATCGGCATATGGTTTGATTTTCTCATAAAAGTCCCTGAAATAACGATCAGCCAGCTTTTCCATCTCTTTTTTTAAAAGATCCTCTAATTTCTGCCTATACATATAGGCCAGGCCTCTGGGTTTGGACTTTATCTCCTCATCTAATTTTTTAATCTCAGGGCTCTCTTCAGCAATCTTTTGAGCCATGACCTTGGGATCCCAGAAGACCTGCACACCGTATTCCGCCCGGCCTCGGACTTTCTCCATTTTTGATGTCAGGTTTTCATAATCTTCTTTTAACCAGGCCTCCATATTCTCTTCCGGATCAACTGCTGCATTACCCTGAATGATCGTATCAAATCCAATGGGGATCACAGTGCCGAATCTTTCCGTGGCAGCATCCACCACCTTTTGATGGGTCACCAGCCAGCTCTTCACGACCTCTTTATCTTCCGATCTATAGGGTTCGGCAGGACAGTTGTGAACAACGGCGGAAAGCTCCTTATAAGGAATGGTATAAACCTCATTACCCTCTATTCCAATCTTGCCGAGATTTACGGCTTCGTTGCCCTCGACAATACAGTAAAGGTATCGACCGTTGGCTGGTCCAAAGTCCGAGATTTCATGTCCAGAGTCAGGGGAAGGATGTTGCCGGGTTGTAGCCTCCGGGGATCGCTTTTCCATTGGTTCCTGAGTATCCCGGTCTACTCGTACCAAATCTTCCAATGCCTTGTAGACTGAATCCCGAACAGCGGCCTTGAGTTCAGGAAAAAGCGAGGTTTTTACTATCCCCCTAATCACATCTTTTTTCTCAGCAAGGATATCTCTTATCTCTTGCCTCACCATCTTTTCGATTACTTTTTTCATTTTATTCTGGATGCTTGATTAAGGGTATAAACAGTCAATTCGTCTAACTTCATCCTCACACCTAACAAAAATACCATATGACTACCGAATGACTACCGAATGACAACTGAATGACTACCCACTCTCCTTCCATTTCTCCGGATTGATCATTTTATCCAGCAGCTCATCCACGATATTATCCAAGCCGTCTCTGACCGATTTGACCGATTCGGTGATCCCTTGTTCCTTTTTCATCTCTTCGATTGCAGTATCGAGGTCCATCAGGGCCTCTCCTAATCTTTCGGTCTCCTCTTCTGTCAGGCTTCCGCCTTCCATCCTTTTCAGGGCCTGAAGTCTGAGGGCGTCCTTGATGATCTCGACTAAGGCTACGACCAGTCCTAAGACCCCGTGCTTCAGATTTTTTTCGTCAATATCTATTGGCATAGTCAGTGGTTATTTGGCCTTCGGCCGTCATTTGGCTTCGCCGTCATTCATTGTCATTTGGCCTTCGGCCGTCATTTGGCTTCGCCGTCATTAGGTGGTCATTCACTGGTCACTAACCACTGTTCGCTGTCCTTCCAGCCGCAGATATAGCACCCCTTGATTAACAACTCTTTTTTTTACAACTTGCCTGCCGCAGGCAGGACATACTACCCAGTAAAGGCTTCTCTCCTTCTTTTCGGCATCATCTCTTGATTCATCCACTACTTTCTTGAAAATAGCTCCAAAGACCAGCGCTCAGTAACGACTGAATGACGACTGAATGACAATTGAATGACGGCGAAGCCAAATGACAATTGAATGACAATTAGTGGCGGCCGCAGGCAGGACATACTACCCAGTAAAGGCTTCTCTCCTTCTTTTCGGCATCATCTCTTGATTCATCCACTACTTTCTTGAAAATAGCTCCAAAGACCATAGTTCTCAGTGTTCAGTGGTCAGAA
>Ga0307990_1000290_pt1 | contig 48056 bp, 55 predicted proteins | sample EllFjometagen129_FD_203168 | JGI IMG/M metagenome (GOLD analysis project Ga0307990, IMG submission 203168) | Marine microbial communities from Ellis Fjord, Antarctic Ocean - #129 | ecosystem: Environmental > Aquatic > Marine > Unclassified | place: Southern Ocean | collected 2014-10-08
ATAGTTATGAAGTAACAGAAAAGTTTGTGGCAGAAGATTGTAGATTAGTTAATGCAGGAACTTATCATGATGAAGATTTTGAACCTGGAACTTTAACTACTGGATCAAATATTGATTTTCGTATAGAATATGTTTTTGATCCTCCCTTAGAGCATATTCATGGAGATACGATAATTGATTTTTTAGGTGAGACTATAGAGATATTTGATATTGATGTAAATTCAGTAACTGTTTCTGTGGCTGAAGAAAGTACTTTAAGCCCTGGCGAGCATATTAATAAGACTATTGACGGTACTATTTACATTATAACCCTTGGTGCAGTTAATCTTAATTCTGCTGCTATAACTGTTAATAATCAAACAGAGTTTGTTAGTTTGGATGAGGTTTATCACTTTGGAGATATTGCGATTGAGGTTAGAAACCTTCTTTATCTGCCAGATGATCCTGAAAATTCACTTGCTAAATTGGCTTATGCTCCTTTTCATACAAGGAGGACTAATTCTGATGGTGATGCAATAGTGGAATTCGGTTATGGTGATGATAATAATGATGCAGAATGGGTTTGGGATATTGAAATAGAAGGCCCTTATTGGAATTATGTTCTTCGATCTATAGGTGCAAGATACAATCAAGATAGAGATGATTGGGATGGTAATTTTGTTCCTTTAATAGAAGGAGATCAAATAATGTTGCCTTTGACAGATAACATGTTAAATCCAATAGATTATCCATTGTTAACCTATACTGCACTTAACCCAGATGGATCTATAACTATTGACATAACTCGATAGTTTATTTTTTTTATTTCCGCTTAGCGGTGCCAATAAACCTTTTTTTGTTTATTGAGCATTTCTTTTTCTTTCTCCTTTTTCAACAAAACATTTAAAATACAGCAACACTTATTCTAGTTTATGGAAGAAAATATCAAGAATGCAATAAGAATAGACGCATTGAAGAATGCAGTGAAGTTTAATGGTAAATGTAATCCTAAAGCACTTGTTGGTGCAGTTATTAAAGACTTTCCTGAAGTAAAAGATAGTATGCAGGATTTAATGAAAGATATTAATGTTATTGCAAAACAAATTAATGCAATGACTTTAGAAAATCAGAAGTCAGAATTATTAGCTCTAGATTCTCATGCACTTGATAAAAAACCTAAACAAGAGAAAAAAGATTTATTCAGAGAATTAACTAATGTTGATAAAGATAAGGGTGTTGTGATGAGATTCGCACCCTCTCCAAGTGGGCCTATGCATATTGGCCATGCGTTTTCCGGAATCCCAACATCTATTTATGTTAAAAGATATGGTGGGAAGTTTATTCTTCGAATAGAAGACACTAATCCTGATAATATTTATCCTCAAGCCTATGAGTTATTGCCTAAAGATGCTGAATGGATATTTGGTAATGTAACAGATGTTATAATCCAATCAGACAGATTAGAAGTTTATTATGATTATGCAAAGAAATTTATTAATGCAGGTGCAGCATATGTCTGTGATTGTGATAATGAAGAATTTAAAAAACTTATTTTGGATAAAAAGTCTTGTCCTTGTAGAGCTTTAAGTAAGGAAGATAATTTGAAAAGATGGGAAAAAATGATTGATCCTTCTGGTTATAAACAAGGAGAAGCAGTTCTTAGATTCAAGGCAGATATAGAAAATAAAAATCCTGCACTCAGAGATTTTCCTCTTGCAAGAATTAATGAATCAGAACATCCACGGCAGGGTAAAAAATATCGAGTTTGGCCTCTTATGAATTTATCTGTGGCTACTGATGATATTGAATCTGGAATGACCCATATTATTCGTTCAAAACACCATCAGACAAATGCAGAAAGACAGAAAATGATGTATGAATCATTGGGCATAAAAGAGTTTCCTGAATTTATGTTTCTAGGAAACTGGCATTTTGAAGGTATGGAAATTTCTTGTTCAAAAACAAAAGCAAAAATTGAAGAAGGAAAATTAAATGGTTGGGATGATATTCGAGGACCATTCTTAATGGCTTTGAGAAGAAGAGGTTTCCAACCCGGGGCACTAAGAGAATTTTCAAGACAAGTTGGAATAACCCCCAATGATAAAAAAATGGATATCAAAGAGTTCTTTAAAGCATTGGATGCATACAATAAAGAAATTATTGATGCAACATCCAAAAGATTCTTTTTCATTACTGATCCTGTTGAGGTTACAATAAAAAATTCTCCCGGAGAAATAGTTGAACTGGACTTGCATCCTGATACTATTAAAGGTGGAAGAAAATTTGAAACATCAGATAAGTTTTTGTTAGCAAAAAAAGATGTTGACATATTTAAAGATAATGAAACAATAAGGTTAATGGATTGTCTTAATTTTAAGAAACAAGGTACAAATTATATTTTTGATTCTCTTGACTATGATATATTCAAAGCAAATGGGAAGAAGATTATTCATTGGTTACCTAATTCTAAAGATTTGTTAAATGTAGAAATTCTTATGTCTGATAATACTATTGCAAAAGGTAAGGCTGAAGTAAATCTTAAACAAATAAAAGTTGGAGATGTTATTCAATTTGAGAGATTTGGTTTCTGTAGATTAGATTCTATTGACAAGAATGTCTATAAATTTTGGTTTGCGCATAGATAAAATGAAATACATCAAGCAGATTAATCAGATAGTTATTTCTAAAAAAAAGATTCTCGGAATAAAAGAAGATATTAGATCTATTAAAATATCAATATTAGGAATAGGGGAGAATAATCAAAATTTTCTTATTAGCGTTAATGATAAGTTTAAGTTTGTATTTAGAATTGCATTGAGATCAAGTTCAAAAAGTAATACTAGGAAAGAGTTTAATTCTCTAAAAAGGATTCCCAAAGGGGTGGGGCCTGTTCCTATTTATATTGATGATTCACATAAGACAATTGATGAACCTTATTCTATACTAAGTTATATTGAAGGAAATCATGTAAAAAAGTGGACTGATAAGAGACTAAAGTTGCATGCAACAAAGCTTGCTAAGTTGCATCAGAAAAGGTTTACCAGGCATTCCAGAGGAAAAACTTTCAGCTTATATAACCGATTATTAAATGAAATTAAAGGATATACTTCTAAAGAGTTTAATAACAAGAACATAAAATTATTAATGCCCTTAGTTAAAGAATTTATTAAATCTAATGATCGTATATTTACTGAATTAAAATCATTTTCACGAGTTCATACAGATTTATGTTTAACAAATATATTAATCAACAATAATGATTTATTTTATATTGATTGGGAATATTCTATGATTGAAGATAATGCTTATGATATATCAAAATTATATTTCACAGATATTGCCGTTTCTCCCTGGTCTATAAAATTGAATAAGATTAAAGAACGTATTTTTATTAATCAATACCTTAAGCAAATAAAGTTTAAGGATAATACTCTTAGAAAAAGAGTTCATTTATGGCATATATACATTTTATTTACTGATTCTTTGTATTGTAAATGGAAACTTAATAATTATAGTAATGAGAAAGCAGCTTTTCCTAAAAAGGTTTATCAAAAGAGTTTAGATTTTATGATTGGTTCTTTAAAAAAGAAATTAATAAAGAATTAAAATAAAAGAAAAAATAAACTAATATGCTCAATATTAAATAAATATTGGCATTTTAAAAATCAAAGATTTTTAATATTTCTTTGCTAGGTCATGAAATAATACTGCTTGAATAACTGTAGTTGCAATCACAAGTGCAGGTGTTAATACCAGTAATACTAAAGATGCACTGAATGCTCCTGAAATTATAAACAGTATTCCTAATGCTTTAACTAAGTTACCTGCTCTTTTTTTAAGATGCATTATTCCAATTCCAAACATAACAAATACAACTCCTGTTAGCCAACTTAGGATCATAGCTAATAAGTTAGTGTTAATATTAACAAATACTGTAGTTATATTATTTATTCCAATCATAATTGCTAGAATAATCATTGCTTTAGTCATAATTTGTACAAATTTAAATTTCCATTTTTTTGTTAATTTACAGAATGATTGCATTACGCAAATGAATAACATTGTTGTTACTGTAATTAAAACTACCGTTATAATTTTTAACCAAGTTGTTTGAGTTGCAATTGGTGCAACCATTAAAATAGGAAGAATTAATGTAGCATAAATAATTGCAGCGATGCTTGATCTTTTAAGTTGTTTGTGTAAATCACTAGGTTCGTCGTTTTTTATTACTTTTGCAGGCTTTTTAGCTTTTATTTTTGATTTTGATTTTTTTACCATGGTAGTTTAAATATTACTATCTTAATTTAAAAAACTTATCTTAATAATAGGTTATTCTGGCTTTAAAGTGGATTTTTTTGAGAATATTTTTAAATTAGATTTTGTCTCTATAATAAAAAGAATCACTTAGGTGTTATCATGGGAAAAGAAAACAGTAAAATAAATGAAAAATATGGTGAAATAGAAGATTTTAATAATTTGATAGCTGAGAGGCTAAAGAAACTTGAAACACTAAAGGAAAAAGAGATTGAGCCATATCCTTATTCATTTAAGAAGACTAGTGATAATAAAAGCATAAAGGAAAAGTATGCTAAATTAGAAAAAGAAGAATCAACTGAAGATAAATTTAGTGTTGCAGGAAGAATTGTTGCACTAAGAAAAATGGGTAAAGCTTCTTTCCTTGTAATATCTGATGGTGTTGATAGATTACAATTATACCTTAGACAAGACAATGTCGGTGAAGAAAAATATGGATTACTTAAATTGATTGATCTAGGAGATTTTCTGGGTGCAACTGGAAAAGTTTTCAAAACTAAAACAGGAGAGATCACAATTAAAGTTGAAGAGTTTGAATTGTTATGTAAATCAATAAGACCTTTACCTGAAAAATATCATGGAATTCAAGATAAAGAATTGAGATATAGAAAAAGATATCTCGATCTAATTATGAATCCTGAAGTGAGAGAAATTTTCAAAAAAAGAACTGCAATTATTAAGGCTGTTAGAGAATTTTTTGATAGTAGAAATTTTATGGAAGTTGAAACTCCATTATTACAAACACTCTATGGTGGTGCAAAAGCAAAACCGTTTGTTACACACATAAATGCTTGGGATATGAAAATGTTTCTTTCAATTAGTCCTGAACTTTACCTAAAGAGATTGCTTGTTGGAGGATTTGAAAAAGTTTACACTATTTGTAAGAATTTTCGAAATGAAGGTGTAGATAAGTCTCATAATCCTGAGTTTACAATGTTGGAGTCTTATGAAGCATATGCAGATTACGATGCTGTAATGAAGGTTATGGAAGAATGCTGGGAATATGCTTGTAAAAAAGTTAACGGCACAACAAAAGTTAAACACAACTTAAAATCTGCAGATGGAACAGAGAAAGAAGTTGAATTAGATTTCAAAGCTCCTTGGGAAAGATTAAGTGTTACTGATGCAATAAAGAAATTTGTTGGAATTGATGTTCTTGATATGGACGATAAACAAGTAATGAATTATGTTCATGAAAAAGGTATTGAATATGAAGGTGAGCTTAATTGGGGTTATGCAGTTGAGTTAATTTTTGAAGAATATTGTGAAGATCATCTTGTTCAACCTGTACACATAATCAATCATCCAAGAGGTTCAACTCCTCTATGTAAAAAAAATAGAAATAATAATCGTCTATTAGAAAGATTTGAATCATACTGTGCAGGCATAGAGTTATGTAATGCTTATTCAGAATTAAATAATCCGATTGTGCAGAGAAGACTTCTTGAAGATCAATCCCGTGATCAAGTTAATTTTGGTGATATGCAAAAGCAAGTTGACACAGATTTTATAGAAGCAATAGAAACAGGAATGCCTCCAGCAGGTGGTCTTGGATTTGGTGTTGACAGAATGATTATGTTCCTGACTGGTGCAGAAACTTTGAGAGATGTTATTCTTTTTCCAACTATGAAGCCAGAAAAGAAGGAAGAAGAGTATAAGGTTTTGGAGCCAGGGGATAGTGAGGTTCATTCTGACGAAGCAAAATCTTCTAATAAGGCTAAAAAGTAGTTATTTTTTTCTTTTATTGTTTTTTTGTTTTCAAATAAATTTATAAATTAGTATTCTAGTATATTACTTTAGTTAATTATGGTATATTGAGAGGTAATATTTATGGATGTAAAAAATGATAAGTATGCACTAGTTTCGGTTGTTGCTATTATTGCTATTGTTGGGATTGTTGCGATTCTTGTAGGTAGTAATAAGGTTTCTGTTGTTTCTTCTCCTGAAGAATTAGGTTATGCTAATACTGGTGGGCAAGTAATTAGAATTAGTGTGGTTGATAAGTCTGTTGAATCTGATTTTGAAGAATCTGATTTAACAAAATATTTGTTATCTGAAAATATTGTGAAGAAAGTTATGTTAAATGGTTGTGATACTCTTGAAATTTTAAATCATGATAGATTAGTTGAAACAGGGCCTGGTGTATTTACTGTATTTGATTCTAATGGTGAACCTCTTAGTGACGAATCACATGGCTATTGGCAGTGTAGTTGTTATATATATAATAATGCTGGGCCGTTTGGTTGTGATCCTGTTGGACCGCAGGAATGTGAAATGTGGGGTACTTGCACTGAATGTCGTGGAAGATTTGTTGGTGGTGCAAGTTCATTTGGTATTTCTCATAGATAAGGCTATTTTTTAATTTTTAATTAATCTTAAAGAATAGTTGTTTTTCTTTATAGGCAAAATAGTGTTAATAAGTTTTGTTTGGTGAGTATTTCCTTCTTTAAATCTACCAAAATTAACAAAGTTTAAATATTTCTTTATTTATATTTATTTTAATGGGCAGATTAATTGATATAGTAATCGGTGCAGTTGTTTTATTTGAAGTAAACTTCTTTTCCAATATTGGAGTATATAATTATCAGATTAATTATGCTGAAACCCAAGCAGAACTTTGGGGTAAAACCGAAATTGCTTTTTCTTCTGGTTGGGAAGAGTATGCAGAAAAGCTAAAACAAGATAAAAGATATTTTATTGCTTATTTCAGACATTCTAATATCCCAAAAGAGCATAATTCTCCCCCTTATCTGATGTAGATTCTTCTTAAAAGCTACCAAAAGGCTTAAATACTAAAAGAGATTAACGTTTAATAGTGAATATAATATTGATCTATATAATATAAGGGGTATAAAATGCATTTAACAACAGAGGTAATATTCAGCTTTAACTTCATAATTAATATTTTAGTTTCTTTTATGGCACTGACTGTTGCATACTACAGTTATAGAGCGCATAAGATTGCAGGAACATACGATTTTGGTTATTTCTCTTTAGGGTTCCTTTCATTGTCTACTGCATTTATTGTTAATGCTTTTTCAATGATTATTTGGGCGATGACTGCTTCGCACATACCTGGTACATTAACAGGGTATACTTATTTTGCATCTACACTATTATTTAGATTCTTTATGATGTTAGGGTTAATTTTAATTTTATTTGCAACAAAGAATTTATCTCAAGATTTGAAAGGAAGATTAACAATTTACTTATTTATGCTTGTTATCGTTTTATCTCTTACTTCAGGATTTTTATTTTATATAACTTCAGTAATTCTATTGTTGGTTATTGCTGAGCATTATTTTGTTAGAACTTTGAAGAAAAAGAATAATATGTCTTTATATTTGTTGATTGCAATGATTCTGCTTCTATTTGGAATAGTTCGTTTCTTTTTTATAATTCCTTACTTTTGCATGATACAACCAATGCTATTCTTTATATCGTTCTTAATAGTGGGAATAGTTGTTATTAAATCTTATAAACAATAAAAATGGTTAGACGATCCAAGACAGATATTATTTGGGATATGCTTGTAGCAATTCAATTAGCTGGTGGATCAATAAAGCCAACAAGACTTCTTTATAAGTCCAATTTAAGTTATAATAAGATGAAAGAATATCTTGCAGAGTTAGATGAAAGTGATTTAATAAACATTCAGATAAAAGATGAGAGAAAACATATTTCTATAACTGATAAAGGTCATTTTTATGTTTCTGAATTAAGAAAAGCAAGAAATTTTGCAAGAACTGTCGGTTTAAGATAGTTATTTCATTCTTTAATTTCTATACAAGTTACTGGGCAACTTTCTGCAGCTTCTTTTGTGCATTCTTCTAATTCTTTTGGAACACTAGAATTTTTTACAATAGCTTTATTCTCATCATCCATTTCAAAGATATCTGGGCAAGTTGCAACACAGGCGTTACAGCCAATACATGCATCTCTGTTAATAGTTACATTCATTAATAATCACCTTATTTTAGGTGTTCATATTATTTCGTTTTTAAAGTTTGTTGTTTACAGGTATCAATTAAATTTTTAAAGAAACTTCTATTTCATAATTTTTATGGCAAAAGCAATAAAGGGTTATGAACTAATAATCGCTGAGAAGCCAAGTGCAGCAAAAAAGATTGCTGAAGCTTTGTCAACATCGAAAATCATAACAAATAAAGCTCAAGGAGTTACTGACTATTCTATTTCTCATGGTGATAAAGATATTGTTGTTGTCAATGCAGTAGGTCACCTTTATGGTTTAAAACAAATTGATGGAGCTAAAAAAGATTATCCGGTATTCAATATTGAATGGGCTCCTTCATCTCAAGTTAATAAGAATAGTACTTACACAACAAAATATCTTGCAAGAATAAAAAAACTTGCAAAAGACGCTAAAGATTTTACTGTTGCAACAGACTATGATGTAGAAGGTGAAGTTATTGGTATGAATATCATAAGGTATGCATGTAAAAAGAAAGATGCAAACAGAATGAAATTTTCTACAACAACAAAAGCAGATCTTGTTAAAGCATATGAAGGTAAATTTAAAACTCTTGATTGGGGTCAAGCTTTTGCCGGAGAAACAAGACATAAACTTGATTGGTTTTATGGAATCAACATTTCAAGAGCTTTAACTCAAGCAATAAGTGAGCAAGGAAGATTTAAGTTAATGTCTACTGGTAGAGTGCAGGGACCATTATTAAAGCTTCTTGTTGATAAAGAAAAATCAATAAGTGCATTTATACCTGTTCCTTATTGGGAATTAAGCATTGAAGTTAATAAAAATAAAGATAAACTAATTGCTCTCCATAAAAAGGATAAGTTCTTTGATAAAGCTGAATTTACTAAAATAAAAATTAAGTTGAAGGGTGTTACAGAGGCTGTTGTTGATAAAATAGACCAGAGAGAGGTTAAACAAGTTCCCCCAAATCCGTTTGATCTTACATCTTTACAGATTGAGGCATTTAGGTGTTTTAGGATTTCACCGAAAGAAACACTTTCAATTGCACAAGAGCTCTACACAAATTCTTATATTTCTTATCCAAGAACAAGTTCTAATCAGTTACCTAAGGAAATAGGTTATAAAAAAGTTCTTAATGCACTTGCAAAGAATATTGAATATAAGAAATTAGTTTCTGAATTATTAGCTTCACAAAAAACACTTTTGCCAAACAATGGGAAAAAGAATGATCCTGCCCATCCTGCAATTTATCCAACAGGTGAGCTTCCAAGGACTATTAAAGATAGAGAGAAAAAAGTTTACGATCTTATTGTTAAAAGATTTATTGCAACATTTTCTGATACTGCAATTAGAAAAAGTCTAAAAATTACTTTTAATGCAAAAGAAGAAAACTTCTTTTTGAAAGGAACAACTACTAAGGTTAAGGCTTGGCATAACTTCTATGCACCTTATGTTAATGTTAAAGATAAAGAGCTTCCTGTATTTAAGAAAGCAGAAGTTGTCAAGGTTTCAAAACTAATCGATGAGCAGAAGGATACTCTTCCTCCAAAAAGGTATACTCAGGCAAGTATAATTAAGGAGTTAGAGAAAAGAAATCTTGGAACAAAGGCAACAAGGGCGTCTATTATTGATACTCTTTTTCAAAGGCGATATCTTGAAGGAAAACCAATTGCAGTTACAGAAGTGGGAATGCAAACAGCTGATATTCTTGAAAAATTTTGTCCAGAAATACTTGATGAAGAATTAACTAGAAAATTCGAAGAAGAAATGGAAGAAATACGTAGTAAAAAGAAAACTGAAGATCAAGTATTAGATAAAGCAAAAATAATTATAAAAAAAACTGTTTCTCATTTTGATGCCAAAAAAGCAAAAGTTGGAGACGCATTGATAAGTGCAGATGATGCTCAAAGAAAAGCTGAAAGTTATTATGGGCCTTGCCCTGAATGTAAAAAAGGTAATTTAACAACAAAAAGAGGAAGATTTGGTTTGTTCTTGGGTTGTTCTACATATCCTGATTGTAAAAAAACAATGGCTTTTCCAAAAGGTGCATTAGTCAAGTATGCAGGAAGGCAATGTGAGTTATGCAATCACCCAGTTGTTATGATTATAAGAAAAGGTAAGCGCCCAATGGAAGCATGTATTAATCCCGATTGCCCTTCAAGAAAAGAAGAGCAAGATAAATTAAAAGAGCACGAGGGAGAAAAATGTCCTAAGTGTGATAAGGGAAAATTAATTCTTAGAAAAGGGGCTTTTGGTTCTTTCTTAGCTTGTGATCAATTTCCTAAGTGTAAATATATAAAGAATGATATTAAAAAGAAAGAGTAATCCTGTTTTATCATATTAGAAAATCATCGTTGTCTTCTTTTCCTTCTTTTTCAGAAGATTCTTTTTTTTGCTCTGGTTCTTCATCCCAGAGAATATTTTTTTCTTTTGTTTCTGGTTCATCAAGTAAGCTTATCGGCTCTGAATTTGTAATATTTGACTCTTCTTGTATACTAGGTTGCTCATTTGCATTCTCTTTATGATTTTCTGTTTTTTGCTCAAATGATTGTTCTTTTTGGGGCACAAGTTCTTCTTTGCTATTAAGTTGCTCGCTTGTATTCTCTGTTGTTTCCATTAGTTCGTTTAGAGGTTTGTTTGAATCTAATATATTTGTGTAATCTTTCTTTTCTTCTTTTCGTTGAGAAGTCGTTTCGTGTAATGTTTCTTTTTCTTCTTCAACTGCAAACTCTTTAGTTTTTTCTTCTTGATTTTCTTGTTCTACAACCGAATTTTCTGTATTAGGATCATCTTGATTTTCTTGTTCTAATTCATTATTCAACTTTTTTGTTTCAGTCTCTATAGGGGTATTTATTATATCTACATTTGGTTCTACTCTATCAAATTCTTCTTTTTCTTCTTCATAGTCTTCTTTCAATATTGTTTCTTCTGGTTCTTCATCTATTTCATTTGTTTCTTCTGTTTCCCCACTAAGAAAATTTATTTTTATTTTTATTTTATCAAAATAGTCTTTTTGAAGATCAATTGTGTTTGAAACGTGCATTGCTTTTATTTGACCATCTGTTATTGTAAATATCATTTGAACTTTTTTCTCTAATAAAACTCCTGCTTTTTTAGTTAATCTTGCAATTTCACCAATAATTGCGTCATTAAGAATAAAGTCATTTATTTGGCATTCAACTCTTTTATTTTCTCCGTTTTCAGAAATATTTTTGAACTTTTGTTTGCCTGCAACACTTGAAATTAATTTTAATGTATCCCTATCGATTATGTATTGATCTGGTTTTACTTCTTCGTCTGGATTTTCAATATCCTTTATATTAATTGTTCCAGGAAATGTAAAAACTTTTAGAGAGCTCTCTTTCTGTTGGGTTTTATTTACACAGCATAGTGCAGTTGCAGATACAGATTCTTCTTTTTGTATTATTATTGCAATTGAGAATTTTTTGTCTATATTTGAATTCAACCTATAGCTTATTTCTTCAATAGAGAAATAGTGCGCATAAATTTCTTTTATTTTTTCTTCTATAGAGCTTTTCTCTATTCCTAAGATTATTACCGGAGCAGTTACATAGTTTGTACTACCTATAAGGTTTACTTTGTGTCCTGGATTATCAAGTAAGTCATTTGCTCTAACATTTGATTTCCATGGAAGTGTTTCATAAGCATCATTTAAATTTTCTTTAAGTTTCTCAGAAAAATCGCAACTCTTTATTGCATTGGTTATTGTTTCAGAAATTTCTTTTACTTGAGTGGTATCTATTTTTTCATTTATATTTTGTAATAAAGAATCAATTCTGTTCTTGACAGTATTATCTTTAAGTAGTTCTTCATAGAAGCTGTTAAGAATAACAATTCCAAAGTTTGTATTAAATTCAAAGTTATAAATACTAGATAAATCTTTTGCAATAAAACCTACTTCTGTTGTAGGATAAGAGTTTGCTAACTTAATTGATTTAATCATAATATAGAATATGTAGTTTAAGTATATAAGTTTTGTGGATTTTTAGAAGAAATTATAATAAAAAATAAAAAAAAAGAAATAAGTTACTATTTCTTTGCAGGTATTAAAATAACTACGATAACTCCAATCATTACAACTATTAAAATAATCAATAGTACCAATACCGAAGTGTCACTTCCAAAGAAGCCTGACTTGATTGGTTCACCATATGCTGCATCATTTGGTAGAGGCGCAATTGGGCTTGTATTGATAGTAGTTGTTGGTGTGTTTGGAATAGTAGGTGTAGTTGTTGTAGTTGTACCTTCAGTAACTGTTAATAAAATTGATTCAATGTCACTTTCATCATCAGTATCTGTGTAAGTTGTAACTTGTATTAAATATTCACCTGTTTCTGCATCTGAGGGAATACTTAAACTTACAGTTCTAGTAAGATCATCTCCTTCTTCAACATCAAATGGTCCAATTAATTTGACATAGTCAAGTGCATCACTTTCTATTTTGATGTAGATTTCGTCTTCATCATTTGAACCAACATTTTCAATATCAATTTCAAGTTCAGCACTTCTTCCTGCTTTAACCGAGCTAGATAAAAATACTAGATCTTGGATTTTGATAAGATGGTTTGGTCTATCAACATTTAGTGTGAACTCAAATATGATTTCGTGTTCTGCACCATTTTCATCTTCACCAGTAACAGTGATTACTGCATCAACTATACCATCATCTTCATCTGAAGGGATATCAAATTCAAATTCAATATCACTACCAGTATCATCTCCGTCTTCTAGGTCTTCATCATAATCCATATCGTCTTCGATGTCAAGATCGTCAATTAATATTTCAACATTTATGTCCCCATCATCAAATTGATATTCATTACCAACATTTTCAATTTCAATTGTTAAAGTTATTTCATCTTCAACATCAACGTCAATTTCTTCTCCTTCACTAACTGTTTCATCATCACCAGAAACATCAATTTCAACTTCATTGATTTCTAAAAGTGATTCAGTTATTAAATAAATTGTTTCAGTTGTTTGTGAAACAGAGTTATAGTTGATATTTAGAGTTCCAATATCTTCATTACCTGAGTTTTGATCTTCAGGAATATAGACTCTTGCTCTAAAGCTTGTTGAAGCTCCGGGTAAAAGGCTAGATGCGGGTGTAACTTCTATTGTGAAATTATAATCACCACTGATACCAACTGCTTCAATATTCAAACCTGTAATTGGGTCGCTTCCTGTATTAGTTATTGTAAATTGTTCTGAAGTAACTGTTTCTCTTTCTTGAGAATTACTTCCAAACTCAACATCTTCAACAGCGATATGTAACCCTTCTTGGATTGCGCTAGCTTCGAAATTTTGACTAACAGTATCAATTCCATCACTAAGACTAAAAGTTACACTTCTAGATGCAGCAGCCACAATTGGGCTCCAAGTAATATTTACAATGCTTAGGCTTGCAAGTGTTGCTGTCATTCCAGCAGGTTGATTAGTTAAATCAAATGTTAATTCATCACCTTCAAAGTCATTAATTGTAATTAATTCTGTTTGAGTTTCTCCAACAAATAATTCAAAATCAGATATTTGTGTCATAGTTGGAACAATATTTGCAATAACATTAATTGTTACATCATGTATAACTCTAGTTGTTGAAGCACCGCCGATTGCAGGAGTTTCGTTAACTTCTACATCTGCAGTATATGCGCCTAATGGGGCATCACTACTAACAGTGAAAGTTAAATTTGTTTGAACACTTGAGCTAACTGCTACGTTGTCTATAGATACAGGATCAAAAACAAAAGTGATTTCTCCATCTCTATCGTTGCTAGCGTAAGAGCTAGTTCCAGGTGTAACATAATTTACTATTTGAAATGTTACATTCATTGTTTGAGTATTACTATTGCTATAAGTTAATGCTTGAACATCTGATTCTCCATTTCTTAAACTAAATTCATAAGAATCTGCACTAACAATGCTTATCATACTAAGGATAAGTATGCTAATAAATATTCCAAGCAAAACTTTGGTTGTTTTTATCATTATTTTCCCCCCTAATTTTAATTTTAATTAATATAAAATTTAATTAAGTAATTAAAAGAATGTAGTAATATATTCTTTATAAGTTTTTCCCTTTAGAGTGGTAATAACCTTCTTTTGTTTATAAGTATTTGTATGGTGTAGTATATACTTTTTTAGTCAATTTTTGCTATTTTTTTAGGTATTGAAGAGACTTGTTTATGATTGTAGCCTTGTTTGTCCTCTAAATTGTCATAAAATAATAACAAAAATTTTATAAACAACCTTGCTCTAGTTCTATTATATTTAAGAGGTGTTATTTAAACTTGATTAGTTGGGGGCATATTTATGAAGGTTAGTTCAAAATTATTAATATTTTCATTATTGTTTACATTAGTTCTATTTACACCTGTTTTTGCAGCAAGCACATTTGATGTAACTATAGATCCAATTAATAAAGATATTTACCCTGATGAATATGCTGAATTTTCAATTACAATTAATAATACTCTTGATTCAAGAGAAACTTTCACAGTAACTTCAACAAACACTTGGATTTACAATCTTGATGAGAAATTTGTTAATTTAGAAGTTAATGAATCAGTTACATCTACTTTTTACATAAAACCAAAAGGGGTCATTCCTGCAGGAAAGGGATATAATTTACCTTTGGAAATTGGTGCGGTTTTAAAAGGAACATCTAAAAATTTTTATTTACCAGTATATTTGAAATCTTATGATGTTGAATATAAAGAATATGTTCCATCTTTGAACCTTTATTCTGAATATATTGAAAATGTTGATCCAAATGAAGGATTTAAACTAAAATTAAGGTTAAGAAATAGAAATGCACTTGATATAACAAATATGAAAGTTGTTGTTGATGGAGAGATATTCTATAAAGAATTTCAAGAAACATTATTGCCACAACAAGAAAAATCCATTCAGGTTAATTTTGATCTAGACCCTTATCAAGAGCCAGGGCAACACCCATTAGATGTCAAATTAATCATTAATAATAGAACTTATGCTTCTTTGACAGAATCTTATAATATTAAACAAGTAAGTAATGTGCAAGTTTCACAAGAAAAATCAAGAGAATTCCTTAGAACATTATATGCTATTAATGTAGTAAATAATGGTAATATACGTTCTACAAAGTCAATTGAAATGCAGAAAAATTGGATTGAAAGGATATTTCTGAGAGCAGATAGTGAATATGAAGTATCTAGTAGTGATGGAAAAGCAGTTGTTAAATGGACTGTAGAATTAGATCCTAAAGAGGAATTAACAATTACAATTTCAAATAATTATAGGGTTTTATTTGCAATAATCCTTGTTATAATTATAATCATCTATCTTTATTATAATTTAAGAAGTGAGGTTGTTGTTAAGAAAAAAGCAACTGTTCTTCATAAAAAAAGTATTGAAGGTGTATCTAGGATAAAGATAAAACTGTTCATAAAAAATAGAACTTCAAAAAAACTTCATGATGTTGAAGTTCGTGAAAAGGTTTCTAAACTAACTGATTTAGTTGAAGAAAAGCATTCTCTTGGTTCATTAAGACCTTCTAAAGTAATAAAAGGGAAGAAAGCTACACTGGTAAAATGGAATCTTGAGCACCTTGAGCCTTATGAAGAAAGAATAATAACTTATAAGCTTGAATCAAAACTTAAACTTGTTGGAAGTGTCCAATTTCCAAGAACGATTATTAAGTTTAAGAATCTTGATGGAAAGATTTGTAGAACTGGGTCTAATAAGCCAACTCTTTCTTTGTCAAAGAAGTTATAGTTTGGTTTATGGTGGATAGTAATCACGATAAAAATAGAAGATTTTTATTTTTCTAGTTTATTTCTTGTATTTCCCAAATGGCACTGCTTATACATTTAATGGGTTCTACTTCAGTAATGTTTATATTAAAGTATTTAGTTCTTACTTCTTTTAATTGTAATGCCTCATTTTTATAACCATTATTTTCTAATTCTTGAATTAAATAGTTAAATAAAAGAGGATTTTTAATTGGGAATTTTGTAGTGCAAATCAATTGTTCGATCGGGTTGTTTCCTGATACTGCATCCATAACATGAAAATAGAATTTTTCTAAATATTCTGTTTCTCCATTAGATAGGTTATGAAAGTTTTTAATATTCGGTACTATTTTTTTTAGCTTTTCCGGTAATCTGTTTGTTTGATTAGTTACAATAGCATAATCTATCAAACATTTGAAACATTTTGAAGTATTAGAATTTGCTTCATCTATTTTAATACCTTCAAATGTTAAATTATTTAATGATTTTCTTTCTGTTATTATTTTTTTATTCGACATTGCAAATAATTAGATTTTAGTTTGCTATTTAAATCTTTGGTTTCTGGTTTTAACCTAATAACTTTTATAAAGCAGTTCTGTTTGGTAATTTATATGGGATTATTTGATGACATGTTGAATTCTGATGAATCTTTAATAATAGATGATAATCCTTTAGACTATGAATTTGTTCCAAAGATGATACAATATAGGGAGGACGAGCAATTTCATGTTGCAAACTCTTTTAAGCCTTTGTTTCACGGAAGATCTGGAAGAAATCTTTTGGTTTATGGTCCGCCAGGAATTGGAAAATCTGTTGCGATAAGAAATGTTCTTAATGAATTAGAATCAGAGACAGATAACGTAAATGTTTTTTTTATTAATTGTTGGCAACATAATACCACATATAAAATCTTAATTGAAATTAGTAATCTTTTCGGGTATCATTTTACCCAGAATAAAAAAACAATTGATTTGTATAAATTATTAGAAATTAAACTTAACACTAAACCATGCATTTTTGTATTTGATGAAATTGATAGAACAACAGATATTGATTTTCTGTATTTTATTCTAGAAAAGATTTTACACAAAAGTATTGTCTTAATAACAAATTATCCTTCTTGGTTGAATGATCTTGATGAAAGAATTAAGTCAAGGCTTATGGCAGGTCTTCTCGAATTTAAAGAATATGATTTTAAAGAAACAGAAGGTATTTTACAAGATAGAATGGGCCATGCATTTTCTGTTGGTTCTTGGGAAGAGGATGCGTTTAAATTAGTTGCAAAAAAAACCTCTGAAATAAATGATATAAGAACAGGATTATTTTTGTTAAAAGAATCTGGATTGAATGCAGAAGAAAAAGGTTCTAGAAAAATAACTTCTTTAAATGTAGCTTCTGCATTAAATAAACTTGAAAATTTCACAATAAAAAAAGCAGATTCTCTTGATGAAGAAACAAGAAAGGTTTTTGAAATAGTTAGAGCTAATTCTGGTTCAAAGATTGGTGATTTATTTAAGTTATACACTGATGATGGTGGTTCTTCATCTTACAAAACTTTTCAAAGAAGGATTTCAAAGCTCGGTGAAGGAAAATTTGCTTCTTTAACCAAGCAAACTGGTAAAGGTGGTAATACCACAATTGTTGAGCTTGTTGGTAAAAAACAGTAGTTCTTAGTCAGTATACGTTTATCGGCCATAACTCCATAGTTTTTTTAAATAATAGGGTATTGATATACAAATAGGGGAACTACTTTACACTAATATAGAATGGATGGCGGATTAGATTTTAATGAAATTATGCGTATTCAGAATCTTATGGCAACTAGCATTGCTGATGAGTCTGAGGTAAACGATAAATTAAAGATAATTGATATAATTAATCAGTTAACTGGTAAAAAGAAGTTTGTACAAGTAGAAGAAGTCATAGTTGAAGCGAATTATCAATCTATTTCTGAGAGTTCCACACTGCATTTTCTTGATGAATTAAACAGTGATAATGTTATAATTATTGTTGATGGCCGAGTTAAGATGAATTACTAACCATTAGATTTATAAATAAATCGAGGTTCTCTGACTATATTATGGTAGCAGGCAAATTTAAATCAAGAACCTTCAGAAGAGTAAAGATTACTACTCCTGGTGGCGAGAATAAGATCTCCTATAGGCATAGAAAGCCAGCAACTCCTAAATGTGGTAGTTGTGGTGCAGTCCTAAAGGGTGTGCCGAGGGCAAGAAAGTCAGAAATAGTTAATATGCCTAAAACTGCTAAAAGACCTGAAAGGCCTTATGGTGGTGTTTTATGCAGTAAATGTATGAGGGCTAAAATTAAAGATCAAGCAAGACAAACTAAAATTTAAGTCTTATAATTAGTTTGTTTCTCAGATGTGTTTGGCAACAAGCATCATTCTCATGAGAAACAAGGAGGTAAATTAAAATGTTTGAACCTGGAAGATTATGCGTAAAAATTGCAGGAAGAGACGCAGGTAAAACTTGTGTTATAGTTAAAAGAGTTGATGATTTAATTGTTTTAATCGACGGTGAAACAAGAAGAAGAAAGTGTAACATTCGACATCTTGAACCATTAGAAAAAACTGTTAACTTAAATGAAGATGCTTCTCATGATGAAGTAAAAGCGGTTTTTGAAAAACTTGGCTTAGTTGCAAGAGATACAAAACCAAAAAAAGTAACTGAAAGAGCTAAGAAACAGCATAAGAAAAAAGTTAAGCCTGTTAAAACATCTAAGGTGGAAAAGAAGAAGGCAGTGAAAAAGGTTGCTGCTAAAAAAACTGAAGCTCCTGTTGTTGAAAAAGCTCCTAAAATTGAAGAGAAAGTTGAAGCAAAAACTTCCTCAGATGCAGCTGCAGCTTATGTTAAAGACGAAGCTAAGAAGTAATAGTTCTTTTTTTATTTTCTCTTTATTTAATTTTATTGAATAACTAAAATGTTTAATTTCATTTTTCGGCGCCAATAATAGTTGTGGATTATTGAACATTTATTTTATTTTCAATAATCTTTTTAAACTCTTATTCTAAATTCTAATGTATGGTCTTAGAACATCTTGTTTCAGAGAAGATTTTAGAGAAAAAGCTTAGTTATGTGTTTTTCCTAGGAGTAATATATTCTGTTATAGGAATCTTTATTGCATCTATCTTATTTCCTGCAGATCCTTCTCTGGTGGCTGTTGCATTCACTGCAATTCTTCTTATTCCTAGTATTAGAAAAATATATCGGATTGAAGAGAAACAAGCGAAGCAAGAAAAGAAATTTTCATTCAAGGCCATATGGCGAGATGAGAATGATTTTATTAAAGTATATCTGCTTTTGATGTTGGGAATATTTTTAGTTTACTCAATTTCTGCTTTGATTCTGCCTAGTTTTCAAATTAATTCATTGTTTCGAGATCAATTAGAACTTCGGGGTGCAGGTGCTATTGATAATCTTGCAGGAAATGCGTTTTCATTTTCAAATTCTTTGTTTACGTCATTATTATTAAATAATGTTTTAGTTTTAATTGCCTGTGTAATTCTGGCTTTTTTGACAGGTGATGGCGCAATATTTCTGTTAACTTGGAACGCCAGTTTATGGGGTACCATATTTGGTGTTACTGCCAGGAATGCCAGTCTTGTTTCTAGCATAAATCCAATTGTATTATTGCTATTAATTTTAGTTATTGTTTTACCTCACGCGATTTTAGAGATGTTGGGTTATATTCTCGGTGCAATAGGTGGTGGATTAATTTCTAGCGATATAGAAGTTGACATTGGAGAGAGGAAACGGGATAGATTTAAGAAAACTTATTGGAAGATGGCAATGTGGATCCTGATTATTGCTGTAGTTGTGATAGTTGCAGGTGTCCTTGTGGAAACTTTTGTTCTTGAGAATGTCAGTATTTATGCAAAGATAATTCAGCAGAGTTATTTAGTTTAATTATTATCTCTTTTTTTCTGCTTTACTTACTAAACCTAGAACTGTGGATATAAGTGTAATCCAAATTATTCCTGTAAGTATTTGTTGGAGAAAAGCATACCACCCATTAAAATGGATGTAGAATGCTGCAGCGATTATTCCAACAGTAAGTGTAAGTGGTATTAGTCTTTTAATTAGTTTTAACACAGGAGTTTTTGCTGGTTTTTTTGGTCCTAATTTATCTATTATATCTTGAAGCACTCTCTCTTTTTGTAATCTTAACTCCTTCTCTTCTGCTAATTTTTTCTTTGATTTTTTCATTTTCTAAAATAGATAGAACAGTTATCTGTATGAAAGTAAAATATCCCTCCCCCCAGACTTGCACTCAAACTTTGTTTGGTGCCTCGCTTTGCTTCGGAACAAGTTCCAGTCTGCGTTGGATTATCTGTATGGAAGTAAAATATCCCTCCCCCCAGACTTGAACCGGGGACCTTTCGGTTACGGCTGGTTATGTTTCATTTCTGTCCTTTCGGGTTAAGATCGCATAACTTCTACAGCCGAACGCTCTAGCCAACTGAGCTAGGGAGGGATACTTCTAAGAATCTATATTTTCTTTATAAAGTTTTTTGCACTGGCACTGGACATTTGTCTGTGAGCTATATAAAGAATTTATACTATAAAGATATTGTAATCAAAAGAGGTGATTTAGATGATATCAGTACAAGCATATGGTAGAGCAAACGTTTTTAGGGCATTGTTTAGGTCAAGGAGAGGGTGGATAAGAATGTATATTCCTTTCAATAATATGGACACACATGAGGAGGAATGCTAATATGGGAAAACAATTAAAAATGATTGTTTTTGCGCATTATAATTTTGGAGGAAAATTAGAATGAATACTAAGGAAACATTAAATGCAAACGTTACAGAAATAAATTCGTTATTTTTCAATCAAGTAAAAGTTATGACATCAAGAAATCTGAGATCTTTTGATTCTCAGTTTGTAGCATGAGGTGATAAAATGAAGAAATATGCATCAAAAAAAGAAATTTATTCAGATGAAGTATCAAAATTATTAGTAGATTCAAACTTGATTTCAGTAGAAGAATCAAAATCTTTTAGAAATTATATTCTCAGTGCCGCGATTTAAACACCCCTCTCCTCTCTTTATTGAGGGGTTAATTTTTTAAATAACGACATATGTCGCTATAGTATGTGGGTTGCAAAGATTCAAGCATCTAGAAGTTCAAGTATTTTTGAACCAGTTGCAAAAAAATATAATTTAACAATAACTGCTTATCCTATTACTTCTTTTAAGAAAAATAATAAACGTTATTTTATTGCTACTGCAACAGTGTTAGGTGATGAAAATTCAATTAAAAAATGTCTTATTGGTATTAGGAAGAATAAAAGAGTTAAGAAAATTGAAAGAAAAAAAGATTTTTTTATGGTTCTTTATGAACGAGATAATTTTCTTAAAGAGCTTTATAACCCTGAATTTATAAAAGTGAAGCCAATAGTTATAAACAATAAGGGTGATGAAACTTGGGAAATAGGTTGCTTTGAGAAGAATCCGCTAATGAAATTAATCTCTTTTCTTAAAAAACAGCCAATTAAATTTAAACTCCTTAAATTAAAACAAGAAGTTCTCGAAAATATTGCAATTGTAAATGTAATTCCGGATATAACTAAAAAACAAAAAAAAGCTTTGCAGTTAGCAGTGAATAATGGTTATTATAATTACCCTAAAAAAGTGGAGTTAAAAGAACTTGCAAAACTTATGAATATTTCTTATTCTACATATCAAGCACACCTAAAAAAGGCTGAAGGTAAACTTATACCTTTTATGTCAAAGAATATCTAAAAGAACGATATGTGTCGCTATAAAGCTTAAATGCTCTTTTTGTTTTCTCTTATTTGTGATGAAAGAATGAATATCTATAAATTAATCGCAAAACGTGATTATTATATAACCTTAATAAGTGAAATATATACTTTACCAAATGATAAAATAGAAAAGTATCTTGCTTTTCATAAAGAAAAAGTAGTAAATTTTAGAAAAAAACCTTTTTTTAAATCGATATTTGACCCTTGTTTTTATGGAAATAAACTTTCTAATTATACTTTAAGAGAATATTTTTTCCATGAAAAAAAATTAGTTAAACAAGACAATATTTCTGATTTGGTTTCTAAAGAAGTAACAAATGAAATAGTTTCTTCTTATAAACCTAACTTTAGGTATCTATTAACAGCAAAAATTATGGAATCTTATGCAGAAGGATTATTCTATATTAAGGATTCTAATTCTTATATCTATGATAAATTAGAACACGTAACTTTATCTCAAATGAGTATGTGTTTATCTCAATTAGCATATGTTACAGCTTATAATTGGATAAAAAATAATAAAATAAAAAACATAAATAAAACTTCTTTAGATGAATTTAAATATTTAATGAGAAAAAATATGCTCTTTATAGAATCAAACATAAGATTTAATAAATCTATCCCATCAAATTCTTATTTTATTGCTAGAATAGACTTAAATTCCATAAAAACAATTAAAAATTTAACATTATCTTATTTTGATTCTTCTTTTTCTGATAAAAAAGGTAATGCAAAAATAGAATTAGCTTTAACTACATAAATAAATAAACTTGATCATTTTTCCTACACATTTTAGTGGTTTTAATACCGATAACTTGACCTTTCTTTGCAGACTTAACAATCTTCTTTTTGTCTATTTCTATGTCTCCAATTTTTTGTTCGTGAACTCCTGTTGTTGCACCAATTATTAAAATATTATCTCCGACATTTATTTTACCTGTATCAATTCTTATTTCTGCAACACTTATTTTCTTGAAGAAATTAGTTATTTTACCTAGGTAGACTTTCTTTTTAGTTGCTTGACTACCATAATCTTTTGTCCATTCATTGATTGGTTTTCCCAGGAAAAAACCTGAACTAAATCCTCTATTATAAACTGTTTTTAGTTTTTCTACTAATCTCTTTTTAAGAGTTGCATTTAGTTTTTTAGAATAATATGCATCAATTGCTCGTCTATAAGCTTCAGTTGTAACTTTAACATATTCAGGACTTCTTGCTCTACCTTCAATCTTTAAACATTTAATATTTGTCTTAATTAACTTATCAATAAAAGGTAGTGTGCATAAATCTTTTGGGCTCATAATATAATTATTTTCTAATTTTAATTCTTTATTTGTTTCCGGATCTTTGACAATATAACTTCTTCTGCATGGTTGAATACATTTTCCTCTATTTGCAGAAGTCTTATCTCCATAAAGGAATTGTGATAAAAAACATCTACCGCTAACTGAAACACACATTGCTCCGTGTGCAAAAACTTCAATGTCTGCAATTTTAGTTAATCCTTTAATTTGCTCCAGAGAACATTCTCTTGCAAGAACAAATCTTTTTACACCTAATTTTTTATATAATTTTATTGATTGAGAATTTGATGTTGAACCCTGAGTACTAAGATGAATTTCTAGTCCCAATTTTTTACACATAGATATAACTGCCATATCCCAGCAAATTATTGCATCGATCTTTGCCTTCTTAGCTGCACTTAGAACGTTTTTTATTATTTTAAGTTCTTCATCAAAAATAATCGTGTTAACAGTCAGGTATACTTTAACTTTATTTTTATGGGTGTAATCTGTAATTTTTTTAAGATCTTCAATGGAGAAGTTATTGGCTCTTTCTCTCATATTTAGGCCTTTTATGCCCAAATAAACTGCATTTGCTCCTGCCTCAACAGCTGCAACCAGCATTTCCCAGTTACCTACAGGTGCTAATAATTCAATTTTTTTCATTTTTTATAGGATATGAATATTCTTTAAAAATCTTTATTCTTACAATACCTTTAAAAAGGATTATTCAACTCTTATACTTAAATGGGCCCGTGGCCTAGCTTGGATATGGCGACGGCCTTCTAAGCCGTAGATCGAGGGTTCGAATCCCCCCGGGCTCATTTATTTTTTTATTTTATTTGGGATTTGACAAGAGTTCCAAATACCTTTTTAAACATAATATTACTTCTGTTGAATTATGCAATATGATTTAGAGATTCCTAGGATTATAGAAGAAATCAAGAGTAATGATGCAAAGAATGTTCTTTTGCAGTTACCTGATGGTTTGAAACCTAAAGCAAAGGAAATAGTTGATTCTGTAAGAAAAGAGTTAGATGTAAATTTATTTATTTGGTCTGGTACTAATTTTGGTGCTTGTGATATCCCCTTACATTTAGAAAAGTTAGGAATTGATTTAATATTGCATTTTGGGCATTCAGAGTTTAAACGATGAAAATAAAATATTTTGAAACAAGATCAAGTATAAGTTTACCTAAAATAACCCAGGAGTTAATTGATTTAGTTAAAGGTAAATCTGTTGCACTCTTTACAACAGTTCAATTTCTAGAACAAAGAAATAACTTAGCTGTCGATTTATTAAAATATTGTAAGATTATTAATATGAAACTTGCTCACTGTAAATATCCTGATCAAATTCTAGGCTGTAGTGCTTTTGATTCTGAAATTCCTGAAAAACCTGATTTATTTATCTATCTGGGTGATGGGGTTTTTCATCCAAAATCTCTTGTATTAAAAGATGTCGTAGATGAAGTTTATTGTCTATCACCAATTGATTTTTCAATTAAGAAGATTATCAAAGAAGATGTTTCAAGTTTAATCAAAAAGAGAAATGGTGCACTAAGTGGATTTGCCATTGCAAAGAATGTTGGTGTTTTAATAACAACAAAACCAGGGCAAAACAATTTAAAGAAAGCTTTAGAGTTAAAAACTGATAAGAATATTTATTATTTCTTAGATGATACCATTAATTTTGCAGAACTTGAAAACTTTAATTTCATAGATTGCTGGGTTAACACTGCTTGTCCAAGAATTGCATATGATGATTTTATTAAGATAGGTAAACCAATTGTTAATTTAGGTGACTTGCAATGAATTTCCTAACTAAAAAGCAAATAATTGAACTTGAGAAGAAGTCTTACGGAATTGTAGGACATTCCTCAGTCCAAATTTGTGAATGGAACAAAAAAGCAATTCTTGGTAAAGGAGTTTGCTATAAAGAGAAGTTCTATGATGCACACTGTCATAAGTGTATGCAGTTTACTCCAATAACTATGTGGTGTGATAATAATTGTATTTTTTGTTGGAGACCAATGGAGTATATGGATTTTGCTTCAGTAAAAGATGTTAAATGGCAGTTGCCTGAAGAATATGTTGAACAATTAATAGAAAAAAGAATAAAATTATTGTCTGGGTTTGGCGGAAATGATAAAGCAGACAAAGAAAAATGGAAAGATGCATTAGAGCCAGATCACTATGCAATTTCCCTAAGTGGTGAGCCAACACTCTACCCTTATCTCCCAGAGCTTGTTAAGTATCTAAAAGAAAAGAAAAAAGCAAGAACTATTTTTATTGTTTCAAATGGTAATAATCCTGATATGATTCTAAAATTAAAAAAGGAAGATGCTTTGCCTAATCAATTTTATATTTCTGTTAATGGGCCTAATAAAGATTTATTTAATCAAATAGTTCATTCACACAGAAAAGATGCATGGGAAAGATTTCAGAGATCATTATCTCTGCTAAAAGATTTAAATTGTAGAACCGTTCTAAGAGTTACATTAATTAAAGGAATGTCTATGGATGATAAATTAGTAGAACAATATGCTAAACTAATTGAGAATTCTCAAGCAGATTTTATAGAGGTAAAAGCTTATATGCACATAGGAATGTCTAGACAAAGGCTTAACATGGATGCAATGCCCTATCATGAAGAAATCAGGGAATATTCAGAAAAGTTACTTAAACTACTTCCCTCATATAAATTTGAAGACGAACAGATTGAGTCAAGAATTGTTTTGTTAATGAGAAAAGATTTTAAGACGAGGTATTTCTAATGTATCCATATTTTAAGAACAAATTTAATTAATTTTATTTGTGATCAATCTATTTAATTTTCTTCTAACAATATATGATAAAACGAATGCTGCAATAAATGTCCCTAGCATTAGTCCAAGCCATATCCCTATAATTCCTAGATTTAAAATTTTAATAAATAGAAAGAAAAAAGAAATAGGTATGATAAATTGTTTAAATAAAGCTAAAAACATTGGAATAAGTGGTTTTTTTAGTCCTTGCAATGTTGTTGAATTAATTTGAAATAACATGTGTCCAAAAATTGTTATTGCGCTTATTCTTAATGCAATTATTCCTATTGCTATTACTTGAGGGTCTGCAGTAAAAAAAGTTATTAATTGTTTTGCAAAAATAATAATTAGTATTGCACCAGTTAGGATCATATATAACCCATATTTTAATGACGTATTTAGTGCTTGTTTTATTCTAGTGTATTTTTTAGCGCCATTATTTTGTCCGCTTATGGCAAGCATTGCCATTCCTAATCCTATTGCCGGTAAACCTATTATTTGTTCAATTCTTGAGGCAACTCCCCAGGCAGCTATTGCAGCATCTCCAAATGCTTTGAGAAAATACATTAATATTATCATTCCAACTGACATGATAATCATGTTAAGACTTGCAGGAAAACCTTGCTTTGCAATATTCTTATAAAATTTAAGGTTAGGTATAACATTTTTTATTTTATCAAAAGAAATTATTTTAGATTTTATAACTTTAATAAATAAATATATCATTGATAAAAATTGAATAATCACAGTGCATAATGCAATTCCTTTGATGCCCATTGCAGGGAAACCTAACCATCCATACATAAAAAAAGGATCTAAAATTAAGTTTAAGAAAAATCCTATAACCAAAGCATTTCTTAAAGATTTAGTATCCCCTATTGACATTAAACCTGCATTTAAAGTATGGACTAATATGAATAAAGGAGCTCCATATAAAATAATTAATGCATAATCTTTTGCAAGAGCGATTGTTATTACTGTTGCGCCCATAAATTTAAGTAAAGGATCAATGAAAGTGAGACCCAATATCATTAAAATAGCTGATATTATTATTGAGAATCCTATTGCTTGCCAAGCATATTTTTTTGCAATTTCTTTTTTGTTTTCACCAAGAAAGTTGGATATGAGTGCTGCACTACCAACACTAATGCCATTACCTAAACCTATTATTAACATAAAAATAGGAAATGCCATAGTCATTGCAGCTAGTGCTTCAGTAGAAATTAATCCTACATAAAAAGTATCTGTAACATTGAACATTGTTTGAAAGAACATCCCTATGGCTGCAGGTATAGCCATGCTTAATATTAATTTAGAAATATTACCTTTTGTAAGATTTTTACCTTTCATTATTAGATTTTAGAGTGATTTATTTAAAAAGCTTATAGATTTTTGTTATGTTAAATTTAACATCAGGATTAAGAGAAGTTTCTGGAGCGAATTTGGGAAATTTCAGCAGGAAATTTCCTCTTAATTGCTGTTATGTGTTTTTTCTGCAAGAAAAAAAGCCGAAGGCTCAGTTATTTTCATGTTAATTAATTTCGTCTGAAGAGAGTCTATATATCCGAAGGACGAGGGGGAGTCCAGATTTTTTGTTTCTTTTATTAAAAAAAGAAAGTTTACACTAAGATATTAGGGAGGGATTCGAACCCTCGAACCCACTAAGGGAGCAGATTGGTAATCTGCCGAGTTTGACCACTTCTCTACCCTCATATAAAATGTATGAGAATTAACTTGAGGTTATATTTTTTCTTCAAATAGTTCAATTAATAAATCATATACAGATTTGAATTTTTTAAATCTTTTAGGTTCTTTAATTGATTTTTTTATAAACTCAATGTCCATTTCTTTTATTTTATTAATCATATCTCTACTTAAATTTGGTTTTTTATCTTTGTATATTGGCCTGACTTTATGACATCCTAAGAAATCTTCAATTTCTTCTTCATTAAAATAAATAAATTTTTTAAGACCTTCCATTTCTGAGGTTATAGTTTTCTCTTTTTTAAAAACATCTGAATCGAAAATAAATATAGTTTCGCTATCGATTCCCTTTAATTGTTGAAATTTTTCATCCATCTTTTGAGATTTAGTTATGGCATTATTTAAATCTCCTATTGCTTTAGGATGAAATTTTAATGTGTAATTACTGGATACAAATTTATTACCTTTTAAAGCCTTTAAAATAATTTTTTTCAGAAGGACCTTCATAGAAAATGTAAATTACTTTTTTAATCTTCTTTATAGACATTTGGGAATCCTCCTAATACACCCTCTCTATAATAATCACCATAGTTTTTGTTAATTTTGGGGTTATTCTTGACTATATTATGAAGATTAATTATTTTACTAACAGAATCTTCTTTTTCAATTATATTTATTTGATCACTTCTTAAATAATTAAGGATTTCTGGTTGATGAGTTGTAAATAATAATTGAGATTTATTGTCTTTTTTTGTAAAGTAATTTATAATAAATTCAACTATTTCAATATTAAAAGATGTTTCAATTTCATCATAAAGTATAATGGAATCCTTATTCAATTTGAATAGTGTGAAAAATAGTAATATGAACTTTTTAGTTCCACTTGATTCTCCATTGAAATTTATTTTTAAATCTGCTTTATTGTGTTTATGTATTAAAATTAAATCTGTTACTGGCACTTTTTTTGTGGGTTGTTTTATAATTTCTTCATTATTTATTTTATATTCAATTTCTTCTCTAACTGATTTAACTAATTCTAAATCTTTTATCGAAAAATCAGCATATGTTAGAACATCTAATAATTCTTCCTTTAATCCTGAATCTTTTAACAAAGAGAAATCGGGGGGTTGATTAAATAAATTATTCGCTACAAATAGTTTAGTAAAAAAATCATATATTGGTTTTAATGTGGCTGAGTTTAATTGCACCGCTCTTGATAACATTAAAGTTTGAGGAATGACACTTTTAGATAATATTTTTAATTCTTTTTCATATTTTCGATTGCTGAATTCGAATTTTTTATTAGTTTTATTTTCGTTTCTTAAAAAAATTTCAGTCGGTTTTTGTGTTTGATAAACTACTGCATACTCTTTTATAATTTTTTTATTAGTATACGAGAATCCATAAATGTATTTTTTATTGTTTGAAAAAAATGTAATCTCAAATTCTGTTGGTTTATCTGGCGTGCTAATAAATGGTGAATATTTTATATTTGTATCTATATTATGTTTTTGGGAATTTAAAACCATTTCTTTCATAAAATTTAATGCTGAAAGTAGAGATGTCTTTCCAGATCCATTAACTCCTACGAGTCCAGATATTTTTAAAGTATCTATATTATTTTGCTGATTAATAAATTGTTCTCCTCTACTTTCTTTTGATTTTTTTTCAAATTTCAAAATTTCTTCATTTTTATATGAATTAAAGTTTTTTAGTTTAAATTCGATTATCATATGGTTAAGAAATCAATCAATATATATAAATGTTGTTGTTTTTTACACTAATTTTGCTTTATCTTTTAGATATTGGCAGTAAATGAGAAAATATTGCAATTTTGTTGTGTTTCATAATTGATTTCGAATAAATTTATTGTGAGCCTAAATGTGTGTAGCACGGACTCTCCCTCTTTTGGTTCTTTTTCTAAAAGAACATAAAGTGAAAATTCGATTGAGTATAACATCGCGATTAAGAGAAGTTTTTGCGAAGCAAAAATTTGGATGGAAGAAACTGCAAGTTTCTGGAATCTCTTAATCGCTGTTATGTCTGTCGAAACTTGTTTCGACCAAGGGTTAGTGCAACGGTCGGCGAAGCCGAAACCCGCAGAGTTTTTCTTGAGTCCCGTTAAATATTTAAACTATTAAACTATATAGAGTTATATGGCAGATATATTATTAACAAATGATGATGGTTTCTCTTCCCAAGGATTTCTTGTTTTATTAAATGAATTAAAGAAAGAACATAAAGTAATAGGAGTTGCTCCTAAAAATGAACGAAGTTGGATTGGAAAATCAATTAGTGCTCATAATGAAGTAATTTTAGAAAAAGTAAAGAGTAATCTTTATTCATTAACAGGAACTCCAGCAGATTGTACTCAGGTAGGAATCTATGATGTTTTGAAGAGGAAACCTGATTTGGTTGTTTCAGGAATAAATTTAGGTTTAAATGCTGGACATGGTAGAATTTTAAGTTCAGGAACAATTGGTGCTGCAATGGAAGCTTCAATTGATGGAGTTAAATCAGTTTCAACTTCTATACATATTCCAATTGAATTGAAAAAAAGTTTAGATTTACATGATAAAAAAAATAGAAAAATATTCATTAATGCTGCAAAAATAACTTGTAAAGTGATTAAGATTTTTATGAATGCTGATTATGGAACTAGTACTGATCTTTTATCATTAAATATTCCTTTTGATGCAACAATCGATAGTCCAATTGAAATAACTGTTCCAGATAGACAACCATTAGGGCAGTTATTTTTCAAGAAAGGGAAATTTCACAAACTGAAGATTCCACCATTATTATTTGAATCTTCTTCAAAGGGAACAGATTTAAGAGCATTATATGAAAATAAAATATCCCTAACTCCTATTAGTTTAGAACTTGTATCTAGAAATTCTTTAAAAAACCTTAAAACCATCATTAAAAAGAAGTGGTAGGGACTCAAGAAAAATTAGACATAACATCAGGATTTGGAGAAGTCGTGCGTAGCACGATTTGGGTGGAGAAGTCTGCAAGACTTTGTAACCTCATAATCCTTGTTAAATCCTTCCGATAGGAACGAGGGATAACTGCAAGTGGTTTTTTGCGAAGCAAAAAAATCCTGAAGAGTAATATTTTCATTTCTATATCAATATTGAACAAAGCGAGTCTAAATGTCCTTTGGGACTGGGGCTGTTTGTTTTTTATCAAAATCTTTTTATATATTAGATAACTCTTCAAGTTTATGGTTGAATTTACAACAGAAAATCTTGGAAGAATACTTATTAATCGACTTAGAGAAAATAATAATTTTGACGAAATATTATCAATAGTGAAAAGCAATTCCAGAGGGAATATTTATCTCGTTGGGGGAACTGTTAGTCGAACTTTAGCTAGTGAGTTATATGGTGGAGAACAGAAAAATCAAGATTTTGATTTTGTTGTTGATGTATTAAATAGTGATTTAAAGATTCCAAAAGGTTGGGTGGTTACACACCATAAATTTGACAATCCAACATTCAAGAAAGATGATCTTGAAATAGATCTATTTCCGTTATCTGACCACCAATATATCAAAAATAATAAACTGAAACCAACTATTGAAAACTTTTTGGCAGGAGTTCCATTTTCAATTCAATCACTCGTTTTTGATATAAAAAATGAAAGATTAATTGGAGATGATGGAATTCAAGCTTTAAAGAATCGTAAATTCAAAGTTCATAACATAGATTCTGCAAAAGATGTTGCAAAACGTAAAGGAATTTCAATAAATGAACGAATGTTGCAAAAAGCTAAAAGTATGAACTTTGATATAATTCCATTCGATTAAAACAAACAGCCCCTTTTTCTAGAAATGAAAATTTTATTGTATATAACATCAGGATTAAGAGAAGTTTTTGCGTAGCAAAAATTTGGATGGAGCCTGCAAGGAGGAATCTCTAAATCCTTGTTAGTTGGGAAGACTGCAAGTCGACCGACCGAAGGGACAGTTTTTTAATTACTTAACTTATATCAATTTCGAACGTAGTGAGTCTATTGTTTAGAAAAAGAGGGGTTTTAATTTTTGCCTATATTCCACAACATTTTGAAATATTTTCTGAAAGTATCTGCAAATTCTTTTCCATTAATCATTATTGAGATTATTTCGTTCTCATCAAGTTTTCCTATTATTAATTTGTTTTCATAAATTATAAATCCTACTGATGAAGAGAAATTTTCAGGAAGAAATTTATAATCAATCTTTGTGAAAAAATTTATTCGTTTAGATATTTCTTTTGTTTTTGGTTGAAGTAATTTTATATTCAATTTTGAAAATTTATCCTGAATATATTTTGAAAATTTAAAACTTTCAACAAGATGTAAGCCACCACCAATCCAGTAAACTGTTTTATTGGTTTCGATTGCATCTTCGAGAATTGTTTTTATTCCTTGTTTTCCCATTATAATATCAACTTTTGTATTATTGAAATTTGTATTTTGAAGGTTTTTGAGTGTGGGCATAATATTTTCTAAAGTAAATAATTTTTCATCAATTAATTGCCTTAAAGTTTTTACATTATTCGCATTAAAAAATTTAGTTCCCTTAATTATATTATATGTAACTAATCCTTTAGTTATTAGAAGTTCTAAGTTATCATAAATAGTTCTTCTATTTATTCCTGTATTTTTTGAAAGTTTTACTGTGCTTTGTTGTGGAACTTTAAGTAATGAGATATATATTTTTGATTCTATTTCTCTGAGACCAAGTTTTTTTAATTCGTTTTCTAGTTCCATGTTTATTTAGAATAGCTTTAAATATATAAAGTTTACGGGGGAATCCCCACACATTGATTTAAATTTGGTTATTAATTGCTACTTTTTAATGGAAAAACATATATTATTTATGCCTGATGGAAATCGAAGATATGCGACAAGAGAAAATATTTCTCCGGAAAAAACTTATCAAAAAGGAGCTAAATCATTAGAATTATTTAGCAATTTCTTTCTACTGGAAAATGATTGGACTCAATTAACCATGCATTTTATGTCAAAATATACCCATGAAAGAGATGATGGAAGTTTAAATCCAATCTATGGTGCTATGATAAAAGAATTTACTTATTTGCACGATAGTAGTTATTTTGATAAAAATAAGATTAAATTTCAATGGATTGATCATTCAAGTAAATTGCCTGCTGAGGTTGTGGAAATTTGTCAATCATTAGAAGAAAAGACAAAAACCGGAGTTAAATTATCTTTAAATTTATTAGGCTATGATTTAGAAACTGACGAAAGAAATGCTTTTGAACAATCAAAGAATTATGATGAGTTTAAAGCTATTAGACTAATTTCAGATATAGATTTAGTAATTAGAACTACTGAAATGAGACCTTCAAAAGGCCCAGTTTATGCAATGGCTCAATCTCAAATGTTACTTCTTCAAAAATTAAATCCTGAATTAGAACGTACTGATTTAGAGAAGATATTGCAAGAATATAATAGTTTAGTGGAATATAGGCAAACCACAAATCCAATTCATAAATAAAACCTCTCTTTTTCTTTTGTTAAGTAATTAAGAAATTGCAACTAACATCGGGCTTAAGGGAAGTTCAATTTCCTCGGAAAAATTCTCCTCGTGAAACAGAGCTGAGAATTTTTTCAGAGCTGAAATTGAATTTGGGTGTAGTGAGGTGCAACCGAACGAAACCCTTTAAGCCCTATTAGTTTCGTCCGAATACTTGGAGGACTTGATTTTTAGTGCAACGATGCCGAAGGCAAAAAATCAAAGTCGTGTAGGGGCAAAATTAGGAAGGTTTATAAAATACCTTTAATTCCACTAAATTATGAGAATAGATTATCAACATAACTTGACACAAGAAGAAGCATACGGAAAAATAAATAATCTTTTAACAGATTTACAGAAACAGTATGCTGATAAAATAAGTAACCCTCAAACAAGTTGGAATTCCGAACATACAAGAATGGATTATAGTATGGAAATTATGGGATTCAAAACTAAAGGACAGGTTACTTTAAATGATAGTCAAGTTAGTTTAGAAGGAAAACTTCCATTCATGGCTAAAATGTTTAGTGGAAAAATTGAAGCAATGGTTAAAACACAACTAGATGATTTACTTGCTTGTGATTTCTGAATATAATTTAATTTTGCCCCGTAACGATTGAGTATAACATATATTAGGCCTAGTTTGTTAGTGCCTAATTATAGTTAATATATGCTAATTCGGAAGAATTCCGAATGGCTAGGGCTTAATATTATTAAGATTAAGTAGATAACTTCTTATATGGATTATATGTTAGATGAAGCTAAAAAACAGGATTATCTGCAGAGAATTGCTGATGAGTGTAAATTAAGGGGTTTTAGCAGGCAAACTTTGAAAGCTTATTCTTATTGGATTGCAAAATATTTGGATTTTATTATTAAAAATAGGTTTAATTTGGGAAATTCTAGTGTTAGGTATTATTTCCTAAGTTTAGATTTGAGTGTGAATTCTTCAAGATTATGCTATGCAGCTCTAAGATTTTTCTTCGCTAATATTCTGAACAGACCTTTTACAACCGATGAAATTCCTATTAAGAAGAAAGAAAAAACTTTGCCTAAAGTATTATCTAAGCAACAAATTAAATTAATATTAAATGAAACCAAAAATCTTAAACATAAACTAGTTATTGAGGTGCTTTATTCAACTGGGTTGAGATTGCAAGAATTAATTAATCTTAAAAGAGCTGATATTGATTTTGATAATAATACTTTGTTTGTTAGAAAAGGCAAAGGTAAGAAGGATAGACTCACAATTATTTCTGAAAATATTAAATTAGATTTATTAAAATATTATAGTCAATACGAATTTAAAACAAATTATGTGTTTGAAGGTAGAAAGGGTAAATATTCTAAAAAGTCTGTTCAATTAATTCTACACAATACAAGTAAAAAACTTAAATTTAGAATTCATCCTCATATGTTAAGACACTCTTTTGCAACTCATTTATTAGAGCAGGGAACTGACATAAGAATTATACAGAAGCTTCTTGGCCATTCTGATCTTAACACAACAGAAATTTACACAAGAGTTGCAAATAAGAATTTAAAGAAAATCAAGAATCCTCTAGATAGTATTTAATTAACTCTATCTTCAACATCTTTACCATCTACGAAAAGATTAATATTTTTGATTGTAACATCAAATAAAGAATTAACTGCTTCAACTGTGTTGAAAGCTGAGTGAGGTGTTGCAACAACTTTCTTATGAGTCATTAGCTTTCTTGATACAGAATCAGGATTTGCACAATCAAATTTTTCTTTTTCAAATACATCTAATCCTGCAAAATCTATTTTTCCTGAATCAAGGGCTTCAAGTAAATTTTCAGAGTTGATTAATCCCCCTCTTGAAGTATTAATAATAACAACCCCTTGTTTCATAATGTTAAATTGTTCTTTATTTAAAATATATTTAGTATGTTCATTTAGCGGGATGTGCAAAGATATAATGTCGCTTTGTTTGAATAAATCATTTAATTCAACATATTCAAAACCAACTGTCTCTGCAACATCTTCGTTCTTTTTAATATCGAAAGCAATAACTTTCATGCCAACACCTTTTGATAGACGAGCTAGGTGTAATCCTATTGAGCCAGTTCCAATTAAACCAATTGTTTTCCCTTTTAATTCAAACCCCATTAATTCTGGCATGTTCACATTGCAGTTTTCCATTTCCTGATTACAGATATGAATTCTCTTACTTATTGTAAATAATAGTGCGAGTGCATGTTCTGCAACACTCTCGTTTGAATATGATGGGACATTTGTAACAATAATATTTCTATTTTTGCATTCTTCTAAGTCAATGTGATCAAACCCTGTTGTCATGGTTGCAATTAATTTTAGATTAGGAAGCTTATCTAAGATTTCTTTACTTATTTTAGAAAAAACATTTGTGCAGATTATTTCCGCGGATTCATATTGAGAAGTATTGTCTAAAGTTAATGAATCTTTAACAAAAATTGCATCAGGGTATTTTATTTTATCTTTTATAATACTCTCTGGCATTAATTTTGTGTCGAAAAATACTTTCATTTTAATTCATACTCCTTGATAGCTTTTTTTAGTGTTTCAACTGCAAGAATAGAACAATGTTCTTTTATCTGAGGTAACCCACCTAAACTTTCAGAAACATCTTTCCATTTTATTTTTTTAGCCTCTTCTATGGTTTTATCTTTTGCAATCTCTGTAATTGCTGAAGCAGTCGCAATGTTCGATGCACAGCCAAAAGATTTGAATTTAATATCCTCTATAACTTTTGTTTCAGGATTAACTTTTAATTGCATCTGTATCTGGTCTCCGCATTGGATATTACCTTCGATCACTTCAACATCTGCATTCTTTATGTCTCCTAAATTTCTTGGATGCAAAAAGTGATCCATAACTTTATCTGAATATTTTAGTGCCATTTTAACCTAGATGACTAATTTTTCTTAGTACTTTCACTGCTTCCTTTAATTGTTCTATTGTATAATCTAATTCTTCTTTTGTTGTAAATTTTGATAGTGAGAATCTTATTGTTCCATGTGCGTCTTCATATTTTTTTCCGAGTGCAAGAATAACGTGGCTTGCCTCTAATACTTTTGATGAACAGGCAGAACCTGTTGAAACACAAATGTTTTTTTCATTAAGCATCATCAATAATGCTTCTCCTTCAATAAAGCTAAAAGTGATATTTATATTGTTACATAATCTATCTTTAGGCCCGTTTAGTTTTGTATTGGTTATTTCGTTTAAAACTTTGTCAATAAAATATTTTTGTAGGTTTTTCATTAATTGAATGTTTTTATCTTTTTCATTCATGGCGATTTCAACTGCTTTTGCAAATCCAGCTATTGCAGGAAGGTTTTCTGTTCCAGGTCTTTTATTAAATTCTTGATGCCCGCCCTGTTCTATTTGTGTTAATAACTTTTTATTTTTTACAAATAGTGCACCAATACCTTTTGGTCCATGAATTTTGTGTGAATTAATACTCACCAGGTCTATTCCTTCAATGGTTAAATCTGTTTTAGTGAAACTTTGGCAGGCATCAATATGAAATAGTGTTTTTGGATTTTTTTGTTTTATTATTTCAGAAATTTCTTCTATTAACTGTATTGTTCCTATTTCATTGTTAGCATGAATAATAGAAACAATTATCGTATTTTCATCTACTTCTTTTTTTAATTGTTCTAAATCAACAAACCCTTGTTCATTAACATCAAGATAAACTATTTCTTGGTTATTTTCTAAAGATTTAAATGTATTTAGTATACTTGGATGCTCAATTTTTGTTGTAATTACTTTACCTTTTTTTCTGATAGTAGAACCTTTAATTGCTAGATTGTTGCTTTCAGTTCCCCCTGAAGTAAAAATTATTTGATCTTCATTTGCACCGATAGATTCAGCAATCAATTTTCTTGCATTGGATAATAAGTTATCTGCTTGAATTCCTAGTAAATGTAAACTAGAAGGGTTGCCATAATTATTTTCTTGAGCTTCTTTAATAGTATCAACTACTTCTTGCAAGGGTTTCGTAGTTGCTGCATTATCTAAATAAATTATCTCATTCATTTTCTTTGCATAATCCACAGCAGGCGTGGATTTTTTCTATTTTTTTGTGAATTTTGCATACAAGCTTATGCATTTTTTTAAGAGTTTCCTGTAATATTTCATAATATTTTTTTGGATCTTTCTGAATTTCACTAACTGCATTACTTATGGCGTCTTTGTCAATTTCTATATCTAGTTTCTTTGCTCTCTTATTGTGTATGTATTGTGATACTGCAGCAGGAGTTATATCCATAATCTTAGCAATATCTTTTTGACTATAACTTTCTGACTTAAGCTTCATTGCAATTTCACGTCTTATTGCAGGAAGTAAATACCATACTTCAATTTCTTGTGGAGTTAACATAATAATAGTTAACTATCGTTAATTTATATATTTTATGGATTTTAAGGAAAGGATGTCTTTTTAACCTTCAAAGCTAAATTATTAGAAGCATTTAAAAAGGAATGTTGTTTCTCTTATAAAATCAGAGCTTTTTGATATGTTTGTTAGATTGTTTCTGTAATGAGTAAAATAGTAAACGAGGAATTAAATAAAATGAATGGAACAGTAAAGTTTTTTAACGAAATGAAAGGATTTGGATTCATTTCAGCTGAAGATGGAAAAGAAATCTTTGTTCATCAATCAGCATTAGATCAAGGCGTTGTTTTACGTGAGAATGATTCAGTTACATTTGATGTAGAAGAAGGCGACAGAGGTCTAAAAGCAGTTAACGTTAAGAAAGAATAATTAATCATACTTCTCTTAAATTAAACGTATATTTTTTTATTTTTTTATTTTTTATTACTTCTAACGAAAGAAATTTAAATACCCTATTCTATTTCTAGATTATGGAAGAAAAAAAGAAGAAAATAGGTGTAGGGTTTGGGGTGATGCTTCTAAAAGATAATAAGATCCTATTAGGAAAGCGTCATGAAGATCCTGAAAAAGCATCAAGTCTATTGGGTGGTGCAGGGACCTGGACAATGCCTGGTGGTAAACTAGAATTTGGAGAAACTTTTGAGCAAGGTGCAAAAAGAGAAGTTCTAGAAGAAGCAGGAATAATTCTGAATAAAATTGATGTTCTATGTGTTAATAATGATCAAGTTGAAACAGCACATTTCGTTACAGTCGGTATTTTTTGTGATGATTTTGAAGGAGAACCACAGGTTTTAGAACCAGATGAGATAACAGAATGGCAATGGTTCAGCTTAGATGATTTGCCTACTCCATTATATTTTCCGAGTGCAAAGTTTTTAGAGAATTATAAACAGAAAAAGTTTTATATCCCTTAGTTTACTTCTTCACATCTGCTTTAATCATTCTGACAAGTTCTGGGAACCTAGAGATGTTAAAGTGTCCATTCTTGCTTTTATAAACAATTATGTTTGCATTAGGCAATTTTTTCCTATATTTCTTTGCATGTGAAATTGGGACAGCATTGTCATCTTCAGAAAATAACAGATTAAGATTCTTAGAGTTTTTCTGCATTAATGAAAGGTCTGATTTAAGTTTGAATCCTCCAACTAAATCCTCACCAGTACAAGTATTATCAAACGGGGGTGCAATTAAGTAAGTTGCAAGTATTTTTTTTGGAAATTTGTGTTCAGAAAGGTATTTTGCAAGAAAGATTGCACCCAGAGAGCTTCCAATTAGAATTACTTTATTTTTTAAAAGAGGAATATGCCTTTCAAAATGAATCTTCCATTCGGAATACTTTGCATTGTCTTGCAAAGGCATCCTTGGTTTGATTATGTGAAAGTTTTTGCCTATTTTTTCTTTGAAGTATGTACCATGCCACTTGTTTTTTTCTTTAATAGAAACTTTTCTCTTCTTTAAATATTGCAGATAATCTTTTTTGTTCTTGAAGGTCATCCCTCCATGTATCATTAGTATTTGTGTTTTCATTTTTAATGCTCCAAAATTTTCAATTCTACTTTGTCATCAACTTTCAGACTTACAGTTCCTCCAATGGGAAATGTCATTATAGGGTTTGCATGACCAAAATTAACATTTGCAATCACAGGAATATCTGCTAACTCTTTTTTTGTTGCAATGATTTTTTCGATTTTTTCTTCAGTCATTTCAGAATTCTTTTGAAACATTCCAATAATAATAGCTTTAACATCTTTAAAGTCAGGAAGGTGAATTAAAGATTGTAAATTTCTATCAAAATCTGGTGCTTTTGATTCATCATCATCTTCAACAAACAAAATCTTGTCTTTTAATGAAGGCATAAATTCAGTTCCCTGTAATAAGTTCAGAGTACAAAGGTTTCCTCCAACAATTTCTCCTTGGGCTTCTCCTTTGTTAATTATTAAATAACCTTTATTTGGAATAAGATTTCTATTTTCTTGATTCATATACCACGCATCATCACTCCAAGTTGGAGAAGGTTTAATAACAAATTCTTCTTTGCTTGTTAAACATTTTTTGAAATATTCTAGTGTATATTCAAACTCCCTTTTCATTCCCCAGGTAGAGAAATGTGGCCCATAATATGTAATTAGGCCTGTCTTTGCTGTAATAGCATTTGTGAGTGCAGTTATATCTGAGTAACCACAGATAATTTTAGGGTTATTTTTTATTAATTTATAATCTAAGTATTTTAATACTTGATTTACATTAAATCCTCCGATAACAGTTAGAATTGCTTTAACATTTTTATCTCTAAATGCTTCATGTAGATCATCAACTCTAGATTGAATAGATGAAGACATAAACATGTCAGACTCTTTGCAGTTTTTTGAGAATGTAACTTTGAAACCTTCTGCTTCAAGTTTATCTACTGCTAATTTAATATTTTCTTCAGAAAGCAAAGCTAAACTTCTAGATGGGGCAATAATTCTGATTTCATCTCCTGGTTGTAGTTTTGGTGGAATTATCATTTTGTAAACCTTTTATGTAAAAAATAAAATATCCAATAAACACAATAATTAAAACCTAATATCTATTGGTACTGCCAAAGCGAAATAAAATTTAATTAAATCTTTCTAAACATTCTGCTTTTACAGTTGCATCACTAATTTCGTTACAATATCTTTTGTGATCTTGTGAAAATGCAATCTTCATATAACATTCATCTTTATCCTCACTCTTTGTAAGTCTTTCATCACATATATCTGTGTCTGCATTCTGTTCAGCAACTCTAAGTAAACACTTAGTTCTTTTACCTTCATCTTTTACTGCTGAACAAGCTGAAGCTTTATTTTGGTAATATCCTACCATATAATAACATTCATCAATCTCATCTGGTATGGTTTTTGCTTGAGGCTCTTCTAATTTTTCACAAACTGAATGATCCCCTGTTTTTTCTGCAACTTCTGCTACACATCTATGATAATAGTTTCCAGTTTTGTCTGTTATTTCATCACAAATATTTGCATCCTCTTCAGTTTGGGCAACACCCATTAAACAAGCGTTTTTTTCTTTCTCTGTTTTAAGTTTTTTACAAACCCAAGTATCTCCAACTGCAATGGCATAGTTACTTAGACATTTATCTTGGTCGTCTTCAAACTCAAGTTGTTTACATATGAATTGATCTACTTTTTCTATTGCAATTTTTTCAAAACAATTACTTTTAGTGTATCCATCTGATTCTATTTGTTTACAAATGTTTTCATCATTTTTTGCAATTGCAATTTTACCATAACAATCATCTGCTTCATGTCCTGCTTTAGCACACAACTTTTCATCTTCAGTTGCAACTGCAATATCTCCATAACAAGGGCCAGAATAATCTTTATTTTCAATTTGATCACAAATACCTGTATCTTCTTGATTTACTGCGATTTTTGAGTAGCAGTTATCAATTCTATCCTGATCTACACTTCCATCTTGATTTGTTAGTTTATCACAGTTTTTAGTATTGCCTGTTTTGACAGCTGCGTTTAATTCTTCGTCCATAAATAAGCAGCCGGATAATAGTATCATAGAAATTATAAATATTACAATTAAAATCTTTTTCATAATTAAAACCCCCTATGAGTTTATTCTAAGAAGTATTCTTTTTAAATATTGCTGTTTTAAAGAAATAGTTAAACTCAATAAAATTAATAATAAAAAAATATTTAAACAATAGTTATTATATCTAAATATAGAGGTAAAAAAATGGGACTTATTATATTGGCAAAAAATTATGTAAAAAAGCTTAAGTGGTATGATGTTAAACTAGCTCAGATTGCGGCGATTTTTGCAACTCTTACATTAATAACTGCATGGCCAGCATTTTTAGAAGCAGTGCAAAAGCTTGACTGGTATTGGTATTTAATTTTAGCATTTATATTTGGAATTACTTTGGTGAAAAGAATTTTTGATTAAATGATTTTTTTCTTATAACTTAATAGAATAGTATTATATACAAAATTTTCTTTAGATAATTTTTAAATTAACTTAACTATAAACATCAATGCAATTCCAATAAGAAATATTAAGAAATTTATAATTGCTTTTACGATATTAACTTCTTTTCGCAGTTCAGGTAAAAGATCTGATGCAGAAATATAAATAAATCCTCCTGCTGCGAATGGTAATAGGTACATCATAGCATTCTCAGTGAAAGTTATTAAGAAATATCCCAGTATTCCTCCAAGAACTGCGGTTAAGGCAGTTAAGAAGTTTGCAAGAAGAGCTTTCTTTATTGAGAACCCCCCATGAACAAGAACTGCAAAATCTCCTAATTCTTGTGGTATTTCATGTAATATTATTGCTATTGTCGAAGCAACACCTAAAGAAGTGTCAACAACAAAGGTTACCCCAATTATAAGTCCGTCAATTAGATTATGAATTGCATCTCCCAATAAGCTCATATACGCAAAACTGTGAATTTTACAATCAACTTCATGGCAATGTCTCCAATGTAATATTTTCTCAACTAAAAAGAATACTGTGAACCCTATTAATACATATATTAGAATATTGCTGCCAAATTCTTCAATTGATTCAGGTATTAAGTGTAGGAATGCTCCTCCCATAAGAGCACCTGCTGAAAGTGCAACAAGTCCCATCATCAATTTTTTCATTAGATTCTTCTTAATAGCTAAGGTTATAGCCCCTAATAGAGAAATTAAGCTAACTATTAGTGTTGCTAATATTATTGTTAATAAGATTGCCATTTATAGCCCTAATCCACAATCTTTTTAAAATCTTTCCACAAAAAGGTAGTTATGGATAAAGAATCTGAAGATTTAAAACAAGAAGTTGATGGAATAAAAGAAACTGTAAATGAAATTAAGAAGACTGTTGACAACATAGAAAAGCTTGAGGAATCTGAGATAACACATATTTTAAATGTAAAGGATATGGAATCTGAAGAATTATCAAATCTTGATAATTTAAAAGATTTAGAGAATCAAGAGCTAGATAAGTTGCATAAGATTGGTCCAAAAAAGTTCAAGGATGTTATGACTTGGAAGCAAATGATTTGGGAATCTTGTAAAGAAAGAAAAATGAATGATTCTATGAAGGTTGTAAGTTTTTCTTGTAATTTAACCAATAAAGTATGTTCTTTCGAGTTATGTCCAAAGAATAAGGTAAATGAAATTTCAACAAAAAAATAGGGTAAGAACTTTTATTTCAGTAAATTTATCTGACGATGAGAAGAGTGTTCTTAGTAGGAGAATCAGTAAGTTTATTGTTTTAGATTATGCAAAGACCCAAACAAAAGTGAAAATAATTGATTCTGTTAAATATCATTTAACTGTGGCTTTTCTTGGTTCAGTTTCAAAATCTCAATTAGATATTTTGAAAAAAGAACTTAAATTTGTTGTTCATAATTTTAGCAAACCTTTTCATTGTAAGATTATCGGGCTAGGGGCTTTCCCAAATATGAAAGCGGCAAGATTAATCTTTTTAAAAATTGATTCTCCAGAGTTACAGGAACTAGTAAAACAAATAAGAAAAGTTGTTATAAAAAATGGTTTTAAGCTTAGCTTTGATTTTAAAGCACATATAACAATTGCCAGATTTAAAGATAAAATAGAGTTAAATGATCTTGATAAAATAACCGCTTCTTTTTCTACAAACTCATTTTTCTTGATGCAAAGCGTTTTGACTTCTGCAGGGCCTGTTTACTCAAAATTAGAGAAGTTTCAGTTTGCATAATAAAAATCAAAGATTTTTAGTATGTCCAAGCTTTGGACATAGGGAAAATTAAATTTTCAATATGTCAAAATTTTCAATTTTGCACATAACATTTATAAATAAAATATAGTTCCAATTATAAAATGGTTATAATCCAAGGTAGATCAAAGAGAAAGCCAACTGGTGGCAGGTATAAGTCTAATCAAACAAAGATATTAAGTAGATCTGGTTCTAAGCCAATTCTTACTAAAATTGGTGAGAAAAAAGTTAAGAAACTACGAATTATTGGTGGTAGTGTAAAGGCAAAATTGGCTCAAGTTGAAGTAATTAATGTTTATGATTCTAAATCTAAAAAATATGTTAAAGCTAAACTTGAAACAGTCATGTCAAACCCTGCAAATAGGCACTATGTCAGAAGAAATATTCTTACAAAAGGAACTATTGTTAAGACAGATAAGGGATCTGTTAAGATAACAAACAGGCCAGGTCAAGAAGCAGCATTAAATGGTGTTTTGATAGAATAATTAAAGTAGACTTTTTATTTCTAATAATTTTGTGAATTCTTTTTTATTCAAGGTAGTTATAATTGGAATCTTATTAATTATGTGTTTCTCAAATAATAATTCGGAATCTTTTGGTATATAAACTGTGTTTATGAAGTTATTTTCAAGCCAGTTGGAACAAATTTTCTTATTTATTCCTGATTCTATTCCTGCTAGCAATAATTGTTTATTAATTGTTTTAATAAGAGTTTCTGTTTCTATTTTTTTGTATTCAGGAAAAACATATTCATTAGTGTGTTTAAGTTTTAAGAGTTCTATCATTACATATTCTGATGCAATAGCAATTTTTGTTTTATTCTCATAATTTAACAATAAAATATTATCAAGAACAGTTATGTTTTCCCATTTTAAATATTTGATCTCCTCTAGAGATAATCCTGAACTAAATAGCAATTTAGACATTATTCTTAGTTCAGCGTTTTCTGGTAAATTTGTTATTGTAAATCCTTGATAGATTACTTGTTTCTTTTTTAAGTATCTAATTAGGCTTTTTATCATGTTTAATGTTTAATTTCTATATTTAAATTATTTAATGGATATAAACCGGATTATTTTCGGACTATTTTGAAATAGTAAAACTATTTAGTTTTTAATATAATAGGAATTTATAATTTTTTATGTAGTAAATCAATAACTATTAAAATGGTTGAAGTCAATTTGGTTTTATGGTAAATAAAATTGTAAAATACAAATACCCTTTACTAATTATGGTTGGTCCTTCTGCTGCATCTGGGAAAGATCTTATTCCAAGTATAGTTAATAAAACTTTAAAAATAAATTTTGTTCCATCAACTACTTCTAGGAAATTAAGAAAAAATGAATATAAGAATACTAGAATTAGTATTTCAAAAGAAGATTTTGAGAATATGATTAAGAAAAAAGAGTTATTCGAATATGACTTTCATCTTGAGAATTATTATGGTACTCAGTTTGAGTCAATTATTAAGGTTTTTAAAAAAAGTTTTGCATTTAAGCAAATGGATATTGTTGCTATGAAAAATATTAGGACTAAAAAACAATATAATTACAATTCTAAGAATCATACTGTAACTTTTGAATATAAAAAAATTAAACACCAATTTAAAATATATTTTATTGGAATATATAGAGAAAACCTATTTTGTTATTTTAGAGATTATTTAAAAAGAGACGGTCTTAATTGGAATATGTTTTCAAGATTTTTTAGGATTGCAAAAGAACATCGAATTGTAAAGACAAGAACCGATTTTCAGGTCTTTAATCCTAATGGGCATCCCGAAAGAGCAGCTGTAGAATTAAAAAGATTAATAAAAAAGCTTATTAAATAGTTATACAAAGAGGTGTATATGGAAGTAAAAACTGTTTATGATTGTGACTTTAATGATAAAGTTGTAATACTTAGGGCTGAACTTGATGTTCCAATAATTAAGGGTGTTGTTGAGTCAGATAATAGGTTAAAAACTAATCTATCAACAATAAATTATGTTTTAGCAAATGGTGCAAGGCAAGTTCTAATTATTGGCCATTTAGGTAGGCCAAATGGAGTTGAACAAGATAAATCTCTTAAGCCTGTACATATGTGTTTTGAAAAATTACTTGCACATGAAATTAAGTTTCTTAAAAATTTTAATATTTCTAGACATGAATTACCTCAAAATGAAAAAATAGTGCTTTTTGAGAATATAAGGTTTTTTGCAGGAGAAAAAACTAATGATAAAGATTTTGCAAAAAAAATTGCTGCACTTGGAGATGTCTTTGTAAATAATTGTTTTAGTACAATGACCCGAGATCATGTTTCAATAACTGGTATTGCAAAGATATTACCTGCATATGCAGGATTAAGAGTTGTTGGGGAACTAGAAGCTTTGTCAATAGCAAATAAGGAATCTCCTAAGGTTTTAATTCTTGGTGGAGCAAAAATGGAAACCAAGCTTCCTATAATAAAAGAAATGCTTGGGAAAGTTGATAAAATATTATTGGGGAGTGCAACTGTTATAGATCTACTAAAATCTAAGGGATTCTATAGGGGCAAAGTGATTTATGATTATTCAAATATGGAAGAGTTGGCAGAGATTGCTGATAATAAAAAAATAATTTATCCATTGGATTTTGCATGCTCGAAAACAAAATCTGCAGAAGGATTAATTTATAAAAAAGTTCGAGATGTTGAATCAGATGATTATGTTCTTGATTTAGGCCCAAAAACAACAGAGTCTTATAAGAGGATTTTGGCTTCTGCAAAAACAATTATTTGGAATGGCCCTTTGGGGTTTTATGAGATAAAAGAATTTGCACATTCTTCAGAGAATATTGCTAAGTTTATTTCTACTTTAGATACGTTCACTTTAATTGGCGGTGGTGACACAGAAGAAATTCTTAAATCTGTAGATGTTGAAAATAAAATAAATCATATTTGTGTTGGTGGTGGTTCTATGCTTAAATTGCTTGCAGGAGATAAATTACCTGGCTTAGAAGTTTTGAAGTGGTAATCATAACTCAACTTCATCAATGATAACATCGCAGTGAGCCTTGTTCTTAAATCTCTCTGCATCTTTCTCTGTGCCAACAATTGGCCCATAGTGCGCAGGCATTGCCATTTTTGGTTGGATGATTGCAGTTGCATTTGCAGCTTCTTCTGCATTCATAACATATACCCCTGAAACAGGTAGAATTGCCAGATCAATATTTGTGAATAGACTCATTTCAGGAATTACATCTGTGTCTCCTGCATAATAAATTCTTTTTTTTTCAATTGTAAAAATAAATCCACACCAATCTGTATTTTTTTTATGAAATTCTTTATTAGTGTTATATGCGGGAACTATTTCAACTCCGAACTCTTTAAAATCTAGTTTTTCACCAAGATTAAAACCAGTTGTCTCATTTTCTGTGAATTCAAGAACTTTTGGTATTACTGAAGTAGGAACAAATATTTTAGTTGTTTTTTTGAGAAGCTTCTTTATATCTCCAATGCTTAAATGATCAAAGTGATCATGACAACAAAAAATATAATCTGCTTTGTCATCATTTTCTATTTTATATGGATCAAGGTATATAATCATATTTTTAGATTTTATTCTTATTGTTGTATGTGTAAATCTTTTGATTTTTACCATTTACTAACCTATTTGATAATAATACTGTTCTTTTGGAAATTAAGTTTTAAAAACTTTTTTCTAATCTATCTACTCTTCTTCAACGTGTAATCGTAAAGTATTCCTTCAATTTTGCTTAGGTTCCATTTGATTGCATCATATTTTTTTCTTAATTCACCATTATTAAAATCAAATTTTAGAAATTTACCTAGAATATAATCAATAAACTTCTTTATTTCTATTACTTTTTCATATTTGTTCTTGGTTGCACACATAACACAATATCTTCCTAATTCTCCTGTTAGATCGGCTAAGCCACAAAGATAATTATGATAGTTTATTTTTAATTTAGAAGAAGTTGATATTTTTCCCGTAAGTATAAAATCAAGAAATGTTCTTGCTTCAACATATTCTTGTAATGCCCCTTTGTACATATTTATTGATTCTAATTCTGATTGTTTGAATTTTCTTCTTAGTTCTGATAATTCTGTTTCTATATTGTTAATAGCTCTCTTTGCTTCAGAAATTTCTTCTCTGTGGATCGAGTATATTGTTTGTTTGCTACTTTTTATTATTTCTCTGCTTTTGCTGGTTAGTATACCCTTTCTTTTGTCCGAATTGTTGAATTCTTTCAACAATCTTTGAAAATCCTTGTCTAATTCAGTAAAACTAATTTTTTCTTTTTTCTTTCTAATTTTCTTAATCATTTTAAATCTCATAATGTTTTTTAATTTAGATTAACTCGAGTTTTTTTAAACTTTTTTCTAAAATGATGCTTAAGTGTGATAAATAATTTTGCTCGTCGATAGATTTTCTGTTTAGCGAAGATATATTTAATATCAACAAGGTTAGTTATGTCTCTTTGTTGACGTGAAAACAATTTTCATGTTTAATCTTTTTTTTAATAAAGTTTATAAATAAATAATCCAATAATCTAATAGTTTATCCAATAAAGCTTATGTTGGATTATTCAAAATATATAAAATAGTTTTGAGGTGTTGCAATGCCAGCAAAAAAGAAAAAAACGACTAGAAAAAAAGTTACTAAAAGAAAAGTTGTTAAGAAGAAAAAACCTGTAAAAAGGAAAGCAGCTAAGAAAAGAGTAACTAAAAGAAAAGTTGTTAAGAAGAAAAAACCTGTAAAAAGGAAAGCAGCTAAGAAAAGAGTAA
>Ga0307990_1000291_pt1 | contig 48025 bp, 44 predicted proteins | sample EllFjometagen129_FD_203168 | JGI IMG/M metagenome (GOLD analysis project Ga0307990, IMG submission 203168) | Marine microbial communities from Ellis Fjord, Antarctic Ocean - #129 | ecosystem: Environmental > Aquatic > Marine > Unclassified | place: Southern Ocean | collected 2014-10-08
TTCTTTAACATAGATCATATCTCAAGTCAAGCAAAAAAGGGACTTTATCTTAATAATATCAAGCAGTTAACCTTCTTTTATGGCAATTTAGACTTTTTACGAGTCCATCAATTTATAATTCCTTACACGATTTTTCTGGCAGGGAATGTTTCACTTTCATTACCCTTAACCATCTCTTCGCCATTTTAATGTTTTTATTTAGTTAAATTTTCTTCCGATTATGCTGCAGGGATATTGAACATTACATTTCCTTCATTCAAAAGGGGGGGGTAATCTATCATGGCACAAGATATTTTCAATTTCTGCCGCAAGCTGAAAAATATGTCTCTGGGGAAAAACACCGACATTTCACTGCTACCAAAAAGTATGGATGAGATCGGCATAATGATCACCGCTTTCAATGATTATGTGCAGAAGAAGATCAACTTGGAAAAGTTTAAGCAGCTCATATGCGAGTCAAAGGTGTGCCCGAAATATCTTGGCTATCAGGAAGGCTACAAACACATGTGTATCCCGATAATTATCGGGGGAGCGCCAGAGAAGTCGTTCATATTACCATTCGGCCGGAAAATGAAGAGAATGTGCGAATCCAGGCTCCCATCCTGCTGGAATATTTCCGCAACGCGGCCCCGGTTATTGAAAGTAAGAAACTGCTTGAAAGCTTGAGGGAGACCTCCCTGCGTGACAAACTCACGGGGCTGAACAATCGGCGGTTCCTGGAGGAATATGTTGATCTTTTGGTTTCCGAGGCAAAACGAGAGCAAAAGCAGTTTGGTATCCTGATGATTGACCTTGATCACTTTAAGAAGGTAAACGATATCCATGGGTATCAGACAGGTGACAAAGTACTGGAGATGCTGGCGAAAATCATGAGAGCTTCGGTCAGAGGTTCCGACATTATTATCCGCTATGGTGGTGAAGAGTTCTTGATTATTGTCAAGAGTGCTGCCGTAGAGGAAGATGTCCTGTCGGTGGCGGAAAAAATCCGCCAGAATGTTGAAAACCATGAAATGAAGATAAGCCCGACGATCAGCTTGAAAAAAACCTTGACCATTGGTGTATCACTGTTCCCGAAAGATACCGATAGCTTCTGGCAGGCCATCAAGTTTGCTGATCTTGCCCTTTATAAGGGGAAGGAAGATGGCAGAAACCGGGTGGTGCGCTTTGAACCGGCTATGTGGGATATTGACAACCAGGACTGATCGCGGCAGTATGTTTTCAATTGGTCATCGGGCCAGGGTGACGCTGGGACGCGTAGTTGAAGTTGGGGTTGTTCTTCTGGTCGCGACAGGGACCGCCGGTTACCCGGCACTCCTCGCAGTCTGGATGAAAACGCGGCGCGCGCAAACTTGGTGTCTCACCTTGCCAGCGGTAACTCCTTTATCAAGCGGCCCGGAATCTTTCCAAGCTGCCGGTTATGTGGGTTTAACCGCTTGACAACCGGGTTATGATAGTGTAGAAAAATTGATATGAATGCAGAAACTTGGCGATATTGGTGGTGTGTGATGTTGTAATCAGGGATGGATATCCGCTGCTGGTCTGTATTTATTGAAAAGTTACTTTGGCCGTGGATAACCTCCACGGTTTTTTTATGCCCATTACTGCTTTTTCAGGATGACTGGATGAAAAAAAATAGTTGTTTTCCTTCTTTGCCGGAATTTATCCGCCTGGCTGGGGGTTACACTCATGTACCGGTTTGTTGTGAAGTGGTTGCCGATCTTGACACACCTCTTTCTCTCTACCGCAAAGTGGCCCGGGGTCCTTATACCTTTCTCCTGGAAAGCCTTGAAGGGGGAGAGCGCTGGGGTCGTTACAGCATTATCGGCCTGGATCCGCTGCTGGTTTTCTGCCAGCGGCGGGATCAGGTCACTATAATACGTGGTGAAGAGCGGAAAAACAGTTCGTCTGCCGCTGATCCCCTGGCACAACTGCAGGAATTGTTGGTTGCCTTTACCCCGGCTCCGGTTGCCGGCTTACCGGCCTTTTATGGGGGTGCCGTCGGATTTTTAGCCTATGATGTGGTAAAAAAGTTTGAGCAATTGCCTGATAATGCCTGTGATGATATCGGTTTTGCCGATGCCCTGTTTATGGTTCCCGGCCTGTTGCTGGTTCACGATAACCTGAAAAATACCCTGATGATTATTGCCCTGGTTGCCGTTGGCGGGGATAAAAATCTGCCGGCCTGTTATGCTTATGGGCTGGAGATGATCGATCAGCTGATGCTGAGACTCACCACTCCCACGGCATATGATCTACCGGTGGTTGCTGCCGATACTCTGAAAGTTTCCAGTAATCTTACCCGGGATGATTTTATCCGGATGGTGGAGCGGGGCACCGAATATGTGCGCGCCGGTGATGTGATTCAGGTGGTGCTCTCCCAGCGTTTCTGCTGTGAGCAGGAAATCGACCCTTTCACCCTTTATCGGGCCCTGCGGTTGGTAAACCCGTCTCCCTATCTTTATTATCTGCAGTTTGATGATGAACTGTTGGTGGGCTCATCACCGGAACTGCTGGTGCGTAAAACCGGCCGGACGGTAGAGGTGCGGCCCATAGCTGGAACCAGGCCCCGGGGGTGCACGAAAGCGCAAGACCAGGCCCTGGCGGCGGAACTTCTTGCTGATCCCAAAGAGCGGGCTGAGCACATCATGCTGGTTGACCTGGGGCGCAACGATGTGGGACGCATTGCGGCTTACGGCCAGGTGCAGGTAGATGAACTGATGGAGATTGAGCGTTATTCCCATGTCATGCACCTGGTTTCCCATGTCCAGGGGCAACTGCGGGATGGTTTGGATATGTATGGTGCCTTTCGGGCCTGTTTTCCCGCTGGCACGGTAAGCGGGGCCCCGAAGATCCGGGCTATGGAGATTATCGATGAGTTGGAACCCAATCGCCGGGGGCCTTATGCCGGGGCGGTGGGATATTTTGGCTTTTCAGGTAATATGGATTTTGCCATTGCCATCCGGACGGTGATGATCAAAAACGGGCGCATCTATTTTCAGGCCGGGGCCGGTATTGTCGCCGATTCGGACCCGGTAAAGGAATATGAAGAAACCTTGAATAAGGCCATGGCGATTAGGAAAGCCCTGGAAATGGCGGCTGAGGGATTGTGAAAGGGCATAAGTCAGAAGACAGAAGACAGAAGACAGAAGACAGAAGACAGAAGTCAGAAGACAGAAGACAGAAGACAGAAGACAGAAGTCAGAAGACAGAAGACAGAAGACAGAAGACAGGAGTCAGGATGAAAAAAGCGAAGTCATTTCAGGATTTGTTGGTCTGGCAGAAAGCACATCAGTTGGTCTTGAATATTTATGCATTGACCAAGGGCTTTCCTGATGATGAGCGCTTTGGTTTGATAAGTCAGACGCGGAGGGCGGCAGTATCGGTACCGGCTAATATAGCCGAGGGTTTTCGACGCCAAGGCAAAGCGGATAAAGTTCGTTTTTTCAATATATCCCAGGGATCACTGGAAGAACTGAGATATTATTTGCTATTGGCAAAAGATTTACACTATCAGGCAGATCAGGATGATATGATACCTTTATTGGTGGAAGTCAGTAAGATGCTGGATGCCTATAGCAAAGCTATTCTGACTTCTAACTTCTGACTTCTATCTTCTGGAGGAAATATGATCAGAAAATTTATTGAGCAGGTGGTTCAGGGACGTGATTTGAGTGAAGAAGACATGTTCGCGGCCATGAGCGAGGTGATGGAAGGGCGGGCAACCGATGCCCAGGTGGCGGCCTTTATTACCGCCTTGCGGATAAAGGGGGAAACCATCGATGAAATTACCGGGGCGGCGCGGGTTATGAGGCAAAAAGCCACCCGGGTGCCGGTGCTTGAGTCGACGGTCAACCTGGATCGGGACGATATCAATGTTGATGAGGAAACCATCGTTGATACCTGTGGTACCGGTGGTGATGGAACCAATACTTTCAATATTTCCACGGCTACGGCCTTTGTGGTCGCCGGTGCCGGGCTCAAGGTGGCCAAACACGGCAACCGTTCAGTTTCCAGCCAGTGTGGGAGTGCTGATGTGATCAAAGCCCTGGGAGTGAACCTGGCCCTGAATCCTGAACAGGTTGGCCGTTGCGTGGCCGAGGTGGGTATCGGTTTTTTATTCGCGCCGCTTTTACATTCGGCAATGAAATACGCCATAGGCCCCCGGCGGGAAATCGGTATCCGGACAATCTTTAACCTGCTGGGGCCGCTGACTAATCCGGCCGGAGCCGGGATACAAGTTCTTGGTGTTTATGATCCTGAATTGACCGGGGTGATTGCCAGGGTGTTGAAAAATCTGGGCGGCAAAAATGCCATGATCGTTCATGGGGCGGGTTGTTTGGATGAGTTGAGTCTGGTGGGGGAAACCACCATCGTCCGGCTGCAGGACGGCGAAATTTCCAGCTTTTCCCTGGTGCCGGAAGATGCCGGATTGGAACGGGCACCGCTGGCGGCGGTCAAAGGCGGTGATGCTTTTACTAATGCCGGTATCCTGATGGATATTTTCAATGGTGACCGGGGGCCGAGACGCGACGTAGTGTTACTTAATGCGGCGGCGGTGCTGGTAACCGCCGGGAAAGCCGATGATTTTCGCTCAGGGGTAGAACAGGCAGCCTCAGTTATTGACAGTGGCAAGGCGTTGAAAACCCTGGAACATCTGGTTAATTTTTCCAACCGGCTGGCGGGTGAATAATACATAACGGGGACAGCTTCTAAAGCTGTCCTCACTCAGGTGCTGTATGAACATCCTAAAAAAAATTGTTGCCCGAAAAAAAGTTGAGGTTGAAACACTGAAACGGCGTGAGGTAAGTTCTCTTCTGCCTGACAACAATGTTAAACACCATTCTCTGATGGCTGCCCTGTCCCAGGAACCGTACCCCCGGGTTATTGCCGAGGTTAAGAAAGCATCTCCTTCGGCCGGCTTGCTGGTAGATAATTTTGACCCGCCGTCATTGGCGATGGCCTATAAAAAGGGCGGAGCGGCAGCCTTGTCGGTGGTGACCGACGAACATTTTTTCCAGGGTGAACTAGCTTGGCTTGCCAACCTGAAATTGCTGGTTGACCTGCCTTTGCTGCGCAAGGATTTTATCATTGATCCCCTGCAGGTTCAGGAGTCCCGGGCAGCCGGGGCTGATGCGATTTTGTTGATTGCCGCCATTCTCAGCCAAGACGAACTCCAGGAGCTGTTGGATATTGCTGCCGGGCAGGGGCTTGAATGCCTGGTGGAAGTGCACGATGAAAAGGATCTCAAAAAGGTTTTATCAACAACGGCGGTCATTATCGGGATTAATAATCGGAATCTTGAGAATTTTACTGTTGATCTGGAAACCACTTTGCGCCTAAGAAAGCTCATCCCTGCTGACCGGCTGGTAGTCAGCGAAAGCGGCATTGACCGCCACGCACAGTTGATCAGACTTGCTGCCGCCGGGGTTCAGGGGGTGCTGGTGGGTACCAGCCTGGTCAGATCCGGAGACAGGGCGGCAAAACTGCGGGAATTGATCTTGGGACATGATGCCAATTTATGATGAATGATCCGAGATGTGTATGATATTAGTAACTTACTCCTGAATTTCTGTTACTCTTTTCAGTACTCCCTTGAGGGGTATAAAAAACAAGAAAATTTAACGTTCCGCTGGTATTGCCGGAACATCCCGGAAAGTTTCTTTTGGGTTGCGGGCGGTGGCCCGCCTTTGGTGTTTTCTTATCCTGAATGGTGGAGGAAAATATGAGAACTAGGGTGAAGATCTGCGGCTTGACCAACCTGGAAGACGCTTTGCTGGCGGCTGAGGCCGGGGCGGATTTGTTGGGGTTTGTTTTTGCCGACAGCCCCCGGCGGGTGGAACCACTGGTGGTGCAGAAAATTATTGCCTTCCTGCCGCCGCTGGTGCAGACGGTAGGAGTCTTCGTGGATGAAAAGCCGGAAACCATCCTTGAAATTGCCGGTTGCTGTCGTCTTGATTATCTGCAGCTGCATGGGAGTGAACCCCCGGCTGATTGCCTGCTTTTTGATAACTGGAAGATTATCAAGGCGCTACGGGTAAGGGAGGGTGAGTCATTTCCTGATCCTGTGCTCTATGGAGATCAGTGCGAGATTTTTTTATTTGATACTTTGGTGCCCGGGATGGCCGGCGGTAGTGGGGTGACCTTTGACTGGCAGCTTCTGGACCGGGAAAAAACCGGCAATTATTTTATTCTTGCCGGCGGCCTTAACCCGGACAACGTTGGTCAAGCCATTAAAACGGTCCGTCCCTGGGCGGTGGATGTCAGTTCCGGGGTGGAGAAGGAGCCCGGTCGCAAGGACCGGAAAAAAATTACAGCTTTTATGAATGCCGTGAGGAGGAGTGATGAACAAGCCTGATGAGCGGGGCCATTTTGGTCCCTATGGCGGTCGTTATGTGCCTGAAACCCTGATTGCCGCCCTGGATGAGCTGGAAGCGGCCTATGAGTATTATCGTCGGCAGCCGGATTTTATTCAGCAGCTTTCAGAACTGCTGGCTGATTACTGTGGGCGGCCCACCTCTTTGTACCGGGCCAGGCGCCTGGGGGCGGAGCTGGGGATCGAAAAACTCTACCTGAAACGCGAGGATCTGGCCCATACCGGCGCCCATAAAATCAATAATACCATGGGCCAAATGCTGCTGGCGGTTCGCATGGGAAAGAAACGGATCATTGCCGAGACCGGGGCCGGCCAGCATGGGGTGGCCACGGCTACGGCGGCGGCGCTTTTTGGCCTCATTTGCGATGTCTATATGGGTGAAAAAGACATGGTGCGCCAGCAGATGAATGTTTACCGGATGGAGCTTTTGGGGGCGCGGGTGATTCCGGTAAGTTCGGGCAGCAAAACCCTGAAAGATGCCACCAACGAGGCCATCCGTGATTGGGTAACCAACGTGGAAACCACCCATTATATTATCGGTTCCGTGGTCGGTCCCCATCCCTATCCGCGGATTGTTCGGGATTTCCAGTCGGTGATCGGGGTGGAAACAAAAAAACAGCTGCAGGAACGGGAGGGACGGCTGCCCGATGTCCTGGTGGCCTGTGTCGGTGGCGGCAGCAACGCCATTGGTCTGTTTTATCCATTTCTTGGTGATCCGGTGGAAATGTTGGGGATAGAGGCGGCCGGCGAGGGGATTGAAAGCGGCCGCCATTCAGCCCCCCTGGGCTACGGTTCTCCCGGCGTCCTCCATGGTTGCATGAGTTACCTGCTTCAGGATGCAGCCGGTCAGGTGCAGGAGGCTTACTCTATTTCAGCCGGGCTTGATTATCCCGGTGTTGGCCCGGAGCACAGTTATCTCAAAGATAAAAAACGGGTTGTTTATGATTCGGTTACCGATACGGAAGCTCTGGAGGCTTTTCACTTGCTGGCCCATATTGAAGGGATTATCCCGGCCCTGGAAAGTGCCCATGCCCTGGCCGGGGTAAAGAAGCACGCAGCGGAGCTGGCCAATAAATTGGTGGTGGTCAACCTGTCCGGCCGGGGCGACAAGGATGTGGAAACCGTAGCCGCGCTGGAACGAGAGGGGAAATCATGAATCGGATTAATGAGACCTTTGTCAGACTTCAAAAAGAGGGTCGCAAAGCTCTGATAACCTTCATCACCGCCGGTGACCCGTCCCTGGAGAAAACTCCGGCCATGGTGATGGCGATGGCGGAAAATGGTGCTGATATCATCGAACTGGGGGTTCCCTTTTCCGATCCCTTGGCTGATGGTCCCACCATCCAGGCTGCATCTATGAGATCCATCCACCGGGGTACAACCCTTCGGAATATTATTACTATGGTCAGAGATATCCGCAGCCACAGCCAAGTTCCCCTGGTGCTGATGTCATATTATAATCCCATTCTGGCTTACGGGGTCAGCGATTTTGTCGCCGATGCCACCTCAACCGGGGTCAACGGGGTTATTATTCCTGATCTGCCGCCGGAGGAGGGGAAGCAACTGCGACAGGAGGCGGAAGCAAAAGAACTAGCGCTGATTCAATTGGTATCTCCTACCAGTACTCCTGAACGCATGGCCAGGCTCTGTCGTTTAAGCTGTGGTTTTGTCTATTATGTGATGGTAACCGGTATTACCGGTACCCGGCGGCAATTACCGCCAGCCATTGCTGAATCATTGCGGCAGCTGAAAAACCTTACTGAAACGCCCATCGCCGCCGGTTTCGGCATCTCGACCCCGGAACAGGCCTTCGAAGTGGGGCAGTATGCTGATGGAGTTATTGTTGGCAGCGCCCTGGTGAAAATTGTGGCTGAACATGGAGAAGATCTGGACCTGCCGGAGCGCCTGGGGAGTTTTGTTCGTGAACTGCGATTTGGCCTGGATGGGGGGCTTATAAAGAAGGAAGTTTAAGGCTTTTTTTGAGACGAGAGCTTGGGGAAACTTTTTCCGCCGGGCTGAAAAGAACCCCTTCGGTTTTTAAAAGCTGCCGTTTCAGCTCCGTGCCGCCGCCAAAGTTTCCCAACCGGCCATCGGCCTGAATCACCCGGTGGCAGGGATAGAAAAGTGGAAAAGGGTTTTTGGTCATCAGCCGGCCAACCGCCCGGGCTGCTCGTGGATATCCTGCCCAGTTGGCCAGGGCACCGTAGCTGATTACTTTGCCGGCTGGAACTTGGCCCAGGCGGGCAAGTATGTCGGTTTCAAAAGTAGTAAAACGCTGCCAGCTGCAGAAAATATCTTTCTTAGCTGCCGGCAGTTTCAGGATACTATCCCGATTCAGCAATTCATCGACTGCTGTTTCTTTCCAATGCAGCTTGTCAGAACAGGTCAGGGGGTTGAACTGCTGTTCTGACGGTAAATTTTTTGGCCCGCATCCCGGCAGAAAGAGCTGCCACAAACCGGCATCCCCGGCAGTATCCTGCCAGATCAGCAGCAACTCACCATATTTCCAGCTTTTCTGCTGCCAGTAACGCTCATCCCAATAATTGTTGTGTATCATTTTTAAGGTTTTTTCTCCGGCAGTGCCTGGCTGCGTTGGTTATGATTCAGCTTTTACATGATTGGATGCCCAGGTAATAGCTATTAAATTTATTCATTGTCGGGGGGGCTGCCGGTCTTGTGCATGCCTGTTGCTGGAGAAATTAGCGCCGCCATTTTTCATAAATAAGCATCACCCCCCGGAAAGCAATTTCCTATCAGACCCCCTTGTTTAAGCACTTCTACAAACGCACCTCTGAGCCTTTTAACATACTAATTTTGCGGTTTTTTGTTTGAATTTTTGGACACCGTTCTTTTTTGGTTGAACGCAAAAATAACCGATCACATCCGGGTCATTTTTTTGTTGAAATTTTATGGTTCATTGGTTTTTTAAAAATAACGACAGTGCTCAAGAATTGTATATCAAATCTAAAGTCATGAATGTCACAGCTTTTGTCACAGCAGTGTCACAGTTCTTTGTCACAGTCTGTCATCATTCCGATAAAACATAATGGCGGGTTGGGTCCGTCGGTCCTGTTCCAGTTTCTTTTATCAATTCCTTTTCCAGAAAGGTTTTTAAGTCTCGCTGCAAGCTACGTCTGTTCACATCGGAGCAAAGCTTTTCAAAATCTTTTATTGTAAGCTTTCCATGGGTCAACAAAAATTCTATTGCCTTTCCTTGCCGTTCGTTCAACCCATGTTTCTGTATCAGAACATCTCTACGGATTACCTGCTCGCCACGCTCTTTGACCTCAATCATTTGAGTTTCCAGACCGGTAATGAAATAGTTCAGCCATCCGGTCATATCCATGTCGTTTTCACGAACGCTTTGGATTGTTCTATAGAAAATGGGTCTGTCACGATCATAATATTCACTGATGGTGAACAGACGTTTGAAATCATATCCTGCCTTGTAAAGACAGAGGGTTGACAATAACCTTGATGCTCGTCCATTACCGTCAAGAAACGGATGAATATGGACCAGTTGGAATTGGGCAATCCCACTGATTAAAACTGGATGGATCTCAAGATCCGAATTAAGCCATTTTACCATTTCAGACATCATGATAGGTATTTCAGCCGCAGAAGGAGGGGTATAAATTACCGCTCCCGTTTTAGAATTCGCTACATAATTTTGTATCCGTCGATACGCACCGGGGTCAGTTTTTCCCCCTCGAACGCCTTCTACCAGTTTTCGGTGGATTTCACGAATCATTCCTTCGGTAATCGGGTCTCCGCTATCCAGGCATTCGGATACAAACTCAAAGGCAGACCTGTAGTTCAATAGCTCTCTGGTATCATCCGGATCAGCCTCAGGTACAGTTTCACCTTTCCATAAGCGTTCGGCCTGATCCAACGTTAACTGTGTCCCTTCGATGTGGGTTGTATGATGGGCCTCTTTAATAAGGGCTTGATTTCCCATATCCCTCACCCAGTCATCGGATAATCTTGCGGCTTCCAGAAATCCCCGAGCCCGTTCAATCTGAGTAATAGCTGATGTCATGCGGTTGGTTATGGTGAATTGGGGGTTGAATCCTGTCATAAATCACCTCCATCGATTGTAGCACCGGCGTCCTTTAGAATAGCAATGATTTCCGGTTTTAATCTGCCGGGTATCTCATTAGGAACAGACACAGCCACCAGATCCCACAGATCAGCAAACCCTTGGATAATGCGGAAGATTCCCAACACACTTTTGGCAAAATATCCTTCAAACTGGATGTGTTGACGCCCGCGCGACATATCAAAGATCCTCCACTGATAGGGTGCCGAGGATTAGTTTTTCAATTTGTTTTGAGACTTCTTCTAACTTTTTTTTGGCTCCATTTAGCAATGTTCGAGACTCATTCCTTTTGGCTTCAATTACGTCAATTATTTTCTTTTGAATCTCCAAAGGAGGGAGAGGAAATTTTAATGACAATAACGCTGGTTTCGAAATATTTTTCATTGTTGGAGATCCGCCTGTGAGTTTATTTTCAATCTGCCACCGCAGATGTGGGATTTTAAGTATCTCATTTAAATATTCAGGCAAAACCGACGAATTCTGCTTCCAAATAACCTTGAAGAGTTTATCACAAAGCATAAGCTTAGAACGTACTTGATCAATCAATGCACACGCTCCAACATATTGTGTAATGTTGGCACGGCTAATAATGAAGTCCCCGGCAACCACTTCGTATTGTGTTATTGGCTTGAGCCTCTTAGGTAATGCTTTGTTTTGACTTTGATCAAACCAACCGAATGAAACAGCTCCAACTTTGAGAACACCCCATTCATCATTCTTCGCAGGACGGGAAAGACATTTCGGGCTCCATCCATTCTGGAGATCTTCAATGACTTCAAAAAGAGAAACTATTGGGAACTGGCTCAATTTCAAATTTGGCTTTCGAGACAACTCGCGGGCTAGCTCAACTCCCCAACGTTCAGTTTCCCCCCATCTGGAAATGAAAGCTCGTTTTGAATGTGTTTCTCCTAAAGGTGTCAATCCAAGCTCAGCGGCTAAAAGATTTGGCGTACTGTTTGTTAATTCTTCAGAGGATGCAGTATCGGCCTTAGTATTAATATTAATTTTTTCCCAATAAGCTACAATTTTCTTTTGCACCGAAATCGGAGGAACCGGAATCTTCAAAGTTTCAAGCAAAGGGTAGGTCAAATTCATCCGAACCGAACCTGCAGTAGCCGCTCGTAATGTTTGATTGAAAAACTCCGATTTAAGAATAAACCAGAAGAGTTCCGGAAGGATTACTTTTTTATCAATGGAAAAAACCACGTATGCCGGGCTGATAAAGGTGCCGTCATGTTCGGGGGGAACTCTGCCGATAGAGCCAACATTGATTCGATATGGATTATATGCAAAATCATCAGTACTTACTTTTTTGTATGGCTGCTTAATGTCTTTTCCAAAAGCATCATAAGCATGGAATATTCCATTCGTATTGTTTACTCCAAGAATTTTGAACTTGTCCTCCGGATATTCGAAAGGACGGACTTTTTCATTATGGTCACGGACAAAGGTTGCCAATGAAACCAAAGGGTATTTAGATTTTATTTGACCCCAGAAATATTTTACATCCCAGCGCAGAAGTTCACTGAAATTGACAGATTGTGGTAAAACATTTGTCATTTTTCTACCTCACCATTTTCAGCAAACTTCTCAGGATCTGCCACAAACTCTCGATACCACTCCAGGCATGTTTTTTCTATACCCTTTGCCTGGGCATCTGCAACCGGATACAACTCGTTTAAATCTTCCTCGCCTGTGGCGGTAATCCCCACCCTTTCCGCCTCATACATGAAAATAGGGTAATCAAACCGGCCTTTGAGCAATTGGCGGGATTCAGATGTTTTTTTATTATCCATCTGTTTTAGATAGTCCTTCAACTCTTTCTGTAAGATCTTTCGGCTAACGGTATCCTTTTCTTTTTTTGCAGCTTCGATAGCAGTTTCCAATCTTTCCTTTTCAGCTTCAATCTCATCCGCATACTTTGCATCAATTTCAGCCTTTGCCTGGGCAGTGGTTTCATCAAAAGTCTCTTTTTGCGTTTCAGTGAATTTTTGCAAAAAGAGCAAAGAGCATTTCACGCTGGCCCCAGAGCTGATAAAAGTTTCCTGGGGCAGGCTGACCACGGCCTTTAAAAAAGCACGGTCTTCGGTAAATTCTCTGACATAGGCAAGGGATGGGTTATTGTAAATCCCTTCAGGAAGGACAATTCCCATTCGTCCGCCCGGCTTAAGCAGGTCAAGGCAACGCTCGATGAAAAGTATTTCGGTTTTGATTTTCCCGTAAACCGCTTGGCCTCTTTTGGTGGTTTGCTTCGGCAATTTAAACAAAGAGGCAATGGATTTGTTTACGGCTGCTTTCACCTTGCTCTGGGCCTCAATATAAAGATCACCGTACGCTTCTTCATATCGTTTTGTCACATCCTTGGAAACTAAAGTTTCCTGCTCTGTGATTTTGTCACTGGGTTCCACATTCGCCCCAAACGGAGGATTCGTCAGGATAATATCAAAGCGACCTTCAAAAATACCGTTGACGTTCAGGAATCCGTCATGGTGGTGCACACCGCCATGACCGTCACCGTGCATGATCATGTTCATCTTGCTGGTCCGGGCCATCCGGTCATTGGCATCTGTCCCATAGATACATCGGTTGGAAAGCTTCCACATGCGGGAATTTTCAGTACGCTGATCAATGGTTTTCTGGATTTTATCATACTGCTTTCGCAGCTTGATGGCTTTGTCTTCCTCACTGAGGTCATTTTTCTGAAGGATTTGTTCTTTGTATTCATTATATTGCCGGTCTGCATCGACAAGGATCTGTTCTCTGACAATTTCAAAAACCCGGATCAGAAAACCGCCTGACCCACTGGCCGGGTCGCATACGATTTCCCCTTCTTTGGGGTTCACCATATGGACCATGAATTCCACAATGGAACGTGGGGTAAAAAACTGGCCGATCTCACCACGAAAAGTGCGGCCGAGGAAGCGCTCAAATGCAACGCCCTTGATATCCTCGCTGGTATCGGATAAGTTATATTTTTCCAGTTTGCGTACAATTTCCGTACCGGTGGCAGGTTTAAGGTTGATGCGCTCATCATCTTCAAAAATTTTATCTGTGGAGTAGGCCTCTTAGGTCTGTGTAAAGAGGATGTCCAGAGGATTGTCACCGAGTTGTTCTTCCAGAAAATCGACGCTGAACAGATTTTGACGCCTGCGCTTTTTACTCAATTTCCGTTCCACCCAAACCTTCACAAAAAGAATTTTGGCAATTTCATCAAAAGCTGCGGCTGGATCTTTTTTCTCCCGATTACGGATCACATTGTGGCATTGATGCAAAAGATCGGCAAATTCCTTTTCCTTGAAGACACGGAGCTTGGATAACAACGCTTTGATTTCCTTGTCAGATGCATCTGCGTGGGGAATGTTTTCAATTTCTTCAATATACCCCGGCATTTTATCTTTTTTAACTCTCCAGAATCTGGTTTCCCGGGAATTATGGGTCACAAAAAAAGGGGCATCTGCAATTCGCGCATAGTTCTCGCCTTGTGCATAATCAGCCGCTTTAATCGTTACGTTATCAGATTTGCATTCAATGATGATAAACGGTGCTTTCTGATCGGCCTTGTCCTTCGCTGTTCGCCATATAACGAAATCTGCACGGGCCTGGGCACTGCCCCTACCGGTGACATTCACCTCTTCGTCAATTTGGTCCAGAGTATATCCGTATTCATCAATCAAAACGGTCAGGTATTGTTGTCGGACCTGTTCTTCTGGTGTTAATGAAAGCCACATTCTTCGAACAGGACTGAAAATTTTATTCCCGTCGATTTGGACTTCATCTGCTTTTTTATATGTCTTACCAGCCATTGTACTGGCTCCTTTATGTCAAAATATTTTTATGCTCTAAAAAACTATAAAATTGTTCTTGCCCGATAATGATGTGATCCAATAAAAGCATTTCCAAAATATCAGCCGCTTGTTTCAGTTTATGGGTTGTTTGGATATCTTGTTTAGAGGGTTTGGGCTCCCCTGAAGGATGATTGTGTACAACAACAATGGTACTGGCAGAAAACCGAAGGGCTTCTTCCATGACTTTTCGAGTATAGACAACTGACTGTGTGGGGATTCCTTCTGAAATGATACGTTCTGCCAACAAGTTATTTTGTCCGTCAAGAAGCAGTGCCAGGAATATTTCATCTCTTTTACCCTCGAACTTCGGATAGCAGAATGCCGCGATAGCCTCTGCCGAATCAAAGGATACCGGCATTACGTTCTGTCTTCGAACACGCTTTCCGATTTCAATGGCCGCTTTTATCTGAGCAGTTTTAGCAATGCCCAGGCCTTTGATATGAAGAATATCTTCAACGTGTGTGCGATCAATCCCACTGAGGCCGTTCAGTCTGTCAATAAGTTGCCTCCCCATGTCAATTGCAGATGAGCCTTCTTTGCCCACGCGAAGCAATATTGCCAATAATTCAGCATCGCTAAGTGATTCGGCACCATGCTGAATCAATTTTTCACGTGGCCGTTCGCCCTCCGGCCATTTTTTGATTGAAAAATTAGTGGAAAGATCAGTCATTGAGCTGCCCCTTTTTTCTCATATCTTCACAAAATAAATTTTTAAGGTTTTTTTCCGGCAGTGCCTGGCTGTGTTGGTGATGATCCACTTTCAGTCGATCCTGCTCAAAATTGAACTCCGGATCCGTGTTTGGGGTGTGGCAATGGTGACAGGTCCGCATGGTCACCGGCTTGAAAATTCGTATTTTCTGGTCTTGGGCATGTCTGTTGCTGGAGAAATTCCCGCCGCCATTTTTCATAATCGTTTATGAGTCTGGAGATCTGTGGGTCTTGCATTGTCTGCCTGGCATTAGCTTTGATTGCCACTGGTTGAGAAATGATTACTTTGTTAGCTGGCGTCCAGCTCACATCAATATGGGTAGTGTATTGTCCTCCGCGGATGTTGTTAATGACGATAGTCGTATTTTTGTATTTTTTTGCTTGCCGAGAGATTCCCGGCTGATGTCCCTGGATCAGCAGATCAATGCCTTGAATCTGGTCAATCCATGTCAGAATATTTTTTCGTTTAGCATGACCGATAACGATAAAAAGATCATGACTGATGTCCTTTTTCAGGCGGTTAAGGGTGGCAACCGGATCGGTGATTTTGAGTTTATCCCGGCGCAGATAGTTTAAGTAGGCTGGATCAAGGATTGAAGTGATTAATATCCGTTTACCGTTCTTACGTATTACGAGGTAGGGGAGAAAATAGCTTTGCTTCTGACCGGGGTCAATCAGGTTGCCGCCGTAAATAATTCGCAGGCTGTCTGCCGCTGCCGGTTTTGCTTGGCTTGCTGGTGGATAAAGGAGGAGAGCCAGGAAGGCGAGAACAATAAAAGAGGAAAAATGCCATATTGTACCTCTTTGTTTGCCGTACTTTATCTCTTCCTTGTTGTAAGTTATGCTCATAATCATACCTCCTGACCGAAGGCTACCTTGATAAATATCCTGTAATTTCAATGATTTAACGTGACAGTGATGCCAGGTTGTGCTATATTTTTGTCAACCAAAACAAAATACACAATGGAGGTCTTGCTATATTCATATTACACTCTTTACTCAAAGATTCCAAAAAGATTATCGAATATTACGGTGCCTGGTGGAAAAATATGGCTTTTATCGCCGGGTAATCCCTGATGTTGTTGGTCAATATCTCAGATGTGGAGATCTGTAGGAAGGATTTGCCCGGGTCCGCTGCCGGATTGCCATTATGAGTTCCTGCTTTCCTTCAGTTGCCGGGGGCGGTGGTTTTGTCCCAGTTGCCACGCTAAAAAAGTTGTACAATTCGGCGTTCATCTTCGGGAGAACATTCTCTTTCCGGTGCCCCACCGCCACTATGTTTTCAGTCTTCCCCTCATCATCCGTAGTCCTTTTTCGACGGTGAAGATGACCTATAATGAGCAGATGGGAACGGTGATTTATCGTTCGAAGATGACCTATGGCAGAAACAGGAGAAACTTCGAGTTTTTTTCAGCGGTGGATTTCATTGCTGCCATAACCCAGCACATTCCTGAAAAAAACTTTCAACTTGTACGTTATTATGGCTGGTATTCAAACCGGATGCGCGGCGACCGTCGAAAGCGTGATTCTTTTACACCTTAAACTTTGGGAGCGACCACCACCCGGCAAGGCTGGTTTGGAGGCCACCAATGATGCTGACCAGTATCCTGATCTTATCTACGAACCTTTCGATGATGGTTGGCCGGGGTATGAAGAGTCGGTTACTGCAACCTGGTAATCGTGGTGTAGGGGCTGTTTGTGCTATTAGCCTATTATCGGTGAGGCCAATCGGTATTAATCTTTATGTAATTGACAAAGGTTTCTGAATTGTGTACGGAAATATCAGAATGGTTACCTAAAGGTTTCCTCGGTGACAAAACTGTTCTCATGTGGGGAGGTTTCAACACTCGGAAAAGACGTTCTTGCTGAAATAAGCATCACTTCTCGGAAAGCAATTTCCTATCAGTTTGTTCGGACGGTGGCCCGCTTGGTGAGCCGGGAACACGGCGGAGTGATGGTTCTTGGTCATGATACTTTTGTCTTGGATGAACAGGGTTTCGGGGAACTGCTGGAATGCCCGGTGGTGCTGGTGAGGTGAGCAGGAATGAGCTGATTTGAACATACAGCCAGCCGGACAATGACATACGCCAAAATATGATTCACCTTTACAAGGAGGAATAGAAAAATGCTGAACAACCGGCGTCAAAAAAATTTGTTTTTCGGGTATTTATTCTTACTATCGGTTACCTCGCTGATTTTCAGCCCGTCCTCGTCTTTTGCTGCCTGGGGTGGTAAAATAAAATCGTTTACTGCTGATCAGGTGCACATCGATGCCGGTGGGAAAGTTATTAGTTCAGGTAAAATATATATGACTCCGGTAAAGATGAGAGTTGACGGCTTGCCTGGTCCTGAAAAAGAGCAGTCCTTTTCAGTGATCTATTTCAAAGCCAAAAAGCGGCAATATTTTCTTAACCATGAGAAAAAACGGTATTATGAAGGTCCGCTTGATGAAGAGAAACTGAAACAGGATATGAAAACGTTTGACATGTCGGAAAATGCCAGAACATTGGGAACTGAAAAAGTCAGCGGTTACAAATGCACAAAGAAGGAAGTGGAAACAACGGTTACCTTTATGGGGATGAGGAGGAAAAACAAGCATATCGCCTGGGTGAGTGATCGGTTTGATATGCCATTGCGAACAAAAACGCAGAATGGAGAAGTTACGGAACTTCGTAATATCAAGAAGGGGACACCGTCGGATAAGTATTTTCAAGTGCCCAAAGGCTATGAAAAAGTGTCAAGCATCATGGCGGTCATGGGTATGGGAGACAATAAACGAGGCCAGCCTGAAGGTGAAGGAGAAGAACAGGGTCGCCGTGGTACGCCGTTCAAAATTCCTGAAGGCCTCAAGAACTTCAAGCTGCCTTTTGGTGGGAAAAAATAACTACATGTTATTCATCCTGCAACAGCGTTGACTGTCTACCGCCGCGCTGCTGAGCTCCTTTTTGCGAGTGGCCTGCCCAGTCTTTGCTTGCCAGTTTCTTATAGAGTTTCCTGGCTTTGAGAAATTCACTGTTTAATTCCAGGGCTTTGATAATATTTTGCAGTGTGCTTTTGGTGTTTTTGTTCTTCACGCAGGCAATGGAGATGTTATAGTAAACATTTTCATCAAAAGGTGTCAGTTCTATAGCCTGGGTATAGGCGTGCAGGGCCCTGGCCACATCCCCTTTCTTGTGGCAGTTGATGCCCATGGCGTTGAAAGGGTTTATCGCCTCCGGATCTTCCTTTAAGATTTGGATGAATGCTTTTTTTGCCTCTTCCAGCCGGTTCTGCTGGGCATAAATTTCCGCTGCACCATTCATGTATTTTATGTATTCTGATTCGTTTCCTTTGCCTTTGTGGGCCAAGGCCAAACCTTTATAGGCTTCAGCGTACATGTCATTCAGTTTTATTGCCTTCCCGAACTTGTGGTTAACCAGGTAGCGAAAGCCCATGGAATAATATCTTTTGGCTTCGTTTTCTTCGGTCAGAAATTTCTCGAACTCCTCTATCGTTTCATCAAGTTGTCCATTGGCAACGTAGTCATTGGTATTGGTGAGCTGTTCTTCTTCAATTTCACGGAACCATTTAGAAGGAAAGGCGGAGATCATGTAAAGTGGACCCGTTGGAATGTCCAAATTGCCATGTGGAGATGAAGATCATTTATGCCTGCATGATGGAAAAAACTCCGGATTGCCGGCATGCAGCTTAACGAAGAAGATGGAGTTTTTACGAGGCCATCAAAGATAAAAGGTGCTTGTTTCTCTATCGGTATAATACCGAAAAGATGTAGTATCTCTCAGCGTGAGGTGCAATGGTGCTGTGCTTCAGGGCTATTTTCCTGTTCAATGGGCAGGATACGCTGCACTCTCCTTGGAGCGGCCAGCCAGAAGGACAGGCAGGAGAGCCAGAGGGCAGCAATTGACAGAATGAAAGCATAATGGTAACTGTTGGTCAGGTCAAATATCCGGCCGGCAACCCAGGCGCCGCTGGCTCCTCCCAGCCCCAGGAACAGGGAAAGGAGGCCAAAAATGCGGCCGAAAGTCGGTCCCTGGAACAAATCGGCGGCAATGGATGGGAAAAGTGGTGCAGCAGCGCCATAACCGATGCCGAAACCGGCAGCGAAAAGATAGGGAAAAATGGTTGGTTGAAAGGGAACGCCCAAAAGGGCAATGATGCCCAGGGAAGCTGTCGCCATGCCGATGCTGTTGGCAATTTCGCGCGGCCAGCGGTCAGCCAGGAAACCAATGAAGATTTTACCACCGGAACTGCAGAGTCCCAGGATGCCGAAAATAGAGGCCGCTTTGGAAAAGCTGAGCCCTCCATCTACCAGGCAGGTGACCGCGTGTAGCAGGGTTCCCTGGATAGCAAAGGGGCCGAAGAAAAAGGCACTAGCCAACAGCCAGAAACGACGGGTTTTGATGGCGTTGGCCGTGGTCCAGTGAGTTTCAGTCCAAGGATGATCTAAAATGACCAGCTCTCGTTTCGGACCTTTGTTTGTATCTTTATCCGTTGATGGTATTCCGTCGGCAATCGTACCTATTTGTTCGGGGCTATGACGTTGAAAAATAATATTCAGTGGGATGGCTAAAAGAACCAGTAAAGCTAAAACACGGTAAGCGATGCGCCATCCATGGAGTTGGATGATATGTTCCATTAGCGGTGGGATGAGCAGCATGCCAATCCCGATTCCTGACATGGCAATACCTACCGCCAGTCCCCGGCGGCGGATAAACCAGCGGGGCAGGATTGCCGCATGGGGGACAAAGCCGATGAAGCTGACCCCGATGGCGGCCCCCAGCCCATAGGTGAGATAAAATTGGACCAGGGTGGTTGATCTGGAAACCAGCAAAAGAAAACCTGAAAGCCAGAAGGCGCCGATTGGAATCAGCCATCGGGGGCCATAATGATCAATCAGAATGCCGACTACGGCGGCACTGAGATAATGGCAGATGATGAAAAGGCTGAAAATGCTGGAGGTGGCCGCCCGGTTCCAAGCAAAATCTTTGATGATGGTGACAAAGAAAACGGAAAATGAGTACCAGACTCCAAATGCCACTCCCAAGGTGACAAAGGAAACGGCGACAATCAGCCAGCCGTAGTAAAAGGGTATGGTGTCAGTTAATTTTTTCATTGCGAAATTGCCATGGTTAGTTATAATTGTCGCTCTGTTTAGCAATTTGTCTATGAGGTAGGCAACTTGTTTTAGCCTGAGGGACCAAAGAGGGATAGTTGATGACTGTTTTAAACCGAAACTTTTTCTTATTTTTTCTGCTTGTGGGGGTGTTGATGACTGGCTGTACAACCATGGATTCCTCTGGGGTTCCCGGAGGTTCTCCCTATCGCGACCCCGGAACCTTGAAACGAGGTGAAATTTTACATGTACCCACCGGGGTGATGGTAAGTGAAAAGGATTTTTATCAACTGACGGCGGGCAACCGGATTATCTATTTTGGGGAATCCCATGATAATGTTTATGCCCATCGGCTTGAGCTTGAGATGGTCAAAGCTCTTCATCACCGTTATCAGGGGCAGCTGGCGGTGGGAATGGAAATGTTCGGCCGCCGAAGCCAGAAAGATATTGATCGCTGGCTGGCCGGCAAAATGGACGACCGGGAATTTCTCTCGGTTTTCGGCCGTGATTGGAGCATTCTTGACTACCCGTATTATCGTGATCTGCTGCGCACTATTCGCGAGCAGCGAATACCACTGCGGGCCATCAATGTCAGCTGCTCGGAAAAAATGAGCTTGCCGCATGAAAGTAAAGAGTTGAATGGGGGTACCTATCCCCAGCCTGATGATCCTTACCAGCAGCAGGCCCTGGCGGCCCTGTTTGCTGGTCATGCCGGCGGCCATGGTCACCTGGAAATGTTCTATGGTATGCAGATGCTCTGGGAAAAAACCATGGCTGAATCGATTATCGACTATCTGGACAGCCCGGCGGGCCGTGACCGGAAGATGCTTGTCTTGACCGGAGGCTTTCATGTGGCTTACGGTTTTGGTATTCCCCGTAAAGTTTTTAAGCAGCGGCAGTGGCCCTATACCATTGTCATGCCGACGACTCCTGCCGAGCTGGAGGAAAATGAGCCCCAGCGTATGGAGGTGGATTTCCCTGAGCTGCCGCTCTATGTGGCTGATTATCTCTGGTGCATCCCCTATCGGAATCTCAATGATTCCCGGGTCCGCCTGGGGGTGCAGCTGCAGGACGGTGAATCAGGGGTGAAGATCGTCTTGGTTCAGCCGGAAAGTGCGGCGGCAGTGGCGGATATCCTGGCGGGGGACCTGATTACATCCATTGATGGGCAGATTGTGCGACGCAGCCAGGATGTGCAATATGCCGTCTTGAATAAGAAAATTGGCGATTGTAGTCACCTGACCCTGATTCGCAATAGCCGGGAGCTGGAGGTCACGGTGTTGTTTGCCGCCCCGATGAAGAAGGACACGCAGGCCGGAGAGCAGAAACAATGAGCGAGTTTGAATGGCCGGCGGACCCGGAGGATAGCCGTCAATATTGCCGCCTTGAGCAGCTGAATCCCGGCTGGTGGGAGCTGGCGGTGGAATTATGCCATCGACAGGGAGAAATATTTCCTGGGATTAAGGTTTCCGCAAAAGGGATTGAGTTGCTTTGGTGGGGGCAGCCGGTATGCGTACTTCCGGAAACGAAAAGCATTGTTTCCCTGAGCGAATCACGAGATATTACCTACCAGGAAGGGTTGGTAATTCTCGGATTGCTACTCTACGCAACTTCCCACGAAAACCTGCCGCCGGTGCAGGGATTGATAAGTTCCAGCCACCTCAAGGGCGGGGCCACCTTTTTTCGTGGTCCCCACGTGATGGCATCGGTGTTGATTGCCCGGCATTTTGCCCGTGACGGCCAGGCATTCCTCAACCGGGGCCTGGCCCTCGGGGGCATCCCTTCTGCATACGGTGAATTCGGGATTGAATTCAATTGGTTTCCCGGGCTTTCCTGGATTGTCGCCCTCTGGGAGGTGGATGATGAGTTCGAGGCCCGGGCGGAATATCTCTTCGACCGGAATATTGAAAAATTATTTGCCCTTGATGTGATCTGGGCCCTGGGAAACGTGGTGGCCAGGAAGATGCTGTCCCATAAATTTGGCCATCCTTGACATGAGCTTCATTTGAGTTATAGTCGTAGCAGATGAGCATGCAACAAACAAAAATGCTTTAAACTCTTCATTGACGGGTGTTAACCCAGGTGGGTCAACGACCTCTATCCAATAAAAATCTTTCTGTGATGTTCCGGCATGGCTCTTGTTCATTCTCGCCGGCCGTCCATGGTCGGCTGTGAGGTGTCCGCCGTGAATCACCGTCCTGGTGATTTTTCCGGCGGCCAAACCCGCTCTGAGCCAAGCCCTAACATCTTGAATGGTAAGAAAATTCATCATAGTTGTATGATGGCCCCATAGCCCAGGAGAATTTGTACTCTCCAGCAGCCGACATAATGACTCTGTTTCCTCCCCCTTGTGCCATGTCGGCAATAAGGCCACCACTAAAGCATTGTTCCATAACGATGACCATACGGTCGTAGGTTAAATTGGCGACCATGGTATGGAAAACATCGTCAGTAATTTCACCACCCCACGTATAAAGGTATTCGTCCCAGGAGACCTGATCAATCTTGTCGCCGTCACTGTTAATGTCTAAATTGTAATTTTTCTCCAACAGAATATCGCCGGCCTCATCTCCGTTTGTATCGAACTGTCCACCATAGACATTATACTTCTTATCGGGATCGTTTTTCAGGAATCCTCCGCCGTGATTGGTGGTGAACAGGAAAATGAAATCATCTTCAGTGGTTAGCCCTCTCATAAGATTAAATACGGTTTCCAGGTTGGTTTGTGTTGCTGAATAATGAACGGGCATATTATTATCACGCCCTTTTCCCCCTTATATAAATCGCTGCCATCAACGGTATTGACCACGCCTGTCAGCTTTAATTTTGCTCCTCCGTATTTGTCTGGATCAATTTCTTGGGCCTCATTGCCGTTTAGAACAATATACTACCGTCCATAGAGGTATCAATACCCTAAAAAAACGTATACCTATCTGTTGAGAATCCTGAGAGTGGAAGCCTGAAAAGTTCTAACTTATGGATGGGAAAGAGATGGCCTTGATATGCTGGCAGCCAGTCAGTTATCCAGCTATCCGCTGTTAAAAAGCAAAGTCCGTTTATCTTCTCCTTGTCCGGCTGTTGTGGTCCCTCCTATTGGACATGTACGGATACAAAATCCCACCAGGACGTGTTCAATATTCCATCTGCCAGGTTATCTACCGCAAAATAGAAAGTATAATCTCCGGTCGGCAGACCTATATTAAGTATCTCGACGGCATCCACGGTAAACAGCGGGGCCTGTATACACATATGCAATCCAGGTACCCAACCGGTGGGGTAAATAAAGGAGAACCAGCCAAATGGGGTGTTGGCAACAAACCACCAGTCACTGAGCTTCTGTTCATATGCTCTGGGATCCAGCTCCACCGTGATGGAAACAGGTACATTGCTGGCCACGGTTGTGCTGATATCCTTGTTGTTTGCCATGATGGCCGCCTGAGGCCATTGTTTTTTGGCATAAAATCCGAATGGTGTCCCATTCCAGTATGTTACCCCCGCAAAGGCATCCTTGGTGCGGGTAAACAAGTACCCCTCAAACTTTTGATCATCATCTACCTGCGGAGTATCGGCAAAATCAATGTACAACACAATCTTATGCTTGGGTCCCCAGGTATCGGTCAGGGGATAGGTAGAGGTACGCACCCATGCCCTGACCTTGTGTTCATGGCCATCCTGATCGGTATAGGTACCTTTTATGTTCGGCAGCTGTTCTATGGGGTCATCATTTACCGCCCACAGGTTCAGGGTTCCAGTCCACCCATCATGGTTCATTTGGTACGTACCCAGAAAATCCTGTTTTTCTATTGTGCCAGCTTCAACCCATGTATCGACATCGAAGCCTGCCTGTCCATGCCCGGATTTTGTAGAATAGAACCCGAAGGGGGTGTTGTTCCAGTAGGTGATCCCCGCCATGGCGTCTTTCCCATGGGTAAAAATATAGCCCTCGAATTTCTGGTCGTCCGCTTGATCGGGGGTGTCATTGAAATTGATATAGAAGTTTATTTTATGGTCTGGTCCATTGTTATCCGGGACCGGGTATTCAGCTGTCCTGACGTATCCTCTCGCTGAATGTTCCCGTCCGTCCCTGGTAATATATCTCCCATTGATATTGGCTGTTCCTTCGACAACATCACCATGGTTTTTCTGGAGTTCCAATTGTCCAAACCACCCATCATGCGCCATGTTGTACGTGCCGGTGAAATCATTCCTCTGGAAATGTGACACCCCTCCCACTCTGAGGGATGGATCGCCAAACAGCATATATTTTTGGATATGGTGGAACATGGCGGCTGGAACCCAGTCGTGAGTCGAATTGAAATAGATGTGAAAATCGTTATCAATGTATCTTTTTACGGCGGAATTCCATAAAAATCCCAGGGTTGGGGGTTTTATGCTGGCGGTATAGGCTGCAAAGAAATATTTATCCAGGTATTGGGAACCACCCTGGGTGCCCGTATATGAACCTATGTAGGCGATGGCGCCTGTATCTTTTTTTACCAGGAAGCCTTCGGCCATGGAGTCTTGATCCCAATTCCCTGAGCTGCTTTTTTGTAAGCAAGCCGGTTCAGGGGCAACTCCAGCGTTTGGATTGGCCGGCCAGCATCCATGCACTTCATCTGTATTTGGGCACAACAATGAGATGTTAAAGGTGGTACCGTCCTTTGCCAGATAATTGGTGTCAGCATGGAAACGGGCCGTCGAGCAGGCGGCGGCAAAGGTGACCGGGAGCTTGTCTGCATTGTTGAGCGTGTTAATTTCATTAATGTTTATTGCATTTCCCCACACATGTGGATTTCCATGTCCGGAAAAATTCAGGAAACCAACGCCGTTATCGATTGTGGTCCGAATGGAATCTACTGACGGATCACCATCTCCCAACCCGGCAGGAAGGTTGGTGATGCGGTGGTCATATAATTTGGTTGTCGTAAATCCCAGTGATTCAAGTTGATTGGCAACATATTCCTTGGCAGACCAACTCCCTGGATATTCTTGGTAAGGGTCTGAATCTTTATCGTGATAGCCGGGGACTATGAGCAAACTCTTTTTGAACCATGAAGCCTTGTATGAAGCAAATTCATAGCTGATCACTTTGTTTACATAGGTGGTGACTTCAGCCTTTGTTGATGCCGGAACCCTGCCGAGGGAAATATCAGGATAGAGATCCAGCCCGTCAAGGTTGATATCTGCCAGCGTCGAGCCCGGGGTCCATGCGGCCACCTGCATCTCACAGAATATGCCGTTTCCATTACCGTCCCAGTTATCAAAACTTCCATCCTGCTTAAATAAATCAGCATAATACAAATCTGCGGGTGTATAGCCATTCCCCCAGTGTTTAGAGTCATATATACGACAGTAGCGCACTGGAAACATGTCGGAATCACCCACCAACATGACATATTTGATCCCGCAGTTTTTTCGATAATACCAGATGGCTTTCTTTATCCGCTCGGGAGTATCCTGTCCCTGGTCGGCAAATTTTGTGTCAAGAGACTGCCAGCTGAAGATTTGTGTCTTTACGTCTATGTATTCCTTGTGCTGCCTCAGTGGTTCCAACTCATCAATAAAATCTTTATGGGTGATGATCATCAAATCGAAGGGACCGGGATTGAAGATCATTGTTCCTAGATCAGGCAGCTGGGGAATGAGTTCTATGGTAAGTGGTTCCCATGGTTTGATGTTACCCGGTATCTCAATTGCTGGTGCGGGCGCTGGGAGAAGTTCTCCGGGAGGTACAGGGGAAACATACAGGTTCAAAAGTGATGCCGGCATCTGATAGGGGCTGTAGCTGTAATCAAAATTTATATCTGGATGAAGATCCAGTGCGTGAGCTGCTGGTATTGACAGAAAAAGAATTGCTGAAAGTAGAATGAAGACAGTGAGCAGTGAATGCCAGAATTTCATTTTTATACCTCCTTGAAAATGCTGTCTTGCTATCTTGTGGATTAATCTTCAATGCAATAGAGAGGATGTGTTTCATTGCACTCGCTATAACTGTTATTCATCCATGGTGACAAGTCGAAAACTATTGAATCATGACCTTGTGATTCAGGGTTATCGTTTTGCCAGTTGCCACAGGTTTTATTCTGATTCTGCCCGGCAGTTCCTAGGATAGGCGTCCATGCATACCATGAAGATGATTGATTTGAATAAATACCCTTTTCCGTGAGATTGAGTATGGTCAGAAACCGTCCATTCACCAGATCATCTTTGTTTTCAGCCACAAGTATGCCATCCAGCCTGACCCATGGGCCGTCAGCCTGAATTCTGTTGCCGGCGCTGGTAGTGTCGTCTGAAAGCAAAGCTTTGAAATGGTCCGCGTTTTCAAGGCCTGCCTGTTGGGCCAGAGCGCGGCAAACCGCGTCACCGGCTTCAATTCCAGTCTTGCCATCGGTCCCGGACCAACTTGAAAGGTTTCCCGTTCCTTGTATAGAAGTGAGGAAGGCTTTTTTCCCCGGACGAACAAATGGTGCAAGTTCCGGTCCCGGTCCTGTTTCAAAGCATACAAGGTGGGTGGGGCCGACACATGATTGTCTTGTGCCGGAGCTCCATCTTCCCGCGAAAGCAGATACGCTGCCTCTGACTCTATTATTATCTTCATTATTGGACCAGTTTTCACAGGTGTAGGAGTTGCTGTCGTGAAGCGTTCCGTCACGAAAAGTTCCCGTGAAGTACCAACGCTCTTCAGATTGACTGAATTCATCTGTAGTCAGACCGGAATAGACCACTCCTTTTTCAAAGAGCTGTAGAGCCGCCGGGGCAAAGGGAAAGCCGTCGGTTCGCACCCATGGTCCGGCATTGACGGGCAGGGAAGTCTGGCCGCAGTTGTCTGCTTTTTTGCCGGACAAATTATGTATGCGGCAATAGGCATCGTCTTGTTCGTCTTAAAGCCAGGCTATGAATGTTCCACTAAGCCCTGCTGTCTGGGCTCTGGCCTGGCAGATAGCGTCACCGGCTTCAATGCCTGTTTTGCCGTTGGCATCAGGCCAGGTTGACAGGTCCCCACTACCTTTCACCGAGGTGACAAACACTTGATGGGAAAGCAGGCCGTAATTGCTGATTTTAAACCAGATATGTTCATGGTAAGCCGCGTATTGCAGTTCAATCCAGTAAGGCTGCTCACCAATGACCATGAGTGGGAGACGTATAATCAATTGATCGTTGTCTACAAAAGCTAAGGCGGGGTTGGAACAACAATGCTCAGTGACAGCATTGATCGTGTTCAGTTCAAACCAGATTCCATCGCTGGGTCCTGAGTCGCGATATTGAAAATCCACCGTGTATATTTCATTGCTCACCTGGATTTCAGGAATATAAAGTTTGTTATCTGCTGAAAAAGTTGGAAAACATGATTGTTCTCCAAAGGCGTTACCAGAAAAGAACCATGGAATTAAGATTGTAATGCAAAACAAGATGGCTATTTTTTTCATTGTACCCCTCCTTTTACTTTTACTTACTGCTATAATGGCGTTATCTTATCTATGATAGATATGACAAAATAGGAAAAGACCTGGAATTTTTTTTCAAAGGATTTCAATACACAATGTAAAGGACGATACGAAAAAGACGCCCTGATTTGGTTGAAAAAACGTAAGTTGCAGTCAGTTTTGGAGGGATATTATAAAAAAAGATTGCTAATAACTGGTAGTATATAATTCAATCTACCACAATCTATCAATGTTAATAAGTCTGGAGGTTTTTTTAAAAATTTTGTGGAAAGTACTGCTATTGCTGCAGGACACCCCATACTCTCTGTCAGTTCTAATACGTTATTTTATTATATGTCAAGAAAAATTCGGTGAAATTCACAGGAAATAATCACGAGATATTACCTGCCGGGGAAGTCTGTGATCCTTTGTCTGCTGAAATTTACGGCGCAGTATCAATTATTGCCGTCGGCAGAAGGGTTAATCACCCCGGACATCTTAAGGGTGAAACCACTTTTTTTCGTGGTCCCCGTGTGATAGCTTCGGTGCTGATTCTCCGGCGTTTTGCCAGGGATGGCAAAGCATTCGTGTGCCAGGGGATGGCAGTCGGCGGATCCCTGCTCCTCACGGTGAGTACGGGATTGAATTCAATTGGTTTCCCGAGCTTTCCTGGATTGTCGCCCTTTGGGAGGTGGATGATGAGTTCGAGGCCCGGGTGGAATATCTCTTCGACCGGAATATTGAAAAATTATTTGCTCTGGATGTGATTTGGGTCCTGGGAAACGTGGTGGCCAGGAAAATGATTGGTTAAGAAAAGTAGATCCCGGCAAATTCCTCTTTTCAGCTTGTAATTTTGCATCTGAAATACAATATTGCAAGTGGAGGTGATTGCCTGATGGAAAAATACATCCAGAGATCATTGGAGCCAGTGCTCTGGAAAGCAGTCGGCCAGTTTCCCGCTGTGGTGCTGACCGGGCCAAGACAGTCCGGCAAGACGACCCTGCTCAAACATCTGTTTGCCGATAAATACGGTTATGTTTCCCTTGAGTTGCCGGATATCCGGGCGGTAGCCAGGGAAGACCCCAGGGGTTTTCTGGAGATGTATCTAGGCACCGGTCATCTTTGATGAAGTGCAGTATGCGCTGGATTTGCTGCCTTACATCAAAAAGGGTCTGGACGCAGACTGTGGACAGGCGGGACAGTACCTGCTCACCGGTTCCCAGAATCTGCTGCTGGCCGAAAAGGTCACGGAATCCTTGGCCGGGCGGGTGGCGATGCTGCGATTGCTGCCGCTGTCACGTCGTGAGGCAGCCCGGAAGCCGCTGTCTCCGCTGATATGGCAGGATGCCGGGTCGTGGAATGGGGGGGGGGCGATTCATGTTTCTGGAAAACAGCTGTGGCAGGAGTTTTTGCGGGGTGGTTATCCGGAGCTTGAGGTCAATCGGGAACGGGACATAAGTCTTTGGCATGGATCATATATCCAGACCTATCTGGAAAGAGATGTTCGTTCCCTACGTCAGATAGGCGACCTTTCCCAGTTCCAGAATCTGCTGCGCGCCTTGGCGGCCAGAACGGCCCAACTGATCAGTCTAAGTGATCTTGCCCATGATCTGGGGGTGGCGGTGAATACCATCAAGGCCTGGATATCAGTATTGGAAGCCACTTATCAAGTGATTGTCTTGCGGCCATGGTTTGTCAATATCGGCAAACGGCTGGTGAAAACTCCCAAAATCTATTTTGCCGATGTGGGTACCCTCTGCTACCTTACCGGCCTGAAAGATCCGGAACATGCGGCTGCCGGCCCCATGGGCGGTGCTATCATGGAAACGGCGGTGGTCTCCGAGATTGTCAGAACCCTTACCCACCAGGGAGTTGAGCCGCGGATGTACTTTTGGCGCACCTCCAGCGGTTCCGAGGTGGATGTTGTTATTGAGGATGCCGGCAAATTGGTGCCCATTGAGGTGAAACTATCAGCAACACCAAAGCCGGCCTTCGCCTCTTCCATCAGGATGTTTCGGAAGGATTATGGTGACCGGGTACTGCCCGGCTATGTGGTACATCCCGGAGATGTCCGTCTGCCCCTTGCTCCAGGAGTAACTGCCCTGCCTTTTGCTGAACTGTGAGTGGTTTCAGCTAAGGACCTGCCGCCTGCGGAAGGATTGATCAGTGTGGGGCAGCTTAAAATTGTGGGGGGGGGATTGGCAGTTAATTTATTTATTGATGGGTAGCCAGATATACAGTTACACCTTGGTGAATAGCTTCCTCCATATCCTGCAAACTTTTCTTCGAACCCTCATATTCAAGACAGGAAACCACAGCGTCAAGAGTTGTTTCCTGAAAAGGGGCTTCTTCCGGCCTCAGCAAAATTCCATCTCCGGTATCAATAACAATAAATTTCTGTCCGGGTTTCCATTGGTGGGATACCCGTAAAGGCTTTGGAATGATAACCTGGCCTTTGCTTGATAGTTTTGTTGTGTTCACGACCTTATTCCCCGCAGGCCAGAATTAAGTAGGAAAAATATAGCGGTAATCGCTTATTTTGTCAAAGCTGAAAATGCTGGATTAAAGTTTTTTCCGGTATGGCGATCTTCGTTTTTTCACCAGTATAGCAGGATGAGGTTACGAAAATTATTGCGTGGTAAAAAGAAAAAGTCACAAAAAAATCGCTTTTGACAAAGCAGTAAAACAATGTTAATGATTTAGAAAGTGTTCGATTCATAATGTCGCAAATGCACTGGTTTCGCGGCCGTAATATTTTTTTATGACGGTCATTGGCGATGCTTATGTTATGAATCCGAGACTGATCATGAGATTTTTTTGGCTGGCAAATGTTTGTGAAACGTTTTTATGCTGTATTTAATGTGTTTAGAGCTGTTAATGGTCAGAAATAGATGATGTCGTGTATGTCTCAATATTCTAAAATGGAATTTCATGATCACATCTTTTGATGATTTTAGTATCTCCAGATTGACTTTTACTTTCCGGGCGCTGGAAGATTTCCCCCTGCCAGCTTATAAAGGCTCTACCTTGCGAGGGGCTTTCGGCTACGCTTTCAAAAAAGCGGTTTGTATTGCCAGACAGCAAAAACAGTGTGAAAAGTGCATACTGGCTGCAAATTGTGCTTATAATTATATCTTTGAAACGCCACGACCATCCGGGGCTGTGGTGATGCGCAAATATGAAAAGGTTCCACATCCATTCATTCTCTGGCCGCCTTTGACTTCGCAACGGATGATCCTTGCCGGACAGGATCTTTCCTTCGGGCTTATACTGATTGGTCGTGCCCATGACTATCTGCCCTATTTTGTGCTGGTGATGGATGAGCTGGCATCCCGGGGGCTGGGAAAAGAGCGAGGGAAGTGTCAATTGGAACAGGTTATGGACAGCCAGGGTCTGGTTATCTACGATCAGAAAAAGCGGGAGTTGCTGCCGGCAGCTACTGAGAGTGGAGCTGACCTCATTCGACGAGCCGGCGAAGTTCCGGATCAAGTTACGTTGGAGTTTCTCACCCATTTGCGGCTCGTGCGGGAGAAACGCATTGTCAGAAAATTATTTTTTCAGGATCTTTACCGCTCGCTTTTGCGCCGGCTGGCAATCTTGCAACGTTTTCATTGCGGTTTGACTCCGGTGATCAATTTCCGTGGTCTTATTGATCAGGCCGCTGCCATCAAAACCGTTGCTGACGAGACTTGTTGGCAGGAGAGTCGACGTTATTCAACTCGGCAAAAAGATTATATGTCAACCAGCGGCCTGATCGGCCGTATTACTTTTTCAGGTGATTTAATGCCTTTTTGGCCGGTTCTGGTTTTGGGCAGTTACGTCAATGCCGGAAAAAATACCAGTTTTGGGCTCGGCCGGTATCGTATTATTGAAGAAAATTTACAAGTGTAAGAATCAGATAAATCAGGAGGCTGGATATGGCGATAAATATTTCCCGATTTTACGGGCGGGAAAGGATTGAATTGGATTGCGAGATTCTTACCCCCATGTTTCTTGGTGGTGCTGATCAGAATGCCGAGTTGCGGGCCGCATCCTTTAAAGGTTTGTTACGGTATTGGTGGCGGGTAGCCTTTGGTTATCGATTTCATTCGGCTCCGGATTTGTATTCTGCGGAGGCGAAGTTATTCGGCAGTCCTGATGATGATAGTGGAAAAAGTAAGGTTATTGTTCAGGTTGTGCCGGGTGATAATTTAACCGTTAGCAAAGCCGGGTTTAAAAAACTTAAGGGTATCAAGCATTCTGAAGTTAAAGGTGGTGAAGTTAATCCCTTGAATTATCTGGCGGGGATGGGGCTGATAAAAGGAGCTGTGCAACATTCGTATTTTCTGCCCGGAGGTCATTTTCGCCTGATGATAACGGCCCGTCCCAAAGATATCGAGATAGTGTTGTCCCTGCTCAAAGCCTTCGGCACAGCTGGCGGCCGCTCGCGTAACGGTTGGGGGTCGCTTAACATCTCAGCGAAAAATGGTTTTTTTAACTCGTCCGAAAATGTTTTAAAAACTGTTATCAAACCCTTTGATGATGCGTTTAATTGTGATTATCCTCATTGTCTGGGGGCTGATACCAAGGGATTGTTACTTTGGAAAACGCAGGGCGTCACAAAAAGCTGGGAGGAATGTCTGCGGGTGTTGGCTGATATTTATGTGAAAACAAGGCTGTCACTGAATATTAGCGGTCACGGTAAGCAGGATCGGCATCTTTTGGGTTATCCGGTTACGCACCATTCGGTGCAAGGTTGGAACCGTCACGCTTCCGCTTTACGTCTGCTGGTCAGAAAATCCGAAACTGGTTTGTATCGCGGCTATGTTCTTCATGTCCCCCACCTGTTCAGCGAAAAGATGTGGGGAGAGCTTGATGCCGGAAAACAGAAAAGTATCTGGCGCAAGGTACATGCCCAACTTGACGGCATTATGCAACGTGCTACCATGGAGGAGTTGTTATGAGTTTTTTTGCCCAGGATACGAGCTACTGGAATAATAAAGTTAAAAATTTCCTCCACGATCCTCCGGATAAAGCATTGCAGATTCCCGGTCATGAAAAACGTAGCAACTTATTGCTTGATGCTTTGGGAATATCGGCGACGTTGCAAGCGGAAGATTATCGAGATGAAGATCGTATCGCGGCTGGAATGGATCGGGTCGTGTTGCCGGGCTATTCTTCTGAGGCAAAGAAAAATGGGGCGGTTGATTTTCTCAAAAACCCGGTTATCACCCATCCCCTTGGTAGCAACGAAGCCCTGCACATAAATTTGCCGGAAAGCTTGCAGGGTCAAGGAAAGACCGCAAAAATTGAGAATATCGCGGCGGCGATGCAAAAATTGTTGCGTGACGATCTGGGGGTTAAGGTTGATGGTCAAGGTTTGTCGGAAAAACCCGGTCTTAAAGGTGATGAACAGGCCTTTGCACCGATGCGTTTCCATTATCTCCACTTTCTTTTTAAAAAGCGTCTGGCGGCAAATAATATTGGTGGACTTGGGACCTTGTGGCCGCGACTACCGGCCGATACCCGTCTGCCGGATCACTCTATCTGGCAGCATAATAGTTTGGTTTCGGCGTTGGCTTCCTGCAATGAACTATCACCTGAACGCCAGGCCGGGATTATGGTTTTTGCCTTGACTCCGGTGCAGGATTTTATTGCTAAATCGCGCAAGTTAAGAGATTTATGGAGCGGCTCGCTGATTCTTTCATGGCTTGCTTTTGAAGGGATTAAAGTGGTTATCTCCGAGCTCGGCGCTGACCATGTCCTTTATCCCAGCCTCCACGATCAACCTATGGTTGAAGATCTTCTCGGCCAATTGGGAATGGATGACTTGCTTGATAACGGAAAACGTAATGCTGGTCGGCAGGGTAAAAATGGGGTTGCCTCTTTTCCCAATAAATTTGTTTTTCTGGTACCAAAAGGTAGGGAAGCTGAAGTAGCGGATAAAATTTCTGCCGCCATTAAAGACGCCTGGATGAATCTCGGAGATCGGACACTGGCCTCGATTTTTAAAAAAATAAAGAAAGAAGACTCCTTTATTAAAAATCTTTTTGCCAGGCAGTTGAGTGATTATTGGAACTTCCAATGGGCCGCCTCACCGTTGGTGGGGGAAAGTGACAAAGATATAGTAACCACCCTTTTGCACGAGAATTCCTGGAAACCGGCGTTTGACCTGCTTGAAGAGGCGGAAAAGTTTTTTCGCCAGCATGAGGATGGCAAAGGTTTTCTTTATAGTGTCAGTCACGCGCTGGCCCAAGGATGTCTGGCGGCGTGCAAGTTGAGTTGGGTTAATCACCGGGTACCGGAGGCGGGTATTAAATGTGATATGTTTAGTGAATATGAGATTATTCATTATGATCACAAAACCTCGGACGATCAAAACCCGCCACCTTCCCGCGATCCCTTCTGGCAGGATTTACGTAAAGCCTGGGGTACCTCAACGGATTTTAAGAAAACCGAGCGCCTTTGTGCCATCGGTCTGGTTAAACGGTTGGCGTATCGGGTCTGTCAGGAGATTGATGATCATCCTTTAAAGCCATTTTTCAAAAATGCCGACAAATTTCCTTCAACCACGGAGATGGCAATGCTTGATTGGTGTCGAGCGTTGACCGAAAAAGCTAAAAAAGATGAGTCGATAGCCGGGTTACTCGCCGACTTGCTGGGAAAGGACGAAAAATCTAAAGCCCTGCCTCTGCTCGCGCAATGTTGGCATGAGCAAAATGAGCGCCAGACTGTGGATAGTCAAGGTTATGATATCGCAGATACCGCTTTGGTGAATAAGTCGGCTGCGAGAAAGATTTTCAAAGCCCACTCGGTACGTGATCACCAGAAATACTATGCCCTTCTTTTGATGGATGGGGATCATTTGGGCAAGCTGGTTAATGGTGAAACCCTGGGGGCGACTTGGGGCAGTGTTTTGGCCCCGGAGCTGCGTTCTCGACTTGAAGGTGACTTTGAGCTCAGCAAGTATAAAAATTTTTGGAAGAACTATTTTGACAAACGGCGGCTTGTAGCTCCCTCTACACACGCCGCAATTTCCGAAGCTTTGGGGGATTTTTCCCTGTATACTGTGCCGGCGATTATCAATAAATATGATGGTCAATTGATCTACGCCGGCGGCGATGATGTTTGCGCAATTATGCCGGTCGCGACGGTGGTTGATGCGGCGCGGGAAATATCCCGCTTATATGGTGCCGGGTTTATTTCACTCAATGGTGCTCAGGATGGCGGCGGTGAAATTTTAACCTCAAATTGGAATCTCTCTTTCGATCGGTTGGCCATCCATCCGGGGAAAGGAGATCAAATCTCGATCTCGGCCGGGATTCTTGTGGCGCATCACAAAAAGCCGTTGTCCAGAGTTTTGCGACGCAGTCATGAACTCCTTAATATGGCCAAAAACATGACTATAAAAGAGGGCGGGCGTAACGCTTTTGCCCTGGAACTCGATAAACGCAGCGGCGGCGGCCGGATCATGTTGGGGCAATGGTCGGCTTTGCCGGAAGAACGACTTGCCTTGAGTAAAAGGCTGGCCGAAACCTCATTGTTGGAGCACTTTCTGATTGTCGGCGACAGCTTGGCGGGGATGGAAGAGGGGGCTATGAGTTCTTCATTGGCCTATCGTCTCGAAACCCTGCGCCCCGGTTTGGCCGCGATTATGGAAAAAGATGCTTCATTGTTACCGGCTTTTATTGAACAACAACTGCAAAGATCAGGGGTTGGCGGTGGAGATGAAGAACGGAAAGTCTTAGCCCAAAGTGTGGCTGCACTGTTGGATCGTATGGATCATGAAAACCGGCCATTGCCGATTGAATCACTGATTGTCGCCAAATTTATCGGTCTTTGTCGAAGACAACGACTGAATTTGTTGGAGGAGGTCTAATTATGCCGGAAAAAATCACCTGGCTGGCGTTGGATCCGGTCGATACTTTAACCTTTCGCGGGGCCGAGGCTATGGTCGCCGGGGAAAGTCATGAAGCGATTAGTCTTTTTCCACCACTGCCTTCAACTTTTGTCGGGGCGGTGCGTACAGCTCTCTTGCGGCAGAAAAAAATTAATCCCCATGATTATCTGGCCGATCCGGAGAAATATGCTGAGCTCTATCCTCTGCTGGGCGTCCCTGAAAAACCGGGATTTAAATTACTGGGACCAATTTTTCGGCTGCAAGGAGAGGTTTTTCTACCGGCTCCCGGGCATTGGTTTCGAGAAAAAAATGATAAGTTGGAAGAGGCCTTATCGCTACGTCTACAGGCCGCCCAGCCACTTTCTGATACTTGCCGTGGTTTTGGGTTGCTTGGTTCCGTCGAAAACCCTTTTTGGGTGCAGAATCCGATGGCTACAGATTTAGAACCGTTGCACGGCTACTGGGTTTCAGCTGCCGGTTTTGTCTTGGCGGAAAAATCCTCCGGCAGGTTCAGCCTTGACCTGCTGACTGCGCCGGAAACTATGGTTGCCGGGAAGGCCGCCCTGATTCATTGTCGTAATCTATACGATTCTGAAGAACGTTTTGGAATTGCTCTGGAAAAGTGTACTCGCCGGGTCAAGGAAGGTCATCTTTTTGCTTCACAACACATCAGGTTAAAACCGGGAGTGCAGCTTTTGATCGGAGTTGTCGCGCCAACGGCCAATGACTTTGCCGATCAGGGGATTTTGCAGCTGGGGGGTGAACAACGAGTTTGTGGCTATTGTAAAGTCAACCACCTGACGTTGCCGGAAAACAAAAATTCTAACTTGGTGATGACCTTATCTCCGATTCCGGTTACGGCGTTGGCGGAAGAGTTTTTTGAGCGTTCCTGGGCCGGTGGTAAATTACTTCGGGTCGGGGGTTGGGATATGCAGAAAGGTTTTCACAAAGATATGGTGACCTATTATCCAGCGGGTACAGTTTTTCAAGGGTCTAAAAATTTAGTCTTACCGACCGGTTTTATCCGGCTTTAAAAAGGAAAAAAAGGGGGGGGGTTATGTATTTACAGGAAAACACAAAATTTTGTCTGCTCCATGCGATATCACCGGTACATGCGGGCTCAGGTGCGGCAACCGGGGCCGTGGATTTGCCGATTCAAAGGGAGAAACACAGCGGTTGGCCGCAGATTCAGGCCTCCGGCGTCAAGGGCGCATTTCGCAATCACTGTTCACGTTTCTGGGCTCATTCGTCCACGGCTCTCGAACCTTTTGCCGGTAAAGTTAAACAGGCAGAAGAAGCAGCTAACCGGATTTTCGGCTCGGATACCGGCCACGGCGGCGGTCAGGCCGGAGCCGTGGCTTTTTCCGATGCTCGTTTGTTGGCCTTTCCGGTACGGGCCAGTGCCGCGCCTTTTGTTTGGGTTACTTGTCCGGCACTGGTTAAAAGATTGTTGCGCGATCTGGCTTTGGTCGGTCGTAAAACCGGCAATATGGCCGCATTGATGGTGCCCAAGGATAGTTATCTCGTAATTGCTGACACTGCGAATGTTATTTCCGGAGATTTGGTACTTGAGGATGTTTGCCTGAGTGCCGCCGATAAAAATGAGGAATTAAGTAATTTTTTGCAAGATCTTGTCCCCGAAGCTGAACGTCTGGTTTTGGTTTCCGATGATCATTTCACCTTTCTTGTTGAAAATGCCACAGAGATTCAGGCCCAGATCAAGATTGATCCGGCAACCGGAATCACGGTAATCGGGTCTCTTCGTTATGAAGAATTGCTGCCCGCCGAAACGATTATGTATTGCCTGATCTTTTTTGGGGATGAGAAAGTTGCCGGAGATGATCCTTTAAAGATGAAAAATATTGCGGATGTAGTTACTTCCGCAGTTGCGAGTCATATCCAGATGGGCGGTGATTTGACTTTGGGGCGGGGCATCTTTGCCGTAACTTGGCCCTTGGCTGATAACAATGGAGGTGAGTGATGGGAACCACTCTGGCTCAAAAACGGGCGGTTTTCTCCTTGGAACAGCTTGAGAAATTGCCGTGTAAAAGAGAAGATTTCAAGAGTTTTGCGGCAGGTTTGCCATCCATGATTTTACAGAACGGTTTTGGCCAAGCTCTTGCTTTCCTGGCGGCTAAAGGAAGTAAAGAACAATCTGGTCATATTAAATTCAAATCAGAAGATAAGCATTTCGCAGCCTTGAAGATTATTCTGGCTTGGTTGGTTAATTGCGAGCTGTTGCAGGCAGGAGATGAAAAAGAGCAGATATTGCAGGTCAGTAAAATGGAGCAGATGGTTTACTTGAGAGCCCAAAGAGAGACCTTGGCGATGCTCGAATGGCTCAAACGCTATGCCAACGCAGCCCTGTTTGCGGAGGATAAATTATGAGGCTGATATCCCGACAGGTTGACGCCGTTCTACAGAAGTCGGTACCGGTTAATTTCGGTCTCTATTTCAATAAGTTTCTCGAATATCACCAGGATTTTAATTATGTTGTGCAAAAAGGGAAAAATAAATGGGATAAACCTTCGTTTAAACCCTTGTGTGGTGAAAGTTCAGGTAAACCATCCAAGAATAGTCCGCTACTCCAATTTAACAATCTATATTGCCAGAGTCAAAAACAGGTTAATCACGGTCTGCGTGATCGCCATTTACGCCAGAGTAATTTTTGTCAGGCGGCCAAAACCGACGGCTATTCAGTTTTTATTTTTCATGTCCGTTTGCAGTCGCCTTATATTTCCGGTCTGGGTATGAGCCATCCCACTGAAACCGGTATGATTTTCGACCATACCTTGGGGGTTCCCTATATCCCTGCCGCCGGGCAGAAGGGGCTTTTGCGACTGGTTTATATGATCAATGATTTAAAGGATGATAATGACAACTGGTTGCCTTTGGATCAATTGGAGCAAGATGAAAAAGGCGAACCTTGTTGGCATGAGGATGACCTTAGCCGTACCCTGTTCGGTTTTTCCGACAAACAAGATGCTTTGGCCGGCCGTTTGGTGATTCTCGATGCCTATCCATTGTCACAACCGGAGTTGGCAGAGGATATTCTAAATCCTCACTACGGCGATTATTACAGTTCGCAGGGGGAAAAGTGTGGTCCGACTGAGGATCAAAATCCGGTTCCGGTTAAATTCCTGGTTCTGAAAAAAGGGCAGGAGTTTGTTTTTCGCTTTCTTTTACATTATGGTTTCCAGAAAGCACCGTCATCTGATATTGAGGGTCTGTCGGCCAGGATAAAAGCGGCCATGAAAATCGCTTTAACCGAAGAGGGATTTGGCGCCAAAACCGCACTTGGTTATGGCCGTTTTGAGATCCTTGGGGAAGGTGAAGAACCTGAAAAAGTACAGCAATGGTTTAGAGATGTGGAGGAGGCTCAGCAAGAAAAAGAGAGAAAGCGTTTGATTAGGATTGAAGAGATAAAATATCCCTGGCGGTCGCTTTTGCGTAAAATTGAAATACTGGGTAATTGGGGTGATTTTAAAGTGCAAGTTCTCGAAAATGATGGTGCAACAGATTATCGTGAGAAGAAAGAGTTCGCCGAAGGGGTCAAAGCCACAGCTTTGCGAGTCGTTCGGAGAAATCCCAAAAAATGGACAGAGGAAAGGGATAAGCAAGTCGCCGATTGGTTTGCAGCTTCCCCGGTCGCTTGGGAACCTTGTTTATCCAAAACTCAGCCGAAAACGATACCCGTAGAGCCGGTTGCCAGTGATCTTTTGCAATCCATTGCAGTTTTGTCTGATTGGTCAACCTATCAGCAGACAGGGCTTAAAATATCGAGTTTGGATAGACCCTGTGCGGAAGCTTTAAAGAAGAAGTTCAGCGAGTGGGGTTGCAAAAAAAGCAAGAATAAAAATAAGAAGAAAGCTTTCAAACAGTTAGTGGATAGAATCGAAAAACTGAGCCGAAAATAAATTATGATAATTCTATGAATAATATCCTCATAAACCTGGTCTCTGCCCAGCCCATTCCCAACCTGATACCAGCTCTCGATCCCCGGTTTCAGGTTTCTGAAGTGATTTTGTTGGTGTCTGATGAGATGCGGCCGCAGGCTAAAGGGTTGACCCGGGTTTTCAAACGATACGACCTGCCCTGTCGTATATGGGAAGAAGCCGCACCGCCTTTTGATCCCCAGGGGATGGAAGAGCTTTGTTTCAGGGTCATTGAGAGTTTCCCTGATGGCCAGTCTTTATTGCTCAATGCGACCGGTGGGACCAAGATGATGGTTCTGGCGGCCGCGAATCTTTTCAGTTCCCTCGACCGGGGTAATGTTATTTACGTTGATACCGCCCAGGGGTTGATCCATTTTCTTTATCCCAGCAAAGAAAAAGCTTACCAGTTGGAACCCGTCCTTAGCATTAGTGATTATTTGACCGCTTATGGCCTGCATCCTAAAATACCCCGTAAAACCTGGCGGCGGGGAGATGCCCTGCCGGCGGTGCCGACCTCAGCCCGTTTGCTGGCAGAAAATGCCAATTTTCTGGATACTTTTATTGGGGTTGTGAATTTTGCCGGTACCGGGGTCCTTGATTCCGGGAGGGCGTCTGATGCTTGGCCCCGGAAAATCTTTTTAGATCGATCTTTTTCCCGCCCCAAAACGGTGTCCAGGGTTTTATCCCAGTTGGAAGATGAAGGTCTGCTCTCTTTTGATTGCAACAATCTGGTGACAATCGCCAGTGAAGAAGCAGCACGATACCTATCCGGGGGATGGCTTGAAGAGTATACCTTTGCCCGTTCCTGTGCCGCCGGGGCGGATGAGGTGTCCTGGTCACAGGTTGTTTCATGGGCTGATTCCGGCGATGAGCCGGTAGCCAATGAGTTTGATTGCCTGATTATGCGTGATAATCGGCTCTATCTTCTGGAATGTAAAACCAGTCGTTTCAGAAAGGGAGCAAGTGAAGTTGTTTATAAACTTGATTCCCTGAAAAATAAAATAGCCGGCATTTACGGCCTGGGTGCCCTGGTTTCCGCCCGTCCGCTGCCTGAGCACATCCTTTCCCGGGCAGCGGCCAGGAAACATCGGGTTTTCCCTCCTGAGGAACTTCGGGGTTTTACTGCCGTACTCAAGGGCTGGTTGGATGGAAGATAATAAGCGACGGGTACTGCTGACTCTTTGCGGCCTTTCACCACAGATTATTACTGAAACTTTGTATGCACTGGTTGTGCAGCGTCAACCGGCGTGGATACCAGATGAAATTCATGTTATTACCACCGGAGCTGGGAAACGTTTATTGGAAACGCGGCTGTTAGATCCTGAAAACGGGTTTTTTCATACTTTCTGCCGTGATTTTCTTTCAGAACGAATATGCATCCAGTTCTCTTCTGCGACTGTTCATGCAGTACCTACTTTGACGGGTGAGCTTGAAGATGTTCGAACAATTGAAGATAATCGGAGACTGGCTGATTTTATCATGAAAATCATCCGGAGTTTTTTTATCCACCAAGTAAATCTAAAGAAATTATAGCTTTCGATCGCATGAGTGGCCAACCGTATCGAATAAACAGTAGTGATGCGCAAATTGAATTAGCCTGTCTCCCCTTTATACGCTTGCGTGATAAGTTTTCTGTCAGACCAAAATTTTTGGAGTCATGGGACGGACTGGTTGAACAGGTTCAAAAAAGATTAGACACTTTGTCTTTGTCTGTACATATAATTTTTATCCTGAGTACTTGCACGGTTATGTCTGGAGGGAAAAAGGTTGTTTTGACCCCGGTTGAGGGAGCGCTTTATTGCTTTTTGCTTTTGTCCAAGAAAAATTGTCGTCTTGATCATGGTTGTGATGGTTGTTCTGACTGTTATCATTCCCCTTTCGAGATTCCCGATGATGATATCCTGAGTTTTCTTGAAAATTGCTGGGGGAAAATGTCTGGCCGTTTAGAAAATATTCGTAGACGTTTATCCGAAAGGCTTGATCGCCGTGAATGGTTTTTGCAATATCGGTCCCGGATTAACCGAAAATTCAAGCGAGCAGGTATGTCTGAACAATTGCATATTGTTTCAGCTGGATCATATGGACAATCGGTTTATGGCGTACAAGCGTGTAAAGAGAATATAGATATTCAGTGACCGCTTCTCAAAACGACGGTTATTTCCGTCAACCAGGAAGATTTCCTGTGAATTGCCATTTTGTGGAGAGGCTCACGGAATATGTAACTAATTGAAGAAAGGAGATAAAATGGAAACTGGGTGGAAAATGGTTGGTCTTTGTGAGAAAAACCCGCTAGGTTGGCGGAATGTGCTATGTAACACCTTGATAAATCAGGGCAATTGTAGAGTAGTGAATGAATGAGCCTTATGGAAAAAAGGATTGAGACGGCGTTATTGATACCGTTCTTTCTTATAAATTCTTTGGAATGAATGAGCCTTATGGAAAAAAGGATTGAGACGATCATTAAACTTGTTGGATACGCGCTGGGCCTCTTTGAATGAATGAGCCTTATGGAAAAAAGGATTGAGACGTTTGTTTTGTGTTGGTGTGCATCTGGATCGTCTTTATGAATGAATGAGCCTTATGGAAAAAAGGATTGAGACTCTAGATATCCTTTCTCGTTGTAGCGAAGCTATTTGACTGAATGAATGAGCCTTATGGAAAAAAGGATTGAGACGACAATATTGATGCGCAGTTAATGAATAAGTCATTGCTCGAATGAATGAGCCTTATGGAAAAAAGGATTGAGACCCTGCTCGTGTGATGTTGGCTGTAGAGCGTGACCAACCGAATGAATGAGCCTTATGGAAAAAAGGATTGAGACCCGGACGGAATACCTCAAGGGCTTGCCTCTCGGATGTCGCCGAATGAATGAGCCTTATGGAAAAAAGGATTGAGACATAGCCACCGACTGATTCAAGCTGTCCCGCTTTTTTGAGTGGAATGAATGAGCCTTATGGAAAAAAGGATTGAGACCCTCGTCTTTACGGTATCCTTCCCCCAGATATATGCCATTACGAATGAATGAGCCTTATGGAAAAAAGGATTGAGACAGGCATTGGCCCCACCGATCAGACAAGAGGATATATAGGGAATGAATGAGCCTTATGGAAAAAAGGATTGAGACAGGCATTGGCCCCACCGATCAGACAAGAGGATATATGAATGAATGAGCCTTATGGAAAAAAGGATTGAGACCCTTTAGTCTCTGGCTTAATTGTCAGTCTATAATACATAGAATGAATGAGCCTTATGGAAAAAAGGATTGAGACCCAAGGATCGTCATCGTTTCATCAACTACGATTTCTCTGAATGAATGAGCCTTATGGAAAAAAGGATTGAGACTTTTCCGTGGCGTGTCTCTTTGCAATTGCCTCTAATTTGAATGAATGAGCCTTATGGAAAAAAGGATTGAGACCATTGTCGAACCGCTCATCTTCTCGCCGTCGCTCATGAATGAATGAGCCTTATGGAAAAAAGGATTGAGACTACAACAATGTGTCTAAATGATTCCCGGTAGAAGTCGAATGAATGAGCCTTATGGAAAAAAGGATTGAGACCCCTGGACCGGACAGCGGTTACACCAGAAGGCCAGTGCGAATGAATGAGCCTTATGGAAAAAAGGATTGAGACCGGCATATTACTTCCAACCGTTACAACCTTCAAAGCATCGAATGAATGAGCCTTATGGAAAAAAGGATTGAGACAGATACCCCGCCTCTTCCATTGCCAGCTTATCCATTTCGGAATGAATGAGCCTTATGGAAAAAAGGATTGAGACCCGGGCCGGCCAGGCCGATCTCCCGGAGATACTCCACCGAATGAATGAGCCTTATGGAAAAAAGGATTGAGACCAACTGCAACCACAGGGCTTTCGTCCTGGTAGTGACGCGAATGAATGAGCCTTATGGAAAAAAGGATTGAGACAATGGTACAAAGCTTTTCCCCCTTAAGTAATTCTTCTAAAAGAATGAATGAGCCTTATGGAAAAAAGGATTGAGACGCTCTTTTCCTGTCCGCTTCATCTGCCCTTCGTTCCAGCTCGGAATGAATGAGCCTTATGGAAAAAAGGATTGAGACGTGCATGGTCCTGAGCTTTATTACGGTGGCCCATGCGGAATGAATGAGCCTTATGGAAAAAAGGATTGAGACTTGTAGGGGGGTTGGTCATACTTGCTCCTTTACTTAAGGAATGAATGAGCCTTATGGAAAAAAGGATTGAGACGTAAAATTGACCAAGCTCAATAACATAAGTATTGTCTTTGAATGAATGAGCCTTATGGAAAAAAGGATTGAGACTATCTCTCGGTGTTTGATTTGGAGTACGTCTACCGTTCAGAATGAATGAGCCTTATGGAAAAAAGGATTGAGACCCGTCTTTCCCACGCTCTAGTGCCCAATTTTCTTTTCGAATGAATGAGCCTTATGGAAAAAAGGATTGAGACTGGCTATCAAGCCAGTGTCGCAATAAATCTCACCTTTTTTCGAATGAATGAGCCTTATGGAAAAAAGGATTGAGACAGATCAGCCATCACTTCATCCCGGCTGATTTTGCACCTCGAATGAATGAGCCTTATGGAAAAAAGGATTGAGACCTTCACCGGCCTGCTGAACAGCCAGATAGTCTATGGGAATGAATGAGCCTTATGGAAAAAAGGATTGAGACCATTCAATGGACTGTCCCCTCTGTAGAGGGTCCACTTTTGAATGAATGAGCCTTATGGAAAAAAGGATTGAGACTCCAACTGTAGCCATCAAAACAAGCTAATCTTTTCGCGGAATGAATGAGCCTTATGGAAAAAAGGATTGAGACACTAACCACATACATTCTTTCTTTTTTTGCCATAATCTCGAATGAATGAGCCTTATGGAAAAAAGGATTGAGACGATAGTTTCGAAATGATTCTTTTCTTCAGTCGTGCTGTTGGAATGAATGAGCCTTATGGAAAAAAGGATTGAGACCTTTGGCAACCTTCTAACATTGCCTCCCTTAATGGACTGGAATGAATGAGCCTTATGGAAAAAAGGATTGAGACCAGTTAATAGCTTAAAGCAGTTCTGCCAATATACACAATGCAGAATGAATGAGCCTTATGGAAAAAAGGATTGAGACATATTTGGAGGCCAACTCTTCATCCACAATTTCAAACCCGGAATGAATGAGCCTTATGGAAAAAAGGATTGAGACATCACGATAAGGATTAAAACCTTCGCCGCCCTCATTCTGGAATGAATGAGCCTTATGGAAAAAAGGATTGAGACGAGTCGCAGCTGCATTACAGATATTTTCCTTTTCCTCGAATGAATGAGCCTTATGGAAAAAAGGATTGAGACTCATATGGCATAGAACCCTTTCCACTCATCTCGCGTAAGAGAATGAATGAGCCTTATGGAAAAAAGGATTGAGACCTAATATCCTCTATTTTCTCCTTGCCTTCAAGCAGGCTTGAATGAATGAGCCTTATGGAAAAAAGGATTGAGACATCAATGCTTTCTGTTTCAAGGTTAACTGTCCCTTGTTCGAATGAATGAGCCTTATGGAAAAAAGGATTGAGACCCATTTCTTATAGTTAACTTGTATTGCGTCATAAACCATTTCTGAATGAATGAGCCTTATGGAAAAAAGGATTGAGACAAAAAACATAACAAAGCCGGTTTGCTCTCTTACACTATGGAATGAATGAGCCTTATGGAAAAAAGGATTGAGACTCTGTTACCATTGATCCTTTTACGCTCATCTCGCGTGAATGAATGAGCCTTATGGAAAAAAGGATTGAGACTTGATGGGGTCCTCGTGTTTGGCAATCGCCCGAAGCACGAATGAATGAGCCTTATGGAAAAAAGGATTGAGACGTTATCGGTCAATCAGTTATCGGTCAATCAGTTCTGCCAAGAATGAATGAGCCTTATGGAAAAAAGGATTGAGACTTATTTTTAAGCTACCATTATTGGCAACCTTGATTAATACGAATGAATGAGCCTTATGGAAAAAAGGATTGAGACCAGAGTAAAGCCGAACCTCTTACGTTCGCTATTGTTGAATAACTATTTATTTCACCGCCTATTTTTCAAAATAAAATACCGCTTTAAGTGCCTGAATATGCGAATTATTGCACCAGTTTCAAGCTCTTTGACAACGTGGCAGCTCAGTGGGTTTTTTAAGGTTTTAAGGGCGTCCGAATTGTAAAAAAAGCGGGGGAAGCCCGTAGACTTCCCCCTTTGAGACGAACAATTCGTCTCGCCCTCCCGGTTATCCCTTGACCGGTTACTCCCCAGCAGAGCCGATCTCCGTTTCCCCGGGAAACTTAAAATTCAGCTGATTTCATCATGTGCCTGCCGGACATGGTCGGCATTGGCGCTGTTTCCGACTCCTAAAATTACAGCATTTAAAGTGTAGTGAGCTAACAGATTAACCTTACGCGGCAGACCATTGGTTGCCTGAAAGATAGCTTCTACCGCTGAAGGCTCGAATATTTTACGCTCAGTACCCGCCAGTTTCAAGTGATGTTCCAAATAGTCGAGCAATTCATTTTGCCGTAATCCGGAAAGGTGGTAGTTCATGACAATTCTCTGCCAGAGGGGCTCGTGAACCCCCATTGTCAGGCGGCGGCGAAGTTCCGCCTGGCCGATAAGAATGAGGCAGAGTCGATTTTTTGAATCCATCTCATAATTGGTCAGCAGGCGCAGATTGGTTAAAATCTCATTGCGCAAATACTGAGCTTCGTCAATGATGAGAATCGGCTGCTGTTTGGCTTCCAGGCAGAGTCTTTGAATCTCATCTTTGATAACCTTATACAAGGTCGAGAGGCTTCTTTCGGTGGAAAGTCCCATCTCCCAGGCGATGGATTTGTAGACATCCATGACGTTGCCGGTGGTCAGACTGACATAAAAAACTTTATACAGTCCTGAATGTAGATTACTGACTACTTTTCGGCAAATGGTGGTTTTACCGCTGCCGACATCACCAGTTACCAGAGCGATACCTTTGAGATCCAGCAAATATTGTAACCGATTTTCTAATTCGCTGGCTTGCTCTGAGGCAAAAAGCTCATGGACCGCAATTTCTTTATCGAAAGGGTGACGAGTCAAACCAAAATGTTTACAATACATTATTGCCCCTCCTTTTTGTTGGAGAGCTTACGTAAATTCAATTTCTTTTTTTGAGTGGACGGAATAGATTGTGGCTGATCTTTCTCCGCCGCCTTAGCCAGAGAGTTTGAGGGTCGATCTCGTTTGACGAAGCAGTTGGCAAAGGTGTCGACCAGTTTGGCATCGTTGTAACGTTTGTTTTTAAACCAGACCTGGATAGCCTGGCCGGGACTCGCCGGATCGTAACGAAGGTTGACAGTTTCTCCAACCAAAGCGGCGTCGGCTTCGTAAACTCTGCCGTTAAGGCTGATAGTTCGATCTTTGTGGACTTTACGTTTATCTTCGGCAAGGAAAAGATCTTCAAGATCAAGTCCGGGCTCAGGGTAACGGACACGCTCTCCACATCCGGCCCAGCGATCAAGTGGGGATTCGCCTAAAATTCGATGTCGATTATGATGGTATTCAGATTCGATATAATTCCATAAAGCCTGATTGAGATTTCCAAGGCTGGCTTTTTGATGATCACTGAGAGTGGGAATAAATTGTTGACGTACAGTTCTAAACCATCTTTCAATTTTGCCCTTGGCCGCGGCGTGATAAGCCCGGCTGTGGATAAGGGTAACGCCAAGTCGGGCGCAGACAATTTCCAGATGAGATGAGCGAAAAGCGGAGCCGTTATCAACAAAGAGGCGCTTGGGAATACCTCTGCGCATCACTGCCTGTTTGAAAACCGGCATAAAATCTCTGGTTTTTTCACCTAATGCAAATTCGGCGTATGGAATAACCCGGGTGGCATCATCGATAAAAGCGATAAGGTAGGCTTTGTGTTTCCGGCGACCTTCAGTAAAAACGGCGGGGCCATGCATGACATCACTCATAAAAAGTTCGCCGGCATGCTGATAGGAGAAACGTCGGTGATCTTTGCCGCCAGGTTCCTCAATCTTTCTTTTATCCATTAATCCCCGGCTGCGCAGCAGCCGATAGACAATGGTTTCTGATAAATCTAACTCTTGATCGATTTTATCTTGCTTTTTGGCCTTTTTAATTACTTGAGTTACCGAAAAATTGAGATTCTTCTCCTTGATTTCGACCAGGATATCTTCAGTTTCTGTTGTTAATGTGCGAGACCGGCCTTTGTCGGTTCGGGTTTTCGGGAAAAGGCCGTCAAAACCATCTTTACGATAATCTTTTATCCAGCTGCGAAAGGTTTCCGCGGCTATTCGATTACGGGGACTGCCAGGAATAACGTAGTGACGGGCGGCCTTTTTCTTGAGCTTACCATAAATCCCCTTGGTTCCAGGCTTAAGACAGACGATATCCGCGATCAGCCCATAACGGAAAAGAGCAACCTGTTTTTTTAGATCATAGTCATCATTTTTCATGCTACTACCTCCTGATTTTGAATTTCAGAAGGTAATAACAGCGGCCTGAGCAGTTGACCAGCCCCGGGTTCTATTGCACCCTGTTTTTAATCCTTCACTGCTTCCAATCGCGGTGGAGTTAAACCGATGATGCGGGGCAATGTATGAAGATGTTTTTCCAGGATTTCACGCAAATGAGGTA
>Ga0307990_1000292_pt1 | contig 47998 bp, 31 predicted proteins | sample EllFjometagen129_FD_203168 | JGI IMG/M metagenome (GOLD analysis project Ga0307990, IMG submission 203168) | Marine microbial communities from Ellis Fjord, Antarctic Ocean - #129 | ecosystem: Environmental > Aquatic > Marine > Unclassified | place: Southern Ocean | collected 2014-10-08
GCCCGGGCTTTCAGGGATGAGATCGCCTACATGCTGGCCGAGCAAATCGCCGCACCCAACTCGCCGCAGTGGTTCAACACCGGCCTGTACCATGCCTATGGCATCACCGGCAGCGCGCAGGGACATTTTTATTTCGATCCCAAAACCGAAACGGTGAAATTGTCGAAAAACGCCTACGAAAGGCCGCAGCCCCACGCCTGTTTCATCCAGTCGATAAAAGACGATCTGGTTAATGAAGGCGGCATCATGGACCTGTGGATCCGCGAAGCCCGCCTGTTCAAATATGGTTCCGGCACCGGCTCCAACTTCTCTTACATCAGGGGCGAAGGCGAATCCCTGTCCGGCGGCGGCAGAAGCTCCGGTCTTATGTCCTTTCTCAAAATCGGCGACCGCGCCGCCGGCGCCATCAAATCCGGCGGCACCACGCGCCGCGCCGCCAAGATGATCAGTCTTGATATCGATCATCCCGACATTGAAGAATTCATCGACTGGAAGGTGCACGAGGAGGAAAAGGTCGCCGCCCTCGTCGCCGGATCAAAAATGATGAAGCTCAAATTCCACGATCTCCTTTCCGCTTGCCAGGCGGAAAGCGAGGGCGGGGAACCGAACTTCGACCTTGACACAAATCAGAAACTGCGTCTGGCCATCGAAAAAGCCCGCGCCGCCATGATTCCCGAAACCTACATCCAACGGATTCTGGGCTTCGCCAAGCAGGGCATCCTGTCTTTGGACCTGAGCGAATACGATGTGGATTGGGAAAGCGAGGCCTATCAGACGGTTTCGGGGCAGAACGTCAACAACAGCATTCGCGTGACCAACGATTTCTTCAAATCCTTGGAAAAAGACGAAACCTGGAAACTGACTTTTCGCACGGACGGCCAAACGGCCAAAGAAATTCCGACGAAAGATTTGTGGATGAAACTCGGCAAGGCGGCATGGGCCTGCGCCGATCCCGGCGTGCAATACGACACTACCATCAATGAATGGCATACTTGCCCCGCCGGGGGGAAAATCCGAGCCTCCAATCCCTGCTCGGAATATATGTTCCTTGATGACACGGCCTGCAACCTGGCTTCGATCAATCTATTGAAGTTCCTGGGCGATGACGGCGTTTTCGACATTGAGGGCTTTCGACACGCCTGCCACTTGTGGACCATCGTGCTGGAAATCAGCGTGCTCATGGCCTCCTTCCCCAGCGAATCCATAGCCTTGAAGAGCTACCAATACCGCACTCTCGGCTTGGGGTTCGCCAATCTCGGCACCCTTCTGATGTACATGGGCATGCCCTACGATTCGGACGAAGGCCGGGCCGTCGCCGGGTCAATCTCGGCCATCATGAGCGCAGAAGCCTACGCGACCAGCGCGGAAATGGCGTCGGAGTTGGGCGTTTTTTCAAAGTATGAAGAAAACCGCGAATCCATGCTGCGCGTTATACGAAACCACAGACGCGCGGCCAATATCACCAATCCCAGCGAGTACGAGGGATTGTCCATCACGCCGATGTCCATCAATCCCGTTTATTGTCCAACATATTTGCTGGAAGCCGCGCGCGCCGGTTGGGACAGGGCTCTTGAACTTGGCGAAAAGCACGGCTATCGCAACGCGCAGATCAGCGTCGTCGCTCCGACCGGCACTATCGGCTTGGTTATGGGCTGCGACACCACCGGCATTGAGCCGGATTACGCCCTGGTGAAGTTCAAGAAGCTCGCCGGCGGAGGATCCGTAAAAATCATCAACGGCGGCATTACGAACGTCCTGAAAAAACTTCAATACAGCGACAAAGAAGTTGAAGCAATCGTCAGCTACGCCATCGGTCACCAGACCCTCGCCGGCGCTCCGCATATCAACAATACATCTCTAAAGGAAAAGGGGTTCACGCCGGATATCCTCAGAAAAATCGAAAACTCCCTGCTGAGCGCCTTCCGTTTGGAAAATGCTTTCAGTCCGTACGTTGTCGGCAAGAAATTCCTCACCGAAAAACTGGATGTCCGGGAAGAGGATCTGTCCAATCCGAATTTCAACATGCTATTCCACCTGGGATTCACGGAAGATCAGATTTCGGCCGCGGAGAATTATATCTGCGGGACGATGTCCCTTGAGGGCGCGCCTTATCTCAAAGAGGAGCATCTGCCCGTCTTCGATTGCGCCAGCAAATGCGGCATGAGGGGAACGCGCTACATCGCCGTTGACGGGCATTTGAAAATGATGGCTGCGGTGCAACCCTTCATTTCCGGCGCCATCAGCAAGACGGTGAACATGCCCATGGAGTCGTCGGTGCAGGATGTTCTGGACGTTTATATGGACGGCTGGAAGTACATGCTCAAAGGCATCGCCATTTACCGCGATTGCAGCAAGCTCAGCCAGCCTCTCGCCAACGTCGCCCTCGCTCATCCTCTCGAAGCCGAGATAAGCGAGGAAAGACGGCAAACCATTGTCAAAGAACGGGTATTGGTTCGCTACCTCAATCAGCGTCGGCGCCTACCCGAACGCAGAAGCGGCTACACACAAAAAGCCACCGTGGGCGGCCATAAGCTCTATCTTCGCACCGGTGAATACGAAGACAACACACTCGGCGAAATTTTTCTGGATATGCACAAAGAGGGTGCGGCCTTTCGCAGCCTGATGAATTGTTTCGCCATCGCCGTCAGCCTCGGGTTGCAGCACGGCGTACCCCTGGAGGAGTTCGTGGACGCCTTCACCTTCACGGGATTCGAGCCAAGCGGCGTCGTGCAGGGACACGACCGGATCAAGATGGCCCGTTCGATCATCGACTATATCTTCAGAGACCTGGCCATCACATATTTGAAACGAGACGACCTGGGTCACGTGCAGATGCCGAAACCCTCCCTGGATGATCCGAAAAACGAACCTCCCAAGGATGGATGGGCCGAAATCGGCAAGAACGATGTGGAAGAAGATGTCTTTTACCAGGTCTTTCCCGAAGCCAGCGACATAACGCCGAAACAAACGGACAAGGCCCAAAAGCCCAACGCGCCGGATCGCAGAGTTGGTCGAAATGCCAAACCGAAAAACGGCGACGGTAGCGCAAAGAAGGCCAGGAAAAAAGAAGCCCCGGCCTCGCCGCCGCCGACGATAAGGGCATCGGCTTCGGCCTCCGCCGCCCCTTCCGACCATGTCCTGCACGAACATGAAATCAAGGATCCGGGTCGTATATCAAAGGCTTTGGGATATACCGGCAATATGTGCCCGAGCTGCAACCAGTTTACCATGGTTCGAAACGGAACGTGCGAGCGTTGCACCAGTTGCGGCGAAAGCAGCGGCGGCTGCTCTTAGGACGCTAGTGAATTTTTTCAAGGCAGTCACGGGCGACCCTTAGCGGTCGCCCTTTTTTCATATTCAGCAGGAGGATCCAATGCCCCGTTCGAGCTGGCACGAATACTTCATGAACATCGCCGAAGAGGTTTCCACGCGCGCCACCTGTGATCGCCTGAGGGTCGGCGCCGTCATCGTCAAGGACAACCGAATCCTGACTACGGGGTACAACGGTTCCTTGCCCGGGACGCGGCATTGCGACGACGTGGGGCACCTGCTAAAAGACGGGCACTGCGTGAGAACAATTCACGCGGAGGCCAACGCGGTTATCCAGGCCGCCCGGTTCGGCATCCGGCTCGAAGGCGCCGTGTGCTATTGTACTTTCAAACCATGCATCGGTTGCCTGAAAACTCTGCTGGGCGCCGGCGTCAAGAGGATTATTTTTCGTGAGATATATGGCAACGAAAAATCTTATTTCGGCGAGGACGATTTATTGATGGGCATTGACCCCTACCCGCTTATCTCCCTGGCCGACGCCATCAAGGAAAACTTATGAATAAAAAATCAAAGAAGGCGCGCGCCATTTTCGCGAAAGAGGTTTTGTTCGTGAAAAGGAATTGTTTGAAAAGCTATCCAATGGCCAGAATCCCCGCATCATGTTCATCACCTGTTCCGACTCGCGCATCAATCCCTATCTCATAACCAATTCGAAGCCGGGCGATCTTTTCGTTGTGCGAAACGCCGGAAACATCATTCCTCCCTACGGCGACGCATGCACTTCCGAGGGCGCGGCGGTGGAGTTGGCGGTCGTTGAATTGCAGGTCGAACACATTATGGTCTGCGGACACTCGGACTGCGGCGCCATGACCGTTCTTTTCGACGACGAAGCCCGGATGAAAATGCCGCTTGTCAACAAATGGCTTGAACGCGCAAATGATATCCGGCAGCACATTGATGAAAAATATCCCGATCTTAGTCCCGCTGAAAGGATCACGGTCGCGGCGAAGGAAAACGCTCTGGCGCAATTGGAAAACCTCAAAACATACCCATGCGTCGCCGCCGCGCTGGCCGCCGGGAAAGTCGTGCTCACCGCTTGTTATTATAATATCCCCACCGGCGAGATTTTCGCCTATGCTCCTGAAACAAAATGCTTCGAGCTACTCAACTGATCCGATCGATGCTTCGTTATGAGCTTCGCCGGAAGGCGACGGAATCAGACTCGACTTTTCTATTAAGCCTCGCCTAAAGCAGTAAAATGTAGCTCAGCGCAACGCCTGCGCTGTCCATCAGTCACGATCCGCTCGGCGTCCCATCGGGACGCTTGAAGATGTCCCGCCTCTTCATGAATCGATGAAATTCAATCGTCACTATGGAACGAAATTATTCTTGCTCGCCACATTCCCGCCGTTGAAACGGCGGGCTAAAATCTACACATCCCTAACGAGATGCAAATGAAAGCAACAGAAAATCAACCTAGCCCTCGCAGCCCATCACGCACTCGACAAAGCCGTCGCAATCCTCTTCGTTCTCGTAACAGAAGGTATAGCAGTTGCGCATATTGAGGGTGATTCTCGGATCGCATGCGCTACGGTAGTATGCCTGATAATCAACGCAGTCTTCGTTCGGCATGCCGTAGTAAGCGTTCATGCATCCCGTGGCGTCGTCGTCAGCGCAGTTGAACAGGCACTGCTCTGCCTCGTAGCAGAGCCACACGTCGTCTTCGAGCAGCGCCACGCATGCGAGATAGCATTCGGGGTCGGTGATGTTGTCTTCGGTGCAACCGTAATATTCGAAAGTGCTATATTCCACGCATTGATTCGCCAATGAATCGTCGTAAGCTTCCTGGCAATCAGAATCGTCGTCATCGACATCGTCATCGACGTCGTCATCGACATCGTCATCGACGTCGTCATCGACGTCGTCATCGGCGTCATCGTTCACATTGTCATCGACATCGTCGTTATCATCATCATCGTCGCCGCAGGCGAAAAATGAGAGGCCAAGGGCGCAGATAACCATTGGAATGAACAAAACGATTAAGCGTGTCATTATAAAATTCTCCTTATTTTGAGCAGTCACGTTTTTCCTTCGGCTAAAGACGGCATTTCCATTTTGATCCATGACCGAGCTGTTTAACCATGACCCATTTCTTCGGTCAGTCCAAGTGATTTTAATATATTGCTTTAGCACTGTCATCTGTTAATATCGCGATCAAAGGCAGCCATGGAATTGCCGGGGAGGTTTGTCATGCAGGAGTTTGAAGCCACCACTCCTATGGATCATGTGGCGGTCGTTATTGTGGATATCCAGGAAAAGCTCTTTGAGCATATTTTCAATAAAGAGGAAATCCTGACCAACGTCTCCAAGGTCATTTCCTTTTGCAAGCGCTTGGGCGTGCCGCTTTTCGTCACCGAACAATATCCCCAGGGTTTGGGAGAAACGCTGCCCGCGCTGCGGGAACTGCTCGCCAGCGATTATCGGCCGATCCCAAAAACGGTGTTCTCATGTTACGGAGCGCCGGATTTTGTCCACGCCCTGGATGAATCCGAAGTCGAAACCGTCGTGCTGGTCGGAATCGAAACGCATATATGCGTGATGCAGACGGCGCTTTCGGGCCTGGCCTACGGAGCACACGACATGATTGTCCTGGCGGATTGCGTCGGCAGTCGAGTCGATCTCAACCACGGATTGGGACTCGACCGCATGCGCGACGAAGGCGTGATAATTTCCAGCATGGAAATGTTTTTTTACGAGCTTCTCGGCGAAGCGAAAACGGCGGAACACAAGCTCGTTTTCGATCTGCTCAAATAAAGAGAATCCTGACGCATCCCCCCCTTTTTTAAAACGTTTCCCTTTTCTACGGCGCCGGGCGCCGCCGATGAAAGCAAAATAACCTCGACTATTTCCGTGAAATGAAGTAGATAGGTTTCGCGTGAGCCGAAAGTTGATACCTAAAGGTGATCGTTGGCGACTCGCAACGCGGCATACTCAAAGGGAGCTTGTGCGTTTTTATTCAATGTTGATGAGGCATTGGCCGAATCACATTTTCCATTAAGGTAACAGGTTACTATGGCGAAAGAAGAAGCGATTGAAGTTCAGGCGAAAGTTACAGAGTCTTTACCGAACACCATGTTCAGAGTCGAGCTGGAAAACGGCCACAACGCCCTGGTCCATCTCACGGGCAAGATGCGGAAATTCCGCATTAAAATCGTTCCCGGCGATGAAGTGACGGTCGAGTTGTCGCCTTACGATCTGACACGCGGTCGAATCACCTTTCGAAAGCGTTGATCGGGCGGAAGGCAGCGCTTCGCTGCTTAAGCGCCTACGTCGTCCTGAAGTTTCGCCCTGACCGGCGGCGCTATTAATAGAAAAACTACATTTTTGTTCCTTCCAGGAAAACTCGCTTTTGATTGTGGGAAATTGAAAAATATTCTATTAAATAGGTGGGCGCAATATTACGCTATCACAACTCGGATAAGGCACTATGAATAAATCCCAGAGAAAAAGGGCTCTGGCCATTGCACGCAGGCTTCTTCCGCCCGAAGACTACGAGCGTTTTCTCGGCATCAATATCAACGACACAGGGTTCGGGTTCGACCAATTCGGGCTAGAAAAAGAAACGACGATCCTGGCCATGTGCGTTGTGCAGTATATCTACAAACACTATTTTCGGGTCCTTAGCGACGGGATAGAAAACGTGCCGCTCAAGGGCAAAGCGATCATTGCCGCCAATCATTCCGGGGTTCTGCCCATCGACGCCGCCATGGTCGCTTCGGACCTGATTTTTAAAATGGACCAACCGCGAATACTGCGCTCCATGGTGGATAACTTCATGGGCTTTTTGCCCTTCGTGAACACCTTTTTCTGTCGATTGGGCCAGGTCGTCGGCGCGAGGCGCAATTTTCGCGACCTGCTTCAAAGCGACGAGATCGTGGCCGTCTTTCCCGAAGGAGCCAAGGCGCTCGGAAAACGCTTCACGCAGCGCTATCAACTCTATCGATTCAACGTAGGCTTCATCGAACTGTCTCTCACGCATAAAGCGCCGATAATTCCTACGGCTGTTATTGGAGCCGAAGAGCAGGCGCCCCTGCTTTTGAACATCAAACCCCTGGCACGCGCGCTGGGTTTTCCCTATTTCCCGATCACCGCAACCTTCCCCTGGCTGGGGCCTATCGGCATTGTCCCGCTCCCCACGCAGTATCACATCCACTACGGCAAGCCGATTCGCTTTTTCGACGAGTATCCTCCCGAAACCGTCAAGGACCCGGAAAAAGTCAGGATGCTCGCCGACCAGGCCCAGATTATCGTACAAGACATGATAAACAATGGTTTGGACGCACGAGAAAGCGTCTTCGGCTTCCAGGAAAGTTAGTCCATGGCAAGGCGACCAGAAAAACTCAACGTACTGATTACCGGGGCAAGCACGTCCATCGGCAGGCACTTGGTTCTACACTTGGCGGGCGACAAAAAGATCGGCTCCATTCTGGCCGTGGCGCGCCATGAGAAACCATATTTCTTCAACGACTTGCCGCCGGACAGCTTTACTTACAAGACCTGCGATATTCTCAAACATCGTGAGCTCAACGACCTCCTTTACTCCCGAGCTTTCAAAAACGCCAAAATCAACACCGTGGTGCACCTGGCTTTTCATTCCGGCGTGACGCGCGGACAAAAGGTTCATCAGCTCAACGTCAAAGGCACGAAAACACTGCTGGAAAAGTGCATCGAAAACGGCAACATCAAAAAGTTCATTTTCAAGAGTTCGGATGTTGTCTACAAACTGGCGCCCGACAATCCGGTATTTCTCGATGAGAATGCCGACCTCAACTTCGATCCGGACGCCGACCAATGGATCAAGGATCGCGTTGACGCAGACATGATCTGCCGCAGTTTAATGGACAATAAAAAGATGAACATCGTCATTCTGCGCATGAGCAACATCATCGGTCGCAACATCGCCGGCCAGCTCAACGCCTACTTTGACTCGAAACCGATCTTCAAGACCATGGGATTCAATCCCCTGATTAATCTCCTGCATATGAAAGATGTGATCCAATCCATACGGCTGGCCATTCTCGGTCGAACCTGCCGTGGCATATACAACATCGGCGGCGTGGACACCGCGCCGATAACGACCATCGCAGACCTGGCAGGCTCCAGAGTCATGAGCATTCCCGAGCCGATGCTGCCCGTCGTCAACTGGTTCCAGCGAAAAATGCAACTGACAAAATACTACTACTCCGTGGACAAGGATCGGCAAAAATACACCTGCCTGCTGGACATAGCCAAAGCCAAAAAGAACCTTGGTTACCAACCGGAAGGCCGCGTCGAATTTTAAGACATTGGCCAGGGGTTCATCGTCAGCGATCAGTGCGGGAGCGGCTTTTGGACGCGATTCCCCGTCTGCGGCGAGCGCAAATCGGAATTTTGGGACATCCAATCCGCGCAATCATTCGCTCACGAAAGGCGATTCGGTAAAACCAATAAATTTTTGACTCTCGACAAATCGCCCTAATGGGCGTCCCTAATTTCCCAAGACTGCAAGACCATTCATTCTTGCCGCGATCCGCACGCAAAGCCATTGGCGCGCCGAATCTCCTGGCCGACTCAACCTTCATCCTTCAAAGGCGGTCCTACATCATTCCAACATCAGGATATTGAGGAAGCGCACGGCGCAAGGCGTTGAGATATACAGGCGTTTTGAAGCGAAGCAATAAGCCATGTCGTGAATGGGTTTGCCGATTTTATATGGACCATATATGACTTCGCTTTCAAGGTCCCATACCGCCACGGTTCCTTTGGTTTGCGCTGCCGCGAAAATATAGCGACCCTTTGCGTCCGTCTTCAACATATCCACGCCACGCATAGTGACTCGGAATCGTTTCCTCGTTTTGCTTTCGGCGTCCCACGCCTCGATGCGCCCGGACAGCGGCCTGCCAATATACAAAGTTTGGCCACCAGGAGAGGCCACGATTCCCGCCGACGAAAAACCCGTCGCAATGTGGTCAAGCAGGAAATTTGTATCCAGGTCGACAATCTGCACACCCGATCTGAAAAGATCCGTTATGTAAGCCCGTTCCATATGCTGGCTGATCGCCATACCCGAAGGCAGGGTGGCGACATCCTCGATACTCCAAGCGTCGTTTCGAGATGAGAGATCGGCATAAATAATGTTTCTATTTCCCCGGCATAACACCAGCGTGTTGTCGCGCGTCCGGTCGTGGCCAATGGCGATGGGAGTATCACAATGAACCGAATCGGTCGAAATCTTTCGCAAAAACTCCATTGGACGCGTGCTGTAATACGCAAGCTCCCGGCGCCCGGCCAATAGAGCGACGATCCAGCCGCTTTTCGAGTCCAGGTCCATCACAAAAGCCGAGTCCCGGCGTTCCAGCGTCAACGCCTCAGGCGCCTCGGAGTTGATGATTTTGCTGATCACTTTGTCTCGCGGTGAGCTCAAAAATACCGATTGACCATCCACGTCGCAGGCCAGTGCAAAAGGCTCTTGACTATCCCACAAGGTACCGCCCATTTCGAGAACATCATCTGTTAGCTTTTTGCAATCGCCTTCCCAATTAAAAGACATCCGCCAAAGCGCCGTTCCGGAAGGCAATGCAACGATAAAAACAATGCAGGCAACAGCTGCGCCGACGCCGTTTCGGGAGACCCCCAGCATGGCAATAAAAACAACCAAGACCAAAAGCGCGATGAGAAGATTCCAAAATCCGGCCCAGAAAATCCCAAAAAATGCGTAAAAAAATAATTTGAAGGCCAGCATGAGCGCCGGATATCCGAAGGAGGCGAAGCGATGGCCGGTTTTCAATTCGATGAAGGCACCGATGCAAAAGGCCAAAAGACAAAGGAGAATGAAAATGCCGCCGATGGGGATGTTGCCAAAATAAATAAGCGCAGAAAACCAGACGCAGGCGGCGGCGAAGAAAATTTCCAGCGGCCCGGCGCGACTACCGCGATGCGGCGGCTTTTTTAGGGCCGATCCGCCTCTCAAATATGCGGGTAATGCGTCTTGCGTCATAATCCACTAGCCGGTCATCAGGAATGGCCCTAATTAGTTCTAGATATATTTACTCCACATTTAGCGGCGTGTCGATTTATGATTTTCAATTGTGCTGACATATACAAAATCTGCCTTGCTCACTGACCCCGCGGGGTTTAAGATTGTTTGTCGCAATGGCCTTAAGGATTCAAACGATGTCGATAACAAGCGCGCCGCATCAATACATCGACCGTCGAAGCGGCGCTGTCGTCAGCGAGCCGGTGGCCGGAGACTGCTTTATCCGCTGGCTCTATGAGGATATCGGCCGACGCAAGCCGGGATGGCTTTTCGCGCTGACCGGGCAATTTATGACGAAGCTTCTGGCCTGGTTTGTCTTCAGCGCGCCTTTCATCAAAAGCAACGTTAATGGTTTTGCGAAAGCCAACGGGATTGCGCTTGATGATGTGCTCGGCGATCCGGCGCAGTTCAAAACCCGTACGCAGCTGTTTTTGCGCAAGTTAGATTACGAAAAACATCGGCCCATGCCGGCGAACGAAGGCGTCGCGACATCGGTGGGCGACGCTAAGCTCATCGCTTTTGACCTGCGCGAGCCCAACACGCTTTTTATCAAAAACCGCTTTTTTGATCTGCCGGAATTTCTGGGGAATAACAACAAATGGGTGAAGAAACTCGAGGGCGGAACCTGCCTGGTTTTCCGTCTGGCGCCGCCGGACTATCATTGGTTTCACACGCCGGTCGCGGGCATCATTGAGGATCAATATTTAATCGACGGGCATTACTACAGCGTGAATCCACGGTCAATCCGCGCGGTGAGCGCAGTGCTGTCGAAAAATGCGCGGCAGGTTGTCATTATCGATTCGGACGTTGATGGCGGCTCGGGGCTTGGAAGCGTTGCGGTGATTTCCGTCGCAGCGCAGGTCATCGGAGGCATCGCCTTGTCCTATTGCGAGCATCTCTACGACGATCCGGTCGCGCCAAAGCCGGGCATGTTTGTTAAGCGCGGACTTCCGCTGGGCTATTTCGCCCCCGGTTCTTCCACCGTCGTGGTCCTTTTTGAAAAAGGCCGCGCCGAAGTCTCCCCCGACATTGTCGAACTCAACCGACGTGAAAACCTCAGCACGCTCTACACCGCGAATATCTTCGGCAGGACTGTCGCCGAAGTCGGCGTGCGTGCAAGGCAGGAAGTCACCAAAGCGCAGGCCAAAACGACTTAATTTTTACACTTTAGATTCTTTACTGATTCCAGGGAAAGAGCACGCTTTCAGGTACGATGACGCCTTCATCCTCCGATGCCAGGTGATCGGGTCCCAGACGGAAAATTTTCAATGTCATTTCCGAGGGCTTAAAGAGAATCGTGTGCACCGTCAGCTCAGGATCAATGAATTCCACTTTTTTGATGGTCTCATGCAGATCATCGAGCGTGATCGGCGATCTTTGCTCATTCATGATGTTCTCAACGGATTCAAGCATCGAGTCGTAGCGCCAGCACTCGGAGGGGTCGCCATAGCGCTTCCGGTGGTTGTTGGTCACAAAAAAGACTTCCTGAAGATCCGTTCCACTCGCCGCAGCGTCCAGGTCCGTTCGCAACGTGGCAAAGCCGTCAGGATGCGTTTCGTTGTCATCAACTTCAAAACAGGCAGCCGCCCGATCACCCGCGACAGCGGCGCGCACGAAATGGAAGTTGTTGCCGGTATCGACGTCCGCAGCCTCAATGACGGCCTCAAAGGCGGCGAAGTCGTCCGGGGCACCCTGCGCTGCCAATAAGGCCCGGCGCGCCATCATCACTCTGGGCTCTACCGCAATCGCGATTTCGCTGTGCCAGCGAGCGGTGTCGTGAATAAACGCGGCGTCGCCGTCGCCGTTCATGCATGACAGGCAGCCGATAAAGCCCGGGAAAGTCACGGAAATAAAATTCCAACTTTCATCTGCCGGCGTTTCGCTGATCACAACCGTTGCCTGCCCCAGCAGATTGTCGGGTCCGGGACCCCAGTCCAGATTGCGCGCGATGATCGTCTCGCCGTCTTCGGTCATGTCGCCCCAGGCGGACACGGAAGAACAGGCGATCTGTGCAAAATCGGCCAGCGCGTTGGCGATGCATATGTCGTTTTTGTTGAACTCCAAAACCGTTCCGTCCGAAAGCATGATTTCGGTTTGCCAATGATCCCGAATGCCCTCGGCGATTCCTTCCATCTGTCGCAGTTCTTCATCGGTATATTTGAGCACGCCGCAAGCCAGGTTCCTGAGCCCCTCGAAAATGTTGCAGTATTCCGGCGAAAGTCCGAGGGCGTATTTGAGAATGTACTCCTCGTAAAGAAAAACGATATCACCGCCTATTGCCTCGCCCAGGCCGTAACCTCGCGCATAGGCATCGCCCTTGAGCCGAAGGACAGGCAGATCGCCGACATACGTGAGCGCGTCGAAGGCGTCATCGTCTGCGTCGTCATCTGCGTCGTCATCGTCTGTATCATCGTCGGCGTCATCGTCTGTATCATCGTCGGCGTCATCGTCGGCGTCATCGTCAGTATCATCGTCTGCGTCGGCATCGTCATCGACCGGCGCGCCGGATTCATCATCGGAATCGTCATCGTCGCCGCCACAGGAAATCAGCGCGGCACAGACAAGAAAAATAAGCAGCATAATAATCGACATGGATCTCATCGCGTACATTGCCGTTCTCCTTGAACTAATTTTATAGCAGTTTTCCCTGAATTATTTTTAACCAATAACAATCAGGTCTTTCATCAAATCTTCGCCTTCGATGACGCGACCGTGCCCGGGAAGCAGACGGCGAACTTTCAGTTTTTTCAAACGCTCGACGCTTTCGGCCATCAAGTCGTCGTCCCAGACGAAAATGTTGACTATGGGTCCCTTGAAGCCGCCCAATATCGTGTCGCCGGAGATCAATGAACCGCTTTTTTCGTGCCACAGGCAAATCGAATCCGGCGTGTGGCCAGGCGTCTCGATCACCCGCCAATCGGGGTTGCCGGGAAGCGAGTCGCCATCTTTCAGATAAATCGCCACCTCTTGGCGAAAGCCTCTTTTTTTCTGAAAAGGCATGGCGATAATTTCCATTTCCAGCATATCCCTGAGGCCGGGAGGATTCGCCATCACATGCATTCTGTTCGTGATCATCTTCGGAAATCGACGCAGAGGCGGATAAATAATCCGCTTGCCATCACCCAGGTGGTAGCGGATATGCCTTGAAGCGCATAGATCGGCGGCGAACTTGTCGAAGGTCGCCTTCAGGCCGCCAACGTGATCAATGTGCCAATGCGTCGGGATGATATAACGCAGGTCCGAAGGGCGGCGTTTCAGTTCCTGCGTCACGACCTTTTCCGCCATGCGCGCCACGCGAGGCGCTCCAGGATCGACGATGGCCAACGTGTGACCGGTGAGGATATAGGCAAAGGAGGAAAATCCGTGGATCGGAATAGCCGCAGGTATATTATTATTCATATTATGGTTCGTCTCCTAGAAAAGGATAGCGGTAAGAAAATAATCGACGATGAGCGTGGTCACAGCGGCCATGACCACCGAGGCCGTGGTGGCTTTTCCCACGCCGGCGGCGCCGCCGGTCGTATAAAAACCCTTATAACAGCTCACGATGGCGACAATGATTCCAAAGACGGCGCTTTTATAAAGGCCGTTGGTGAAATTGCTCAATGCCACAAATTCGACGGTGTTTTCATAAAACTGTCGTAGCGGAATATCCAGTAGCGAGACAGTGACGAAGGCGGAACCCACCAGAGCAACAAAATCAAAGATAACGGTTAGCGCCGGAAGCATGATGAAAGACGCCAGGAGTCGCGGAGCAATGAGATATTGAACCGGATCAACAGCCATGACGTCCAGGGCGTCGATCTGTTCGGTCACGCGCATGGTTCCGATCTCCGCGGCCATGGCCGATCCACACCGCGCGGAAACCATCAGCGTGGTGAACACGGGTCCCAATTCCCGCATTGTCACTAATGCCACCGTCGGGCCGATCATGGAATTTGCGTCGAAAAGACCGAAGGCGAAACTCGATTGCAACGCCATCACCGCTCCGCAAAACAGGCCGGTCAATCCGATGACGGAAATCGAATCCACTCCGATGAATTCCAACTGCTTGAGGAGTTGGTCGAATCGATACGGAGGCCGAACCATCCATCGGAGCGTGGAACCCAGAAGAAACATTATCTGCCCAAGTTCCTGTAGGCTTCTGAGAATTATTCCGCCAATAAATGCAAAGATACTCATGAGGCGTTCGAGTCGCCCTTTCGATAAATGCGCGCAACGCGATGATTGATGTTCGTTAGAATTTCATAAGGAATCGTGCCGCAATGCCGGGCCACTTCGTCGGCTGTGATGATCTCGTCGCCCTGCGTTCCGATCAGCGTCACTTTGTCCCCCGGCGCCGCGCCGGGAACCGCAGTGACATCGAGCATGCTCATGTCCATGCATACGTTTCCGATGATCGGGACGCGACGACCGCGCACCAGAGCCTCGCCGCGATTGCTCAGTTTCCGGTTGAGGCCGTCGGCGTATCCCATGGGAATTGTGGCCACAACGGTATCCGCCTTCGTAACGAAAGTCCCTTCGTAACTTATCGGGTTGCCGGGCGGAACGCTTTTGACATGAATGATTTCCGTGATCAATTCCAGCACCGGCTTCACCTTCAGCATTTTAGAAAAAGTTGGGCCGGGAGAAGCCCCGAACATGGAGACGCCCACGCGCACAAGATTGAAGGGCGGCCTGGGCGCGGCGATAACGGCGGAACTGTTGGCAATGTGAACCCAGGGCGGACAAACCCCCCGTTTTTCCAGGCGATCCACAATTTCGCGGAAAATGGTAACCTGTTTCCAGTAATACTCTCCAAGATCGGGCGTCACGGTGGCCAGATGGCTCATCAAGCCGTTGATCTCAAGGACTTTGGATTTGAGGATAATATCCACAACCTCGTCCACTTCATCAGGGTGAAGACCGATGCGATTCATCCCCGAATCGACTTTAATATGAACTTTTGTCTTCAGACCAACATCCTTGAACTGCTGGATCGTGTCCAGGGCGTTTTGGCGGCTGATGATAACCGGCGTCAGATTGTAATAGGCCGCTTTCTTGGCCTCGCCGAAGTATATGCCGCCCAGCACCAAAATGGGTTTTGTGACGCCCCCCTCGCGCAGGCGAATGCCTTCCTCGCAAAAAGCGACGCCGAATGTCGCAGCGCCGATTCGTTCGAGAACGGCGGCGATAGGCGCTCCGCCGTGCCCGTAAGCATCCGCTTTGACCACCGCCATAATGGACAAGCCATCGCCGAGCCGATCGCTGATCACATTGAAATTGTGAACCAGCGCATCAAGGTCGATATGGGCAAAAGTTGGTCGGTGGGTAAACATTATTAATAAATCCCTAGAGTTCGCTGAGGATTTCCTTTCGTTTTAGCTCGTACTCCTCGGGCGTAATGAGGCCCTTGTCAAATAACTGTTTGAGTTGCCCCAGCCGTTCCTCAAGCGACATGCTCGGCGCAGGTTTTTCGAGTTTTTCCGGCGTCGGCATAAAAGTCCGCAGGCCCACAACCGTCCAGTTGAGATGCTCCTTGCGCAAATGCTTTTGCTGCTTATCCACCAGTGGAGGAGCATTGTAATCGCCTTTGTCAATGCGACTGGATTCCATGGAGAAATACAAGCGCGGATCGCTGCGGTACGGCTCGGTATCACGCTGATCATCCTCGAAGCGAAAATTTCCGATGACAAGATGCAGTTTGTCATCTTTGATCCAAACCCATCCCGAGGTCATCATTTTTGTTTTGAAGAACAAGCGCTGCCTCTTGGAACTGACCTCAAAAGACACCCACTCATTCTTGTCGGCTTTGGCCAGCGCCTGCGCCATGGGAGCCGCAATCCTCTTAACTTCAATTTCATTCAGCAGGCGCCCTTTGGGCTCCCATTTAATAAAAACCTTTTCCGAGGTGTTGAGCGATGCGAGTATGGATCCCATTTTCCCCGCTGATATCTCGTATGGATGATCATAGGATTTTGTCACGAGCTGCCCTTGCTTATCTGTTTCATGGACGATGGCGATGTGCGCGGCGTTGTTTTTGAGCACATCCGTCGCCTGAATACCCGCCTTGGAACAGGCAGTCGTCTGCGTGAAAAGAATAGCGGCGATAAGGCCGCAAAAAATCACCTTGCAAATTCGTCCGGGCACAGTTTCCATACGCGTTGCCTTCCCCTTTTGGACATGAAACGCTCTGTCGTGATTCTAACGATGCCTCAAGTGATGCGCAAGCCGCTGAAGGGCCTTGTCTGAAAGACGAAGATTCTATGCTCCGGCGCCTGCGGGTTTATAATTGCCGTTTCCCAGATCCCAGGCGTTTTTCGAGTAAACAAGATCGTCCGAACCGACAAGGCCGGAAAACAGCGTCATGCGAACCGCCGCTGCCATAAGAACAATAATTGTCAGAATAATGAGGTGACGACGCCTGGAGGAACCGATCATTTCCCGGCGGCGTCTTGGATTTTTTCGAGGTCAATGTCAACGCGCGCGCCCACGCGCAATCCGGCCTTTTTGAACCAGCCCTTGTTGACCTCGATCACGTATTGCACCGGCACATCCGGGGTATGATGCCTTTCGCTCAAAGGCTCCATGTCAGCCATCTTGACCACGACACCGTCGTCAGTCACGAATGCGGTCGAAAGCGGAATGTATGTGTTTTTCATCCAGAAATTCACCGGCTCCGGAGGGTCGAAAACGAATAGCATGCCGTGGTCTTCGGGCATGGACTTGCGGTGCATGAGTCCCACCCGACGCTGTTCGTGCGTGGAGGCGATTTCCACGGTCAATTGTTTCGATCCGATGGTGATTGTCGTGGTAGGCAAGCCAATGCCTGCGCCGTCCTCATCCGCCTCGGCTCCGCAGCAAACGCAAAAGAAAACAAGCATGAATAGCGCGACAGTTTTTCGATGGGCCACAGTCATTTGATTTCCGACAGGAAAGTGATTGTAAGTCATAAACTAACCAGCAAACCATAAGGCAAAAAAAGACATGTTGTCCATGCTTTAAAGGCGGGAAGCGCCGCTTTTTTAAGCGACGCTTCAGGTGCGGCGTGCAAGAAGGAGCCTGGAAGGATATTGGACCAGCGGATTCAATTCATTTTACTTCTATTTCTCCTTGGCGGATTTGAAATATTCGCCTTAATAGATTTCCTTAATTTCAAAGGCCTTTTAAAATACCTTCTCTTTCTAATTCCAGCGCGCCCGGATCATGAGCCAGGATGCCACCAGCAACGAAGCGACCGAGACATTCGCGATTATTTCCAAGTACATCATCTGCCCCCATTCTTTGTCGGCTCACTTCCTTTGTGAGCCATTGTTGACAACAGATAATGCATGGGGTGTGCCAAGTTGAAATTCACACTTAACTTATTGATTTTATTAAGATATTAATCTAACGCAATGCGTCATCCCTGTATGGACGACCTTTCCCTAGTTCCGACTACATTACAAAAAGTAATGAAGGTTTAGCTCACCAATTATTCTATAAACCCCTCGCTGAAAAAAACGGCGATACCCAAACGGACCAGAACGCCGACTACAGCGTATTTTCCATCACGCACGCACAAAAAGGCGTTTGCACTCGCGCGCCGGGATGCATTCGTCCCCATGCACTTTTCAAGACGCATCTCGGCACAACAAATTTTTCAGTCGATTTTTCTCTACCTCCAGCGTTTGCGAAGAATTAGCAGCGAGGCAATGAGAACCGATGCGATCGAAGCGTTCATCATAAATTCAACACCAAGCATGTGCTCCCCCTTTCTGTTCTGGGCGACTGCACAAAGGCCGCAAATCGCCGCGTAGCTGTAAAGAGGTATTACAAGGGACGTGCCACAGCTTGGTGATGACATAAACCTTTGATTACGTGGCGTTATTTCAATTATTTGGTTTTTGGAATGACGAAGAGGATATTGTGTTTACTACCGGCAGCATTACGATAAGTAATATTGAGTTCGGCTTAAATGGCGCTAAGTTTCGCCATTTCCTTTCGCGGAATTTGACAAAATTAAAGGATTATTCGCACAGGTTATCGCGGTATTCCAATAGCAGGCCCGGCATGTCGGTTTGGATGATTTCGACGCCCATTTCCATCATATTTTTCCATCCCCAATCCAATCCCAGGATGAACATGACATCGCGCACGCCCAGGGCGTCCATGAACACGACAGCGCCCGTCGATTTTATCAGTTCGACGTTGGCAGGCGTGAGACCGCCGCTCGACAGTTCGATGTGCTCCGGGTCGGGATCGAAGTAATCCAGGAGAAATTGCGTATCGCTCACGGACGACGACGGGGGTTGTATGCGCACCTCGGTTGAGACGCTGCGCACGCGATCCAGTTTGTCCACGCTGCTCGAATATACGAAGCAGATATCCTCCAAATCCATGTCAACAACCACCTGAATCGCGCCTTCCGGTTCGCCGGTCTTCATGTCCATATCGACCTGCCCGCCGGCATTATTGATTGCTTCCAGAGCTTCCGCCAACGTGGGCACCTGCAAGTCGGGATAATTTGGATTTAAGGTTCTGATGGTCAGCGCCTTGATTTCCTCCAGCGTCATGTCGGAAACGAGGCCGCTGCCGTCTGTCGTGCGGTCCACGGTGTCGTCGTGCATGAGTACGTACTCGCCGTCGGAAGTGTGCCGCACGTCGATTTCAACGGCGAAGGCGCCGAGTTCAAAGGCCTTTTCAATGGTGGGTATGGTGTTTTCCGGCGCATAGGCCGTTGCGCCGCGGTGCCCAGTGACGAGAACATCGGGGTAAAGCGGCGCATCGCAATCATCATCGACGTCATCATCCGCGTCGTCATCAATGTCATCGTCGATATCGTCAACCGTATCATCGTCAGCGTCATCCGTATCATCATCCGCGTCATCATCCACATCGTCATTCAGATCATCGTCAACGTCATCGTTCCCTTCGCCGGTGTCGTTATCGTCATCATCATCGTCGCCGCACGCTCCGGAAAACACCGCGAGAACCAGGCAAAGAATCGTCAGCAGGAGTTTTGCATTCAGTTTCATCCACAACCTCCGGATAATGCATAATTATTAAGATAAGTGACGCCGTCTTGTCCAGGCCAAATTATGAAACGGGTGTGCAACATAAATGGTGATCCATGTGTAGGGGCAAACCCCTGTGCCTACCCTTGCTGTGCTCGAAAAGATAGAGTTGGGCAGGCGCGGGGGCCTATCCCTACTCAGCAATTCTCGAATAACCTTATTTTAAGTGCCGACAGACAAATTCGTCCACTTCCGGCAATCCGCCCTGCAATATCAGGTAACCATTATGCGGTTCACGGGGCGTAATCTCGTGATTGATGGATTTCAGCATCATCCGGCGTATCGTTTCCGGATCGTCGGTTTGCCCCAGCACCCAGCACAGTTTCATGTAGGCCGTTTCCGGGAGCATATTGTCCAGCGGAATGATGCCCATGTTCAAAAGATCTCGCCCGGTGTCATACACGTACATCTGCGCATAGCCCCAAATGGTCTGCACGGTCATGACCACGGTCATTCCCTTTTCAATGGCCCTTCGCAGGGCCGGGTAAAGGGGTTTATTGACGTGGCCAAGCCCGGTCCCGGCGATCACGAGGCCCCGGTAACCCAGGTCGGACAGGCTGTCGATGATGTCCGGCTTGAAGTTGGGGTAGTAGTATTGGATCGTAACCATTTCCTCAAAGGCGTTGTTGATGATCGGCTTGCGGCTTTTGTCGCGCCTTAGAAAATCGTCGGTGATGTATTCGAAGTAGCTTCCTTTTTCATTCTTATCGACGTGCACGGCGGCGAGGGGGGTCGCGCCGATAGTGCGGAAGGTCGAACGATAACTGGAGTGCATCTTCCGGCACCGGGTGCCCCGATGCAAAAGGTCATAAGTGTCTGAGGTGGGACCGAACATGCACAGCAGGACTTCGGCGATGTCGCTATAAGCCGCAGTGCGCACGGCGTTGCGCAGATTCAGGGCGGCATCGGAAGATGGACGGTCGGAACTGCGCTGACTTCCAACCAAAACGATGGGCACCGGCGAATCTTGCACCATGAAGCTGAGGATGGCGCCGGAATGATGCATGACATCCGTTCCATGCCCGATCACGATCCCGTCCACGCCCTTTTCGATTTCCTTGCCAATTTCCACGGCGAGAACCTTGTACTGCTCCGGTCCCATATTTTCGCTGAATACGCCGAAAAGCTTTCGAGTATTCAGATTGGCGATGTCGGCCAGTTCGGGAACCGCCCCGTAAAGTTCGCCCGGCGTGAAAGCGGGAATCACCGCGCCGGTCCGGTAATCCAGGCGGCTGGCAATGGTGCCGCCGGTTCCCAAAAGTGTAACGTTTTTGTTTTTCGGGTCGTAGGGAAAGTCTTTTTCCGGGATTTTATAAACGGCTTTTCGATATCCGGTTTCCCGCGCCGAAACGATCCGGGATGCCGCTATGCCGATATTGTATCCGTTAAAAAGTTTCACGACGATATGCAAATCGTCATAGGTCTCGCTGCGCGGCAGCACGACTCCGACGAAAGATGATCCCGCATCGTTGATGATTTCCACTTCGGACCAGACGCCGATGCCGTGTTTTTCCAGCGCCTCTTTCGACTTTCCCTCATATCCCTGAAAGCGGTCTGTTCGCTCACTCATGGGGATGCTCATGCCCTGCCCTCCAAAAGCCGTTGCCTGACGTACAGGGCGACATCCTTCGCCGCCGCCTTACCGGACAGCATGGCGGTCGCTTTCCCGGTGATCAGGCGCGTAAGCCTTCCGTCCGCGCCTGAAGCGACAGCGTCTACCGCACCGTCAATCAGGGTTTCAACTTCGCTGTTCCATTTCTCAGCGCCCTGCAAGTTGATGCCTTCAGCGCCGGCGGCCTGCCTTGCCGACAGTTCCGGCTCCGTCGCCATACGCGCAGCCACGGTCCGAATCCCTTCCCTTGGAATCAGGCCATCTGTGTATAAATCGAAGACTTCGATCCATTTTTCCGTGTCGAGCCGCTGAATCGGAATGCCGGCTCGCTTCATAGCCCTGACCCGCTGTCCGATCTCGATGGCGGCGACAAGCCCGTCGGCGCCGGTCTTTTCCACGATCGCATCAACGATCTCTGCCCCGCCCCGCCGTATCAGGAAATGCGTTGTTTCCAGAGGAACCCGCCAGGATCCGTATCGCTTTTCGCGCTCCCACGGCAAGGGCCGCAGTTGACGGCGCGATTCTTCAATGCGCTCTGGCATAATCTGCGTGGGCGGCAGGTCGGTGTCCGGGTACATGCGGTCCGGCCCGGGAAGTATCCGTTCAAATGTCGTCAGTCCACCGGAAAGAGCCTGCCTGGTTTCCATAGGAATCCCATCGGTCGCATCGCAAAAGCGCAAGCGGATTTCCTCCGCGGCTGTCAGGCAATCCGTTTGCGGTCCGCAAACCAGAAATACATCATCGCGATCCTTTGCACCCAATTTTTCACGCATGCGCCGCTGCATTTCCGGCATATCTTGAAAATCGGGAAGCGTGTCGCCGCACAAAATGATCGGGGATTCGTCCAGGCAGGCAATGACGCGAATACGACCGGACAGCTCATCCAGAAAGCTTTTGCCCGGCTGCGTCGGATGTTGCGCCAGTTCGCGCGCGCCCTCGATTCGCACGCCGTAAATCCTATTGTCGCCGGTTGCGCCTCGGCCAAAGCCAAGCGCTTCAAAGGAACAGATGTCGCTGAGGTCCTTTGAGTGCATATGGACGTTTTCAGGCGAATCCAAGCCTCTGCCGCGAAGCACGTCGCGAAGTTTCAGGAGATTGACCTGCCGGATCGCCTCGTTGTGCGTCAATTTCACCGAATAGGCGGCGCGCGGCACCCCCTTGATCTCCACGCGGCGCCCGCCCCGGACACTGACGTTGATATCCTGCCGCGCTGCGCCCAGGCCGGTGCGAACGCGACCGGTGGAGCGCGCGATCAGGCCGCACAGCGTTATCGCTTCGCGCACTTCTTGCGGGGTGCGCAGTTCCGCCCCGGTCACCGTTTCGGTCAACGGCGTGCCGAGCCGGTCGGTGCGAAAAACGATCCGGTGTCCTTTGTCGCTGACCTCCCGGCATGAGTCTTCTTCGATGGAAACGTGCGTGACGGTCAGTCGTCTACCCTTGAAAGGCATCCAGCCGTTGACGGCGACGATGGCGGTCCGCTGGAAACCCGTGGGGATGCTGCCGTCCAGGTATTGCTTTCGGGCGATGTGCACTTCGTCGATGATGTCCATATTCATCGACAGGCATAGCTCGATGGCAATGTCGATGGCGTCCTGGTTGACGAGAAAGGGCGGCGTATCGTCCATTTCATAGGTGCAGACGTTCAACCGGTTCAGAAGATACAGAATCTCCTTTTTCGTTTTGAACTCCATGAGCGCCGTTCCGTCATACTCGCCAAGCTCCGAAAGCGTCGGCCTCATGTGGCGTAAAATCTCTCCATCGTGCGTGGTCGTGTAGAGTCCGGCCGGGCAGCGGCAAAAGAGCTTTTCCGCAGTCAGAAGTTGCTGGTGAACTTCGAGTCCGGAAATGAATCCTACTTCTTCGTAATCCAATCGTTCAATCATTGTAATCCCATACGGCGAATTGCAAATCCGCCGTATGCTAGTCTCGCCTTATGAAAGAGTCAAAACGAATAGGGCCGAAACGAAAAATTTCCACAGGGTAATATGGCGTCTTTCTTCGTCGTAAATCCCCATCAGCGACCGCACTTGCGGAATAATCCTTGAATTTCAAAGGCGAACAATGCAAAGTATTCAGTGAAATGGGAAAAAGGAAAATCAAGCAGCATCAATATCCTAATCGAGATCAGGTACTGGATCAGATTGAGGAGTCGAATAGTTTCGGCAGGCGCCGACGCCGCCCTGGCCGAGTAGTATAATAATGTGGGGTTGATCGAGTCGACGACTAATGCGCTGCCGGAGTTTGAAGGGAACCATGAAAGACAAAAGGATAATCTTCACACTCATCATTGTCATGTCGTTCATCGCGATGGGTGGCATCTCCATCACGCTTTATACTTTGTACCAAGCGGCCTTTGCTCAGCAAAGCGAGCGCCTTCGCGACACCGTCCAAAGCAGGGCGCGGATTATTGAGTCGATCGCACGGCATACCGTTGAACACTATCGCCTAAAGCATGCAGACACAGTATCACTCGACGAAACAGCATTCAAAGAAACCCTCAGCCAGATCATACAAGCCCATGGGCACTTCAAGGGATTTGGGGAAACGGGCGAATTCACTCTGGCAAAAAGGGAGGCTGACCAGATCGTCTTCCTTCTAAGCCATCGTCACAATGATCTGGAAAACCTGAAATCCATTCACATTTCTTCTGAATATGCTGAACCCATGCGAAGAGCCTTGTCCGGAAAATCGGGAACCGTAGTCGGCTTGGATTACCGGGGTGAAATTGTTTTGGCAGGTTACGAGCCAGTTGGGGTCTATGGCCTGGGCATTGTGGCTAAAATCGACCTGACCGAGATCCGAACACCCTTCATTGAGGCGGCAACCATCTCCATTGTCCTATCTTGTTTACTCATTTTTGTGGGTACATTTTTGTTTTTTCGCATCGGCAACCCGATCATCAAACGGCTTACAGCCAGCGAGGCTGCGCTTGTGGAAGCCCAGCGTATATCTCAGGTGGGAAGTTGGGAATACGACATCGCTGCCGACAAGCCCAAGTGGTCTAAACAGATGTTCCGTATTTTCCACCGCGAGGAGGAAAAGGGCGCGCTTTCATGGCTTGAACGCAATCAGTCAATCGATCCGGATGATTGGAAAAAATGGAACGCGGCGGTGATGGCGGCGATAGGAGAAGGCAAACCCTGTGATCTGGAATTTCGAATTGTCGCCGGGAAAGAAATCGTTTGGGCGCGAGGCATTTGCACAGCGATCCAAGATGAATCTGGAAAGGTCGTCAATTTACAAGGGACTGTCCAGGACATAACGGATAGCAAGCGGGCGGAAAGGGAACTTCAGGAGAGGGAAGCCTTGCTGAACGAGGTCGGAGACATCGCCAAAATCGGCGGATGGGAAATAGACCTCATCACACGGACGGGGAAATGGACGAAAGGGACCTACAATATCGCGGAGATCGATTCAGGGGACCAGGTCCCAGGTCCCGATGAACACATTGCACATTACTTGCCGGAATTCCAGTCCGCCGCGAAAGAAGCGATGAAAAAATTGATTGAAGACAACATTCCGATGGAATTCGAAGCACAATTGAAAACAGCGAAAGGAAATATCAAATGGTGCCGGGCGATGGGGAGAGGGATTCGCCAAGACGGGAAATGCGTCAAAATGTACGGCACTTTTCAGGACATCACTGAGCGCAAGCAGGCCGAGGAGGCGCTACGGGAAAGCGAGGCACAAAAAACTGCAATTTTGAATGGCATTACCACCAATATCGCCTTGGTCGATAAAGAATTGAAAATTCTCTGGGCGAACAAAGAGGCTGCGAACTCTGTCAACAAGCAACCAGAAGACTTGCTCGGCCACCCCTGCTATTCCTTTTGGGGCGATCCCGCCAAGCCATGTGCGAATTGCCCTACCCTTATAGCTTTTCAAACAAAGCAATCCGAACACAAAACGGTGCAGACTCTGGATGGCAGAATTTGGGAGGAAGGGGGCGAACCGGTATTTGACAAAGAAGGAAATGTAACTTGTGTTGTGGAAATTGCTCGCGACATCACCGACCGCATCAAAGCCGAGGAGGCGCTGCGCAACAGCGAGACATGGCTCTCCACCACGCTCAACAGCGTGGGCGACGCGGTCATCACGACGGACGTGGAGGGCAAGGTCTCCTTTTTGAATCCCACGGCCCAGGCCCTGACCGGCTGGAAGCTGGGGAACGCCATGGGTCAGTCCCTGACTAGTGTATTCAACATTATCAACGAAAGGACACGCGAGACAGTTGAAAATCCGGCGACAAAGGTTCTGCGGGAAAAGAAAATTGTAGGGCTTGCCAACCACACCGTCCTGATCTCCAAAGACGGCATAGAGCACCCCATCGCCGACAGCGGCGCTCCCATCGAGGACGATGAGGGCAACGTGCTCGGCGTGGTGCTGGTGTTTCGCGACATGAGCGAAGCGCGGGCGACGGAAGCGCAAAATCGGCAGCGCCAGAAACTGGAAGCCATCGGCACCCTGGCCGGAGGCGTGGCCCACGAGATAAACAACCCCGTCGGCATCATCATGAATAACGCCGAATTGATGCTCGACGATGTCGAGCCGGGCGGCGATTTGGAAGTCAATACACGAGAGATTATTCGCGAGAGCAAGCGCATCGCGGTGATAGTAAGAAATCTGCTGGCCTTTTCCCGCCAGGGAAAGGAAAGCCACAGCCCTGCCCTCCTCGCAGATATCGTGGAATCCACCTTATCACTGACGCGCAAAGTGCTGGAGAAGGACCAAATTGAAGTCGAGGTGGATATACCGGATGACCTGCCCAAGCTAAAGTGCCGCAGTCAGCAGATACAGCAGGTGCTCATGAACCTGGTCACCAATGCCCGCTATGCCCTGAACCAACGCTATCCCAAATACGATAAAAACAAGGTGATTAAAATCACCGCACAAACCTTCACGAGAGACGACATCGCCTGGATCCGGGTCAGCGTCGAGGACCACGGCGCGGGCATTTCGCCGGAGATTATGGACAGAATCTTCGATCCGTTTTTCACAACGAAGCCCCGCGATGAAGGGACGGGCCTTGGCTTGTCGATCAGCCACGGAATCGTGCGCGATCACCAGGGTGAACTCCGGGCGGAAAGCAAAGAAGGGGTGTACTCCCGCTTCCACTTAGAACTGCGCGTCGATAACGGCTGGTTTCTATCGCCATCCGGCGCCGACGATAAGGAGAACGACTGATGGCGAGGGTGCTCATTGTTGACGACGAGCAGGGTTTCAGGAGAAGCATTCAGCAATTTCTGAAAAAGGAAGGGCATAAGGTCGCCGCTGCGGACTGCGCCGAAAAGGCCTTGGAAATTCTGAAAGAGCGCGAGTTCGACGTGGTGGTCACGGATATCGTAATGCCCAGGATGGACGGAATGAACCTGCTCAAGGGCATAAGAGAGAATCATCCGCTTATCCCCGTTATTATCATAACAGGCGAGCCCACGGTGGATACCGCTATCAAGGCGGTGCAGGCGGGGGCGTTCGACTATCTGGTCAAGCCCTTTTCCCGAGAAGATATCTGCAAAACCGTCCGAAACGCCGCCAACCAGAAAGCCCTGGAAGACGAGAACCGACAATATCGTGAACACATGGAAGAGTTGGTGGACAAGCGCGGGCGAGACCTTCGGAAAAGCGAGAAGCGATACCGACTGCTGGCGGAGAACTCGAAGGATGCCATATGGCTGATGAAATTGGGCGGTCGATTCTCATATATAAGCCCTTATGTCGAGCGGATGACCGGCTTTTCTCCTGAAGAGATCATGAGTCTCCCGCCGGAGGGGTTCCTCGCCCCTGGGTCGATGGCTGAAATCGAAAAACTCCTTGCCGACCAGCTTGCCAATCGGGGAAATTCGGTGCGCTTGGAGCAGCGGCAGCGCCGCAAGGACGGGTCCGAATTTGATGTAGAAATCAACGCGACTTGGGTCCTGGACAAAGAAAGAAATCCCATTGCCATCCAGGGCGTCTCCCGCGACATCACTGAACGCAAGCAGGCAGAAGAAACGCTGAAAAAATGGGCTCAAATATTCGAACATGCCGAATGGGGGGTGGTTGTCAGCAGTCAGGACGGAAAAAGAATGGAGTTGATGAATCCCGCCTATGCAAAAATGCACGGCTATACTGTTGAGGAACTTAGCGGAAAACCCGTTTCCAATGTCTATACACTCCAAGGACGGAAGGAAATATCGGAGTCTATCCGCCAAGTAAACGAAAAGGGACATCATTCCTTTGAAGCGGACCACGTTCGTAAAGACGGAAGTGTATTTCCCGCGCTGGTCAACGCGAACTCAGTGAAGGACGAGGACGGAAATTTCCTCTATCGTGTTGTGAACGTTCAGGACATCACCGACCGCAAGCAGGCCAAAGAGACATTGCGTGATTCCGAGGAACGTTACAAAACACTGGTCGATACGACCGGTGATGGCATGGCCATTTTACGAGACGGTTTCATCGTATTTGTCAGCAAGCGGGTTTGCGAAATTCTTGATCGTCTTTCCAGCGATATCGTTGGTTCACACTTTTCCATACTATTTGCGAAAGACGAACTTGCCCGAATTGACGAATTGCACGAGCTTTATATCTCAGGTGAGAGTGATCTTGGCGTCATCGAAACAGAAATGATCAGTCCTGATGGTTCCAGTATTGGCGTTGAAATCAACGGCGCACGGTATGCGTTTGAGGGACAAGAGTCGGTCTTGATAAGTCTTCGCGACATTACTGAGCGAAAGCGGGCGGAAGAGGCGCTACAACAAAGCGAAGAGAAATACCGTCTGATGGCCGACAACGTGGCCGACAACATTTGGATTGTCGGGCTTTCCGATATGCGTTTTTCTTATATCAGCCCGGCGGTGGAAGTTATTTTGGGGTATACGCCCAAGGAAGTGCTTAAACTGGAACTTAGCGCCCACATGACACCTGAGTCGTTGGAGAAGATAGCGACAATGGTTTCTGAGGAGTTAAAAAAGGAAGACGAAGAGGGTGTTTCCCCCAACAAGTTCCGGGTTCTGGAGTTGGAGCAGATCCGCAAGGATGGTTCAAAAGTTTGGACGGAGATATCCGCCGGATTTTTGCGAGACGATGATGACAGACCGGATAGAATTCTTGGAGTCACCCGCGACATCACCGAGCGCAAGAGGAATGAAGAGGCGTTGCGGAAAAAGGAGCGGGAAACCGGCACCTTGCTTTTCAGCATGATCAACGCTTTCGTGCTTTTTGAATCGGTCTTTGACGAAAAAGGCAAGTTTGTCAGTTACCGTTTTGTCTTCATAAACAAAGCTTACGAGGAAATCACCGGCGTAAAAAACGAAGCGGTGAAAGGAAAGACGGTTCACGAGGTGTGGCCCGAAACCGAGCCGAAATGGATAAAGCGTTATGGCGAAGTGGCGGTAACCGGTCAATCCCAAGAGTTCGAACTCTATCATGACCCCACGAAGAAACTCTATCATTGTCAGGTATACCGACCCTTCGACACATCTGAAATGTTTTGCGTCATATTCGAAGACATCACCGACCGCAAGCGGGCAGAGGAGGCGCTGCGGAAGAGCGAAAAACAACTGTCCGACGCCGTGAAAATGGCGCATCTCGGCCACTGGGAATACGACAATGTCAATGATATGTTCACATTCAACGACCATTTCTACAAAATGTTCCGCACCACAGCCGAGCAGGTCGGCGGATACGCGATGTCGTCGACTGAATACGTACAGCGCTTCGTCCATCCTGAGGACGCAGCCCTTGTCGGGAAGGGAATAACAAAATCCATTGAAACCACAGATCCCAATTTCAACCGGCAAATCGAACATCGGATGCTGTACGGCGATGGGACGGTCGGCTACATTTCCGTTCGGTTCTTCATTGTAAAGAACAAACAGGGCCAAACAATCAATCTCTATGGTGTAAACCAGGACATCACCGAGCGCAAACGGGCCGAGAAAGAAAAAGAAAAACTCGAAGGCCAACTTCGCCAGGCGCAGAAGATGGAGGCCGTCGGTCGTCTGGCCGGCGGCGTGGCGCATGACTTCAACAACATCCTCACAGGCATCAACGGCTACTCGGAAATGATTATCGAGGGACTGCCGGCGGATGATCCCCTTCGTCCCAACATGGAGGTGATTTTAAGTTCCGGGAGGCGGGCCGCCGGTTTGACCGCCCAACTCCTCGCCTTTTCCCGAAAGCAGGTTATCACCCCCAAGGTGATCGCGCCCAACGATATTCTGCTTGATTCCCAGAAGATGCTCAGACGCATTATCGGCGAGGACATCGATTTCATCTTCACGCCCGGCAAAAGGCTCTGGCGGATCAATGCCGATCCCACGCAACTTGACCAGGTATTGATGAACCTGGCGGTCAACGCGCGCGACGCCATGCCAAACGGGGGCAAGCTGACCGTCGAGACGCAGAATGTGACGCTGGATGACGAGTACTGTAAGTCTCATCCGGGATTTATTCCCGGCGACTACGTCATGCTGGCGGTCACCGACACCGGGCACGGCATGAACGCCGAAACGCTCGAAAACATTTTCGAACCCTTTTACTCCACGAAAGAAGTAGGCAAAGGCACGGGCCTGGGGCTTGCGATGGTGTACGGCGTTATGAAGCAGAACAACGGTTTCATCAATGTTGACTCCGAGCCGGGCGCTGGCACGACCTTCAAAATTTACTACCCTGCCCATAAAGAGAGGGCGGAAAATACCGGGAAGAGCAAACTCACTGATATGCCCACGGGTACGGAGACAGTCCTGCTGGTCGAAGACGAGGAAATAGTGCGCAATTTGTCGAAAACTGTTCTTGAAAGGCAGGGCTACACGGTGATTGTTGCGCCGGACGGAAAAAAGGCGCACCTTGAATACACGCAGTACTCTGGGGAAATCGATCTTCTCCTAGCCGATGTGGTCATGCCGAAAATGAACGGGCGCGAACTGTACAAAAAGCTTCTTGACTTGAAGCCCGGCCTCAAGGCGCTGTTCATGTCGGGCTACACGGAAGATGCCATCGCGCATCACGGCGTTCTGGACAAGGGCACGCATTTCCTTCAGAAGCCCTTTACCATCCAAGCCCTGGCCAAAGCTGTGCGAAGGGCGCTGGATGGGGTTAAAGTATGAAGTATGAGGTATAGATCAAGGAGGGACATTCTGGGCCGCAACCAGCCCCGCATCGGGGCAACTAAATTGTGGTCAGTGGTTAGGAGGGTCAAGGGTTCAGGGTCAAGGGTTCAGCCTGTCCGACTCATCCTTCATCCTTTATCCTTCACCCTTTAAAAAAAGGAGTTATGGCATGGCTGACAAGTTTGCATTTATCGACGAGGAAATGAAGAGGCTCGGCACCGAGGGCCTGAAAATCAATCTGCGGACGATGGGTTCCGTGCCCGACGGATGGATGATCGTAGACGGGCGCAAAGTCCTCAATTTTTGCACAAACAACTACCTGGGTCTGGCAAACAATCCAGCCATGAAACAGGCATCCATAAAGGCGATAGAAAAGTGGGGCGTTGGTCCCGCAGCGGTACGTTCCATCGCCGGCACGCAGGAACTGCACGTCGAACTGGAAAAGCGCCTCGCCGCTTTCAAAGGCGTTGAAGATTCTCTGTTCGTGCAAAGTGGATTCTGCGCGAATCAGGCGGCTATCGCTCCATTAGTCGGCAAAGAAGACTGCATATTTTCCGATTCCCTCAACCACGCCAGCATCATTGACGGGTGCCGATTGTCGCGAGCGAAAATTCTTGTGTTCAAACATGGCGATCCGGTGGACTGCGACCGCGTCGTCAAGGAAAATATCGGCAACTACAGGCGATCCATGCTGATTTCCGACGGCGTCTTTTCCATGGACGGAGATCTGGCGCCGCTGGATAAATATTACGAGGTCGCCGAAAAGTACGGGTGCATCACAATGGTTGATGACGCGCACGGCGAGGGCGTCATGGGCAAAGGCAGGGGAATCGTGGCCCACTTTGGCCTGCAGGGGAAAATCGACATCGAGGTCGGCACCCTGTCCAAGGCCTTCGGCGCCGTCGGTGGAGTGATCGCGGGCAAGCGGCGCGTCGTGGATTTCGTCCGGCAAAAAGCGAGGCCTTTTCTCTTTTCCTCGGCGACAACTCCGGCGGACACGGCGGCGTGCCTTGCGGCCGTGAAAATCCTCGAATCCTCTACTGAGCTTGTCGATCGTCTTTGGGAAAACGCTGACTTTTTCAAAAAGGGCATGAAGAACCTGGGATTCGATACCGGCGTCACACAGACGCCCATCGTCCCCGTCATGCTCGGCGAGGCGCCGCTGGCGCAGCAGTTCTCCAAGCGTTTGTTCGAAGAGGGCATTTTCGCCATGTCCATCAATTTTCCGACGGTGCCCCACGGCCAGGCGCGCATTCGCGTTATGAACACGGCGGCGCACACGAAAGAGGATTTGCAAAAAGCCCTGGATATCTTTGAAAAGATCGGCAAAGAACTGAAAGTGATTTAGGCATTAGAAGTTAGAAGTTGGAAGTTGGAAGTTGGAATCCTGGGGATTTTGTAAAAAACTATTACAAATATTCTCATTTTACCGATACATTCTTCCTTGGTAAATCGCCTCCATATCCCCGTAACTTATTGATAATATTTGCGAGTTATTCTCCCTGTCATTCTGGCTCCTTATTTGCGTTTTAAGGCGGTCGATAGATCGGCTTTTTGTGGGTCGCCGTAAATGGAGGGGGAAATGTCGAAGTATTTCGTTGCGGCATGCGTTGCCGCAGTTCTCATTACGGCGCCAATGCAATCGGCGGCGGATTCGACAAGACTGCGTCATCTCGCCAACCTGGCCATCGACAGCGCGGACGAAATGCTGTTAGCCACAATCCAGCTTTTTCAGGACCATCATGTTGCCGGACAGTGGTATCCAGCCGTATTTGAGGGCGATGAGAAATTAATGTTTTCCAACCAAAAAATGACTTGCTCGCATTTGATCGAACTGGCCAACCAAAATTATGAGAATGCGTGGGACAGTCTGCTGGACGGAAAGTTCAACAAAGTCATTCGTCAGTCTCATCGCACAATCGTGATCGCCAGACTTCTTATGGAAAAGACTGAAAAAAAGACGCTCACCTCACTCAAAGCGAATTAAAATTTTAAAAAACCACTGATAATTGAGCGATTGAGCACATTGTAAAATGGCAAATTTGGATTTGTCCTTTCACTGATTATCGCTTCTAACAAACGCAAGGCCCTGCACTTTATCGAAGCAAATATTCAAGTCCCACTGTAACTTTAGCAATCGCACAAAATATTTTGGCTTGTGCGTTATAAAATTGCTAGTGGATTTCACTGGCGCAATATAGTAGAATTCCTGGGTGCCGTAAGGGATTACGAAGGTTCCTGGAAAATTATTTTCTGCGGTCTTTAACATCGTTGCCGAAGGACCGATATTGGTAATTCAAGGGCAGACCATGAGGTAGGAGGCTATAATTTTGCAAAACAAGTCGCTTGTTCTCCTTTTCATTGCGTTGCTATGTTTTTCCTGCGGCGATGGGCAAAATACACTTGAGCCGGATTCTGCCATTGATGCCGATAATCATGGCCCGGGCGACGGGATTTCCGGGCGCAGCCCATACGCTTTTCACTCGAACCATTTTGGTTTTCATAGCCTCATTTCATCAAAAAAAGCACAAGTAGTTTTTAATGATCTTGGCATTGTGATCAGCGCGAAAAGCCAAAGCAATGCATGGGAGTGGTCCTATAAAACCTTAGCCTTTGGGCGGCAAGAAACGCTTGACCGAATCGGTGATCCGGCGCCGCATTGGGTCGATGGAGCGGACTTTAACTTTTCCCCGCACTTGGCAAACGAGATTTTACTCTACAATCACGATGGTTTGAGAGAATGGTACGCCAATTCCTCCGAAGGGATGAAACAGGGTTTTGATATTCAGCGACGACCGGAAGGCGAGGGTTTCCTGATCATCGAAGGAACCGTCGCCGGCTCCATGGAAGCCCGGTTGGAAGATGAAGGCGCAGCGATTATTTTTTCCACGCGGAACCGTGATCGAATCCGATACGCCAATTTATTCGTTGTCGATGATGAGAACCGTGAGCAGGACTCATTCCTGGAGATCGAGCCGTCTGAAGACGGAACGATTCTGCGCCTTATCGTCGACGACGCCGAGGCCGTTTATCCCATGCACGTAGATCCACTTATCACAGTCATCATAACCGAGTGGGTGCAACGCTTCAACGGTCCGGACAATGATGAAGACATCGGCAAGGCCCTGGATGTGGATGATCAGGGCAGTGTTTACATCACCGGCTATGCGGAAACTTATTTTATCGGCACGGATTTTGTGACCATCAAATACGATACCGACGGCAATCAAATATGGCGCAACTATTACGACGGTACGGGAATATTTGATTATGACAGGGGCATGGACATTGTGGTGGACGCAAACCGCAACACCTATGTCACGGGCGAATCCATCGAATTTCTCAATTACTACGATTATGCAACGGTAAAATACGATTCTGCCGGCGCCATTGCCTGGAGTGCTCGTTATGACGGCACTGGATATTATATCTACCCGGACCGCGCCAGGGCGATTGCGCTTGGACCAAACGGGGACGTCCATGTCGCCGGTTACTCCTGGGACCGGGAATACGATTACGCCACAGTAAAATATGACTCTGCGACGGGCAATCAGATTTGGGCGGTGCGATACGACCATACGGATCATCGGGAAGACATCGCGCAGGATATCGCCGTAGACGCATTGGGCAATGTATACGTCACAGGACAATCTGAAAGCGCGACAAGCCGCGATGACCTCACAACGGTTAAGTACAACTCCGACGGACAAGAGCAATGGATTCGCCGTTTCAACGGCTCGGATAATCATCATGATAGAGGAGCAGCCGTCCATGTTGATGATGCCGGATTCATTTACGTTGCGGGAACATCACGCAATACTTCCAGCGGCGATGACTACACGACAATCAAATATTCCACCGACGGTGCCGAGCAATGGGTCGAATATTATGATTATGGCGGCGAGGATCGCGTGACGGACATGGCCGTCACTGGCGCAGGAGAGGTTTACGTCGTCGGATATTCCGAAGGACCCGGAACGGACAATGATTATGCTGTTGTGGCTTACGACACCGACGGCCATGAGCAGTGGACGGCCAGGTACACCAGTCAGGGATCGAATGACGATCGCGCAAGCGCCGTGGCGGTGGACGATCTTGGATTTGTTTTCGTCACCGGGTACGCGCAGGTTCAAGGCGCAGGGAACGACTACGCAACGATCAGCTACGATTCTGACGGCAATGAACAATGGGTCATTCACTACGATGGACCATCAAGCGGGCGTGATGAAGCCAATGCCATCGGCGTGGACAATATGGGCGCCATTTTCGTTACAGGCGAATCCGCTTCGGTGAGCACGCGGGAAGACATCGTCACCATCAAGTATTTCGATTGCGATGGATGCGCCATCGACGGAGTCTGCTACACGAACGGTGAAGTGAACCCGGACAATCCTTGTGAGATCTGTGATATCGCGGTTTCAGAAGTGAGTTGGTCGGACCTCGATGGTGTTGTCTGCGACGATGGCGAATTCTGCAACGGTGATGATACATGCATGGGCGGCCTGTGCTCCGTTCACGCCGGCGATCCTTGCGATGATGACGGGCTTTACTGCAACGGGATCGAGGTTTGCAACGAGGACACGAATCAGTGCGATCACCCCGAACCGCCGGATTGTTCCGACGACGGTGTCTTTTGTAATGGAGATGAGTTTTGTAACGAAGATATTGACCAATGCGATCATCAAAATCCCCCCGAATGTCCGGATGACGGAGTATTCTGCAACGGCGATGAATTCTGCGACGAAGACATTGACGCCTGCAACAGCCAAAACGCTCCGGATTGCAGCGACAACTTGTTGTGGTGCGATGGTGAAGAATACTGCAATGAGGATACCGACCAATGCGATCACCGCAACGCACCCAATTGCGTTGACGATGGATTCTGGTGCAACGGCGAAGAATATTGCAACGAAGACTCAGACCAATGTGATTCCCAAAATATTCCCGATTGCCCTGACGACGCTCTGTATTGCAATGGCGATGAGTATTGCAATGAAGATATAGACCAATGCGATCATCAAAATCCGCCCGAATGCCCGGACGATGCTTTGTGGTGCAACGGCGATGAATTCTGCGACGAAGACATTGACGCCTGCAACAGCCAAAACGCTCCGGATTGCAGCGATGATGGGTTGTGGTGCGACGGCGAAGAATATTGCAACGAAGACTCAGACCAATGTGATTCCCAAAATATTCCCGATTGCCCTGATGACGCCTTGTGGTGCAACGGCGAGGAATTCTGCGACGAAGATATCGACGCCTGCAACAGCCAAAACGCTCCAGATTGCAGTGACGACGGGTTGTGGTGCAATGGCGAAGAATACTGCGATGAAGATACCGACCAATGCGATCATCAAAATCCGCCCGAATGCCCGGATGACGGACTTTTCTGCACCGGCGAGGAGTTCTGTGACGAGGATAATGATCAGTGCGGACAGCGCGAAACGCCGGATTGCGCGGACGACGGCCTGTGGTGCAATGGTGAAGAATTTTGCGATGAGGATATTGACGCCTGCAACAGCCAATACGCCCCAGATTGCAGCGACAACTCGTTGTGGTGCGACGGTGAAGAGTATTGCAACGAAGATATAGACCAATGCGATCATCAAAATCCGCCCGAATGCCCGAATGACGCTTTGTGGTGCAACGGCGAGGAATTCTGCGACGAAGATATCGACGCCTGCAACAGCCAAAACGCTCCGGATTGCAGCGATAACTTGTTGTGGTGCGATGGTGAAGAGTATTGCGATGAAGATATAGACCAATGCGATCATCGCAACGCGCCCAATTGCGTTGACGATGGCTTTTGGTGCAATGGCGAAGAATATTGCAACGAGGACATTGACGCCTGCGACAACCAAAACACTCCCGATTGCCCTGATGACGCTCTGTATTGCAACGGCGAAGAATATTGCAACGAAGATATCGACGATTGCGATCATCAAAATCCGCCCGAGTGCCCGGATGACGGACTTTTCTGCACCGGCGAGGAGTTCTGTGACGAGGATAATGACCAGTGTGGGCAGCGCGATACGCCGGATTGCGCGGACGACGGCCTGTGGTGCAATGGTGAAGAGTTTTGCGATGAGGACGAAGACGCCTGCTCACATACATCGTCTGCTGAACTGACTTGCCCAGACGATGGTTTATGGTGCAATGATAGTGAGTCCTGCGATGAGGACGCCGATCAATGCGTCCATTCCATGACGCCAGAGGAGCGTTGCCCCGATGACGGCCTGTGGTGCAACGGAGAGGAACAGTGTGATGACGCAATCGATGATTGCATTAACTCTTCGACGCCCGAATTGACATGCCCGGATAACGAGCAATGGTGCGATGGCGACGAGTCTTGCAACGAGGATCTTGACGAATGCGTGCACTCGACAACACCCGAGGAGCTGTGTCCGGACGATGAGTTATGGTGTAACGGAGCAGAAATCTGCGACGAGGAGCTTGATCAATGCGACCATGCCTCCACGCCCGAAGAAATCTGCCCGGATGATGAATTGTGGTGTAACGGACTGGAGTCGTGCGATGAGGAGTGGGATGCGTGCGCACATTCCACGACACCCGAAGAGCTTTGCCCGGACGACGAATTGTTCTGCAACGGCGTGGAAATCTGCGATGAAGATACTGATGAATGCGTCGGCAGCGGCAATCCATGTGAGTTTCCTCTTGAATGTGATGAAGAGTCGGGTCAATGTGTGGACCCCGTGGAGGAAGATGACGACACGGAGATGACTGATGACGATGACCCATTAACTTTGGCGCCCGGCGATTCTGAATCCGAACCGGATGACGAAGACGCCTGGGAAGACGGTAAATTGAGCGGCGGATGTTGCGCCTATGATTGATCGTGGTGGATTGTAATATGACAAACGGCGAATATGTACCAAAGTACCTGGGCAAGGCTGTCGCGGGGCCGATACCCGAGGTGGAATTGATTCCCTGGAGCGGTGAGGCGATTTCCATCAGCCTGGACTGCAGCGAATTCACCACCCTGTGCCCGGTGACGCAGCAACCGGACTTCGGGCGCATGGAGATCAGCTACATCCCCGATGCGCATCTCATTGAAACTAAATCGCTCAAGCTGTATCTGCAGGGTTTTCGCGATTATAAGGGTTTTAACGAACAGATCGTCGCTCATCTCGCAGGCAAACTTTTCAACCGCGTCAAGCCAAAATGGATGGCCGTCGAGGCTTTCTATAATCGTCGCGGCGGCATTGGCGTATCCTGCCGTTGCGAACGCGGGAAGAAGCCCTGACACTTCGCATGTTGAAAAATAACATTGCTGCTCACTGATTGTCTTATATTTAGCACATAAAAAACTGAATGATGATCGCCGTCCAACGGCGGATTTCCTTTGCAAATGGCGAAATTTACCCATAGATTTTTTTTGAGTTCCTGACATAATACACAATGAAGGCGTGGTCGTAATGCGTATAGTTGTGCCACGAGGTTCAGGTATAAACACTTTTCAGAGAGCATGAGGTCCTTTTCGTGGACAATTTTCTCGCTGATGACAATCTGGAGCAAATAGCGGATTCTCTGGAGGTCCAGTCAGGCATCTTTGAGAAAACGTGGGCCGTCGGTCAGAAAATTCAGAACCTATTTGCCATTGACCGGATTATCGGTCGAGGTCATTTTGGCCGGGTCTATCAGGTCAAAGACAATCGCGGTCGAATTTGCGCCGTGAAGACAATTGATCCGAAGCTCATCGCGCACCCCGATGTTCCAAAAAGACTTGACGCTGTTATCCAGCGCTTGTTGAATGTAAAGCACGCGAATGTCGTTACCACACTTTCCGCGGGAAAAGCGGACGGCTTTTATTACATAAAAACGCCCTATCTGAAGGCACCGACGCTGGCCGACGGATTGAAGCAATCCGTTCCCCAGGCTGAAAAAACCGGCGGAATACCGCCCAGCCAGTCATTGCGTATCATTCAAGCCACGGCGCAGGCCGCCCAGGCGATAGGATGGGATATACCCCATCTGAACTTGCTGCCAGGCAATATGTTTATCGCCACGCGCGGAATTGTCGTCGCCGACGCCGGGATTTTATTTGCCCTATTGCCGGCTTTGTCCCCCCATGAATTTTCCATCATGGATCATATCGACAAACGGGCGCCCGAGGTGAGAAGCAGCCTGAAATCGGATGCCTCCGCGGATGTTTATTCCATTGCGAAACTGATATACAAACTTGTAACTCTGCAGGAACCACCTCTGCTATTTGATGATGTTCCCATCGTCGGGAAATATCCCAAAAAGGTTCGCGATGTTCTGCTATACGCCACGGAGGAGAATCCAAAAAACCGCTATGCGAATCTTCATGATTTCGCTGTGGCATTTGAACAGGTCTTAAGGGGCGACAGCGCTCCGGCTCCCATCAGTCGCGCACAAGTTGATCTGGACAAAATTCTGACGCCGGAAATCGAAAAAGCGATCGAGACGAAAGTCGAGGACATCGTGGAGCGTGGTCTCGGCTCAAGCTCGATCGAGGCAATAGCGCAAACGCCCGCGCCCGATGGAAGCGATGCCATCGAACAGGAAATCCCCGAAGAACAGGTGTTTCCGCCGGAACTACAAAAAACTGTAATCCTCGATGATGCACTTCCCGTGGACATCATTGAAGACGCAGAAAAAATGGCCAATCTATGGAAAAAGGCCGAATCTCCCAAGCAACGGGCCGAGGCGGGTTATATCGAAAGCGATGCCGCCAAAGCGCCTTCCGCCCCGGCGCCGGTCACAAATGAGTCTGTTGTTTCCGAAAAAGTTATGCGGGACAAGCCGAAGGAAATCCCCGAAGACAAGGAACCGTCGGCGGAAATCTCCGAACAATTTTTCCAGGAATTGGATGAGGGCACAGACCAGCCTCCCACGCCGATACCCGCCACGGAGCCTGAAGCCGAGAAAACGGAATCCGTGTCCCGTCCACGCGCTTTCGACGAGGGCAAATCGACTAAGGCCGCCGCAAAGAAAACCGTTGCCACAGCTCCGGTTCGACGCGTGGACGTTGATGAGGCCTTGGAAGCTCCGACGATGGAAACCGGCTTCACAACGGCCAAAGTCACGGCCATCTCCGTTTTCATTCTCGCCATTATTATCGGCGGCTTGTTTTTTCTCAGCGCAAGCTTCAAAAATCGCGAGGCGCAATCCAGTGTTTTGGATGATTACCAACACCAGGAGAAAAAAACCATAAATTATGCTGATACCTTCGCACAGCCCAACTCTGTTACGGTCAAGGGCGCTCTGAGCGGCAACGACATTAAAATGGTTGCGACAAAATACAGCCAAGCCACAAGTACATGCTTTAATAGCGGTCTTAAGCCGAGCGAGGCGCAAAAGGGGACGGTCCTTGTCAGCTTCACAATACAGCAACAGGGCAGTGTGTCCGACGCCGTAGTTATTTCATCTTCGGTCAATGACATAGTCGTGGAGCAGTGCCTGCGCAAGGCCGTTTTGACCATGCAATTCCCACCTTTCAAACGCTCCGCCATGACGGTGAGCTATCCTTTCAAATTCAAGAAATGAATCTTGTTGCAAAGCAGCGCATGAAGGCAAACAAAGGTGCGCTGAAATGGGTCTGGCCGCTGTTGATTCTCGGCGTATTCGCTGTGTTCGGATGCGCAACCCGAACAACACAGGCCATAAAGCCGAATCAGGCATTCAACCTGGGGACGGGACGGATTGAGGTCGATCCGACCGGCGAACTTCCTCCTCAATTTTGGGATTCGTACACGCTTCTCCAGGAAGGCAACACCCTTTTCGACCAGGAACGCTACGGCGAAGCCGCATCCTATTTCAGCGCCGTGACCCAGCGATTCGATGGCGAAGAGGTTGCATCGCTGGCCCTGTTCAATCTGGGCGCATGCTATGAAAAAATGGGGGAATATGAACTGGCCCTGCGCGCTTACAAACGCCTCGATGAAATTTCAGGACCGAAATTCTCCGGTGATGAAGTTCTGATTCGCCAACTGTCCTGCCTGGAAGAACTGGGGCGCTGGCCCCTGGCCATCGGCCTTGCGGACCGTCTGCTGGACATGCCAAATTTGTCGGAAATAAGCCGCATTGATGTTTCGATCCGTCGCGGGATCGCCTTTTATAAAAACCGGGATTCAAAATCCGCAAAAATTTTTCTGGACAAAGCTTTGCTGGATTTTCGAATCCTCTCGCGGCGTAAATTGCCGCTAAACAAGTACTTCGCCGCCAAGGGGTACTTTTATTTGGGTGAAATCTATTTCGACCGATACGAAACCATCCACCTTAACGGCGCAGGCGACGAACTTCGCCTGCAACTGGAAGCCAAGACCGATCTTCTTTTCCTGGCCCGAACACAATATCTTCGCTCCATGCGCACGTATGAAGGGCGCTGGCTAGCCGCAAGCCTGCACAAACTCGGCTACGGATATGAGTCCATGTTTTTTTCCATGAAAAACGCTCCCCTACCCGAGGACCTTTTGCCGAACGAGGCCACCGAGTATCGTATGAAACTGGAAAAGCGTACTGTCAATTTATTATACAAGGCCATTGACGCCTACGAAAAAAATGTGGACCTCAACAGGAGATTCACTTTAGAATCGCCCTGGGCCAAGCAATCCGAAACGTGCCTTGAGCGACTGCGCCGCTATCGCGAGGAGAATATTAACTGATGCGAACTTATGCTGCCGGAATCGTCATAACCTTGCTTGCCTTGTGCGTCACGTCGCCGATTTTTGCCCATGACTTTTCAACAGAAACACTCAAATACGAATTTGGATGGAAGGGAATTCCCGCCGCCGATGCGACAGTCAAAATTCGTAACGGTCAATGTGAAAAGGCATGCTACAACATCAAGATCGAATTGAAAGGCAAGAAATACCTCGATCTGTTCTGGAAGGTTCGGGACCGAATCAAATCGACCTGCCTGAAAGAGGATTTTTCCACGCAGCGCTACATCTTTCACCAACGCGAAGGCCACTTCAATCTCGATACGGAAATTCTATTGGATAAAGAGGCCGGCAAGCTCCGTTCGACGCGTTTTCGCCTCGATAAAAACAAGAACTACAAAGACAAATCCGCAAAGCCGGACGTTATCTTCGGACCCCTGGCATCATTGCTCCATATGAGATCGCAGCCGTTGAAGGTCGGCGACGAAAAAAGTGTGAGCGTGTTTGACGGCAAGCGAACGCATATTCTCAATTGGAAAGTCGTCAGCAAAGAGACGATCAAAATCGGCATTGGGCAATATAATGCGCTCAAGCTGATACCGCGCATTACAAAATCAAGTTCAAAGGATAAGAAGAGCAAGGTCGATAAAGTGCGAAAAGTCACGATCTGGATTTCCGAGGACCTATCGCACACGGTCCTGAAGATCGAATCCGAAGCCTTCGTCGGAAGCATTTACGCCGAACTTGTCAATGGCTGGCCTTAATAATCCAAGCATTGTCGAAACCCGCCTCAACGCTGAATCCCATGCTCCTCCAACAAGTCCAGGTCGTGCACCTCAATTTCGCGCTCCATGCGATTGTTTTCCAGATCGCGCACCACGATATGTATGATGATCTTTTCGCTTTCAAATTGCTCGGGAATTTGAATCATTGCTTTATAAGTCCCGCGATTCGGGTCAATGGAAAAGCGAATCCGTTTTTTCGGATTGCCGGGGAAATAGGCGTAAACGCTTGCTGCGCCTTCCAATGGATCAACCTCGACAGGCAGCATTTCACCGCCATACGTGGCCTGCGGAGCGTGTACCTCGAATTCGGGCGATTCGACGTCGACGCAATATTTCACTGCTTTCCATTGGAGGCAGCCATTAATGCGCTCGGTCTCAATTATTACCGTATATACACCGGCTGGGATCTGTCGGAAGACAATTAAACGCGCCGACCAGTGACCGCGGATTTCATCCGACCGAAGCTCTTTGGTCAAGCCAAAAGGGAAAAATGCTGTGACTTTCTTCGCGTCCGGCGGAGCGGCGACGGAAAAGACCGGGCCACTTTTTATCCCGGGCTCCAAGTTCCCGATGATAATATCGCCAGCCGCCCCGAATGCGGGAAGTCCGGCGAGCAATATGGCCACGATGGTCGCGATGATCGTTTTGCGTGTCATGGTTTGACTCCTTTTAAGGTCGTGCGCCTGTTCTATTCCTTGATAAAGCAAGAGATGGGCCGTTCATTATTTTCGGTGCTAAGTCAATGATATTATGGGTGAATTCCGGCGTCGGGCACGATTGGTGCGGCGTTTAGAAATATATAAATAATAGCATTATGTTGCAAATAGAAGCATGGGTGTTTTCTCTTGGATGAGCTATTTGCGATGTTGGCAAAGCCAATAACGACGGGGCTTTGCGAGCGTCACAATATAACTTAACTCCAAAATAACCCAACAACCCTGTCATTTCGAGCGAAGCCGACGAAGTCGGCGAGTCGAGAAATCCCTTTAACGCAATCGGTTGGCGCAATTATTTGGGCGACAGCGAAATTTTTGGAGGGATTTCTCCACTTCGCTGCGCTTCGGTCGAAATGACAGGATTTGTGCCTTCCTTTTGTCCGACTTTCCTTTTATTCTTTCCCCTTCACCCCTCCCGAGAGGCTGATTTTCAAAACGTTTTGAAAACGTTACTGCACAAATAGCTCTGGATGAAACTGGCAGCCAGGGCCTTCGTGATGTATAATGTCTTTCCTTTTGTGGAACCTGGGAAGGAGTGAAAACCATGCACGAAGCGAAAATCATGAAAAAAGGTCCGGTCCTTCTTATCACAGCGCACGCCGACGATGCGGAGTTTTTCGCTGGCGGAACCATCGCCAAATTCGCCGCTGAGGGCCGCGATGTGTACGAAATCATCACCACGAACAACGAGCGCGGCAGCTTCGAGATGGACAGTTCGCAGCTCGTGACCGACAGCCGCGACAAAGAAGCAAACGAAGCCGCGCGCATCCTGGGCAAAAAGGAAATATTTTTTCTCGAATACCCTGACGGTTTTCTGGGCGATACTCCCTTGAACGAATTGCGGGAAAAGTTCATGCGCTTTATCCGCGAGATCCGCCCCTATACCTTGATGACCTTTGACCCGTGGGCGCCCTACGAACCGCACCCCGATCATCGGGCCGTGGGCATGGCGGCGGTGGAGGCGGCGGGTTTCGCGCATCTGCCCCTGTATCATCCCGAGCATGTGAGAGAGGGGCTTGCGCCGCATGTGACGGCGGAAAGTTATTACTTCGCAAAATCTCCGATGAACGCCGAGAAGTTCGTGGACATCGGCCAATTCATCGACAAGAAAATCGACGCGCTGTGCGCGCACGATTGCCAGATAAAAATGATGGTGGACGATTTTCTCATGTCCGCCAAAGCCTGCGGCATGGAGTCGGATATGTTGCCGATGATGGACCGCAATAACTATAGGCCCATGCTGGAGATGTTCATCCGCCAATGGGCGCAAAAGACCGGCGAGCCCGCCGGCATTGAGTACGCCGAGGTATTCCGTTACGAAACAGCCAACGATCTCATCAGGGAACTGATGTCGCTGTAAAATTGTGTACTGGCAAGGAACAAGTATTACTTTTCTGTCAGCTTTAGTAGTTGATATGGAGAAAGTCTGATGCAAAACAAACCGGTTGAGAAAAAATGTGTCGCCTTGGTATGCACAAACTTCACCATGCAGAGCGCTTTTGGTCTGCTCATTTTGGCGCTCAACTCGGCGCGCTTAGGTTACGAGACACTGATATACTTCACATTCGAGGGGCTGCACATGATACGCCCTGGACACCTCGAAAAACTGCGCTACTTTCCAACCGGCGTTGATCCATCCGGGATCGAAGTTGGCCACGCAACGCAGGAATTGCGTGCCAAAATGGAAGAAAAGGACATCGCATATCCGGAAGACATGCTGGAGATGGCTCAACTTGAGGGCGTGCGATTCCTGGCATGTAAAACCAGTGCCGATCTTTTCGACCTCGGCCCAGACGACTTCATTCAAGGTGTTGAGGTCATGCTGGCTGAGGATTTTATGAAACAAGCAGCTAGTTCGGATCTGCATCTGATGTTCTAAATGTCTTCTTCCAAGCTCAATAGTTTTGACTGGTTAATAGAAAATTGAGGACGCCCAATTAAAAATAAACTGTCCTCAATCAAAAACGCCCTTGCAAAACCAAATAATTTTCGCTCAGTAAATAATCGCCCGAATGGGTGTTCCCAATTTCCCTGGAATCACAGGTGGAAAATTCTCCAGCCGTGATTAGCCCCGCATCGGGGCGGCAGTTTGTAGCCCGGTGCGTCAGCGCCGGGAAACTATTTTATCATATATATCAGACAAAGCCCTCTTTAGAGGGCGACACAAAAACGGGTTGTTGTCATTCCCTAATTGCGTTTATTAAAATCTGTCGCCCGTTGCGGGCTTTTAAAATTTTCAAAACAACATCTATTCCCCGACGCCCCGATGCGGGGCTTGGATGCAAATCGGGAACCCACGCAAAGGGTGTTCCCAATTTTCATTGAACCAGTCCTGCAATTATTCTTTGTATATCACCGGATTTTATGTTATCCTAATAAAATTAAGAAAGGGGACGCGGATGCAAAAACTCGACGCAAGAAGACAACCGCAAAAAGGTAATAAGCAAGTCGATATTCCAAGTCCGAAATTGTTTAGAAATGTGTTGTCATATTTCAAATTATTCAAAAGATGTTTAGGGGGCTGTCTCGAATTTTCCGAATTTTCATGTTCAAATCCGTTAACTCAACAACCACAAAAAGCGAGATGAGAAAAAATGAAGGCGTATTTACGCGAGATCAATTTGAAATGTCTCCAACGTGATGGTTTATTTAATCGGGAAAATGCTGAAACTGTTCTTAATTGGATGATCTCGAAGGGAAATAGGCATCCAGTTTTAGTCATCGGGGCTGGTTTCAGTCAGAACGCAATCAATAAAAACACGGGCCTTCCAGAAAGAGTCCCATTATGGCGTGATTTAATTAACCGTTGGGAGCAGGATTTAGGGCTTCAGCATGGACTATATGATGCGCCGCGGCTTGCAGAAATCTATCAAGAAACGCTTGGCGTTGATTCTTTTCGTAATATGCTACTAAACCTCGTGCCAGATGAGGTTCTGTTTCCTAGTAAAGCACATGAGGCATTATTTCACTACACCGCTGAAGCAATAATTACGACAAATCAATTGGACACACTATTGGATAAGAATGAAAATGAGTGGATTCCTGTCGTAAACGATCCTGATCTTGCTATTCACAAATATAAAAGGAAGACAACGCAACTTATTTATATTCATGGACATCGAAACCAGAGGGATTCATGGGTTTTTTCACGATCTGAATATGAAGATATTGAAAAGACTCGTCCCCGGACCGTCACCAGGGTGCGTCAACTATTGACAATGTTTCCCGTTTTGATTATTGGGTACAGTTTATCAGATCCCGATTTTCATAACCTCTACAGACAGATGAGTCTAGATATGAAAAATGCACAACCTCGAGGTTTGGCATTGCTTATCGAGAAACCCAGCAGGGCGGAGCGAAAACATTGGGAATGCCTCGGAATAAGCCTTGCGACATTCAATTTATATAACAATAGATTTGATAACACTGAGCGCTTTTCACGGTTTTTTAACCTGGGTGAGGTTAGTCTTGTTTCGAAAGAAGATATTTTAAATATAATTATGAGTATAAAACCATTTCATGACCGTATACAATATGTTCTGGATATATTATCCGACGAAATGCACACAGAAGTCGTTGAGGGTTGGCTAAAGATATCTCTTGACTATGAAATATGGATTGCCGCAGCACGTGGAGAGTTCAGTGAGGATAAATGGAAGATAATCAATAAAAATCCTCTACATGAAGGTCTTTTTGTAAAAGAAAAGTCTCAAGGTTCACAAACGCCGGAGAGTTCGAGTGCAATGATAAGAGATAAATTCTTATTCCTTCCTCAAGATAGGTTCTCCTTGGGTATCTTGCTGAACCGAATAGTTGATTCACTAATCGAAATTCATGTAGATAGTCCCATAGATGTTTCAGAATGGTTATGGACAGCACTAGAATACATTGTTGAACCTGCAACAAGTGGCGAGAGTTTGGAGACAATTGCTCACCTAACATCATGGGCTTGGGTGAACATGGCGGAGCAAGATAATAATATTTCAAATAATATCATTCAAGAAAAAGCAAAAATGGTTGTCCAACATTGCCTATTAATCGCACGCAAGTATGGGACATCAGAAGCTGATGAAATTGTATTGTATATTGAGGAAGACGCTGAAAGATTAGGATTAATAACACAAAAGATATCAAAGGATAAAGAAAGGTATCCTGAACCGATAGCTGAAAGTGATTTTCAAAAGATAATGAAAAAAGGGTACACTTGTGCAATGAATGGTAATTACAAAGAGGCATTTGAACACTATAAAACCGCTTCAAAATCCTCTTTTAATTCAGGTGATATTTTTCTAAGGTGGATATCATTGTACTCAACAGCTGACAATTATAACCATTATAAATATGGCAAGGAGAGATTTGGCTATGATCCTTACAAGGATGCGGAACTTACGGATTACACAAATAAAATAAAAGACATCGAAAACAATACCGTTGTAAATTCTTGGATAAAACGAAGAAATAGTGCACAACTGAAAATACTAAGCAAAACAATCAAAATCTTTAAAGACAAATTTTACCGAAAACAGTTCGGAGACCGCTCAACAACATATGATAATGTCGTCCATAACTATTGGCGCATTTTCCGCGATTTAGAAACTAACTTCATGACTCCTGGCAAGCAAGAAGAATATGTATTGAATCTCCTTAACTGTCCTGCATTCAATGAAATAACAGAACTTAGATTTCGGTTAAAATATGACATTGGCGGTACAAAACAGCGACTAAAAGAATTCGCGGACAGCAATCATCCAAGCAATCTTATTAAAAGAAGAGAGCGTGACAGAGAAATGTGCAAAATGATTTTAACACAACCAACAACAATTACCGAATGGAGTATGCACTTAAACGCGATCCCGGAAATCGATGATATATTGCAAGAAAGTGACAAGCATTTGGTCCCTGAATTTCTGAAATTATGCAAAACAGAACACCCAACTAAAGTGCAAACATACAAGGGGACATCGCTTCTTTTTGACGATTATTCTGAGGCGTGGTTTCCATTCTTAAGGCTATTGGACAATAATATGAGCCTTGCTAATTTAGCTGAGTTTAGAAACACACTAAACCATCCACGAGAATGGGAAATGTTCGGCAAACGATTATCCTCTCTACCATGGCATCAATGGTCAAAAGAAGATAGTAGTAGCATTGAAAACTCTTTGGTTTTTCTCCATGAAACCTCTGACGCAATTCCACTTTCATCGTATTCTTGGGGCTATGAAGGATTAACTTGGGCTTTCGTTGGATTATTGCAAGATACTCAATCCAATAATCTTCCAAGAAATTTGGTGAAAAAGACATCTGCGATTGCGGAGAAAATTTCCGAGATGACTTTTTCAAATGAAAGTGCTGAAATCGAACGTGCCACATTCCTATTACTCTATTTGATTAAAAACACAGCTAAAGGCCGTGGGGAAATTATAACCAGGGCATTTTATCACTTTAAAGAGCGTATTGAGCAACCTCGGCCACTACCTCCACATTCATTAAAAGACATGGAAAAATATATATTTATTGATTCACTTGAATCCGCCTGCGGACTAGTTGCTGATTATGTGCTATACGGAATCAAACATAAAGAAATTGAAGAGTATTACGAGTATGTTTGGTCGATATTGATTAAGAAGGAAAACGAACTGCGTAAATTTATCACAAATAATCCGCATCATCTCAGGGAGTATGTTCGTTTTCTTGTAGCAACACTCATTCTCTCCGAAAAAAAACACCGAAATATGGCTGCAAAGTGGTTAGTAGAAATATGTTCTAA